>ERZ761607.355-NODE-355-length-86112-cov-40.994306_pt1 | contig 86112 bp, 68 predicted proteins | sample MGYA00511164_ERZ761607 | MGnify/ENA primary metagenome ERZ761607 (study PRJEB28899, sample SAMN02445080) | bioreactor sludge metagenome | biome: EBPR sludge | place: Australia: Brisbane, Thorneside Wastewater Treatment Plant | collected 2011-06-22 ...
TCAGATGTGTATAAGAGACAGGTCCGGGTGGGGGTCAGAGCAGGCGGGAGGTGATCGCCTTCAGGACGGCGTGGGTGCGGTCGCGGCAGTCCAGCTTCAGCAGGATGTCGCTCATGTAGTTCTTGATCGTGCCCTCGCTGAGGTGCAGGGAGCGGGCGATCTCCTTGTTGGAATAGCCGCCGGCGACCAGCCGCAGGATCGAGCGCTCGCGTTCGGTCAGGCTGGCGCCATGGCCGGCGGCCGCGCCGGCCGGCCAGGCCGCGCGCACCGGTGCCAGGCTGACCGGCTGCAGCAGGGTCTGGCCGGCCGCGACCCGGGCGATGGCGTCGCGCAGGTCTTCCGGGCTCGCGTCCTTGAGCAGGAAGCCCTGGGCGCCGGCGGCCACCGCCTGCAGCATGAGCTGCGAATCGTCGAAGGTGGTCAGCAGGATCACCGGGGTGGTGTCGCCGCGCTCGCGCAGGGCGTGGATCAGGCCGATGCCGCCCAGGCCCGGCATGCGGATGTCGCTGACGATCACGTCGACCGGCGGCTGCGGCAGGGCGGCCAGCAGGGTCTCGGCATCGGGCGCCTCGAGGGCGATCTCGATGCCGAGGTCGCCAAGCAGGGCCGACAGGCCGCGCAGGACCAGCGCCTGGTCGTCGCACAGGGCGATCCGCACCGGCCGCGGCGCTTCGCCCCCGCTCATGCCGGCGCGTCCGGCAGGTGGGCGCGTACCCGCACGCCGTGGCCGGGCAGGGCCTGCACGCTCAGCGCGCCGCCGACCGCCTCGACACGCTCGCGCATGCCGCGCAGGCCGTTGCCGGGGACCGGATCGACGGTCGCGCTGCCATCGTCGTGGACCTCCAGCTCGATGGCGCCGTCGCGGCGCAGGCAGTGGATGCGGATCTGCGCGGCGCGACCGTGGCGCAGGGCGTTGGTGATCGCCTCCTGGGCGCAGCGCAGCAGGGCCTGGGCCTGGGCCAGGTCGTCCACACGCAGGCCGGGTTCGACGTCGACCACGATCCGGGTGCCGGCGACCGGCCGTGCCAGCGCCTCCAGCGCGGCGCGCAGGTCGAGGCCGTCGTGGGCGCGCAGCTCGCTGACCACGGTGCGGATGTCGTCGAGCAGTTCGTCGGCCAGCTGCCGGCAGGTCGCCACCGCCCCGGCGCTGGCCGGCGCCGCGGCGGCCAGCGCCGGATCGCGCTGCAGGCGCGCGAGGGTGAGCTTGAGCGCGGTCAGCTTGTGGCCGGCGACATCGTGCAGTTCGCGCGAGATCTTCAGGCGTTCGCCGCCACGCGCGGACTCCTCCAGCAGGTGCCGGGTGGCCAGCAGCTCGGCGTTGACCTGGGCCAGGTGCTCGCGGCTGCGCTCGCTCATTCCGGCGTAGTACCCGGTCAGTCCGGCGAACACCTGGAAACCCAGCACCGGCACCATCCAGGACGCCACCTCGAGCAGCGATCCGGCGCGGTCGAGCCAGATCGCGGCGACCGCCAGGTTGAACAGCGCCAGCCAGGCCAGCGCCCGGCGCACCGGCATCACCAGCACCAGCTGGGCGGCGACGATGATCAGCAGGATGACCACCTGGCCCTCGCGGAGCAGCAGGTCGGCGCCCACCACCAGCACCCCCTGCAGCAGGGTGATCCAGGCCGAGCCCACGCAGTCGACGTCGCCGTCGCGCAGGGCGCGCAGGCCGAACAGCACGATCATCGCCAGCAGGGCGACCGCGCCGCCCCATTCGCGGGCGTCGCCTTCGGCCAGGGCGCCGGCGTCGACCACGGTGAGGGCGATCGCCAGCCAGGTGGCATAGGCGGCCAGGCCCAGGGGCGAGACCAGGCGCGCCCAGGGCGTCGTCGCGCGGCGCATCGAGAACTCGTTGCCGGCGGTGTCCAGGGCGACCACGTGCGCGCTGCCGGCGTGGCGGGAGGGCTGGGTGTCCATGCGCCAAGCATGGCAGCGCCGCCGCGCCCCGCCTACCCGCGGCGGTGCGATGGTGACTTTACTCACCCTCCGGGGGTAACCACCGGCAGGTGCCGGCCGGGACACGGTCTGCCGACACTGGCAGCGTCCGTCCGCCTTGCTCCGGGAGCCGTCGATGTCCAGCCTGTATCCCCACCTCGTCGGCCTGCACGGCCTGTTCGGCCTGGTCGCCCTGCTGACCTTCTGGACCGCCGCCGCGCTGCGCAAGGGCACGCCCCTGCATCGGCGGGTCGGCCAGGCGTACCTGGGCGCCATGGCCGGCATCTGCCTGACCGCGCTGCCGATGGTGGCGGTGTTCGTGCAGCGCGGCCGGCCCGGGATCGCGGTGTTCCTGGCCTACCTGGTGCTGATCACGGCGACCGCGATGTGGCTGGGCCGGCGGGCGATCCGCAGGCGCCGCGCGCAGGCCGCGTTCCGCGACCGCGGCTATGCCGCGGTGGCCTGGCTGAACCTGGGGGCGGCGCTGGCGGTGTTCGCGATCGGCTGGCAGATGCAGCAGGTGCTGCTGATGGGCTTCTCGGTGGTCGGGGCGCTGACCGGCGGGACCATGCTGTGGCGCCGGTGGCGCCCCCTCGCGGAGGGCAACTGGTGGCTGCAGGAGCACTACGCGGCGATGATCGCCTGCGGCGCCGCCACCCACGTCGCCTTCGCGTCGATCGGGCTGGGCCGGCTGGCGAGCGCCGCCGGCTTCGCGATGCCGGCCTGGTACGGCCTGCTGGCCTGGTTCGTGCCGCTGGCGGTGGCGGTGCTGGCGACGATGCTGCTGGATCGTCGCCACCGCCGTTCGCGGGCGATGCCGGTCGGGCGGGGCGCCGCGACCGTTGCCTGAGCGGCGCCTTCGCGCCGGGGCCGCCCGGTCAATCCTTGCCGTTGAACAGCTCGCGGCCGATCAGCATGCGCCGGATCTCGTTGGTGCCGGCGCCGATCGCGTACAGCTTGGCGTCGCGCAGGATGCGGCCGGTCGGGTACTCGTTGATGTAGCCGTTGCCGCCCAGGCACTGGATCGCCTCCAGGGCGACCTGCACCGAGGACTCGGTGGCGTGCAGCAGCACCGAGGCGGCGTCGATGCGCGAATCGCGGCCCTCGTCGTAGTCGCGCGCCACCTGGTAGGCGAAGGCGCGCGAGCTGGCCAGCGCCGTGTACATGTCGGCGATCTTGGCCTGCATGATGCCGAAGCTGCCGATCGGCGCGTCGAACTGCCGGCGCTCGCGGACGTAGGGCAGGGCGACGTCCATGGCCGCCTGCATCAGCCCGAGCGGTCCGCCGGTCAGCACCAGGCGTTCGGTGTTCAGGCCGCGCATCAGCACCTTGACGCCCTGGTCGACCTCGCCCAGCACGTTCTCGTGCGGGATCTCGCAGTCCTCGAAGACCAGTTCGCAGGTGTTGGAGCCGCGCATGCCGAGCTTGTCCAGCTTCTGCGCGGTCGAGAACCCCTTCATGCCGCGCTCGACGACGAACGCGGTCATGCAGCGGCTGCCGGCGTCCTTGCCGGCGGTGCGCATGTAGACCACCAGCACATCGGCCTCGGGACCGTTGGTGATCCACATCTTGTTGCCGTTGGCGACCCAGACGTCGCCCTTGCGCACGGCGCGGCAGCTCATCGAGCCGACCACGTCGGAGCCGGCGCCCGGCTCGCTCATCGCCAGCGCGCCCTTGTGCTCGCCGGTGCACAGCTTCGGCAGCCAGCGCCGGCGCTGTTCATCGGTGCCGTTGGCGTACAGGTTGGACACGCACAGGTTGGAATGCGCGCCGTAGCTCAGGCCGACGCTGCCGGAGGCGCGGGAGATCTCCTCCATGGCCACCAGGTGCGCCAGGTAGCCCATGCCCGAGCCGCCGAACTCCTCGGGCACGGTGATGCCGAGCAGGCCCATCTCGCCCAGCTGCGGCCACAGGTCCTGCGGGAAGGCGTTGTCGTGGTCGATCGCCTCGGCGCGCGGCGCGATCTGCGCCTGCGCGAAGCCGCGCACGCTCTCGCGCAGCAGGTCCAGCTCCTCTCCCAGCGATGGCGTGCGCATGTGCTCTCCTTGCTGCGGTCGTCGGCGCCCCGGCGCGGGACCGGGACGCGAGCTTGTCCTGCGCCGCGTGCAGGCGGTGTCGCCGGCGCGCGGCGGATGCCTCAGTTGCCGCGCATGCGGCCCTGGAAGCGCGGCGCGGTGTTGCCCATGTGCGGCAGCTTGATCTTGCCGATCTGGTCGATGCGCTGCTCGGCCATGCGGTCGGCGGCCCGGAAGGTCGGGATGCCGTCGGCCTTGGCGATCTCGAAGATCCGGCCCAGGTTGTAGTAGATGGTCCGCATCATGCGCATGGCGCGCTCGCGGTTGTAGCCGTCGAACTCGATCGAGACGTTCATCAGGCCGCCGGCGTTGACCGCGTAGTCGGGCGCGTACAGGATGCCGCGGCGCTCCAGCTCGGCGCCGCACTCGTCGGTGGCGAGCTGGTTGTTGGCGGCGCCGCAGACGATCCTGCACTTCAGGCGCGGGATGGTGTCGAGGTTGATGGTGCCGCCGAGCGCGGTCGGCGAGTACACGTCGCAGTCGACGTCGTAGATGTCGTCTGCGGCGACCGCCTCGCAGCCCAGCTCGTCGACGGCGCGCTGCACGGCGGCCTGGTTGATGTCGGTGACGAACACCTTGGCGCCCTGCTCGCGCAGCAGCTTGACGAACTCCATGCCGACGTGGCCGACGCCCTGCACCGCGTAGCTGTACTTGCCGACCTCCTCGTTGCCGTAGACGTGGTTGAGCGAGGCCATCAGGCCCTGCAGGGTGCCGTAGGCGGTGAACGGGCTGGGGTCGCCGGAGCCGCCGTGCACCTGGTGCACGCCGGTCACGTACTCGGTCTCCTTGAGCACGTACTCCATGTCGTTGACGTCGATGCCGACGTCCTCGGCGGTGATGTAGCGGCCGCCCAGCGAGTTGACGAAGCGGCCGAGCGCGCGGAACAGCGCCTCGCTCTTGTCCTTGTTGGGGTCGCCGATGATGACGCTCTTGCCGCCGCCGAGGTTCAGGCCGGCCACCGCCGCCTTGTAGGTCATGCCCTTGGACAGGCGCAGCACGTCGTCCAGGGCGTCCTGCTCGGTCTTGTACGGCCACATGCGCAGTCCGCCCAGGGCCGGGCCGAGCACGGTGTTGTGGATGGCGATGATCGCCTTCAGGCCGGCGTCCTTGTTGTGGCAGAACACGACTTCCTCGTGGCCCGAGGTGGCGATTTTTTCGAAGAGCATGATCACTCCGGTATCGGCATGGGATGATGCCCGCCGGCGCGCCGGCCGGGCACTGGCCCGGGTCGCGCCGCGCGGCCATGCCTGGCGGCGCGGCGTCCGGGGGGCCGGCATTGTACCAGCGGCGTCCGGACCCCTCCGTACGCCCTCGTCCGGAGGACCATGGACCGTCGCGCCTTCCTGATCGCCTGGTCGCTGCTGGCGCTGGCCAAGGTGCTGCTGGCCCTGGTCCTGCCCCTGTTCGGCGACGAGGCGTTCTACGCCTGGGAGGCCCGGCACCCGGCCTGGTCGTACAGCGACCTGCCGCCGATGACCGCCTGGCTGGCGGCGGTCGGCCGCGCCCTGCTGCCCGGCGAGGCGGGCGTGCGCCTGCTGTTCCTCGCGCTCGGCCTGGCGCTGCCCTGGCAGCTGCGCGCCTGGGCCGCCCGCCAGTACGGCGAGGCGGTCGGCTGGCGGGCCGCATGGCTGGCGCTGCTGGTGCCCGGTGCGGTCGCCCTGGGCGTGCTGGCGCTGCCCGACGTGCCGCTGGCGGTCGTCTCCGTGGCCGCCTGTGCGGCCTTCCAGCGCGCCCTGGGCGATCCGCGGCCGGGGCCGTGGCTCGGCCTCGGCGCGCTGCTGGCCATCGGCCTGCTGTGCCATTACCGGTTCGGCCTGGTGCTTGTCGCGTTGGCGATGGCGACCTGCCTGCTGCCGGCCGGGCGTGCCAGCCTGCGCGGTCCCGGCCCCTGGCTGGCCGCCCTGGTGGCGTGCGCGGGCCTGCTGCCCCTGCTCGCGTTCAACCTGGCGAACGACCTCGCCGGGCTGCGCTTCCAGCTGCTCGACCGCCATCCCTGGCGATGGCAGGCCAGCGCCTGGCGGCAGCCGCTCGAGCAGGCGCTGCTGGTCGGGCCGGTCCTGGCCGGGCTGTTGCTGGCCGCCGGCTGGCGGGCGGCGCGCTCGCCCGGGGCCGCCGGGCGCGTTCCCGCGGTCCTGGCCTTGTCGATGCTGATCCTGGTGATGACGATCGGCGCGTTCGCCGACGACCAGCGCTTCCGTTGGCACTGGCCCCTGCCGGCCTGGCTCTGGCTGCTGCCGGTGCTGGCCCAGGACTGGCCCGCCTGGCGGCCATGGCTGCGCCGGGTGGCGGTGGCCAGCTCGGCGCTGCCGGTCGTGCTGGTGCTGGCCTGGCTGGCCTCGGCCGGCGCCCCCGGGCAGGCCGCGCGCTGGCTGGACGCCAAGCGCTTCCCGGCCAATTTCACCGGCTGGCGGGAGGCCGCCGACTGGATCTCCCCGATCGCCGGCCAGGGCGGCGTGCTGGTGGCCGACAACTTCATGCTGGCGGCGGCGCTGGACTTCCACCTCGACCCGCGCCGCCGCGGGCCGCTGTTCGTGCTGGACGACCCGGCCAATGCCTGGCACGGCCGCGCCGCCCAGCTGGCGATCTGGGGGGTCGACGAGGCTGCCCTGGCCAGCCACGGCGGCCCCGGCGTGCTGCTGGCCGAGGAGACCGCCCGCCGGTTCAGCGACCGCCATGCCTGGTACCGGGGCCTGTGCGATCGCCTGGCCGGCCTGCGCCTGGACGGCCAGCTGCTGCTGCACGGCGGACGCAAGCGCTTCGTGCGCTGGCGCTTCGAGGACATCGATGCCGGCGCCGGCTGCCGGCAGCCCGGCGCCCTGCCGCCGCTGGGCTGGTTCGAGCTGCCGGACCGGGTGGTGGCGGGCAGCGACCTGGCCGGCTTCGGCTGGGTGGTCCAGGCCGGCCTGGGCATCGAGGTCGTCGAGGTCCTGGTCGACGATGCGCCGGTGGCGCGGCTGGCGCGCACGGTGGAGGTCGCCTGGCCGCGCGAACGCTGGGGCGAGGTCGGCGATCCGGCCGGCGACCGGGTAGGGGTCGAGGTCAGGGTGCCCGGCGCGGCGCTGCTCCGCGGCCGGCGCGAGGTCACCCTGGTCGCGGTCCGCGGCGATGGCCTGCGCTGGCCGATCGGCACCTGGACGGTGCAGGTGGTCCCGGCGGCCCGGCGCTGAGCGTCGTCGCCGGCGCCGGGGCGGCGCTTCGCCGGTCCTCGCTCAGCCGGCGCCGGCGGCGGTCAGCGGTTCGATCCCGGCGGCGCGCAGCAGCCGGCAGGTGGCGATCAACGGCAGGCCGACCAGGGCGGTCGGGTCGCGGCTGTGGATCGCCTCGAACAGGGCGATGCCCAGCGCCTCGGCCTTGAAGCTGCCGGCGCAGTCGAAGGGCCGCTCGCGGTCCAGATAGGCGTCGATCCAGGCCGGCGACAGCGGCAGGAAGCGCACCCGGGTCAGGTCGCGCGCGGACCTGCCCCGGCCGTCCGCGCCGATCACGCAGACGGCGGTGTGGAAGCGCACGCTGCGGCCGGCGCAGGCCAGCAGCTGGGCGCGGGCGCGATCGGCTCCGCCGGGCTTGCCCAGCGCGGCGCCGTCCAGTTCGGCGACCTGGTCGGAGCCGATCACCACGGCACCGGGGCGCAGCGCCGCCACCGCGCGCGCCTTGGCGCGCGCCAGGCGCAGGGCCAGGCGCGCCGGCGGCTCGCCCGGCCGCGGCGATTCCTCGACCCCCGGCGCCACCGCCTCGAAGCGGGGCAGCACGCGCGCCAGCAGGGCGCGCCGGTAGCTCGAGGTGGAGGCGAGGACGATGTCGGCGGTCATGGCGGCGGCGGGACGGGGACGGCATGTTGGCACGGGGCGGCGGGCAAGCGCTTGATCGGCGGAGCATTCATTGACGCTCGGGGCCCGGCCTCGCTATCATCGCGGTCTTATGTCGCACGGACTGCCCGGTCAGGTGGATGTCTGGCGGATGGTCACCGGCCGCCGCTGCTTCACCGGCCGCATCGGCCTGGAGGCGCTGACCCGCTTGCGGGACAGCCTGGCCCACGCCGATGGCACGGTCGGTTATTCGCTCGAGTTCGACGTCGACGGCTTCGACCAGCCCTATGTCGAGGTCTGCGCCAGCGGCGAGCTGCCCCTGGTCTGCCAGCGCACCCTCGAGGTGTACCTGCAGCCGGTGTCGGTGAGCCAGCGGCTCGGGCTGATCCGGCGCGAGGAGCAGGAGGCGGCGCTGCCGCCCGGCTACGAGCCGTTCCTGGTGCCGGCCGACGGCCTGGTGGCGTTGGCCGACCTGATCGAGGACGAGCTGATCCTGGCCCTGCCGCTGGTGCCGGCGCGCGCCGGCGGCGGTGACGAGGAGGCCGGCCGCGAGGCCGGCGAAGCGGGGCACGGCGACCGGGTCAATCCGTTCGCGGCGCTGAAGACGCTCAAGTTGCAGTAGCATCGCCGGCCGCCCGCGCGGCAGGCGGCAGGTTCACCAAGCAGGACGTCGGCGAAGGAACGCCGGCGACATCGTCAGGATGCACATGGATTCCCCTGGAGTTTTCTAACAATGGCTGTCCAGAAGAGCCGCAAGACCCCGTCGACCCGCGGCATGCGCCGTTCCCACGATGCCCTGAGCATCGTCCAGCTCGGCACCGACCCGACCAGCGGCGAGACCCATCGCCGCCACCACGTCACCAAGGACGGCTACTACCGCGGCCGCCAGGTGATCGCGCCCAAGACCCCGGTGGTCGAGGACGACGAGGATTGATCCGGCCGGCGCGGACGCCGATGCCCGCGCCTGCCAGCGCTGACCGCGCCCGTGCCGCCTCCGGCCCGGCCGCGGCGGCCGGTGCCACCCTTCGCGGCGCGACCCGGTCCCGGACCGGGCATCGCGCCGTCGTCGTGTCCGTTGCCGGGCCTGGCGCGCCGCGCCATCCGGCCTGCCCCGGGAGGGCTTGACCGTGCTGTATTCCCGCATCGCCGGCACCGGCAGCTACCTGCCTGACAGGGTGCTCAGCAACGCCGACCTGGAAAGGATCGTCGACACCACCGACGCCTGGATCCAGGAGCGCACCGGCATCCGCCAGCGGCATGTCGCCGCCGACGGCCAGACCACCGCCGACCTCGCCGAGATGGCGGCGCTGCGGGCCATGGAAGCCGCCGGGGTGACCGCCGCCGACATCGACATGCTGGTGGTCGGCACCACCACGCCCGACCTGATCTTCCCGAGCACCGCCTGCCTGGTGCAGGCCCGGCTCGGCGCCAACGGCTGCGCCGCCTTCGACGTCAACGCCGCCTGCTCGGGTTTCATCTACGCGCTGTCGATGGCCGACAAGTTCGTGCGCAGCGGCCAGAGCAAGTGCGCGCTGGTGATCGGCGCCGAGACGCTGACCCGGATGATCGACTGGACCGACCGCGGCACCTGCGTGCTGTTCGGCGACGGCGCCGGCGCGGTGGTGCTGAAGCCCTCGGAGGAAACCGGCATCCTGTCGACCCACCTGCACGCCGACGGCGGCTACAAGGAACTGCTGTTCAATCCGGTCGGCGTCTCCGCCGGCTTCATCGACGAGCCCGGCCACGGCGTCAAGGTGAAGATGATCGGCAACGAGCTGTTCAAGGTCGCCGTACGCGCCCTCGCGCGTACCGCCGAGGAGGCGCTGGCCGCCAACGAGCTGCCACAGGAGGCGCTGGACTGGCTGGTGCCGCACCAGGCCAACCTGCGCATCATCACCGCCACCGCCCGCCACCTGGGGCTGCCGATGGAGCGGGTGATCGTCACCGTCGACCGCCATGGCAACACCTCGTCCGGCTCGGTGCCGCTGGCGCTCGACGAGGCGGTCCGCGACGGCCGCATCCAGCGCGGCCAGCTGCTGCTGATGGAGGCGTTCGGCGGCGGCATCACCTGGGGCTCGGCGCTGCTGCGCTACTAGGCCTGGGCCCCGCTCCGGCCCGGCCGCCGGCGGACGTCGGCGCCGGGGCAGGGCGATCGACGATCCCCTGCCCCGGCAACGGATGCCCGCCGCCGGCGACCGCGCCCCGCCTCCTTTCGCTTCCCTGCAGTCCCGAACGCCACGGATCCCCGCCATGACCCCCACCGCCAACGACCTTGCCTTCGTGTTTCCCGGCCAGGGCTCGCAGAGCCCGGGCATGCTCGCCGCACTCGCCCAGCGCCACGCCGAGGTCGGGGCCGCCTTCGCCGAGGCCTCGGAGGGCGCCGGCATCGACCTGTGGGCGATCGCCGCGGCCCCCGACGACGTCCGCCTCAACCAGACCGAGTTCACCCAGCCGGCGCTGCTGGCCGCCGGGATCGCGGTCTGGCGGGTCTGGCAGTCCCTGGGCGGCCCGCTGCCGGCGCGTCTGGCCGGCCACAGCCTGGGCGAGTACAGCGCCCTGGTCGCCGCCGGCGCGCTGTCGCTGGCCGACGGCGCCCGCCTGGTCCGCGAGCGCGGTCGTCTGATGCAGGCGGCAGTACCGGCGGGTGCCGGTGCCATGGCGGCGGTGCTGGGCAGCGAGGACGCGATCGTCGCCGAGGCCTGTGCCGATGCCGCCGATGCCGGCGTGGTGGTGCCCGCCAACTTCAATTCGCCCGGCCAGGTGGTGATCGGCGGCGACACCGCCGCGGTCGACCGCGCCATCGCCCTGCTCGCCGAACGCGGCGTGCGCAAGGCGATGAAGCTGCCGGTCAGCGTGCCTTCCCATACGCCGCTGATGCGCGAGGCGGCGCAGGCGCTGGCGCAGGTCATGGCCGGGATGGACTGGCGCGCACCGTCGCTGCCGGTGGTGCAGAACGTCGACGCCGGCGTCGCCGGCGACGTCGCGGCGATCCGCGACGCCCTGGTGCGCCAGCTGCACCTGCCGGTGCGATGGACCGACTGCGTGCAGGCGCTGTCGGCTGCGGGCAGCACCCGCATCGCCGAATGCGGGCCCGGCAAGGTCCTGGCCGGCCTGTGCAAGCGCATCGACAAGTCCCTGGACGTGCGCGCCCTTGGCACCCCCGAAGACCTCGACGCCGCGCTCGCCGCCTGGCGCTGAGCCGCCCGCGCGATCGCCGGACCCCGGTCCCCAAGAAAAGCAGGAGCCCCCCATGAACGACATCCTCAAAGGCGAGATCGCCCTGATCACCGGCGCCAGCCGCGGCATCGGCGCCGCCATCGCCGACGCCCTGTCCGGCGCCGGCGCCCGCGTGGTCGGCACCGCCACCAGCCAGGCCGGTGCCGACGCCATCGGCGCGCGCCTGTCGGCGCTGCCCGGCGGCGGCGAGGGCAGGGTGCTGGACGTCGCCGACGGCGCCGCCTGCGAGGCCCTGCTGGATGCCGTCGCCAGCGAGGTCGGTACGGTCTCGATCCTGGTCAACAACGCCGGCATCACCCGCGACCAGTTGCTGATGCGCATGAAGGACGAGGACTGGCAGGCGATCCTCGACACCAACCTGACGCCGGTGTTCCGGCTCTCGCGCGCGGTGCTGCGCGGCATGATGAAGGCGCGCCGCGGACGCATCGTCTCGATCGCCTCGGTGATCGGCCTGACCGGCAACCCCGGCCAGGCCAACTACGCCGCCGCCAAGGCCGGGATCATCGGTTTCAGCAAGTCGCTGGCGCGCGAGATCGGCAGCCGCGGGATCACCGTCAACGTGGTGGCGCCCGGCTTCATCGAGACCGACATGACCCGCGCCCTGCCCGAGGCGCAGCGCCAGGCCCTGCTCGGCGGCATCGCCCTGGGCCGGCTGGGCGCGCCCGAGGACATCGCCCAGGCCGTGCTGTTCCTGGCCTCGCCGGCCGCCGCCTACATCACCGGCGAGACCCTGCACGTCAACGGCGGCATGTACATGGCCTGAGCGGCGGCCGCCCCGGGCCCGGCGGACGCCATCGCAGCGGCCGGCCGACGGCGCCCGTCCGGCGCCGCGCGGGCGCCGGCGTCCGGCGCGAAGCCCTTGTCCCGGCAAGCCTTTCGATGCGGCACTCGCGCCGCGTCAAGGTCTTGTGCAGGGACTCGGGGGGATGCTCTACAATCCGCCCTTCGTTCAACCACGCAGAGGTCGTGTCACGTATGAGCAGCATCGAAGATCGCGTCAAGAAGATCGTGGTCGAGCAGCTCGGGGTCAAGGACGAGGAGGTCACGCCCAGCGCGTCCTTTGTCGACGACCTCGGCGCGGACTCCCTCGACACCGTCGAGCTGGTGATGGCGCTCGAGGAGGAGTTCGAGTGCGAGATCCCGGACGAAGAGGCCGAGAAGATCACCACCGTCCAGCAGGCCATCGACTACGTCAAGGCCCACGTCAAGGCCTGAGGCCGTTGACGCGACACGTCCGCGCCGCCGCCGGCGCGGGCGTCGTCCCCGCACCCGTCCTGCGCGTTCCGCGGCGTCCGCCCGGCCGCGCCAGCGCCACGTCCCCGCAGTGATACCGCCATGATGAGCAAGCGTCGCGTCGTCGTCACCGGCCTGGGCATCCTCTCGCCCGTGGGCAACTCCATCGAGTCGGCCTGGTCGGCGCTGCTGGCCGGGCGCAGCGGCATCGGCCCGATCACGCGCTTCGACGCGTCCGGCTTCGGCACCCGGATCGCCGGCGAGGTCCGCGACTTCGACCCGGCGCAGTTCGTGCCGGCGAAGGACGTCAAGAAGATGGACCCGTTCATCCACTACGGCGTCGCCGCCGGCCTGATGGCGCTGGAGGATTCCGGCCTGGCGATCACCGAGGCCAACGCCGAGCGGGTCGGCGCCGCGGTCGGCGCCGGCATCGGCGGCATCGGCACCATCGAGAAGACCCACGAGGCGCTGATGACCGGCGGCCCGCGCAAGATCTCGCCGTTCTTCGTGCCCAGCTCGATCATCAACATGATCGCCGGCCACCTGTCGATCATGAAGGGCCTGAAGGGCCCCAACATCGCCGCGGTGACCGCCTGCACCACCGCCACCCACTGCATCGGGCTGGCCGCGCGCCTGATCGCCTACGGCGACGCCGACGCCATGATCGCCGGCGGTGCCGAGTGCTCGACCACGCCGACCGCGGTCGGCGGCTTCGTCTCGGCGCGCGCATTGTCGGCCCGCAACGACGAGCCGGAGAAGGCCAGCCGGCCGTGGGACGTCGGCCGCGACGGCTTCGTGCTGTCCGACGGCGCCGGCCTGCTGGTGCTGGAGGAGTACGAGCACGCCCGCGCCCGCGGCGCCCGCATCTACTGCGAATTGGCCGGTTTCGGCATGAGCGGCGACGCCTACCACATGACCGCGCCCAGCGAGAACGGCGAGGGCGCGGCGCGCTGCATGGTCAACGCCCTGCGCGACGCCGGCATCGAGCCGTCGGAGGTCGACTACATCAACGCCCACGGCACCTCGACGCCGCAGGGCGACATCGCCGAGGCGATGGCGGTGCGCACGGTGATGGGCGACCACGCCGGCAAGGTCATGGTCAGCTCCAGCAAGTCGATGACCGGCCACCTGCTGGGCGCCGCCGGCGGCGTCGAGGCGATCTTCACCGCGCTGGCGGTGCATCGCGGCGAGGTGCCGCCGACCATCAACCTCGACCAGCCGGACCCGGCGGTCGCCGGCCTCGACCTGGTGCCGCACACCGCGCGCCAGGCGCGCGTCGATGTCGCCCTGTCGAACTCGTTCGGCTTCGGCGGCACCAACGGCACCCTGGTGTTCCGCAGCCTCTGAATCCTTCTTCCGGCACGCCGCCGTGGCCGTGACCGTGCAGCCCGCGCCGGTGGCGGGCGAGCCGCTGGCCCTGGTCGGCAGCGACCCCGCGCGCTATCCGGCCTGGCTGGAAAGCGTCGCCGAGAACCCGCGCACCGGCGCCCTCGACCTGTTGCCGGTGGCCAGTGGCGAATCCCTGGTGCTGGCCGCCGACGGCGTCGTGCGCGACCAGGACGGCCGCGTGCTCGGCCGCGATTTCGCGGCCGCCCTGGACGCCGCGTTCGCCGCCGCCGGTCCGGCGCCGGCGCGTCCGTCCGGCCTGCCGTTCGCCGGCGGCTGGCTGCTCTACCTGGGCTACGAGGCGGTCGCGCAGTTCGAGCCGGGGCTGCGCCTGCCCGCATTCGCCGGCGCCGACCTGCCGGTGGCCATGGCGTTGCGGACGCCGGCCGCCTGGCTGCGGCCGCGCCCGGGCGGGGCCGCGCTGCTGGTCGCCGAGCCCGGCCACGAGGCCCTGCTCCAGCGGCTCGCCGCGGATCTCCAGGCCGGCATCCAGCCGCCGCCGCCGGCACCACCGATTCCGGCCCTGGAGGCACTCGAGGAAGACCCGCCCGAACGCTTCCTGGACGGCGTCGGGCGCGTGCTCGACTACCTGCGTGCCGGCGACGTCTTCCAGGTCAACCTGTCGCGCGCCTGGCGCGCCCGGTTCGCCGGTCCGCTGGCGCCGGTCGCGCTGTACCGCCGCCTGCGCCAGGCCAGTCCGGCGCCCTTCGCCGCCCTGATGCGCTTCGCCGGCGCCGCCGTGCTCAGCGCCTCCCCCGAGCGCCTGCTGCGGGTCCGCGGCGACCGCATCGACACCCGGCCGATCGCCGGGACCCGTCCGCGCGGCGCCGATCCGGCCGCCGACGCCGCCCTGCTGGCCGAACTGATCGGCCACCCGAAGGAGCGCGCCGAGCACGTGATGCTGATCGACCTGGAGCGCAACGATCTCGGCCGGGTCTGCCGGCCGGGCAGCATCCGGGTCGACGAGCTGATGGCGCTGGAGAGCTACAGCCACGTCCACCACATCGTCTCCAACGTCAGCGGCGCGTTGCGGCCCGGGACCACGCCGGGCGCCATCCTGCGCGCCCTGTTCCCCGGCGGCACCATCACCGGCTGTCCGAAGGTGCGCTGCATGGAGATCATCGCCGAGCTCGAAGGCACCGGTCGCGGTCCCTACACCGGCGCCATCGGCTACCTGGACCGCAGCGGCGACATGGACCTCAACATCCTGATCCGCAGCGCCTGGTTGCAGGGCGCCGGGCTCGGCTTCCGCACCGGCGCCGGCATCGTCGCCGACTCGGTCGCCGCCCGCGAGCTGGCCGAGACCCGCAGCAAGGCCGGCGGCCTGCTCGCGGCGCTGGGGCAGGGGCCTTGAGCCGCGCGCCAGCCGCCCTGGTCGACGGCCGCCCGGCCCGCGCGGTGGCGGCAGACGACCGCGGCCTGGCGTACGGCGACGGCCTGTTCGAGACGATCCGGTTCGTCTCCGGCGTGGCGCCGCTGTGGGCCGGGCACATGGCCCGGCTGGCCCGCGGCGCCAGGCGGCTGGGGCTGTCGATGCCGGACCCGGGCGTCTGGGCGGCCGAGGCCGCGCGCGTCGCCGGCGGCCGCGACTGCCTGGTGAAGCTGCTGCTGACCCGCGGCGGCGGCCGCGGCTATGCCGCCGCGGCTGCCACCGGACCGCGCCGGATCGTGCTGTGCCTGCCGCTGCCGGCGCTAGACGTCGCGGCGTGCCGGCATGGCCTGCGCCTGCGCTGGTGCCGGCTGCGCCTGGCCCGGCAGCCGGCCCTGGCCGGCCTCAAGCACCTCAACCGCCTGGAGCAGGTGCTGGCGCGCTCGGAGTGGCGCGACCCGCGGATCCACGAGGGCCTGTGCATGGACACCGATGGCCACGTGGTGTGCGCGACCGCCGCCAACCTGTTCATCGTCCGCGACGGCGTGCTGGCGACCCCGGCGCTCGACCAGTGCGGCGTCGCCGGCGTCGCCCGCGCCTTCCTGCTGGCGCAGGCGCGCCGGCGCTGGCCGGTCGAGGTGACCGTCTTGCGACCGGCCGACCTGCAGGCCGCCGACGAGGTGTTCGTGTGCAACGCCGTGCGTGGCGTCATGCCGGTGCGTGCCCTTGCCGGCTGGCGTTGGCGGCCAGGGCCGGTGACCGCCGCCCTGGGCTACACTCTGGCGGCACGCGGCATCGGCTTGCCGCCCACGCTGCCACGACGCGACCGATGACCCCTCCGCACCGACCCGCGCGCGGCTGGATCGGCAAGGCGCTGCTGTTGCTCCTGCTGGCCCTGGCCGCCACCGCCGCCCTCGCCTGGTTCGACTACCAGCGCTTCGCGCGCACACCCCTGCCGCTGCCCGCCGAGGGGGTCGTGCTGGACGTGCCGCGCGGCCAGTCGCTGCGCGGCATCGTCGCGCAGCTGGCCGAGCGCGGCCTGACCCCGGCCTGGCGCCGGCACTGGTGGCAGGCGCTGGCCGTCGACGACGGCGTGCTGCGCCGCCTGCAGGCGGGCGAGTACCTGCTGGAGCCCGGCCTGGACCCGCGCGGCCTGCTCGACCAGCTCGCGCGCGGCCGCGTCATCCAGTACCGCTTCACCATCGTCGAGGGCTGGACCTTCGCCGACCTGCGGCGGGCGCTGGCCGGACAGCCGGCGCTGGCGCAGACCGTCTCCGACCAGCCCGATGCCCGGGTGATGGCGATGCTGGGCCGCGAGGGCGAGCACCCGGAGGGCTGGTTCCTGCCCGAGACCTACACCTACCGGCGCGGCACCAGCGACCTCGACCTGCTCCGCCAGGCCCACGAGGCGATGCGCCAGGCGCTCGACCAGGCCTGGGCAGGACGCAACGAGACGAGCGTCGTCGCCAGTCCCTACGAGGCGCTGATCCTGGCCTCGATCATCGAGAAGGAGACCGGCGTCGCCGACGAGCGCCGGCGCATCGCCGGCGTGTTCAGCCGGCGCCTCGCCATCGGCATGCGCCTGCAGACCGATCCGACCGTCATCTACGGCCTCGGCAGCGGCTTCGACGGCAACCTGCGCCGGCGCGACCTGGACACCGACACGCCCTACAACACCTACACCCGGGGCGGCCTGCCGCCGACGCCGATCGCCCTGCCGGGTCGCGCCGCGCTGGCGGCGGCGCTCGACCCGGCACCCGGCCGCGAGCTGTATTTCGTCGCAATCGGCGACGGCAGCGGCGGCCATGCCTTCTCCGAGACCTACGATCAACACCGCGCCGCCGTGGCCAGGTACCTGGCGCGCCTGCGCGGCGGTGCCGGCCGGTGAACCGTGGCCGCCTGATCACCCTGGAGGGCGGCGAGGGCGCCGGCAAGAGCACGGCGCTGGCGGCCTGCCAGGCGCAGCTGCAGGCCCGGGGCATCGAGGTGCTGCGCACCCGCGAGCCGGGCGGACCGCCGCTGTCCGAACGCATCCGCGAGCTGGTGCTGGCGGCGGCCGAGTCGGGCATGGCCGCCGAGACCGAACTGCTGCTGGTGTTCGCGGCGCGCGCCGAGCACGTGCGCAAGGTGATCGCCCCGGCGCTGGCGCGCGGCACCTGGGTGCTGTCCGACCGCTTCACCGATTCCAGCTACGCCTACCAGGGCGGCGGCCGGGGCCTGCCGGCATCGGCGATCGCCTGGCTGGAGACCTTCGCCTGCGGCGACACCCGCCCGGACCTGACCGTGCTGCTCGACCTGCCGGTGGCCCAGGGACTGGCCCGGATGGCCGGGCGCGGCGACCGCGACCGCATCGAGCACGAGGCCGAACCCTTCTTCGAGCGCGTGCGGGCGAGCTTCCGGCAGCGGGCCGCGGCCGAGCCCGGACGTTTCGTCGTGGTCGATGCCGGCCAGCCGGTGGCGGCGGTGGCGGCGCAGATCCGGCAGGCGCTGGACGCCTTCCTTGCGCGTCCGGGGGTGCTGCCGTGAGCGCCGCCCTGGCACCCTGGCTGCTGCCAGCCTGGCAACGCTTCGTCGCCGCCCTGGCCGAGGACCGGCTCGGCCACGGCCTGCTGCTGGCCGGCGAACCGGGCCTGGGCAAGCGGGCGCTGGCGGCGGCGATGGTGGCGCGCCTGCTGTGCGAGCGCGCCGGCGGTGCCGAAGCCGCCTGCGGCGCGTGCCGGGGCTGCGCCTGGCGCCTCGCCGGCAGCCATCCCGACCTGCACCTGCTGGCGCCGGAGGAGGACGCCAAGGCGATCAAGGTCGCGCAGGTGCGTGCCCTGATCGCCCGGCTGCAGCTCACCGGCCAGGCGAGCAGCACAAGGATCGCCCTGGTCGATCCCGCCGACGCCATGAACGCGGCGTCGCAGAACGCCCTGCTGAAGACCCTGGAGGAGCCCTCGCCGGGCGTCGTCCTGCTGCTGGTCAGCGACGGCCCCGGGCGCCTGCTGGCGACGGTGCGAAGCCGCTGCCAGGTGCTGTCGGTGACGCGTCCGGCGCCGGCCCTGGTTGCCGGCTGGCTGGCCGGGCAGGGGGTCCAGGCGCCCGACCTGGCCCTGGCCCTGGCCGCCGGGCACCCCGGTGCGGCCCTGGCCTATGCCGGCGCCGAGCGCGCCGGCCAGGCGCGCGCGGTCGCCGACGACCTTCTGGCCCTGGCCGGCGGCCGTGCCCAGCCGCTGGCGGTCGCGCAGCGCTGGACGGCGGCGCCCGTCCAGCGGGTCGACGACGCCATCGCCTGGCTGCGCCTGTGGTCCTGGCACGGTCGCGGCCAGCCCCAGCCGGGTCCGCCGCCGCCGCCGCGACCGCTGGCCAGCCTGGTCGACAGCCAGGCCGCCGCCGTGCAGCTCCGCGAGCGGCTGGCGGCGCCCCTGCGCCCGGCCTGGCTGCTGCTGGAGTGGCTGGAGCGCTGGCGCCGCGCGGCCTGAACGAAGTGTGGGGCGCGCGGCGACGCTGCGGGCGCTGCGGTCGCCGGTCGGCCCGCTGCCCCGGCGGAGGCGCAGGACGTCAGGCCTGAACCTCACCCGTTCAGAGACTTGGATCGAAGATCTGAAGTCAATCCTCCGACGGACCGCCGGCCTCTGCCGGCTCCGCGTCGGGCACGAAGGCGGGACTGCCGTCGCTGAACAGCAGGACCGCCGCCCAGCGGCCCTCCAGGCCCTCCACCGTGCCCCGCCGGGGCAGGGACTGGCCCGGTTCCAGGCGCAGGATGACCGGTGCGGCGGGGTCGGGATGGCTGTGCACGGGGAGCGCGGTCGTCGTGGCCATCACTTCGCCGTGCGCCGGCGCGATGCGGAAGTCCAGGCGGTCCAGGCGCACGTCCTCGGGGGAGTACAGATAGCCGGGCACGGTGCCGCCGCCGGGCTCCGTGCGCTGCAGCGCGGCCACCTGGAGCCAGTCGTCGCCGATCCGGCCGGTGACCGTGTAGCTCTGCCGGGGCGCCAGCTCGCCTGCCGCCAGCGCACCGCGGTCGGGCAGGGTGTACAGCGGCAGGCCGGAGTCGCGGAAGTTCACCAGGCGCGCGGTCCGCGCCGGTTCGACGGCGGGCAGGCCGGCGGCGACCACGGCACGGCTGCGCGGGACCGGGGCCGCCGCGCCGGCGCGGGCCTGGACCTGGGGCAGCAATCCGGCCAGGCCGTCGCCCAGGCCGGACACCACGCGCAGTCCGGTACGGCCCTGGAACACGAAGGTCGGGGTCACCGTCAGGTCCAGGCCGAGCAGGCCGGGCAGCCAGGCGTTGACGTCGAGCAGGGCGTCGCCGGCCGGGTCGCCTGCCGGCGCCGGCTGCCCCGCGAAGACCTCGCCCAGCAGGGCGGCATCGTCGGCGGCCAGGAGGGCGCCGGCGCCGCCGGCCCGGGTGCCGAGCAGCAGCCAGCGCAGCTGGACGCCGTCGCGGCCACTGCGGCTGTCCTCGTACAGGCGCGCGCAGTAACCGCAGTCGGTGCTGGCGACGACGTAGATGTGGCGGTCGCTCGCGGTTCCGTCGGCGATCCAGGCGGCGTCGTCGAGCAGCGCCAGCAGGCGCCCGGCGCGTCCGGCGTCGTCGATCACGCTGCCCTGTCCCCAGACCGCGGTGGCCATGACCAGGGTGGCGGCAGCGATCAGGCGCGCGGGACGGCGGCAACGGTGGGTTTCAGGCTTCATTGGAGGCCACTGTAGTGAGCGGGCGTCCGGGTGTCATGGGTGGGGAGCGGGGACCGGGGACCAGGAAGAGGGCACCGGGCGCGGGGCGCGGCATAGGGGGTCGGGGTTCGGGTCAGAGCGGCGGGACGCGATCCAAGGCCCCATGCCCGAAGGAGGACAGACCGGTGTCGTGTCCGGGCCTGTGGTCGCCTGGCGTCGGGGCATCGCCGGGATGCGGCGTCCCTCGGCTGGCCTGGGCGGCAGACACCGGCAGCCCCGGCGCCCGGGGTGGGTATGATCGGGGCCCTGGTCCTGGAGGCAGCGCCCATGTTCACCGGCATCCTGGCAGCCACTGATTTTTCCGAGGACGGTGGCCTGGCGCTGGAGCGCGCCGTGCACCTGGCGCCGGCGACCTCGACGGCGGTCGTGACCGCCGTCCACGTGGTCGAGGCCGGTCCGCTGACGGTCCTGCGCAGCCTGTTCGGCGAACCCGGCGCGGCCGAGCGGGTCGCGCTCGCCAGTGCCACCTTGCGCCTGCAGGAAGCGTTGGCGGCCCTGGCACCGCCCGCCGGGGTCGTGCTGCGCCCTCAGGTGCGCACCGGACGGCTGCTGCCGGAGCTGCACGACGTCGCCGGCGCCGACGACCTGCTGGTGGTCGGCGCCCGCGGCCAGCACGACCTGCGCCGCGGCTTCGGCGGCAGCACGCCGGCGCGCCTGGCGCGCGCCGGCCGGCAGGCGGTGCTGGTGGTCCGCAACGCCGTGGCCGGCCCGTACCGCCAGGTGCTGGCGGCGCTCGACCTGTCGGCGTCGACGCCGCGCGTGCTGGGCGCCGCCCGCTGGGCGTCCGGCGGGACCGTACAGGCGGTCCATGCCGTCGAGTTCTCGCTGGGCGTGGCGATGGCGCACGCCGGGGTCGAGCGGGCGGCGATCGAATGGCAGCGCCAGCGCGCGCTCGCCGATGCCCGGCTCGCCCTGGTCCAGCAGGTCGCCGAGGCCGGCCACGGCGACGCCACCGACAGCGTCGTGGTCGAGGGCTATCCGACCGCCGCCCTGCTCGGCCAGGTCGAGGCGAGCGGCTGCGACCTGCTGGTGCTGGGCAAGCACGGCGCCACCCTGGCCGACGAGCTGTTCCTGGGCAGCGTCAGCCGGCACCTGCTGGCCGAGGCACCCTGCGACGTGCTGGTCGTGCCCTGAACCCGGATCCGATGGCGATCGCGGCGGCAGGGTGGGCGCGACCGGGCGCCAGACGGCACAATGCCCGGACACCGGCGCGGTGACGCCAGGGAGGACGAACGCGTGGTTCCAGTCAACAAGTTGAAGTCGCTGCTGCACAGCGCCGGCAAGCGTGGCGCGTCGATGGCCGACATCGCCCGCCTGAAGGACCCGGAGATGGGCACCCCGGCCGCGGCCCTGGCCGCGCTCAAGGCCGGCAACGAGCGCTTCTTCAGCGGCCGCGCGACCCGTCCGGAGCTCAACGCCAACGAGCGCCGCGCGCAGATCATCGAGCAGACCCCGTTCGCCACCATCCTGGCCTGCAGCGACAGCCGGGTGCCGGTCGAGATCGTGTTCGACCAGGGCCTGGGCGACCTGTTCATCGTCCGCGTCGCCGGCCACGTCTGCACGCCGGCGACCCTGGGCAGCCTGGAGTACGCGATCACCGAGCTCAAGTGCCACCTGATCGTGGTGATGGGCCACGAGGGCTGCGGCGCGGTGCGCGCGGCCATGCTGCCCGAGGCGGAGACCGCGGCGCAGCCCGACAACATCCGTCACCTGCTGGATGCGATCCGGCCGTCGGTGTCCGACGTCCCGCCCCTGGTCGACGAGAAGTCCAGGATGCGCGAGGCGGTGGTCCGGCACGTGCTGGCGCAGGTCGAGCACGTGCAGGCCAGCCCGGTGGTGGCGAAGGCGGTGGCGGACGGGCGGGTCGCGGTGGTCGGCTGCTATTACGAGATCGGTTCCGGCGCGGCCGACTTCTACGGCGACGAGGCGGTCCTGGCCGACGAACCCGGCGGGTGATGCCGGCCCGCGCGCTGTGGCAAACTCGCCGGGCGCGCCTGGGGACCGGCGCCGCCCGGTCCGGGAGCGGGCCGGCAGCCGGGCGCACGGCCATGGCCCGTGGCGCCGCTCGAGAGGGGTAGACGACATGCAGTTGGGCGGCAAGCGGCAGGCGATCCTGCCGGTCGAGATCCGGGACAAGGCGGCGCTGTACGCGGCCTACATGCCCTCGATCAAGGGTGGCGGCCTGTTCGTGCCCAGCGCCCAGGTGTTCCGGCTCGGCGACGAGGTGTTCCTGCTGGTGCACCTGCACGAGGAGGGCGACCGCCTGCCGGTATCCGGCAAGGTGGTCTGGGTGACGCCGCAAGGCGCGCAGTCCGGCAATCCGGCGGGCATCGGCGTGCAGTTCAACGACGGTCCGGACGGCGAGGCCGCCCGGGCGCGCATCGAATCGGTGCTGGGCGCCCAGCTCAACGCCGACAAGCCGACCCTGACCATGTGACCCGCGGCGCCCGGGTCCCGGGCGCGGTGCCGGGGCCGGGGCCGGGATGCGCGGTCAGCGCGGCAGCGTCTCCCAGCCCGGGCGGGGCGCGAAGCGCGGGCCGTGCTTCTTCGCCAGCGCCTGCAGGCGCGCCAGCACGGCGTCGGCACCGACCGTGCGGATGTGCTGCATGGGGCCGCCGCGGAACGGCGCGAAGCCGGTGCCGAAGATCACCCCGGCGTCGAGCTCGTCGGCGCTGGCCACGATGCCCTCGTGCAGGCAGGCCACCGCCTCGTTGAGCATCGGCAGGATCAGGCGGTCCTGCAGGTCCGGCGGCGGCACGTAGTGCTCCGGCAGCGGCGGCTTCACCGCCTTGCCCTCGGTCCAGACGTACAGCCCCTCGCCGTCCTTGCGGCCGCGCTTGCCGGCAGCGACCAGGTCGTCGATGCCGCCGGGCAGCTCGACGCCCAGGGTCGGCGCGATCACCGCGCCGACATGGGCGCAGACGTCCAGGCCGACCTGGTCGGCCAGCTCCACCGGCCCCATCGGCATGCCGAAGTCCTTCGCCGCGGCGTCGATGGCGCGCAGCGGCACGCCCTCCTGGCGCAGCCGGAAGGCCTCCAGCAGGTAGGGGAACAGGATGCGGTTGACCAGGAACCCCGGCGCGCTGTTGACCGCCAGCGGCAGCTTGTCGTGGCCGCGCACGAAGCCGAGCGCGCGCTGGAAGGCGGTCGCGTCGACCTGGTCGTGGCGCACCACCTCGACCAGGGGCAGCATGGCCACCGGGTTGAAGTAGTGCAGGCCGAGGAACTGTCCGGGCCGCGCCAGGCCCGCGCGCAGGTCCTCGAGCACGATGCTCGAGGTGTTGCTGGCGAGCAGGGCGCCGGGCTTCATGCGCGGCTCCAGGGCGGCGAACAGGCCGCGCTTGGCCTCGGTCCTCTCGACGATCGCCTCGATCACCAGGTCGGCGTCCGGCACCCGCGCGCCCTCCGGGTCGGCGCTGAGCCTGGCCAGGGCCGCGGCGACCCGTTCCGGGGTCTTCAGGCGCCGCTCGTACAGGGTGCGGGCGCGGCCCAGGGCGCGCTCGATGGCCGCGCCGTCGTTGTCCTGCAGGCTGACCGTGAAGCCCTGCAGGGCGGTCCAGGCGGCGATGTCGCCGCCCATCACGCCGGCGCCGACCACGTGGACGTGGCCGATGCCGTGATCGATGCCCGCTCCGCCCGCCTTCAGGGCCTCCTGCAGGAAGTACACGCGCACCAGGTTGTGGGCGGTCGGCGTGCCGGCCAGGCGCACCACCGAGCGCGCCTCCGGGCGCAGCGCGCCGCGCACGCTGCCGCCGTGCCGGCGCCACACCTCCAGCATCGCGTACGGGGCCGGGTAGTGGGCGCGGCGCGCCTTGCCGGCCAGTTGCCTGCGCATCATCGGCGCCAGCACCTGGCGCGCCGGCCAGGTGTTGGACGCCCAGGCCAGGGCGCGCTGTCGCAGCGGCCGGGCCGGACGGCGCAGGAGCAGTTCGCAGGCGCCCTCGAGCAGACGGTCCGCGGCCACCACGCGGTCGACCAGGCCGAGCGAGCGCGCCTTGCCGGCGGCCACCGAGCCGCCGGCCAGCATCAGCTTCATGGCCTCCGGCGCGCCGACCAGGTGCGGCAGGCGGGCCAGGCCGCCCCAGCCCGGATGGATGCCGAGCTTGACCTCGGGCAGGCCCAGACGGGTTTCCGGGGTGTCGGCGGCGATCCGGTAGCGGCAGGCCAGCGACAGCTCCATGCCGCCGCCGTAGCAGTGGCCGTGGATGGCGGCGACGGTCGGGCAGCGCAGCGACTCGATGCGCGAGAACACCCGATGGCCCCGGTCGATGGCGTCGCCGGTGGTGCCCTCGGCGAAGAACCGTTCGAACTCGGAGATGTCGGCGCCGGGCGAGAAGCCGGCCGGCTTGGCCGAGATGAACACGACGCCCCTGGGCGGCTCGATCGCCAGGCGCTCGACCAGTTGCCCGAGCTCGTCGATCAGCGCGCTGGCCAGCGCGTTGACCGGCTTGTCGGCGCGGTCCAGGGTGATGACGACGATGCCGTCCTCGCGAACCTCGGCGCGGCAGTGCTGGGGGCGCAGTCCCTCGAACATGGGTCAGGTGCTCCGTGCGTTGACCGGCCAAGTGTCGCATAGGGGGCCGCCGGACGGGCGCACCGGGGGCGCGCAGGCAGGTCCGCGCCCCGGGGTGTTTTGTCCTATTTATCAGTGTTCTGGGTGGTTTTTCTCGAGCCGGTTCGTAGGCCGGTGGCGGCGGCGACGGGCAATGGCAGCACGGCCTCGTCCAGCGCCGCCCACAGCCGGTCGCCGGAGTCGGCAGACACCGCATGACCGCCGGTCAGGGCGCCGAAGGCCGGCAGCACCAGGGTGTCGCCGCGCAGCCAGAACACCGGCACGCGCAGTCGCCCGGCATCGTCGCGGGTCGCCAGCACCGGATGCAGGTGGCCGCACAGGCGGACCCGGCCGTCGCCCGGTGGCCCGGCGCCGGGCGCATGGCTGAACTCGAAGGGCGGCTCGGTGCGGACCGGGCCGAGCTCGGTGAAGCCCAGCCCGTCGAGCGCGCCGTGGCGGTCGTGGTTGCCGCCGACCACGGCCAGTTCCAGGCCGGGACGACCGGCACGCCAGGCGGCCAGGCGTTGCCGCCAGGCCGCCTGCGCCGGCCCCGGGCCGTGCACCAGGTCGCCCAGCACCAGCAGCCGCCGGCTGCCGGTGTCCCCGAGCAGGCGATCGATGCGGGCGAGGTCCTGGCCGGTGCCGCCGCGGGGCACCGGAATGCCGTGCCGGCGCAGGATCTCGCCCTTGCCCAGGTGCAGGTCGGCGATCAGCAGGGTCCGCCGCGCCGGCCAGGCCACCGCCCGGTCGGGCAGCAGGAGCAGGCGTTCGCCGCCCAGATCGAGCGGCACGGCCCGCGCGTTCATGCCGCCGCCTCCAGGCGTTGCGCCAGTGCCAGCGCGCGGGCCTGCCAGTCGCCGTGGCCGAGCGCGCCGCGCAGCCGTTCGGCCCACAGCGGGAACGCCAGGGGCGTGAGCTGCCGGGGTGCGGTGACCAGCACGTCGTACTTCCGACCGGACTCCAGCAGGGCGCGCAGGCGCGGCAACGCCAGCACCTCGGTCTCCACTTCCCGGCGCGCCTGGCGCAACAGCACGTGGTCGGGCTCGTGCCGCGCGAGCACGTCGTGCAGCAGCCCGGTCGAAGTCTGCAACTGGCGCAGGCCGGGCCCGGCGCCGGGTCGAGCGGCATGCACCAGACCGGCGATCCGGGCGATGTCGCGGAAGCGGCGGCGGACCAGTTCGGCCAGCGCCACCGCCTCGGCAAGATCCGCTTCCAGGCCTGCCGGATCGAGCAGGCCACGCAGACGATCGGCGTCCAGCTCGGGCAAGGTGCGCCCGGTCAGGATCAGGCCGTGGTCGTTGACCGCGAAGGCCACGCCACCGGGCTGCAGGCGTTGCAGGCGGCCGGCCAGCAGCAGGGCCAGCGACTCGTGCAGGTCGCGACCGGCGAACGGCAGCAGCACCAGGTGCCGGCCGTCGCGGCTGCGATGACGCTCGGCCAGCCAGGTTTCCTGCGCGGGCAGCGCCGACAGTCGGGCCTGCAACGCCAGCAGCGGTGCCAGGGCCCGCATCTCGGGGGAGTCGTCCGGACGTTCCAGCAGGGCGGCGACCTGGCCGGCGAGCAGGCCGCTGAGCGGCAGGCGGCCGCCCTGCCAGACCGCGGCGGTGGCGGTGCCGCCCGCCGGCGCCGGCCGCACCCAGGCGGTCATGCCCTCGATACGCAGCAGTTCCAGGCGGCGGCCGGCGAACAGGAACGCGGCACCCGGCGGCAGCCGGGCCAGGAAGCCCTCCTCGATGCTGCCCAGGCGGCTGCCGCGGCGCAGGCGGACCGTCAGGGCGCCGTCGCTGGTGATGGTGCCGATGCCATAGCGGTGCAGGCGCGCGGCGGCGGCGTCGACCGGAGTCCAGCGGCCCTCGGCATCGGGCGCCAGGCGCCGGTAGCCGGGGTAGGCGGCGAGGCTGGCGCCGCCCTGGCGCAGGAAGTCCAGCACGGCCTGGAAGTCGTCCTCGCGCAGGCGCCGGTAGGCGTGCGCCTCGCGCACCTCGTCCAGCACCGCCGCCGGTGCGAAGCCGCCCCCGGCCGCCAGGGTGCCCAGGTGCTGCGCGAGCACGTCGAGCGGCGCCTCCGGGGTCGGGCGCGGCTCCAGCGCGCCGCCGGCGATCGCACGGCGGGCCGCGGCGAACTCGGCCAGCTCCAGGGCGTGGGTCGGCACGCACAGCACCCGGCTCGGCTGGCCGGGCGCGTGGCCGCTGCGCCCGGCCCGTTGCAGCAGGCGGCCGACACCGCGCGGACTGCCGATCTGGACGACCTGTTCGACGGCCGGGAAGTCGACGCCGAGGTCGAGGCTGGAGGTGGCGACCACGCAGCGCAACCGGCCCGCGCGAAGGCCGTCCTCGACGGCCCCGCGCAACGACGGATCCAGCGACCCGTGGTGCAGGGCCAGGCTGTCCGCCGGCCACGGCCAGACCGCCGCCAGGGCCTGATGCCACAGTTCGGCCTGGGCGCGGGTGTTGGTGAACACCAGGCTGCGTTGGGCCTGGCCCAGCGCCCGCACCACGGCCGGCAGTTGCGCCAGGCCCAGGTGGCCGGCCCAGGGGAAGCGGGTCGGCTGCGCGGGCAGCAGGGTTTCCACTTCGACCGGTCGCGGCACCGCGCCGCGCACCAGGGTGCCAACGCGCCCGGGCGTGCCCTGGAGCACGGCGAGTGCCTGCTGCGGATCGGCCAGGGTCGCCGACAGGCCCCAGGTGCGCAGGCCCGGCCGCAGCCGGCGCAGGCGCGCCAGGCACAGCTCCAGCTGCACGCCGCGCTTGTTGCCCAGCAGCTCGTGCCATTCGTCGACCACGACAGTGTCCAGGCGGGCGAAGCGGGCTGGCGCGTCCTCATGGCTGAGCAGCAGGGACAGGCTCTCCGGGGTGGTCAGCAGGACATCGACCCGGCCCTGGCGGGCGCGCCGCCGCGCCGCGCTGCCGCTGTCGCCGGTGCGCGCCAGCACCGTCCAGTCCAGGCCGAGGTCGGCGAGCGGCCGCTGCAGGGCCGCCAGGGTGTCGGCGGCCAGGGCGCGCAGCGGCGTGATCCACAGCAGGCGCGGACCGAGCGCGCGGGCCGGCTGCCGCGGTCCGGCGACCCTGCGGCCGGCGAGCGCCTCGACCAGGGCGGCACCCCACACGGCCAGGGTCTTGCCGCTGCCGGTCGGCGCATGGACCAGGCCGTCGCCGCGCCGGAACCCGCGCCAGGTGGCGCGCTGGAACGGCAACGGCGGAGCGTCGCGGCCGGCCATCCAGCCGGCCACCGCCTGCTCGGCCTGGCGGAGAGTGGTCATGGCGGCGCGGAGGGCATCGCCAGCGCGCGCAGCGTCGCCAGGGTGTCCGCATCGGCGGCGGTCTTGTCGGTGCGCCAGCGCAGGATGCGCGGGAAGCGCACCGCGACGCCGGACTTGTGCCGGTTCGAGGACGCGATGCCCTCGAAGGCCAGCTCGAAGACCTGCACCGGCTCGACCGCGCGCACCGGACCGAAGCGCTCGCGGGTGTGCGGCCGGATCCAGCGGTCCAGGGACAGGATCTCCGCGTCCGACAGGCCCGAGTAGGCCTTCGCCACCGGCACCAGGGCATCGCCGTCCCAGACCGCGAAGGTGTAATCGGTGTACAGGGTGGCGCGGCGACCGTGCCCGGCCTGGGCGTAGACCAGCACGCAGTCCAGGGTGTAGGGATCGATCTTCCACTTCCACCAGTCGCCGCGCCGGCGCCCGGCGCGGTAGGGACTGTCCAGCCGCTTCAGCATCAGCCCTTCGACGCCGCGCGACCGCGCGTCCTCCCTGTGCCGGGCCAGTGCCTGCCAGTCGGCCGCCGGCAGCGCCGGCGACAGGCGCAGGCGCGGCGCGGCGAGGGTCGCAAGGCAGTCGGCCAGGGTCTGCCGCCGGTGCCGCAGCGGCGCCTCGCGCAGGTCCTCGCCGCGCCACTCGAGCAGGTCGTAGGCGAGCACCGCGACCGGCTGTTCGGCCTGGCTGCGCGCCGAGGGCCGCAGGCGGCCGATCCGCTTCTGCAGGACGTTGAACGGCAACGGCGCATCGTCGCGCCAGGCCAGCAGCTCGCCGTCCAGCACGGTGCCCGGCGGCAAGGCCAGCGCCGCGGCCTCGATCTCCGGGAAGCGGCCATCCAGGCGCTCCTCGCCGCGCGACCACAGCGCCACGGTGTCGCCGCGCCGGATCACCTGCACGCGGATGCCGTCCCACTTCCATTCGGCCAGCCAGTCCTCGCGCGCGCCAGGCAGGGACGAGGGCGTGTCGGAGAGCGGTGAGGCCAGGAAGAACGGATACGGCCGTTCTCCGGGACCGTCGCCGGCGTGCGCAGGGCGCAGCAGCGCCGCCATCGCCCGCTCACCGGGCTGCCAGCGGCCGGCCAGTCGTTCGGCCAGCAGCTCGACCGGCAGGCCGCTGGCCTGCGCCAGCGCCTGGGTGACCAGCCGCTGGGAGACCCCGACGCGGAAGCCGCCGGTCAGCAGCTTGCCGATCAGGAACCGGGTATCGCGGTCGGCGCGCCGCCACCAGTCCAGCAGGCGCGCCTGGCGCCCGGCCTCGTCCAGGGCGGGCAGGGTCAGCAGTTCGTCCTCCACGAAGCGGGCGAGTGTCGGAAGCGGTGGCGCCCGGCTGCCGTCGCACTCGTTGCCGGTCAGCAGGGCGACCGTCTCGGCCAGGTCGCCGACGTGGTGGTGGCTGTGTTCGACCAGCCACTCGGGCAGGCCGCTGGCCGAGACCAGGGCGGTTCGCAACTCGCCGGCACGCAGCAGCCGGCGCGGCCGCTGGCCGCCCAGCAGGGCGATCGCCCAGGCGGCGTCGGCGGCCGGCGCGGCCGTCAGGTAGTCGGCCAGCGCGGCCACCTTGGCGGAGGTGGCGGTCAGCGTGTCCAGGCGTCGGTAGAGCGCGGCGAAGCGCTGCATCAGCCGTCGTCGCCGAGCGGGTCGCGGGCCGTTCCGGCCAGGGCCTGGTCCGGCGTGGCGGCGTCCAGGCCCTGCTCGCGGAACCAGCGGGCGATCGCCTCGCCCTGGCCGTGCCCGAACAGCACCCGCCGTGCGCCGCTGTCGCGCACGCTGCGCACCAGGCCCGGCCAGTCGGCATGGTCGGACAGCACGAAGCCGCGCTCGACGTTGCGCCGCCGCCGGTTGCCGCGCAGCAGCATCCAGCCCGAGGCGAAGGCCAGCGAGGCGCCCCGGAACCGGCGCAGCCACGGGGTGCCGGCCGCCGACGGCGGCGCCAGCACCAGCTCGCCGGCGAAGTCGCGGCCCCGCGGGCTGTCGCTGACCGCCACGGTGGGCACCATGGCGACGCCGGCGTGCCGGTAGACCTCGACCAGGGGCACCAGGGCGCCGTGCAGGTGCACCGGGCGGTCGACGCGCAGGGCGAGTTCGGCGAGCAGGCGCTGCGCCTTGCCGAGGGCGTAGCACAGCAGCACGGCCGGACGCCGGTCGCGCACGCACTGGTCCCACCAGGCCAGCAGGTCGTCGACCACCTCGTCGGTCGCCGGCCAGCGGTACACCGGCAGGGCAAAGGTCGATTCGGAGACGAACACGTCGCAAGGGACCGGCTCGAACGGCGCGCAGGTCGGATCGGGCGCGCGCTTGTAGTCGCCGCTGACCGCCCAGACCCGGCCGTCGACCTCGATGCGCACCTGGGCCGAGCCCAGCACGTGGCCGGCCGGGTGCAGCGAGACGGTGGCGTCGCCGAGCTGGAACCGCTCGCCGTAGTCGACGCCCTCGACCGGTGACCCGGCACCCAGGCGATGAGCCAGGATGCCCAGGCCCGGCCGTGCCGCCCAGTAACGGGCGCTGCCCGCGCGCGCGTGGTCGGCGTGGCCATGGGTGAGCACGGCCCGCGGCACCGGCCGCATCGGGTCGATATGGAAGTCGCCGGCCGGGCAGTACAGGCCCTCGGGCCGGAGTTCGAGCAGATCGGGCATCACCGCATCCTGGATGGCGGCGGATCAAGGCGCCGACAAGGCCGTCCCGCGTCCCCCGTTCAGCGACGCCGCAGGGCGGCGCAACGCGTCGCGCCCTGCCGGGCCGGCCCCGATCAGCCGTCGGCCGTCCGCCGGCGATGGCCGGGACGCCGGACGGAGCACGCGCAGCCCGGCGGCGCACGCGCCGGCCGGTCCGCCCAGGTGCCAGCGGCGATCCCCCGGAAGCCTGCGGTTGCGCCGCGGCTAGCGCCTGGCGGCGTCGCCGGTGGGCAGGAAATCGTCCGGCGACACGCCGATCGCCTTGGCCCGCTTGCGCCACAGCTGGCGGGCCATGGCCTGCATGTCGGCGACGGTGTCGCCCTCGTCGAGGATCTCCTCGCCGAGCAGGGTCTCGACCAGGTCCTCGAGCGTGACCACGCCGCGCGTCTCCCCGAACTCGCCGACCACCAGGGCGATGTGCTGGCGCTGCCTGAGCAGGTTCTCCAGGAGCATGGTCAGCGTGCTTCCGGCCGGGACCGCGAGCAGGTCGCGACGCAGGATCGACACCGGTTCGGTGTCCTGGCCGCGCAGGTGGGCGAGCAGGATGTCCTCGTAGAGCACGAAGCCGGGGATGTCGTCCCGGTCCTGGCCGTGCAGCGGCAGGCGCGAGAACGGGATCTGGTCGCGCAACCCGTAGGCTTCGGCGACCGTCATCCCGGCCGGCAGGGTGACCATCACCGGTCGTGGCGTCATCACGTCGGCCGCGGTCAGCGCCTTGAACCGGAACAGGTTGCGGATCACCCGGCTCTCCCGTTCGTCGATCTGGCCGCTGCTCTGGCCCAGGTCGGTCATGGCGATGAACTCGTCGCGGCTGAAGACGTGCACCTTCTGGCCCCGCGAGATCAGCCGCGTCACCAGCTCGGACAGGCGGATCAGCGGGTACATGGCGAGGATCAGCAGGCGCACGTAGGCCTCGGTGAAGCCGGTCAGCCGCCGCCAGTGCACCGCGCCGATGGTCTTCGGGACGATCTCCGACAGGAACAGGATGAGCAGGGTGAGCACCGCCGAGAACACCCCGAACAGGGCATCGCCGAACACGGCGGTCGCCTTGGATCCGGCGCCCACGGCACCCAGCGTATGGGCGACCGTGTTGACGGTCAGGATGGCGGCCAGCGAACGGTCGATGTTGTCGCCCTTCAGGCGGTCCAGCCGTTCGGCCCGGCGCGGGTCGCGCTCGCGCAGCTCCGCCACGTAGCTGGGCGTGATGCTGAGCAGCACGGCCTCGGCGACCGAGCACAGGAACGAGAACACCAGCGCCAGCCCGACGTAGAAGAACAGCAGGAAGACGTCGCGGCCCAGGGCCCCGGCGTCCCCGGCGACGGCCGGCGCGGCGTCGCCGGCGGGCGGCTGGGCGAACGCCGGGAGCAGGCCGGCAAGGGCCAGGCAGGCCAGTGCCAGCGCGGCAACGCGCAGGGCCGGGCGACCGGGCCGGGTGCGTTTCATGGATCGGACGTCACGACACAGGACGCTGGACTCTAGCAGACCGGGCGAGGTCCTCACGGAAGCGGGCGCCCCGCATCGGGGCGGCCCCGAGGAACCTGGAGGCGGGTTCCGCCCCTCTACGGAGCCACCACCAGGGACCGTGCCGTCAGGGGCCCGTCTCCTGCCCTTCGATGCGCACCGCGCCGCGGCTCAGGTCGACCAGGGCCGCACACAGCGCATCCACCCGGTCGGTCGGCACCGACACCGCCATGCACAGGCCGGCGCTGCCGTAGTCGACCCCTTCCGGGGCCGCGTCGTGGCCGTCGAGCAGGGCGCGGACCGGCGCTTCCAGCGGGAAGTCGACGGTCACCGACAGCCGGGTCAGCGCGCGCAGCCGGCGCCGCGGCGCCAGCCGCAGGCACTGCGCCGCGCAGCCGCCGTAGGCGCGGACCAGGCCGCCGGCGCCGAGCTTGATGCCGCCGAACCAGCGCAGCACCACCACCGCGACCTGGTCCAGGCCCTGGCCGTCGATGGCGGCCAGGATCGGCCGCCCGGCGGTGCCGGCCGGCTCGCCATCGTCGCTGCTGCGGTACTGCTGGCCGACCCGGAACGCCCAGCAGGCATGGCTGGCGTCGGGCTGGCGCCGCCCGGCGATGAACGCCAGCGCGGCCTCGGGGTCGGCCACCGGCGCCGCCCAGGCCAGGAAGCGGCTGCGCTGCACCAGCATCTCGTGGTGCGCGATCGCTTCGAGCGTCTCCATCAGTCGCCGATGTGGCGCGGTGGCCCCGCGACGTCCAGGTCGATCTCGCCGTCGGCCAGGCGCGCGATGACCTGGCCGGCGGCCGCCACCGCGGTGGTGCTGGCCAGCAGGCGACGGTCCCGTGGGTCGAGCAGGACCGCCCAGCCGCGCTCCAGCGTGCGCAGCGGACTCAGCGCATGCAGGGCGCGGGCGGCCTCGCGCAGCCGGCCCTCGGCCTGGCGGCGGCGCGCCGCTTCGGCGAGGCGCAGGCGGTCCAGTCGTTCCCCGAGCAGCTCGTTCAGGCGGGAAAGGCGCCGCTGGGGGTGCTGGGCGTCAAGGCGCAGGCGCAGTGCCTGCAGGCGAGCGGCCTGCCAGCGCAGCCGGTTCTCCAGACCACGGCGCAGGCGTCGCCGCGCCAGCAGGGCGCGTTCGCGCACCTGGGCCAGCCGGCGGCGCGGATCGAGCAGGCCCAGGCGCCGGCGTGCGGCATCGGCCCGCTGCGCCATGTCCAGCAAGCGGCGACCCAGGGCGCGTTGCACGCGGCCGGCAAGGTCGTCCAGGCGCCGCGCCAGCAGGGCGCCGTCCGGGCTGATCGCCTCGGCGGCCGCCGACGGCGTGGCGGCGCGCAGGTCGGCGGCCAGCTCGGCCAGGGTGACGTCGACCTCGTGGCCGATCGCCGCCACCACCGGGATCGCGCAGGCGGCGATGTCGCGCGCCAGCTGTTCGTCGTTGAACGCCCACAGGTCCTCGATCGAGCCGCCGCCGCGGGTCAGCAGGACGACGTCGTGGCGGCCGGCGGCGGCCACCGCGCGCAGCCGCTCGCGCAGGGCCGGTACCGCCTCGGCGCCCTGCACGGGCGCCGGAACCACGTCGACCGGCAGCAGCGGGAAGCGCCGGCGCAGCACCGCGATCACGTCGCGGACCGCCGCGCCGGAAGGCGAGGTGATCACCGCCAGGCGCCGCGGCAGCAGCGGCAGCGGCCGTTTGCGGGCGCTGTCGAACAGGCCCTCGGCGGCCAGCTTCGCCTTCAGCGCCTCGTAGGCCTGCTGCAGGGCGCCGGCACCGGCGGCCTCCATGTGCTCGGCGATCAGCTGGTACTCGCCGCGCGCCTCGTACAGGTCGACCCGGCCGCGCAGGCGCACCTGCGCGCCGTCGGCCGGCCGGAAGCGCAGCAGGGCGGCGCGGTTGCGGAACATCGCGCAGCGCACCTGGGCGCCGGCATCCTTGAGCGTGAAGTACAGGTGGCCGGAGGCCGGCCGCGCCAGGTTGGAGAGTTCGCCCTCGATCCACAGCAGGGGCAGGGCGTCGCCCAGCAGTTGCCGGACCAGGCGGTTGAGCCGGGTCGGGGTCAGGATCTCGTTGGCCGCGGGGGCGCCGGTCATGGCCGCCGGTTACACTCTGGCGCCGGCAGGGCGGTCGCGGTTCTCGGCGGGCGGTGCATGGTCCGGTCGGCTGCGTGCGGCCGTCCAGTCTGGGCGAAAGCCCCGGCCCGCTCAACCGCCCCGTCCCGTTCCGGACAGCAAGCGCACAGGCAACACGATGAGCCAGGACAGCCCCGACCGCTTCGGCCCCGCGCCGCGTCGCGCCAGCCGCGCCGTGCGCGTCGACGGCGTGCTGGTGGGTGGCGGCGCGCCGGTGGTGGTGCAGTCGATGACCAACACCGACACCGCCGACGTCGCCGGCACGGTGCGCCAGGTGGCGCAGTTGTGGCGCGCCGGATCGGAACTGGTGCGGGTCACCGTGAACACCCCCGAGGCGGCGGCCGCGGTACCCAGGATCCGCGAGAAGCTGGACCTGATGAACGTGCCGGTGCCCCTGGTCGGCGACTTCCACTACAACGGCCACCAGCTGCTGGCCGCCGAGCCGGCCTGCGCACGGGCGCTGGCCAAGTACCGGATCAATCCGGGCAACGTCGGCTTCGGCCAGAAGAAGGACAGCCAGTTCTCCGCCATCGTCGAGACCGCGATCGCCAACGGCAAGCCGGTGCGCATCGGCGTCAACTGGGGGTCCCTGGACCAGGCGCTGGCGGCGCGCCTGATGGACGAGAACAGCGCCCGGGCGCAGCCCTGGGACTCGGGACGGGTGCTCCGCGAGGCGCTGGTGCGCTCGGCGCTGGATTCGGCGGCGCGCGCCGAGGAACTGGGCCTGGCGCGCGAGCGCATCGTGCTGTCGGCCAAGGTCTCGGGCGTGCAGGAGCTGATCGCGGTGTACCGCGACCTGGCCCGGCGCAGCGACCACGCCCTGCACCTGGGCCTCACCGAGGCCGGCATGGGCAGCAAGGGCATCGTCGCCTCGGCCGCCGCCCTGGCGGTGCTGCTGCAGGAGGGCATCGGCGACACCATCCGCATCTCCCTGACCCCCGAACCTGGCCAGTCGCGCAGCGACGAGGTGGTGGTCGCCCAGGAACTGCTGCAGACCCTGGGCCTGCGCGCCTTCGCGCCGATGGTCACCGCCTGCCCGGGCTGCGGCCGGACCACCTCGACCTTCTTCCAGGCGCTGGCCCGGCAGGTCACCGACCATGTCCGCGAGCGCATGCCGGACTGGAAGCTGCGCTACCCGGGTGTCGAGAACCTGTCGCTGGCGGTGATGGGCTGCGTGGTCAACGGTCCCGGCGAGAGCCGCCATGCCGACATCGGGATCTCCCTGCCGGGCACCGGCGAGGCGCCGGCGGCGCCGGTGTTCATCGACGGCGCCAAGGCCCTGACCCTGCGCGGCGAGCGGATCGCCGAGGAGTTCGTGGCGGTGATCGACGACTACGTGGCCAGGCGCTGGGGCGGCGGGTCGTCTCCCGCCGACGCTTAATACGAACGTATTGCATATCGATTGCGAACGTGGCAGAGTGCGTTCAATCCGTCTCTGTGGAGCACGCCATGGCCAAGCAGACCGTCACCCTGCGCCTGGACGAGGACGACCTGGCCTTCCTCGCCGGCACCACCGTGCCCGGGGCGACCAACCTCAGCGAGAAGATCCGCGCCCTGGTCGCGCAGGCGCGCCAGCGCCAGGCCGGCCTGGGCGACGCCGGCGCCGCCTGGGACTACAGCCGGTCGCTGTTCGCCGCCACCGAACGCGCGCTGCGCCAGGCCGAGCTGGCCAGCGGCGAGCGTTCGGAACTGGCCGCGCGCGGCCTGGCCTGGCTGCCGGAGGCGACCGCCTTCGTGCTGGCCGCCGGCCATGCGCCGGAGCCCGGCTCGGAGACCGCCTTCGTCCGTCGCTTCGAGCAGGGCCTGGGCGAGCGCCTGCTGGCCCTGGTCGATTCCGTGGTGCAACTTGCGCGCGCCGGCTTTCCCGGGTGTCATGACCCGGGGGCGCTGGCGCAGCGGGCACGGTCGGCGCTGACGCCGGCCGTGCCGGAGGCCGCCACCGGCGGCGACGATCCACGCTGACCCAGCCATGAGGAGAGCTGCCATGAGCGAAACCCTGTCCGGCCGCGTCGGCCGCCTGATCGCCGGGGGCTTCCATGCCCTGGTCGATGCCGTCGAGAACATCGCCCCCGAGGCGGTGATGGAACAGGCCGTGCGCGAGATCGACGGCGCCATCGCCGACGTCCGCGCCGACCTCGGCCAGGTCGAGGCGCAGCGGCACCTGACCGGCAAGCGGCTGGCCGAGGACGGCGCCCGGCTCGACGAGCTGGGCGAGCAGGCCCGGCTGGCCCTGGACGGCGGCCGCGAGGACCTGGCGACCGCGGCGGTCGAGCGCCAGATCGACATCGAGGCGCAGCTTCCGGTGCTGGAGGCGCGCCTGTCGTCGCTGGCCGACGACAAGGCGCGCCTGGAGGGCTATGTCGTCGCCCTGCAGGCGAAGAAGCGGGAGATGCGCGCGGCCCTGGCCGATTTCCGCCGCGCCCGCGAGCAACAGGCCTCGGCGACCGGCACCGCCACCGGCACCAGTGCCGCGGGCGAGTCCGTGCAGGTTCGCGGCGAGCGCGCCGGCGAGGCGTTCGAGCGCATCTTCCAGCGCCACACCGGGCTGTCCGGGCTGAGCGGCACCAGCGACGGCAATGCCGCGCGCCTGGCCGAGCTCGAGGACCTGGCCCGGCGCAACCGCGTCGCCGAGCGCCTGGCCTCGCTCAAGGCCGGCAAGTGACGATGGCGCGGCGTCGGCGCCCGCGCGCCACGGCGACGGCCGGCCGGGGATGGCCATGGCCTGGATGACGGCGGCCGGCAACGCGCCCTTCGTGGTGGCGCTGCTGGTGATGGTCGGCCTGGCCCTGGCCGAGCTGGTCGCGCTGGCCACCGGCGTCGGCCTGAACGACGTGGTCGACGACCTGCTGCTGCCGTCCTCGGCCGGCAGCGACGCCGGCACCGGCATGGAGGCCACCGGCAGCGAGGTGCAGGGCGTGGTCGGGCGTTTCCTGGCCTGGCTGCACATCGGCAAGGTGCCGGTGCTGATGGTGCTGATCATCCTGCTCGCGCTGTTCGGCCTGATCGGGCTGGTCGGCCAGAACCTGGCGCGCACGCTGTTCGGGGCGCCGGCGCCGACCCTGCTGGCGGTGCCGCTGGCGTTCGCGGTCGCCCTGCCGCCGGTGCGCTGGTGCAGCGGGCTGCTGGCGCGCATCCTGCCCGGCGACGAGTCCAGCGCCATCGACCTCGACCAGCTGGTCGGCCGCACCGGCACGGTGGTCGGCGGCACCGCCCGCGCCGGCCTGCCGGCCCAGGCGCGGGTGACCGACCGCTTCGGCACCGACCACTACGTGCTGGCCGAACCGGAGGATGCCGCCGAGACGTTCCCGGCCGGCGCCGTGGTGCTGCTGGTGCGCCGCACCGGCGGCGGTCGCTTCGCGGTGATCGCCAATCCGAACCCGGCGCTGGTGGATGGCACCTGACCTGGCCCGTGACAGCCGCTTTGCACGTTGACGGCCGGCAACCACCGGCGAACCGTTTCCTGGGGAGAGGACGATGGACCTGAACATTCCGTACATGGGCGTGATCGTGCCCGCCGTGATCATCCTGATCGCGCTGTTCGCGCTCGGCCTGGTGTTCGCGCGGCTCTACCACCGGGCCAGCAAGGAGATCGCCTTCGTGCGCACCGGCCTGGGCGGCGAGCGGGTGGTGCGCGACGGCGGCGCCCTGGTGCTGCCGGTGCTGCACGAGACCATCCCGGTCAACATGAACACGCTCAAGCTGGAGGTGCTGCGCGCCCGCGAGGCGGCGCTGATCACCCACGACCGCATGCGCGTCGACGTGCAGGCCGAGTTCTACGTGCGCGTGAAGCCGGACGCCGCGGCGATCTCGACCGCGGCGCAGACGCTGGGTCGCCGCACCATGGAACCGGCGGCGCTCAAGGAACTGGTCGAAGGCAAGTTCGTCGACGCGCTGCGCGCGGTGGCGGCCGGCATGACCATGGAGGGCCTGCACGAGAACCGCGTCGACTTCGCCCAGAAGGTGCAGGTCGCGGTCGCCGAGGACCTGCTCAAGAACGGCCTGGAGCTGGAGTCGGTGTCGCTGACCGGCCTCGACCAGACCGCCGCGGACTTCTTCAACCCGCAGAACGCCTTCGACGCCCAGGGCCTGACCAAGCTCACCCAGGAGATCGAGCTGCGCCGCAAGCAGCGCAACGACATCGAGCGCGACACCAAGATCCAGATCGAGATGAAGAACCTGCAGACCGAGCGTCAGTCGCTGGAGATCGCCAGGGACCAGGAGTACGCGCGGCTGCTGCAGGACCAGGAGGTCAAGGTGCGCGCCGCCGAGGCGGCGGCGACCATCGCCCAGCAGGAGGCGGAGCGGCACCGCGAGGCCGAGCAGGCCAAGATCGCCTCCGACCGGGCGATCGCCGAGGCCGAGATCGAGAAGCGCCGCCTGATCGAGCAGCGCGAGATCGAACGCGAGCGCGCGGTGCGCATCGCCGACCAGGAACGCGAGATCGCGGTCTCGCACAAGTCGCAGGAGGAGTCGGCGGCCAAGGCCGATGCCGACGCCGCGCTCGCCAAGGCGGTCGCCGCCGAGGAAGAGGTCAAGAAGGTCCGCGAGACGGCCGTGGCCGAGCGCTCCAAGGCGGTACGCCTGGTGCAGGCGCGCGAGCAGGCCGAGCAGGAGGCGATCGCCATCACGGTCGCGGCCGAGGCCGAGAAGAAGGCCTCCGACGACCGCGCAGAGGCGCTGCGCGTGGCGGCCACCGGCGAGGCCGACGCGGTGCGCATCCGCGCCCAGGCCGACGAGGAGCGCTACCGGGTCGAGGCCGACGGCCAGCGCGCCATCAACCAGGCCCGCAACGCGCTCAGCGCCGAGCAGGTCGCCCTGGAGATCCGCCTGGAGCTGCTGCGCCGGCTGCCGGAGATCATCGAGCAGTCGGTGCGGCCGATGGAGCGCATCGAGGGCATCCGGATCGTCGACGTGCGCGGCATGGGCGCGATCGCCGGCGGTGGCGGCGAAGGCGGCGGCGGCTCGGGCAACGGCGGCGGCAACCTCGCGGCATCGGTGGTCGACCACGCGCTGCGCTACCGCGCCCAGCGGCCGCTGGTCGACGCCCTGCTGCGCGAGGTCGGACTGAGCGAACTGGGCGATCTCAACGGCCTGCTCGATGCCGGCCGCGCGCCGGGCACCGACGCGGGGGAGGGCGGTGCCGGAGGCGCCGGCGACGCGGGGAGCGAGGCCGGCAAGCCGGACTGACCGGCGCCCCGCAGGATCGGCCGGCCGCCGGCGCTCAGTCGTCGCTGCAGACCCGGTTGCGGCCCTGCGCCTTGGCGCGGTAGAGGGCGGCGTCGGCCGCCGCCATCAGGGTGCTGCGGTCGTCGCGGCCGGGCGCCAGGGCGGCGACGCCGATGCTGACGGTGAGCGTGCGCGCGGTGTCCGGGGTGATCGCCAGCGGCCGGGCCGAGACCGCCTGGCGCAGCCGGTCGGCGAAGCGCACCGCGGCATCCAGCGGCGTTTCCGGCAGCAGCACGGCGAACTCCTCGCCGCCGATCCGGGCGGCGACGTCGTCGCCGCGCACGTGCTCGCGCATGATCTCGCCGATCTGGCGCAGCACGCTGTCGCCGGCGATGTGTCCGAACTGGTCGTTGACCGGCTTGAACAGGTCGACGTCCAGGATGCACACGGTCAGGGGCCGGTCGCGGCGCTGCGCACGGGTGATCTCCTTGTCGAAGATCTCCGCGAAGTGGCGGCGGTTGTAGAGCTGGGTCAGGGCGTCGTGGGTGGCGACCTGGTAGACCTCTTCGTGGTAGCGCGCCTCGACGCTGCCCTCGCCGATGAACTTGAGGATGCTCTCGCCGATGGTGACGTGGTCGCCGTCGACGAGTTCAACCAGTTCGATCGGCAGGTCGTTGACTCGCGTGCAGTTGGTGGCGCCCAGGTCGCGGACGTGGCAGCGCTCGCCCTCGCGCCAGACCTCGCAGTGCCGTCGCGAGACGCTGGCGTGGCCGATGCGCAGGTCGACCTCGTGGGAGCGGCCGATGACGATCGGCTGCTCGCCGATGTCGATCCGCTTGCCCAGTCCCTCGCCATGGATCACGACCAGGCAGGCGGTGTTCTGGTCCGGCCGATCGGGCCCGGGACTGATCACGGTGCGGCGGGTGGTGCTGCCGTCGTCGCTGCGTCGGTTCATGGCGCCCCTCAAAGACCGCCCGGAGTCTATCGGAATTGCCGGCTGGCCGGCACCAAGGGCGGGCGAAGGTCGCGAATGCGGGGCGGTGCTGCCATGATCCGGGCGGTCGGGGCGGGGGTGCGCGGATGACCATGATGCAAGGTGGCGAGGCGACGGACGACGAGGCGACCCGCTGGCTGGACGGCGCCGGCGCCGGCGCCGCGCCGGGGGGCGCCGACGGCGATCCCGCGCTGGGCCAGGTGGTCGCCGGCCGCTATCGCGTCGAATCGTTGCTGGGCGAAGGCGGCATGGGCCAGGTGTTCCGCGCCAGCCAGCTGGAGCCGGTGCGCCGCACGGTGGCGCTCAAGCTGCTTCGGGGCCGTCGCTTCGACGCCAGGCAGCGTGCCTGGTTCGAGATCGAGTGCCAGACCCTGGCGCAGATGCAGCATCCGGCCATCGCCCGGATCTTCGACGCCGGCGCCACCGCCGACGGCGTGCCGTTCTTCGCCATGGAGTTCATCGAGGGCCAGCCCCTGACCCGCGCCTGCGCGGAGGCCGGCCTGGACCTGGTCGACCGCCTGGCGCTGATGGCGCGCATCTGCGACGGCGTGCAGCATGCGCACCAGAAGGGCATCGTCCATCGCGACCTGAAGCCCGCCAACATCCTGGTGACGCGGGTCGACGGCGTCCTGCAGCCGCGGATCATCGACTTCGGCATCGCCACCGCCGCCAGTCGGGCCGGTTTCGGCGAGACGGGCTCCGGCGAGCGCGCCGGCACGCCGGACTACATGAGCCCCGAACAGTTCGCCGGGGCGGCCATGGCGATCGACACCCGCAGCGACGTGTACTCCCTGGGCGTGGTCCTCTACGAGCTCATCGTCGGCGACCGCGCCGGCCTGTCCGGCGTCAGCCAGTCCTCGCCGCGCACGGGCGCCACCACGCTGCAGCCGCCCTCGGCACGGATGCGGCAGGCGCCGGGACCCGTGGCCGGCGGGCGCCTGCGTCGTCCGCGCCTGCGCGAGCTCGATGCCATCGTCATGAAGGCGGTCGCGCACGACCGCGCCGACCGCTACGAGTCGGCCGGCGCGCTTGCCGCCGAGCTGCGCCGCTTCCTCGCCAACCGGCCCCTGCTGGCCATGCCGGCCACGCGGTCCTACCTGGCCGCCAAGTTCGTCCGCCGCCATCGCGTCGGCCTGGCCGCGACGGTCGCCGTGTTCGTCGCCCTGGTCGCCGGCCTTGCCGTGAGCCTGTACGGCCTGGACCAGGCGCAGGCGCAGCGGCGGCTGGCCGAGAAACGCGGCCTGGAGCTCGAGCAGGTGGCCAGTTTCCAGCGCAGCATGCTGCGCACCATCGACGTGCGGGCGATGGGCGAGGGCCTGCTCGGCCTGCAGCGCGAGCAGCTTGGCCGCCACCCCGAGTCGGCGTCGCTGCTGCCGGATTTCGAACGGGCCGCGCAGGCGCTGTCGGCCGCCGACCTGGCGCGGGCGGTCATCGACCAGCACGTCCTGGCGCGCGCCGAGGCCGCCCTGCAGCGGCAGTTCGGCAACCAGCCGGCGCTGGCGGCCGAGCTGCGCTACAGCCTCGCCCAGGTCCGCCTCGAGCTCGGTCTCTACGGCGCCGCCGAGTCCGACCTGCGCGCCGTGGCCGCCCAGCGCGAGGCGCTGGCCGGCAGCGGCGACGCCCGGGCGATCAAGGCGCGTGCCGACCTGGCCAGCGCCATCGACCGGCAGGGTCGCGCAGACGAGGCGCGCGACGTGGCGCAGCGCAGCCTGGAGGACGGCGAGCGGTTCCTGCCGCCGGGCCATCCGGCCACGGAGTCGGCGCGCCTGCAACTCGCCCAGGCCCTGATGTCCCAGGGCGAGTTCGCCGCAGCCAGGGCCTTGCAGGAGCAGGCGCTAGGGCAGCTCGCCGTGCGTGCCGACGTCGATCCGGCCAGTGTGCTGACCGCGCGCAACAACCTGGGCATCACCCTGGTCCGCCTTGGCGAGTGGGACGCCGCCCGCGTGGAACTCGAAGCGGTTCTGGCAGGACGGCGCGCCAGCCTGGGCGAAGAGCACGACCTGACCCTGTCTTCATTGAGCAACCTGGGCGCCGTGCTCGGCACCCTGGGCGACTACGAGGCGGCGCTCGTCCTGCAGCGCGAGGGGTACGCGCTGCGCTCGCGCGTCTCCGGCGCCGAACACCCCTCGACCCTCGGCGAGCTCAACAACATGGCGTCGACCCTGGTCCAGCTCGATCGCGTCGAGGAAGCGCTGCCGCTGATGGTCCAGGTGGTGGCGGCGCGCGGCCGCGTGCTCGGCGCCGGACACCCCCAGACGTTGCGCAGCAAGCAGAACCTCGCCACCTCCCTGGCCCGCCTGGACCGCCTCGACGAGGCGCTGGCGCTGCAGGGCGAGGTGCTGGCGGAGCGCCGCGAAAGCCTCGGCGCCGACCACCCCGACACCCTGCAATCGCTCGACTCCCAGGCATCGATGCTTGGCCGGGCCGGGCGCCACCGCGAGGCGGCAGCGCTGGCCGCGCAGGTCGTCGGGCGCCGGCAGGCGGTGCTCGGGGCCGCGCACCCCTCGACCCGCGAGTCGTTGCTCAACCAGTCCCGGAACCTGCGCCGAGACGGTCGCGCCGCCGAGTCGGTGCCCCTGCTCGCGCCGGTGCTGGCCGGATACGACCACGCCGATCCGGCCGCCCTGTCCCCGGTCGAGCTGCATCTGGCCGCCGAGCTGTGGCGCGCCCAGGAGGAGATCGGCGATGCGGCAGCGGCGGCCGCGACCCGGCAGCGCTGGATCGATCCCCTGGTGGGCCTGCCGGAAGACGCGCTGCCCGCCGCCCTGCGCCACACCCGCGGGCAACTGGCGGAGATCCTGGCCGGCCGCGACGATTGAGGCCGGCACCGGCGGGACGGCTCGGCCGGGAGGGACCCGCGGTCAGGGCGCCTGGCCGGAACCGACCTGCGGGTCGCTGACCTGGCGGCGGTTGAGCAGGGCCTCGCGGCGCGCGATGTAGGCGGTGCTGGCGACGATGATGCCGGCGCCGGCCAGGGTCCAGACATCGACGCGTTCGGCGAACAGCAGCCAGGCCAGCATCGCCACCAGGGGCAGCTGCACGAAGTTCAGCGGCTGCAGCGCCGAGACGTCGGCGATCCGGTAGGCGCGGGTCAGGAACACGTGGCCGAGCGTGCCCAGGCCGCCGGTCAGCACCACCCACAGCCAGCCCTCGCCATCCGGCCAGGTCCAGACCGGCAGCGCCGGGAACAGCGACAGCGGCGTCATGATCAGCACCATCCAGATGACGATGGCATCGGGCGGTTCGGTGCGCGACAGGAACTTGATGCTGATCGCCGCGCTGGCGGCCAGGGCCGAGGAGGCGATCGCCACCAGGGCGGCGAGGTTGAGGCCGGAGACGCCAGGCCGCAGGATCACCAGCACGCCGACGAACCCGATCGCGATCGCGCTCCAGCGGCGCGCCCGGACCACCTCGCCCAGCACCAGCACGGCCAGGATGGTGACGAACAGCGGCGTCGTGTAGGACAGGGCGATGGCCTGGGCCAGCGGCAGGTGCACCAGCGCCCAGAAGCCGGTCAGCATGGCGCCCAGGCCGACCAGGCAGCGCAGGAAGTACAGGCGCAGGCGCCGGGTGCGCAGCATGCCCAGTCCGGCGTGGACGATCAGCGGCACCGTGAACATCAGGCCGAACAGGTTGCGGAAGAAGGCGATCTCGAACGGGTGCATCTGCGCGCTGGCCAGGCGGATGGTGATCGCCATCAGGCCGAAGCTGGCGACGCTGCCCAGCATCAGGGCGACACCGCGGCCGGTGAGCGGCTGGCTCGGCGGTCGCACGGCGGCCATCAGGCCGCGCTCCCGGCCAGCAGGTCGGCGAGCTGGTCGGGGCTGCGCCAGTGCGCGCCGCAGACGTAGCGGGGCAGGGCCCAGCGGTCGTCCCCGGGGCGCGCCGGTCGCGGCTGGGTGGTCCAGGCCGCGACCAGGCCCAGGCGCGGACCGTGCCGCGGCAGCCAGTGCCGGCGCAGGTAGTCGGGCGCCTGGCCCCAGGGGTAGGCGAAGTGCCGGACCGGCGCCGGCGCCACCCGGGCGGCGATGAAGGCCTGGGCGCGGGCGACCTGCCAGGCGGCGCGCACGGCGTTGTCGACGGCCAGGAAATCGCCGCGCTTCAGGCCGTCGGGCGCCGCCTCCGGCGCCACCGGGTGGTTGTGGTCCCAGCTGTGGTTGCCGATCGCCAGCAGGCCGCTGGCCGCGGCCTCCGGCCACCAGTCGTCGTTGAGGACGCCGGCGCCGTGCAGGCACTGCTCGTCCATGGCCGCGCGCGCGGCCGGCGAGGCGATCACGAAGCTGGTGGCATGCAGATCCGGCTGCCGGTCGCCGGCCTCGGCGCGGAAGTCCGCCAGGATCGGCCCGAAGCCGGGCTGCCGGCCCTGGCCGGGCCAGTCCAGCGGCCGCACGTCGAAGTCGGTGCCGTCGTCGAAGGTGACGGCCAGGCAGCGCGGCGACGGTGGCGCCAGGCTGCCGTCCAGCACGGCCAGCACCTGGTCCAGGGACAGCACCCGCCAGCCGAGCCCGTCGACCAGGCGCAGGTCGGCAGCCAGGGCGACATGGTCGTTTTCGGCGTATTCGGCGCCGGCCACGTTGGCCGCGTGGTAGGTGAGGACCGGGATCTGCACGGCCACGGCTGGGGAGGCGGCCGCACAGTCTAGCCGGGAAGCGCCGACGGTTCGCCGCCGGGCGCCGGGGCGACCGGCCGGGTCGGCGCGACGACGCGCCGCGGGGCCGGGCCCGGCCGGTCGGGCGACGGCACTGACGCCGCCTGGACTTCGGTGCCCTACAATGCCGGGCTTCACTCAGCCCGACCGCGTGCCGCCATGAGCCTTTCCCCGACCGACCTGTTCGATGTCCGCAGCCTGCTCTCCGACGAGGAGCGCATGGTCCAGGACACCGTCGCCCGTTTCACCGACGAGAAGGTTCTGCCGATCATCGGCGACTGCTTCGACCAGGCGCGCTTCCCGAAGGAACTGGTGCCGGAGATCGCCGCGCTGGGCCTGCTCGGCTCCTCGCTGCCCGAGGAGTACGGCTGCGCCGGCATGAGCGGCGTGCAGTACGGCCTGATCTGCCAGGAGCTGGAGCGCGGCGATTCGGGCATCCGCAGCTTCGTCTCGGTGCAGAGTTCGCTGTGCATGTACCCGATCTTCCAGTACGGCACCGAGGAGCAGCGCCGGCAGTGGCTGCCGGCGATGGCCGCCGGCGAGGTGATCGGCTGCTTCGGCCTGACCGAGCCGCACGGCGGTTCCGACCCGGCCAACATGAAGACCCACGCCCGCAAGGACGGCGGCGACTGGGTCCTGAACGGCGCCAAGATGTGGATCACCAACGGCAACCTGGCGAAGATCGCGATCGTCTGGGCGCAGACCGAGGACGGCATCCAGGGCTTCATCGTGCCCACCGACACGCCGGGCTTCAGCGCCCAGGAGATCCATCGCAAGATGAGCCTGCGCGCCTCGGTGACCAGCGCGCTGTTCCTGGACGGCGTGCGGGTGCCCGAATCCGCGCGCCTGCCCGGCGTCAAGGGCCTGAAGGGGCCGCTGGGCTGCCTGACCCAGGCCCGCTACGGCATCACCTGGGGGCCGATCGGCGCCGCCATCGCCTGCTACGCCGAGGCGCTAGGCTACGCCAAGGAGCGGATCCTGTTCGGCCGGCCGATCGCCGCCACCCAGGCGGTGCAGCTCAAGCTGGCCGAGATGGCCCGGCGCATCACCCTGGCGCAGCTGCTGGTCCTGCAGCTCGGCCGCCTCAAGGACGCCGGCCGCATGCAGCCCAGCCAGGTCTCCCTGGCGAAGTGGAACAACTGCCGGATGGCCATCGACATCGCCCGCGAGGCGCGCGACATCCTCGGCGGCGCCGGGATCTCCACCGAGTACGCGCCGATCCGGCACCAGCTCAACCTCGAATCGGTGATCACCTACGAGGGCACCGAGACCGTGCACCAGCTGGTGGTCGGCCGCGAGGTGACCGGCATCAATGCCTTCTGAGTTGCGCGCAGCGACCCTCGGGTTCCTCGTCGGCAGCTTGACCGGCGGTTTCCTGGTCGGCGCTGCGGCCTGGCTGCTGCGGCCGCCTCCCCCCGACAATGCGGCGGTGCAGGTGCTGGCGGCTACCGAGGCAGTGCTAGACGACTATGCGCGGGTGACCCGGATGCGCGAGGCCCTGGCCCATGCGTCGGCGGCGCGGCTGGCTGTGGCGGAATTCCTGGCCAGCCGGGGCCGCGCCCCGGACGGCAATGCCGAAGCCGGGCTTCCCGATCCCGATGCCTTGCGCCAGGTGGGGCTGGAGACGGTCCTGGTGCAGCCGGGCGGCACGCTGGCCGTCCGGTTCGCGGCGCCGCTGGCCGGCGCGGTCCAGTTCCGACCCGAGGCCGTGGACGCCTCTGGCGGCGTGCACTTCGAATGCAGCAGCCCGGACATCGCCGACATCGCCCGCATCGTCCCCGGCTGCCGCTTCCGGGACGGCGATCGGCACGACGGCACCCTGCGGTGAGCACCGGGGACTTCCCGCGCCTGACCACCGAGCGGCTGCTGCTGCGCGTCCCGGAGGCCGGCGATTTCGAGCGCTACGCGCAGATGCTGGCCGACGAGGACAGCGCCCGGCACATCGGCGGCGTCCTCGAGCGTGGTGCCGCCTGGCGCCGCTTCCTGCAGATGCCCGGCGCCTGGCTGGTGCAGGGTTTCGCGATGTTCTCGATCGTCGACCGGGCCGACGGCCGCTGGCTGGGCCAGGCCGGCCCCTGGCAGCCGGACGGCTGGCCGGGCACCGAGGTCGGCTGGGCCCTGCATCCCGACGCCGCCGGTCGCGGCATCGCCTTCGAGGCGGCGACCGCCGCCATCGACTGGGCCTTCGAGCGCCTGGGCTGGTCCGAGGTGATCCACTGCATCGCCCCGGACAACCTGCGCTCGCAGCGGCTGGCGCAGCGGCTGGGTTCGCGCCTGCGCGGACCGGTGCGACTGCCGGTGCCGTTCGATGATGCCGTGGTGGAGGCCTGGGGGCAGTCCCGCCAGTCCTGGCGCCCCGCGACCGCCGGAACCGCCGCGGACCAGGGGACCTGAGCGAACCCCGCCGGGACCGCGCGCGGACCATTGGCGGGTTCGGGCCCGCTGCACGGAGGCATGCACCGGCCAGGCGGGGCCGGAACGAAGAAAGGGCGCCCGGAGGGCGCCCTTTCCGTGTTGCCGCTCCGCGTCCCGGATCAGGGCGCGAAGTTGAACTCCAGGCAGACCTGGCCGATCTGGCCGGCATCCAGGTTGGCGTCGTCGTACAGGAAGACGTTCCACGTGCCGTCGGCGTTCAGCCCGCCGAACACCGACCCGAAGGTGTCCGAGCCGGCCGGTGCCGGGTTGCCGTGCGGCGTGCCCGGGGCCGGGGCGGGGAAGGCGTCGTTGGCGCCCACGTTGGTCGGCCGGTAACTGCCGGACGCGATGGCGCCGGCATCCGGCATGCCCGCGGCGGCGGCGTCGCTGAGGACCAGGTCGACCGCGTTCAGGGCGTTGCTGCCACCGACGTCGGACATGACGATGAGGCGTTGTCCGCCGGGTCCGACCAGCAGGATGTCGAGGTCATCCGAGAAGGTGTGGGTCACGCCGTTGATCTGCATGCGCATGTTGGTGATGGAACCGACGCCGGCGATGCTGAGCGGCACCGGGTAGACGCTGGCCGGTCCGGCTGTGGTGCCGAACGTGAACGGTCCGCCGGTCGAGCACACCACCGGCGGCGGCATCTCGAAGTCGTGCGCGAAGATCGGGTCGAACGGACCGGCGCCGCGCACCGAGACGCTGATGTGCAGGACCGGGTCGGGACCGACCGGCGCGCGGGTCAGGGTCACCGCGCCGAAGCGCAGGGTGGTGCCCGGCTCGTTGAGCTGCGGCGTCGCGGTGATGGTGATCACCTGGCTCTGGCCGGGGTCGATCACGAACTGCGCCGGGGTCGCCTCCAGCACGAAGCCGGTCGGATTCTCGACCGCGACGTTCCAGGTCGCTGGTGTGGCCAGGGCGCTGGTCACGGTGCGGGTCCAGGTGCACGAGGGCGTGCAGGCCATGTCGCGCACCGCCGGCAGGTTGAGGTCGCGCGCCGACATGCTGCCACCGACGGGATTGGCGGCCAGGAAGTTGGCGGTGGTCTCGTCCATCAGCAGGCCGGCGTTGACCGCCTTCGCCAGGTCGATGCGGCCGCTGCCGACCTCGTCCCAGGTCCAGTTGCCGCTGGCGCCGGTGCCGGCGCGCTTGCCGGTCATCATGATCGCCGACTTCACCTGCACCGGGGTCCAGGTCGGGTGGACCTTGCGGATCAGGGTCGCGGCGCCGGCCAGGTGCGGCGAGGACATCGAGGTGCCGCTGCTGTTGCCGTAGCCGGCGACGCTGGCGTTGGCCGCGTAGACGGTGACGCCGGGGCCGGTGATGTCCGGCTTGGTCAGGTCGGCCAGCGGTGCCGGGGTCGGGCCACGCAGGCTGAATCCCGCCAGCGTGTCCGGCGCGCTGTGGTGGCTGGAGGCGGCGACGCTCAGCACCCAGGGGCCGAGGTGGTTGACCGCACCGATCGGGTTGGGGACCGAGGCACTCGTGTTGCCGGCCGACGCGGCGACGAACACCCCGGCGGTGACCAGGTCGAGCTTCTTGCGGTCGTTGTCCTCCCACGGGTTGCGGCCGCCGGAGATCGAGAAGTTCATGACGTCGACGCCACCGTGCAGCAGGATCGAGTCCATGCCGGCCTGGATCGCCGCGCCCGGGCAGGAGGTGGTCGGGCAGACCTTGTAGATGCGCAGGTTCGCGCAGGGCGCGACGCCGGAGATCTCGACGTTGGGCGCCGGGGTGGCGCTGGTCGGCACGCGGTTGCCGCCCGAGGTGCTGGCGGTGTGGGAGCCGTGGCCGTTGGTGTCGGTGGGCGTCGGGCCGTTGCACAGGCCGGTGCCGTCGGTGGTCGCGCAGTCCAGCGAGGACAGCACCTTGTTCGGGTTGGCGCCGCCATGGCCGCAGCTGGCGTCGTTGGCGAACGAGGGGTGGGTCGCGCTGACCATGCCGGTGTCGAGCACGGCGATCACCATGCCTTCGCCGCGGGTGCCGGGGCCGCCGCCGGGAATGGCGCTGCCGTTCCAGATGGTGTCGGCGCCGATGAACACCGGGCCGGCATTGGTGTCGATCTGCTCGACCACCTCGGGCTTCACGGAAGCGACGCCGGGCAGCCGTGCGACCTGGTCGGCCTCGGCGGCGGTCAGCCGGATCGCCATGCCGCTGTGGGTGGCCAGGTAGTGGTGGGTGACCTCGGGCGAGCGGCCCAGGGCGCCGGCGATGGCGGCCTTGTGGCCGGCCTGCACCTGCATCAGCTGGTCGCGGTAGGCGACCACGGCGGGATCGCTGGCGTCGAAGCGGGCGCCCGGTGCGCGCGTGGTGCCGTGCAGCAGGCCCGGCTCGGCGAATTCGACCATCCAGGTCGAGATGCCGCTGGACTGGGTCGCGCCAGCCTTCTCGTCGAAGCTGGCGGTGGCCTGGATGCCCCAGGCCCCGACCAGCGCGGCCGCGACCAGCGCCGACAGCATCGGCGCACGAAACGTCTTGTACATGTTGCCTCCCGTGAAGATATCGCCCCGGCCGCGGCATCCGGCACACCCGGCGCCACGGGGACCGCCGGACATTAGTGCAGAAAAGGTGAAGGTGCCAGTGTCGGCCGCGCCGCCCCCGGTCCAGCCGGGGGCGGCGGCCGCGCGCCGCCCCACCGCCGGGCGATGCCGGAGGCCGACGGATCAGGGCTCCGCGGCGGGGTCGGGCGCCGGGTCGCCCCGGGTCGCGCGCAGCTCGGCCAGGGCATCCCGGGTGGACTTCAGGCGGCCGTGGTCCGGGCCCAGCAGCTCGGTCTTCATGGCCAGGGCGGCCTGCAGGTCCGCTTCCGCCTCGTCGAGCCGGCCCAGGCGCAGGGCGGCCCGGCCGCGCGTGGTCAGGGCCTCGGCGATGACCTGGTGACGCTCGCCGAAGGTGACCGCGGCGTGCGTCAGCACGTCGTCCTGGGATTGCCAGGCCGCCCGTGCCTGCCCGGCATCGAGCAGGTAGTTGCCGTAGTTGTGCAGGGACAGCAGGGCGCGCGGATGGGTCTGGCCGAACCGGTCCCGGGTCCCCTCGGCGGCGCGCCGGTAGTGCGGACCCGACTCGTCGACCTTGCCCTGCTGGCGCAGCGCGCCGGCGAGGTTGCCGACCACCATCAGGGTCTGGGTGCTGTCGGCGCCGTAGACGCGCTCATGGTCCTCCAGCAGGGGACGCAGGACCTGCTCGCCCTGCGCGAACCGGCGCGACTGCAGGTAGGCGACCGCCAGGCTGTTGCGCACGCTCAGGGTGCGCGGATGGTCGGCGCCGAGCAGCCTGCCGCGGATCGCGACCAGGGCCTCGAGTTCGGCGATCGCCTCGTCGAAGCGCTCCAGGTCGGCGAGCGCGATGGCCCGGGTCAGCCGGGTCTCGAGGGTGTCCGGGTCGTCCTCGCCAAGGGTGGCGCGCAGCCCCTCGATGGCCCTGGTCTGCTCGGCCAGCGACTCCTCGTAGCGGGTGGTCTCGCGCAGCAGCCAGCCCAGCGACTGCCGGGTCCGCAGCGTGACCAGGTGGTCCTCGCCCAGGCGCCGGGCCGCCCGCGCCAGGGTGTCGCGCAGGAAGGCCTCGGTGTCCGCGTAGTCCCCGGCATCCACCCGCGACCGGCCGTAGGCGCGGGCACTGACCAGGGTGCGCAGGTGGTCGGCGCCGAAACGGGCCAGGTTGCGCTGGTAGGCGCGCTGGTTGAACCGCACGGCGAGGTCGTACTCGCCCAGGCCGGTGTAGCTCTCGGCGATCACCGACTCGATCTCGGCCAGGGCTTCGGGCTGGTCCGCCAGCTCGGCCTCGGCACGCTGCGCGGCCTGGTCGACCACCGAGCGCAGCAGGGTCTTGTCCAGCTCGCGCGCCTGGTCCGGATCGATGCCGGCCAGCACGGTCGCGAGGAAATCCGCTGTGGCCTGGCTGCGCCGCGCCTGCCGCTCGGCCTCGACCAGTCCCCACAGCGCCACCGCCAGGCCGACGACCAGGGCCAGGGCGGCCGCTGTGGCCAGGGCGAGCGGGCGGCGCCGGCGCCGGATGAACTTGCGCATGCGGTAGCCGCGGGTGTCGGGGACCGCCCGCACCGGATAGCCGTCGAGGAAGCGCTGCAGGTCGTCGGCCAGTGCCATCGCCGAGCTGTAGCGCCGCTCCCGCTGGGGATGGCAGGCGCAGGCGACGATGTGGCGCAGCTCCACGGGCACGGCATCCAGGGGCGGGTCCTGGCGGCCGCGCGCCAGGCTGGCCTGCAGGCGCTCGTGCAGGGCCTCGCGCTGCGGCACCGGTTCGCCCAGGGCCTGCAGTCCGGCGCCGGGCAGCAGGCTCGCCAGGAGCATCACGCCCAGGCTGTAGATGTCGGTCCGGATATCGATGCCGGCGGTGTCGCCGGCGAACTGCTCCGGACTCATGTAGGCGCCGCTGCCGACCCGCTCGTAGGCGTTCCTGGCGACCTCGCCGTCGATGCCGGTGGCGATGCCGAAATCGATCAGGCGCGGTTGCGGCCGGCCGTCGACCAGGCCCACCAGGACGTTGCTGGGCTTGAGGTCGCGATGCACGATGCCGCGCTGGTGGGCGTGCTGGACGCCGTAGGCGAGGGCGATCAGCACGCGCAGGCGGGTCGCCAGGCCCGGCTGGTCGTCGCGGATCCACTGGTCGAGCGGACGGCCCTCGACGTGCTCCATGGCGAACCAGGGGTAGCCCTCGGCGGTCTCGCCGGCGTCGAACACCCGGGCGATGGCCGGATGCTCCATGCGCGCCAGCGCCTGCCGCTCGACCTCGAAGTAGGCGCGCGCCAGCGGCCCGGCGAGCTGGCGGCGGATCAGCTTGAGCGCCACCTTGCGGCGGATCGGCTCGCTCTGCTCGGCCAGGTGCACCTGGCCCATGCCGCCTTCGCCGAGCAGGCGGACCAGGCGATAGGGACCGATCCGCTCGCCGGCGCTCTCGGCGCCGCCGGGACCTTCGCCGCCGGCCAGGGCGATGGTGCGTTCGTCCTCGCTGCCGCCGGCCGTCATCGCGGCTTCCTCCGATTGCGTTCCATGGCCGCGATTCTGCCGCATCGGCGCCGGCTCGGCAGGGGTTCATGGCCGCCGCGGCATGATGGTCGGCATGCGACCTTCGATGATCCGCCTGCTCGTCCTCGCGCTGCTCCCGCTCGCTGTCCCCGCCGCGGGCGGCACGCTGCGGGTGAACGGCTTCGAGCACGCCCCGGTGGCGTCCGGCGGCAGCAACTACCACTGGTACGCGCTGGGGCCGGGCTGCGACCGGGAACCCTACGGCGTGCTCGCCAACTACCACCGGCCGGGCGTGCGCGCGCAGGTGATCGACCAGCTCGGGCAGATGCGGGCCGCCGGCCAGGACCGCATCGCCACCGGCGTGATCCACCTGCGTGCCCCCTGGCCGACCGGCGGCGCCTGGACCGGCACCCTGCTCGACAGCACGGGTGGCGACCTGCACCCCACCTACAAGGCCAACCTGGCCCTGTTCCTGGCCGACATCGGCGCTGCCGGCTTCGCCCAGGTCCTGTTCCGCTACTTCCCCCAGGGCGGCAACGACCCGCAGTACTGGAGCGCCTGGGACGAGGACCGCTACCAGGAGAACTGGAACCTGGTGTGGAACCTGGAGGCCGTGCTGCAGGCCTCCGGTCTCGACTACCTGACCGACCTCGGGGTGGAGCTGATGCCGCGCGCCCGCATCCTCGACCTGCCCGGCTACCCGCTGGTCCGCCCCGAGGAGCCGGCCAACCCGGTGCTGACCGAGTACGCGCGGCGCCTGTGGCGGGAGTACGTGAGCCAGTTCGGCGCCGGCCATTCGGTCGGCTTCTCGTTCGTCTCCGACGACGACCGCGTGCGCACCGAGGCGCGGGTCCGGCACCTGCCGACGGTCTACACCGGGCCGTGGAGCGCCGGGGTCTGGCCGGCGGCGCTGGCGCTCGACCTGTACGGCACCGCCCGCGCCGGCGAGGCGACCATGATCCGGCGCCACGACAGCCATGTCCGGGGCATCCCCGGTGCCGCCGCGCTGCCCTGGATCATCGCCGAGGCCTACTACGACGACGCCGGCGCCGCTGGCGGTGTGCTCGAGGGCATGGCCGACACCGGGCGGCAGGTGCTGTGGCTGGCGCAATGGCCGCTGGCGCGCGGCGATGCCTGCGGCGACGGCGTCAACCAGGCGCCGCCCGCGCAGTTCGGCCACTGGAAACGGCGCGGCTTCTAGCCGTCCGCCGGGGAACGGGCGGCCGTCGCGCCGTGGGAGTCGCCCGGCCGGCGCCTGTCCCGGCGGGCACCCGGCGGTTCGACCGCAAGCCCGGACGGTCCACCCGGGTCGCTGCCGCGCTGTCACGAAAAGCCCGGGCGTGCAGTCCCTCTGGCCGCACGGCCCGCCCGGCCGCCGACCTGCCGGCCGTCCCTTGACGGCGCGCCGGCCGGCCGGCGCGCCCGTGCGGTCCGCGGCGCGGGCGGCATCGGCCGCGCAACCGCGCTGCACTACAATCCGCGGTCGCCCCGGACCGCCCGCCATGACCAGCCCCAGCCCCGCCATCCCCGCGCGCATGCGCGGCCTCAACCGCGCCGAGATCTGCGACCGCAACTTCATCGAGTTCGCGCAGGCGTTCGAGGCCGCCGCCACCGTCGCCGTGCCCGATGCCGATGCCCCGGTGCTGCCGGGCAGCGCGCTGACCGCGCGCGGCTTCCTGGAGCTGTTCGAGTCGCAGCTGATCTCGCGCCACCTGGACCTGATGGCGCGCGTGCTGCGCGTGCAGAACAAGGTCTTCTACACGATCGGCAGTTCCGGGCACGAGGGCAACGCCATGGTCGCGCGGCTGTGCCGGCACACCGACCCCGCCTTCCTGCACTACCGCAGCGGCGGCTTCATGGCCGAGCGCTTCCGCAAGCTGCCGGGCATGGACCCGGTCATGGACTCGGCGCTGAGCTTCGCCGCCAGCATCGACGACCCGGCCTCCGGCGGCCGCCACAAGGTCTGGGGCAGCAAGCCGCTGTGGGTGCTGCCGCAGACCTCGACGATCGCCTCGCACCTGCCCAAGGCGCTCGGCACCGCGCTCGCCATCGAGCAGGCCCGGCGCCTGCGCCTGGCGCTGCCGGTGCCGGCCGACAGTATCGCGATCTGCTCGTTCGGCGACGCCTCGGCCAACCACGCCACCGCGCAGACCGCGTTCAACGCCGCGCAGTGGACCGCCTACCAGAAGCTGCCGGCGCCGGTGCTGTTCGTCTGCGAGGACAACGGCATCGGCATCTCGGTGAAGACCCCGCCTGGCTGGATCGGCGAACGCTTCCGCAGCTGCCGCGACCTCGACTACTTCTTCGCCGACGGCCTCGACCTGGCGCGCGGCTACGGCCAGGTCGCCGCCGCGGTCGAGCACTGCCGGCGCATGCGCCGGCCGACCTTCCTGCACCTGCAGACCACCCGCATCATGGGCCACGCCGGCACCGACTTCGAGATCGAGTGGCGCAGCATCGAGGAGCTGGTGGCGGTCGAGCGCACCGACCCGCTGCTGCGCTCGGCGGCGATCGCGCTGGAGTCGGGCCTGTTCACCCCCGACAGCCTGCTCGCCCACTACGAGGCGATCCGGGCGCGCTGCTTCGCCGCCGCCGAGGAGGCCGACCGGCGCCCGAAGATCGACTCCCTGGCCGAGGTGATGCGGCCGCTGGCGCCGTACACGCCGGACGCCGTGCAGGCCGAGGCGACCCGCGTCGCCGACCCGCAGGCGCGGATCGCCGCGTTCGGCGGCGAGGACCGCCTGCCCGAGCGGCAGCCGCCGCGGCACCTGGCGATCCAGATCAACAACGCCCTGCACGACCTGCTCGCCGCGGTGCCGGAGGCCCTGGTGTTCGGCGAGGACGTCGCCCAGAAGGGCGGCGTCTACACGGTGACCAAGGGCCTGCACCGGGCGTTCGGCAACAAGCGGGTGTTCAACACCCTGCTCGACGAGACCATGATCCTCGGCCTCGCCCAGGGCTACGCCAACATGGGCCTGCTGCCGGTGCCGGAGATCCAGTACCTGGCCTACTTCCACAACGCCTGCGACCAGTTGCGCGGCGAGGCGGCCTCGCTGCAGTTCTTCTCCAACGACCAGTTCCGCAACCCGATGGTGGTGCGCATCGCCGGCCTGGGCTACCAGCGCGGCTTCGGCGGCCACTTCCACAACGACAACTCCTTCGCCGCCCTGCGCGACATCCCGGGCCTGGTGGTCGGCTGCCCGAGCCGCGGCGACGACGCCGCCCTGATGCTGCGCACCCTGGCCGCGCTGGCCCGCGTCGACGGCCGGGTCAGCGTGTTCCTGGAGCCGATCGCCCTGTACATGACCAAGGACCTGCACGCGGCCGGCGACGGCGGCTGGCTGTTCCCGTACCCGGAACCCGGCCAGGCGATGGTGCTGGGCGAACCGCGCGTCTACGATCCCGATGCCACCGACCTGCTGATCGTCAGCTACGGCAACGGCGTGCCGATGGCCCTGCGTGCGGCGAAGCAGCTCGCGGACGGGCAGGGCGCGAAGGTCCGCGTGCTCGACCTGCGCTGGCTGCAGCCGCTCAACGAGGCCGCCGTGGTCGAGCACGCCCGCGCCTGCGCACGGGTGCTGGTGGTCGACGAGGGCCGGCGCAGCGCCTCGGTGGGCGAGACCGTGTTCACCGCCCTGGTCGAGGCCGGCCTGGGCGGCAAGCCGATCGCCCGGGTGGTCGGCGCCGACACCTATACGCCGCTGGCCGGCGCCGCCTTCCTGGTGCTGCCGTCCGACGAACAGGTTTTTTCCGCGGCCCGCGCCCTGCTGGCGCGCGACTGACGAGGGCGTCCGTTCGCGTCGACCGCCCGGTCAGGCGCCGCGTTCGCATCCCCCGGGGAGAGGGGCAGGGGCCTGCCTTGATCTGCATCGTTGGTGGTCCGGGTGCGCGCGCTGGCCGGGGCGGCCCTCTCCCCCGCCCCTCCGCCGCAGGCGGGGGAGGGGAGAAGTGCGGTGCCGTCGCCCAGGCCGGGCGCGCTGGCCGGGGCGCTGCTCTGACTCGCGCCTTCCCTGCGCGCGGGGCAGGGGCAAGTGCGGTGCCGTTGCAGTGGCCGGAGGTGCCTGGCTGGGGCGGACGTTCGCGGCGACCTGGATCCGCGATGCGACCGGCGTGAATGTGATGGCGTGCATGAAACGCTTTTTGCGCTTGGCGATACTGGCCGTCCAACCGGCCATCGCCACGACCACAGGGGGACACCGCATGGCAAGGACATTCCAGGGCTGGCTGCTGGCCGCCGCCGCCCTCACCGCGACATCGCCGCTGGCCGCCCAGGGCCTGCCCACGCAGACCTGGCCGGCCGGCACCCAGCTGTCGATGTGGAACCACGGCGGCCGCATCACCACCTTCCACCGCGGCTACCTGTACCTGGGCGGCACCGAGGGCCAGGGCACCTGGACCTACGACATCGCCAACGCCCAGTCGCCGCAACTGGTGCGCACCGTGCAGACCGGCGTCAACGGCCATGCCTGGGCCAAGGTCGGCGACGTCTTCTGGCGGCAGTACTGGATCCCCGAGATCGGCGACACGAGCCCCAGGCCGTTCCAGAACCTCTCCAACATGCTGGCGCCCACCCAGCAGACCACCAACGTCGGCGCCTTCCCGTCCGGGCAGCCGCCGCTGGGCTGGCCGGGCAACTGGCTGGACACCTACCCCTACCACTTCGGCGACAACATCGTCGATGCCCGGGTCGGCTGGTGGCCGCACGCGGCCCAGGTCAACGTCCGGGCGATCGCCGGCATGACCAGCGGTCCCAACATGTGGCGGCTGGGCAACCTATTGTTCCTGACGCCGTCGGACAGCCAGAACGGCGTCGCGGTGTTCGATGTCTCCAATCCCCTGCAGCCGGTGCTGCTCGACCGGCTGATCGGCAACTACCGCCAGTACACCAACGCCTGGCAGGTCTGGCGCCACTACCTGGTGCTGATGTTCGGCGACAACACCAACGGCCCGCAGGGCAACGCCAACACCCTGGTGATCGACTTCAGCGACCCCACCGACCTGACCCTGGCCTTCACCATCCCCTACGACGACCTGCCCGGGCGCTACGTGCACTTCCAGGACCAGTACGCCTTCGCCGGCCGCTTCGGGCGCGGCACCAAGTACAACATGGAGACCCGCCAGGTCAGCCAGGTGTTCACGCCGACGCCCTGCTGCGCCGGCGACTTCCAGTGGATCCCGCTGGGCCACATCGTGCTGGCCTCGTCGTCGGAGACCGACAACTCGCGCTCCTACCTGTTCTCGCACCAGCCGGCGCTGGACACCACGCGTCCCACGGTGGGCTACCACCTGCCGCGGCCGGGCGCCACCCACCAGCATGTGCGCAGCACGGTCGGCCTGGTCATCAACGAGACCCTGGACGGCACCACGGTCAACCCGCAGACCATCCAGCTGCGGCCGCTGGGCGGGGCGCCGCTGCCGACCACGGTCATCCACACCAGCTACAACGTGGTGAACATCGTGCCCGACGCCGAGCTGGCGGCGGACACCACCTACGAGGTGCGCCTGGTCCAGGACGGCGTGCGCGACGTCGCCGGCAACGGCATCGCCGCCTACAGCTTCCTGTTCTCGACCGGCGCCACCGTGGGTGGCGACCTGATCTTCGCGCACGGGTTCCAGCCTTGAGGGCGAGGGCGCCCGCGTCGCTGGCCTGGGCGCTGGCCCTGTGGGTGCTGCTGGCCGGCGCCGCCCAGGCGCAGGTCCAGGTGCAGGCCATCACCAGCGTCCCGGCGACGCCGGCCACGCAGGGCCAGCCGGTGCAGTTCACCGGCCAGGCCAGCGTCAACGGCGGCGGCGCCCTGGAGTACCGGTGGGATTTCGGCGACGGCACGCCGCGCACCGGCTGGCTGGCGGTGAACACGGTCGGCCACACCTACCTGCAGCCGGGCGTGTTCACCGTGCTGCTGCAGGTCCGCCATGCCAGCCAGGGCCTGGCCAGCCTGACCGCGCCGATGGTGGTGCGGCAGCCGGCCGGGCCGGCGCCCCGGCAGTCCGGGGCGATCCAGGTGCATGCCCAGCGCCGCGAGGTCTGGGTGGCCAATCCCGATCACGGTACGGTGGGCATCCTGGACGCCGACGCCCCCGGCCTGCTCGCCGAGGTCGCCGTCGGCGGCGAGCCGGCCGGCCTCGCCATCGACGCCGGCGGCCAGGTCTGGGTGGCGCTGGCGGACCAGGACCGGCTGCTGCGCATCGACCCGGCGACCCGCGTCGTCACGGCCACGCTCGAGGCCGGTTACGGCGCCCGGCCGGTCGCCGTGCTGTTCGACGACGGCTGCAGCGGCTACGCCGCCCTGGCCGGCCCGGGCCGGGTGCTGCGCTTCGATGCCGTGTCCGCTCAGGCGCTGTCCAGCATGGAAGTCGGCGCGCAGGTCCATGCGCTGGCGCTCGATGGCGCCGGCACCACGCTGTACGTCTCCCGCCTGGTCAGCGCCGACGGCGCCGGCACGGTCTGGAAGATCGCCCTGCCGGCCTTCGCCCAGGCGCAGGCCATCGACCTGCCGCTCGACACGACCTCACCGGATTCCGGCACCGCGGCGCGCGGCCTGCCCAACTACGTGGCGGCGCTGGCGCCCGACCAGTCCGGCGCCACGCTGTGGTACGGCGGCAAGAAGGACAACGTGCTGCGCGGGGTGTTCCGGGAGGGCCAGGCGCTGACCTTCGAGACCAGCCTGCGCTCCCTGCTCGGCCGCATCGACGCCGCCGGCGCCGCCGAGCAGGTCGCCGCGCGCATGGACATCGACAACGCCGGCCGGGTCTCCGGCCTGCTCGCCGCGCCCGGCGCCAGCCACCTGTTCGCGGCCCTGGAGACCAACCACGAGGTGCTGGTGGTCGACCCCTGGAGCCGCGCCGTGCTGGCCCGGCTGGAAACCGGTATGGGCCCGCGCGGCCTGGCCTTCGATGCGGCGACGCGCCGGCTGTTCGTGCAGGCGCCGCTGGTGCGCGCGGTCGACGTGTTCGACGCCAGCGCCAACCTGGACGACGGCACCAGCCCGGTCGCCACGCTGGGCCGCTTCGCCAGCGCCACCGGCGAACCGCTGGCGCCGCAGGTGCTGCGCGGCAAGCAGGTGTTCCACGACGCCGCCGACGCCAGGATGGGCCAGGACGGCTACTTCTCCTGCGCCGCCTGCCACCTGGACGGCCGCGGCGACGGCCGGGTCTGGGACTTCACCCAGCTCGGCGAGGGCCTGCGCAATACCACCTCGCTGCGCGGCAACGCCGGCATGGGCCGCGGCCTGGTGCACTGGACCGGCAACTTCGACGAAATCCAGGACTTCGAGGTGCCGATCCGCAACCTGTTCGGCGGCCTGGGCTTCATGGCCGACGCCGACTATTTCGCGCAGGGGCGCAACCATCCGCTGGGCCCGCCCAAGGCCGGCTTCTCGGCGGACCTCGATGCGCTGGCCGCCTACGTGGCCACGCTCGATGCCGACGACCGCTCGCCGCGGCGCGCCGCCGACGGCAGCCTGACCGCCCAGGGCCAGGCCGGCCGGGCCCTGTTCCAGGCCTTGGACTGCCAGCGCTGCCATGCCGGCCCCGCCTACACCGACAGCGCCAGCGGCCTGCGCCACGACGTCGGCACCCTCGGCCCGGGCAGCGGCCAGCGCCTGGGCCGGCCGATCCTGGCCCTGGATACGCCGACCCTGCGCGGCCTGGCCGGCTCGGCGCCCTACCTGCACGACGGCTCCGCCGCCACCCTCGAGGACGTGCTGCTCACCCGCAACCCCGACGGCCGCCACGGCGACACCGCCGGCCTGGACGCCGGCCAGGTCGCGCAGCTGGTCGCCTTCCTGCAGCAGATCGACGCCAGCGAGCCCGGCCTGGGCGATGCCCAGGCCCTGGCCGTGACCGCACCGGCCGCCGGCAGCGCCGTGCTCACCGGCGAACCCGTCCCGCTGGCCCTGGCCACCGACCTGCCCGGCCTGGTGCGCATCGACTGGCGCGTCGACGATGTCGTGGTCGCCAGCGCCAGCGCGCCGCCCTGGACCGCCACCTGGACCGCGACCGGCCAGGGCCGCGTCGACATCCACGCCGAGGCCTGGCACGACGGCGGCCGCTTCCACAGCCTGTCGCCGCCGGTCGCCCTGCGCGTGCTGGGCCCGGACGCGCTGTTCGCGGACGGCTTCGAGCCCTGAGCGCGCGCCCTCAGGCTACCTCGAAACCGTTGTCGAACAGCCGGTCGAAGCCGCCCCAGACCGGCGCCAGGCCGGTGCCGTCGGCGAACAGGCCGAGCGGGGTGTAGGTCGACAGGCCGGGAAACACGTGGTCGAGGTAGGGGTTGCCCAGGCGGCGCAGCAGCACCTCGGCCAGGATCTGCCGGTAGTCGGTGCTGACGCCGACGTCGGCGCGCTCGAACAGCTGGTTGGTGGCAAGGCCGGGGAAGCTGCCGTAGGTCTGGCCGCCGTTGACCGGCCCGCCCAGCACCAGGGCGACGTTGCCGTAGCCGTGGTCGGTGCCGCCGGCGTCGTTCTCCAGCACCCGCCGGCCGAATTCGCTGAGCACCACGATGCTGGTGCGTGCGGCGTGGTTGCCGGCGCCGGCGCCGTTGAGATCGGTGTAGAAGGCGGTCAGGGCGCGCGAGAACTCCTCGACGCGGATGCCGAAGTAGTCGTAGCCCTGGGTCGGGTTGCCCTGGCCGTTGTGGGTGTCCCAGCCGCCGTAGTCGACCGTGGCGATGCGCAGGCCCAGCTCGGGCCGCTTGATGAGGTTGGCCAGCATCCGGAACTGGTCGCCCAGGGCGCCGGAGGGATACTGGGCGCCATTGCCGGGCGCGTAGCCTGCGAAATCGATCGGCCGGATCAGGGCCAGCGCGTCCAGCGCCTGGCGGCCCTTGGCCTCCAGCGGGCTGCTGCCCTGCCACAGCGCCGGCAGCACCTCGACCATGCCCTGGAAGGCGGCCGGCGGCGCCGGGTTGTAGTTGTCGCGCGCGTTCCAGCCCCAGGGCGCGGTGTCCAGCCGGAACTCGGCGCCGCTGCCCATGGTGATGGTCTCGGTGCTGGCCAGCAGGCTGGTCGAGGTGATCGCGCCGGCGCTGACCGCCGGGATCGCGACGTTGGCCGGCAGGCCACCGCTGACCAGGTGCCGGGTCAGCCAGCCCTCGCTGCCGGCCTGGCCGTTCAGGCCGTACTCCATGAAGGCCTGGGCGTCGAAATGGCTGCGGCTGACCGGCTGGTGGACCATGCCGACCGCGTGGACGATGGCCAGGCGGCCGGCCTGGTACAGGCCGTGCAGGCCGCTGGCGCGCGGATGCAGGCCCCACAGACCGCCGCTGCCGGGCAGGGCGAGGGCGCCAGTGGCGCCGCTCGCCGGCACCCGGGTGGCGACGCGCGCCTGCTCGTAGTCGGCGCGCAGATTGCCGCCGACCGGTGGCACCAGGGACAGGCCGTCGATGCCGCCGCGCAGGTAGACGAACACCAGGACGTTGTCGGTGGCGGCCTCGGGCGCGGCCAGGGCGATGCGGGTCCGGGCGCCGGCGCCGGCGGCCAGGGTCGCCAGGGCGGAGCTGCGCAGGAAGTCGCGGCGGTTGAGGGGGGTCATGGCCTTGTCTCCTTCAGCGCCGGAAGAACTCGGGCGAGCACAGCAGCATCGCCACCAGGGTGCGCAGCCGCGACTGCGTGTAGTGCAGGCGCAGGTTGTTGAGGTTCCAGGTGTCGGTGCCGAGGTCCAGCTCGTCGCCGGCGGCGGCGAGCTGGCGCATGAAGTCGACCAGCACCGCGCGCCGGCCGGGTTCGGCGGCATGGCCGTACAGGCGCTGCGCCCAGTGGTCGACGATGGCGTTGGCGTTGCGGCTGCCGGCGGGCAGGGCGGCCTGGGTCTGGGCGACGATGTCGGCCAGGAACGGCGAGCTGGCGTTGTTGCGGTCCTGGCGCAGCTCGACCAGGCGGGTCAGCAGCTTCCAGGTCATCGCCAGCGCGCCCGAGCTGGACCAGGCCGACTGCCGGTCCGGATAGCCGTTCGGGGCCGCCCAGTAGAAGGCCCGGTGGCCGGTGCCCTGCAGGCGCGAGGTGAACTCCTCGGTGGTGGTCCAGGTGGCGGTGTTGTCCCAGACCGGCGTGAAGTCGGCGCCCAGCACCCGCAGGGCATGGGCGGTGGCCGCGAACGGCCGCACGATCTTCTGGTCGAAGGCGGCCTTGTACTGCGGCGACAGCAGGATGTGGCGGACCACCTGGCGCAGCTGGTCGGGCGCCTGCCAGAGCTGGCCGAACAGCGCCGCGGCGCTGTCGACCAGGGCGGCCGGCGGCTGGTCGGCGACCAGGCGCCGGCACAGCTTGGTGCAGACGTGGCGGGCGGTGCCCGGGTGGGCGGCCAGCCAGTCCAGGACCAGCTCGCCGTCGGTCTCGCCCTTGTAGCTCTGGATGAAACGGCCCAGGAACCACTTGCTGTAGTTGTCGTGCCAGCCGGGCCGGAACACGTAGCTGCCGTCGTTGTCGCCGGGAAACTGCCAGTGGCCGTCGCGGATGGTCCAGCCGGTCAGCGCGCGGGTGGCGTTGTAGACGTCCTCGTCGACGTACTTCAGGCGCACCGCGACGCCGTCGTTGCCGGTGCCGACCGGCAGGCTGGGATCGTCCGGCCGCAGCACGCCGGCGTAGTTCATGGCGCCGAGCGTGTGCAGCTCGACCAGCTCGCGCGCGTAGTTCTCGTTGGGCCCGTCGCGGCGGTTCGAGCGCAGGTCCAGGTAGTACATCATCGTGGTGGCGCGGGTCACCTCGCCCAGCATCTGCCGGAAGTTGCCCAGCGCGCCGGCGCGGATGATGTCGCGGTCCCAGTGCGGGAACACGGTGCCGCCGTCGTAGTGCCAGCCGAAGGTGCTGAAGTGGTCGTGCCAGAAGTCGACCAGCACCTCGAAGGCCTGGCGCCGGCTGTAGGTGGCCCGCACCAGCTTGGCGCACTCGCTCTCGCTGACCGGGCGCATGCGCACGCCGTAGTTGGCGGTCTCGCCGTGGTGGTCGGTCCACAGCTGGGTCAGGGTCTTGAACAGGGTCGGGTAGCGCGCCGGGGTGATCCGGGCATCGACCTCGGGGTCGGCGATCGCCGTCGGGTTCAGCTGCAGGTCGACCCAGGACTGCCAGCGGGCATCGTCGCTGGCGCCGAGGGCCTGCACGTCCGCGACCAGGGCCGGGGTGGCGCCGAAGCTGGCGCGGTTCAGCCAGCGCACCAGGGCCGGCGGCGTGACCACCGCGCTGGGCTGCGCCGGGTTGGCGTCCGGCGCCGGGTCCAGCGGCGCCTTGCCGGGCCGGCGCATGGCCGTGGCCTCGGCGCCGAGCGTCGCCGGCAGCAGGCCGAGCAGGCGCCGGCGCGCGGCGTCGAGGGTGGGTGCGTGCAGCGATGACATGGGCGGTCCCCCTGTGGACCGGCCGAAGATAGCGCAGGTCGGCCGCGGCTTCCGTGACCGGGTCAACCGGCGCCGATGATGACCGGCTCGGGTTCCAGGGCGACGCCGAAACGCGCCTGCACGGTGTCCTGGACGTGCCGGGCCAGGGCCAGCAGCTGGGCGCCGGTCGCGCCGCCGTGGTTGACCAGGACCAGGGCGTGGCGGTCGCTGACGCCGGCATCGCCGATCCGGTGGCCCTTCAGGCCGCTGTGCTCGATCAGCCAGGCGGCGCTGAGCTTCACGTGCTCGGCGCCGGCCGGCCAGCAGGGCAGGTCGGGATGGTGGTCGCGGACGAAGGCGGCCTGCAGGGCCGGCACCACCGGGTTCTTGAAGAAGCTGCCGGCGTTGCCGATCCGCGCCGGGTCGGGCAGCTTGCGGCGGCGCAGGGCGCATACCGCCTCGAACACCGCGCGGGCGTCGGGCCGGGTCACGCCGGCGGCGGCCAGTTCGGCCCCGAGTCCGGCATAGCCGGTGACCGGTTCGGCGTCGCGCGGCAGGTCCAGCTCCACGGCGGTGATCAGCCAGCGACCCGGCTCGCGCTTGAAACGGGAGTCGCGGTAGGCGAAGCCGCAGTCGCCGGGCTCGAGCCGGCACAGCACGCCGGCGCCGACATCGAAGGCCTCGACCGCGCCGATGAAGGCGGCCAGCTCGACGCCATAGGCGCCGATGTTCTGCACCGGCGCGGCCCCGACCGTGCCGGGGATCAGCGCCAGGTTCTCCAGGCCGCACAGGTCGTGGGCCAGCGTCCACTCCACCAGGCCGTGCCAGGACTCGCCGGCGCCGGCGCGCACTCGCACCCGGCCGCCCGACTCGCCGGTTACGGCGATGCCGGCCAGCACCGGCTGCACGACGATGCCCTGCGGGTCGCCGGCGAACAGCAGGTTGCTGCCCTGGCCCAGGGCCAGCCAGGGCAGGCCCTGGCCGGCGATCGCCGCGAACAGGCCGGGCAGTTCGCCGGCGTCGTCGACGCGCGCCAGCATCGCGGCGCGGGCCGGTACCCCGAAGGTGTTCAGGGCCGTGAGGTCGGCATCGTGCTCCAGGTGCAGGCTCATGCGCGGCGGGCGCGGATCGCCTCGACGCAATCGCGGACCAGGGCCGGGCCCCGGTAGACCAGGCCGGTGTAGCACTGCACCAGGCAGGCGCCGGCGGCGAGCTTGGCGACCGCGTCGGCGCCGCGGGTGATGCCGCCGACGCCGACCAGGGGCAGCTCGTCGCCGACCCGGTCGCGCATGCCCTGCAGCACGGCGGTCGCCGGGCCCATCAGTGGCCGCCCGGACAGGCCGCCGGCCTGGCCGGCCAGCGGATGCTGCTCGACGCCCGCGCGGCCGACCGTGGTGTTGGTCAGGATCAGGCCGTCCGGACGCGCCGCCAGCATCGCCGCGGCGACGCCGTCCAGGGCGGCGGTGTCCAGGTCCGGGGCGAGCTTGACCAGCATCGGCACGCGCCGGCCGTGCTGGCTGGCCAGGCGTTCCTGGTGCCCGCGCAGGATCTCGACGAAGCGGCGCAGGGTGGCCTCCTGCTGCAGGTCGCGCAGCCCCTGGGTGTTCGGCGAGGAGATGTTGACGGTGATGTAGGAGGCCAGCGGGTAGACGCGCTCCATGCAGTGCACGTAGTCGCGCACCGCGTCCTCGTTGGCGGTGTCCTTGTTGCGGCCGATGTTGATGCCGAGCACGCCGCGGAAGCGCGCGCGCTCGACGTTGGCGACCAGGGCGTCGACGCCCAGGTTGTTGAAGCCGAAGCGGTTGATCACCGCCTGCTGTTCGGGCAGCCGGAACAGGCGAGGCCGCGGATTGCCCGGCTGCGCCCGCGGCGTGACCGTGCCGACCTCGATGAAGCCGAAGCCCAGCGCCGCCAGCGCGTCGATGCAGGCGCCGTTCTTGTCCAGGCCGGCGGCCAGGCCGACCGGGTTGGGGAAGTCGATGCCGAACGCCCGCACCGGCAGCGGCTCGATCGCCTGGCGAACCAGCCCCAGCCGGTGGCCGCCGCGCAGCAGCGCCAACGTGGCGTCGTGGGCGCGCTCGGCATCCAGCGAGAACAGCAGCGGCCGCAGCAGGGAATACATGGGCGGAAGGCGGGGGCGGCGGGGGCGTTGGCGGGATGGGGGCGGGCAGGCGCTCGCCGCCCCCATCCGGGCGCGTCAGAAGTCGAACTTGATGCCCTGCGCCAGCGGCAGCGCGTGCGAGTAGTTGATGGTGTTGGTCTGCCGGCGCATGTAGACCTTCCAGGCATCCGAGCCGGACTCGCGGCCGCCGCCGGTCTCCTTCTCGCCGCCGAAGGCGCCGCCGATCTCGGCGCCGGAGGTGCCGATGTTGACGTTGGCGATGCCGCAGTCCGAACCGGCCGCCGACAGGAAGCGCTCGGCGGCGCGCAGGTCGGTGGCGAAGATCGACGAGCTCAGGCCCTGCGGTACGGCGTTGTGCAGGGCGATCGCCTCGTCGAGGTCCTTGTACGGGATCACGTACAGGATCGGCGCGAAGGTCTCGGTCTGGATCACCTCGGCGTCGTTGGCGACGCCGGTGACGAGGGTCGGGCGCACGAAGTTGCCGGGGCGGTCGATCGCCTCGCCGCCGGTCACCACGGTGCCGCCGGCGGCCCTGGCCCTGGCCACGGCGTCCAGGTAGCGGCGCACCGAATCCTGGTCGATCAGCGGGCCCATCAGGGTGGCCGGGTCGGTGGGGTCGCCGATCTTCTTCTCGACCTGGGCGTAGGCGGCGGCCAGCTTCGCGACCACCTCGTCGTGCAGCGACTCGTGGACGATCAGGCGGCGGGTGGTGGTGCAGCGCTGGCCGGCGGTGCCGACCGCGCCGAACACGATCGCCGGGATCGCCAGCTTCAGGTCGGCGCTCTCGTGCAGGACGATGGCGTTGTTGCCGCCCAGCTCCAGCAGCGAGCGGCCCATGCGCCGGGCGACGCGCTCGCCGACGGTGCGGCCGACCGCGGTCGAGCCGGTGAAGCTGACCAGCGGGATGCGGTGGTCGTCGACGAAGCGCTGCGCCAGCTCGGTGCCGGCGTCGTTGAACAGGAAGAAGATGTCGGGGAAGCCGCCCTTGCGCAGCGCCTCGTTGCAGATCTTCATGGTCGCCACCGCGGTCAGCGGCGTCTTCGGCGACGGCTTCCAGATGCAGACGTCGCCGCACACCGCGGCCAGGAACGCGTTCCAGCTCCACACCGCGACCGGGAAGTTGAACGCCGAGATGATGCCGACCAGGCCGATCGGGTGCCACTGCTCGTACATCCGGTGGCCGGGGCGCTCGGAGTGCATGGTCAGGCCGTACAGCATGCGCGACTGGCCGACCGCGAAGTCGGCGATGTCGATCATCTCCTGGACCTCGCCGTCGCCCTCGGCCTTGATCTTGCCCATCTCGGCGGCGACCAGGGTGCCGAGCGCGTCCTTGTGGGCGCGCAGCGCCTCGCCGCACAGGCGCACGGCCTCGCCGCGGCGCGGCGCCGGCGTGGTGCGCCAGACTTCGAAGGCGGCCTGGGCGCGCTTGACGAGGGTCTCGTAGTCGCCCTGGCTGCTGGCGTGGACCCGGGCGATCGGCTGGTTGCTGGTCGGGTTGACCGACTCGATGACGCCGGCGTCGGTGGTCTTCGACCACTCGCCGTTGCCGAGGTAGGTGCCGGAATTGTCGGCGGCCAGGCCGAGTCGCTTGAGCAGGGAGTCCATGACGGAAGGTCCTTTTGTGAGGCGTGCGTGGGCCGTCGTGGCGGCCAGCCGGTAAGTATAGCCGGTGCGGTCCGGAGGCTCCCCGGCCGGGGGAGGGGGCGTGGCCGCTGGACGATGCCGAGGGGAGCCCCGATGGGGCGGGGCGCAGGGGCAGGGCGCAGGGGCCGCCCGGATCGGAGGGTCGGGCGAGGTTGACGGATCGATTGGCGTGATGGTATGGGGACGTCTGGTTCCGTCCGAGGGGAGAACAATGTCCATTCGCAGGCTGGTTCCGATTGTCGCGCTGGTGCTGGCGCTGCTGGCCACGGCAGCCCGGGCGCAGACCCTGATCATCCTCAACAACCTGCCCGGCACCCCCGCGGACCCGGTGAGCAGCACCAACCTGGGGTTGGGCATCGACGCGGTCAACCGCCAGAAGGGCCTCGGCTTCACCACCGGCGCCGAGCCGCTGCGCCTGCTGTCGGCCACCGTGCTGCTCAGCAACACCACGCCGGCATCGGTGCTGTCGGCCTCCCTGCACGTCGACGCCGCGGGCAACCCCGGCGCGGTGCTGTACGACTTCGAAGATGCCCCGATCGCGGACAACCTGGGACCGACCGAGGTGACGGTTGCGCCCGTTTCGGGCGGCGTCGTTCTGGATCCCGGAACGCGGTACTGGGTGGTGTTCAAGGGGCCCTCCACCACGCAGAGCCTGGTCTGGCGGGCGCTGATCCCGAACACCCCGCCCACCGCCGACGGCGTGAGCTTCGAGGGCTACCGGTTCTCCGCCGATGGCGGCGGTTCCTGGAACAACTCCACCGTGTTCAACGGCGTGACGGTGCGCGCCGAGGTCGCCGGCGGTCCCGGCGACGTCCTGCGCGTGGCGATGCCGGACAGCGTCAACAACCGCATGGTGCTGTTCGACCCGGAAAGCGGCGCCCTGGTCGATGACGACTGGTTCCCGCTGCAGGCCGGCACGCCGATCCATGTCGTCCAGGTCGGCGGGGAATTGTGGGTCTCCGAACAGATCGGCGACCGGGTCGCCCGCTTCGACCTCGATGGCGCCTTCCTGGGCCAGATCGGCGGCGGTCCGACCGGCGGCCTGGACAACATCCGCGGCATGGCGATCGTCGGCGACGAGGTGTGGCTGACCAACGCCGGCACGGCCAACGGCGCCCCGGGGGCGGCCCTGGTGCGGATCAGCCCGACCGGCACCGTGCTGGGTTCGATCGGCACCGCCGCGACCAGCTCCAGCCCGTTCGCGATCCTGGTCCGCGAGGACGACGTGCTGGTCGCCAACAGCAACGCCAACGACGACATCCACCGCTACGACGACGCCGGCGCCAGCCTGGGCACCTTCCACAACACGACCGCGCTGAACTTCGCCCAGCAGATGGCCATCGCCGGCAACGGCGACGTCCTGGCCGCCGGGTTCTCGAGCAACACCGTGGTCCGCCTGGATGCCGCCACCGGCGCGCTGCTGTCCAGCTTCCCGGCCTCCGGCGGCCGGGGCGTCTACCAGCTCGCCAACGGCAACATCCTGTGGAGCAACGCCAGCGGCGTGCACGTCTACGACGTCGCCAGCCAGACCAGCACCCAGGTCTACACCGGCGGCGGCCGCCATTTCGGCGAGGTGCTGCTGCCGGTCACGGTCGACGACACCATCTTCGCGGACGGTTTCGAAGGGGCGCTGCAAGCGGCCGATGCCGGGCAGTGAACCCGGATCGCACCCTGCCGGGGATCCGTCGCCGGGCAGGGTGCTGCCGCCAGGGCTGGCAGTCGTGCGCTCGGAGAAGGGGGGTTTCCGGATGGTGGGCGGTGTAGGGATCGAACCTACGACCCTTGCCGTGTGAAGGCAATGCTCTACCGCTGAGCTAACCGCCCGCCGTGAGGTGGGGGGCGAAGCATAGGCACAGGCGCCGGTCCGGTCAAGGGCGCCGGTACCCGGAGCGCTTCGCCTGCGGCCGTTCATCCCGGTCCATGCAGCATGGGCCGCAGCATGCAGCACGCATCACGCATCACGCATCACGCATCACGCAGCACGCAGCACGCATCACGCAGCACGCAGTATTGCGCACCACCCGGCACCAGGTATCCATCAACGCAGGAGCTCGCCATGCCATCGCGTCCCATCCACCTCGTGATCCTGGTTGCGGGAGCCGCAGCGGCTGCGCTCCTGGCCCCCGATGTCGCCCAGGCCCAGCGCGGCTGGGGCGAGTCCGGCTCGGCGATCCGCTGCGAATCCCGCGGCGCCGGCCGGACCCTGTGTCCGGTCCCGGTGCCGCGGGGGTCGGAGGTGTTCCTGGTCAGCCAGTTGCCCGGCGCCTCCTGCGTGGAGGGCCGCACCTGGGGCTGGGACGGTCGCGGCATCTGGGTCAGCCAGGGCTGCAACGGCGACTTCGAGGTGCGCCGTCCGGGCGGCGGGCCGCCGCTGCCGCCGCGTCCGCCGCTGCCGCCTCCGCCGGGCGGCGGGCCGGGCTGGGGCGGGCAGGGCGAGATCGTTCGCTGCGAATCGGACCGCTATCGCTACCGGATGTGTCCGGTGCGGGTCGGCCGGCGCGGCGTCGACCTGGTCCGCCAGACCAGCCGGACGCGCTGCGAATTCGGCCGCACCTGGGGCTGGGACCGCCGCGGCATCTGGGTCGACGGCGGCTGCGCGGGCGAATTCAGGGTGCGCTGACCGTCGCCGCGGGCGCGCGGCGCAGGGCGCGCTCGCGCAGCCAGAGCGTGGCAAGCCACTTCTCGCCGGCCTGCACCGGCAGGCCGGCGTGCAGGGTGCGCGGGTCGGGCGCGCCGGCACCGTCGAGGTTGTCGAACACGACGGCGCGGCCGAGCCGGGGTTCGATGGTGATGCCCAGCTCCGGGAAGGCCGTGCCGCCGCCGGCCTCGACATCGCACAGGTAGGCGAACACCGTGTGGCGCCGCTGCCCCGCCTGCCGGCCGGCCGGCGTCCTGAGCGCCGGCGGCGGCAGGTAGTCGCGGTGCGGGCGGTATTCCTGGCCGGGCGCGTAGTGCAGCAGCGACAGCCACTCGGCGTTGACCAGCGGCGCCTGGAGCAGGTCGCACAGCCGCTGCTGCAGCACCAGTGCCCAGGGATCCTCGACGAAGGCGGCCAGCTCGGTCGACGACGAGCTCCGGTAGTCGTCGCGCAGCACCCTGCCGCTGTGCGGATCGACGACCTGCGAGGGCTGGAGCGTGGGTCGGCCGAGCTCGACCAGGTGGGCGCAGTCGAGGGCGCTGAACACCGCGTCGCAGGTGGCGACGCGCGGATCGCCGCAATGCACGGTCGGCGCCGGCGCCGGCCGGGGCCGGGGCAGGACCGCTTGCGCCGCCTGCATCGGGTCGGCGGGCGGCGTGTCGCTGGCGCCCACCCGGATCAGCAGGCGCCGGCTGTGGTCGTCGCCGGCCGCGGCGGCGCAGGCCAGCCCGGCCAGGCCTCCGGCGAGGTCGCCGGCGTCGGCACGGAACAGGGCGAGGTTGCGCAGGGCGCGGGCATCGCCGGCCGCCGCGGCCCGGGCCAGCAGGACCTGCACCGCGTCCGTGCCGGCCTCGCCTCCGGCCGACTTCGCCACCGCCAGCCAGTAGCCGGATTCGGTATCGCCTGCGGCCAGGCAGGCCTCCAGCCCGGCCATTGCCGCCGCCGGATCGGCCGGGCCGGCCAGGCCGAACAGCGCGAACAGGGCGAGCTCCCGGGCGGCACCGACATGGCCGGCAGCGGCCGCGCGCCGATGCCAGGCCAGGGCCCGGCCGGCATCGCCGGCGCGCGCCAGCACCAGGCCCAGCCTGAACTGGGCGTCCCGGTCGCCGCTGGCGGCGGCGGCCTGCAGGGCGCGCAGGGAGTCGCTCATCGGGACAGTCCTCCTGGAAAGTTTTGCCGTGCCGGGCACCGGGCAGGCATTCTATGCGCCCGCCGCCGCACCCGTGCCCTGCCGCCGATGACCCCGACCGCCGATCCCCACGACACCCTGCGCCCGATCGCCTGGCAGGGCGACCACCTGCGCCTGCTCGACCAGCGCCGGCTGCCCGGCGAGGTCGTCCACCTGGCCTGCCGCGGCGTCGACGAGGTCGCCGCCGCCATCCACGACCTGGCGGTGCGCGGCGCGCCGGCGATCGGCATCGCCGGCGCCTGGGGCATGGTGCTGGCCGCCAGCCAGGCCCTGTCGCGCGGCGAAACCGGCGTCGATGCCCTGGAGGCGCCGGCGCGGACCCTGATCGCGGCGCGACCCACCGCGGTCAACCTGGCCTGGGCGGTGACCCGCATGCTGCAGGCGGCGCGCGCGGCCGGCGTCATCGACCCCACGGCCCTGGCGGCGCAGGCGCGCGCCATCGAAGCCGAGGATCTCGCGGCCAACCGGCGCATGGGCGAGCTGGGCGCCGGCCTGATCGCCCCCGGCAGCGGCGTGCTCACCCACTGCAACACCGGCTCCCTGGCCACCGCCGGCTTCGGCACCGCGCTGGGCGTGATCCGCTCGGCCTGGTCGGCGGGGCGGCTGTCGGCGGTCTACGCCAGCGAGACCCGGCCCTGGCTGCAGGGTGCCCGGTTGACCGTGTGGGAACTCGCCCAGGACCGCATTCCGGCCACCTTGCTGGTCGACAGCGCCGCCGCCCACCTGATGGCCGGCGGCGCCGTGCGCTGGCTGGTGGTCGGTGCCGACCGGATCGCCGCCAACGGCGACACCGCCAACAAGATCGGCACCCTGCAGCTGGCGATCGCCGCGCGGCACTTCGGCGTCAAGGTGATGGTGGTGGCGCCGTCGAGCACCGTCGACCTGTCGATCGCCGACGGCAGCGCCATCGAGATCGAGCTGCGCGACGAGGCCGAGGTCACCCGGTTCGGCGGCCAGGCCACCGCGGCCGCCGGAGTGCGCGCCTGGAATCCGGTGTTCGACGTCACCCCGGCCGGCCTGATCGACGCCATCGTCACCGAGCGGGGCGTGGTCGAGCGGCCGCAACCGGGCGACCTGGCGGCACTGCTGGTGGCGACCTCATGAGCGCCCCGCCGAGCGTTGCCGTCCTGGTGCCCTGCTACAACGAGGCCGCCACCATCGAGGGGGTGGTCGCCGGCTTCCGTGCGGCGCTGCCGCAGGCCACCGTATGGGTGTTCGACAACAACTCCAGCGACGGCACCGCCGAGCTCGCGCGCGCGGCCGGCGCCCGGGTCGCGCGGGTCAGCCTGCAGGGCAAGGGCAACGTGGTCCGGCGCATGTTCGCCGACGTCGACGCCGACGCCTACCTGATGGTCGACGGCGACGGCACCTACGACGCGGCCAGCGCGCCGCGCCTGCTCGAGGGCGTGCTCGCCGAGGGCGCCGACATGGTGGTGGCGACCCGCCATGCCGTCGACCAGGGCGCCTACCGCCCCGGCCATGCCTTCGGCAACCGCCTGCTGACCGGTTTCCTGGCACGCCTGTTCGGGCGGCCCTGCCGGGACATCCTGTCCGGCTACCGGGCCTTCAGCCGACGCTACGCGAAGTCGTTCCCGGCCCTGTCCGAGGGCTTCGAGACCGAGACCGAGCTGACCGTGCACGCGCTGGAACTGCGGATGCCGGTGCGCGAGGTCGACACGCCCTATTTCGAGCGCCCGCAGGGCTCGCACAGCAAGCTCAGCACCTGGCGCGACGGCTGGCGCATCCTGCGCACCATGCTGCGCCTGTTCGCGGCCGAGCGGCCGCTGCTGTTCCACGGCCTGGCGGCGCTGCTGCTCGGCCTGGCCGCGCTGCTGCTGGGCATCCCGGTGGTGCTGGAGTGGCTGCGCACCGGCCTGGTGCCGCGCTTCCCGACCGCGATCCTGGCGACCGGACTGATGCTGATGGCGACCCTGTCGTTCTACACCGGCCTGATCCTGGACACGGTCACCCGCGGCCGGCGCGAACTGCGCATGCTCGCCTACCTGTCCCAGCAGGCGCCCGGCCGCCGGCCATGACCCGGCTGCTGCGCTTCGGCGTGGTCGGCGTGCTCGGCTTCCTGGTCGATGCCGGCGTGCTGATGCTGCTGGTCGGACCGGGCGGCGTCGACCCCTACCTGGCGCGGGTGCCCTCGTTCCTGGCCGCCGCGACCGCCACCTGGCTGTGCAACCGCTACTGGACCTTCGCCGACCGCCGCGGCCGCGACCGCCTGGCCGAACTGCGCCGCTGGCTGCTGGCGATGGCCGGCGGCGGCCTGGTCAACTACGCCGTCTATGCCGCCCTGCTGGCCAGCCTGGCGACGGTCCAGGCCTGGCCGGTGCTGGGCGTGGCGGCCGGCTCGCTGGCCGGCATGCTGGTCAACTTCGCAAGCTCGAGCCGCTGGATCTTCCCGGCCGGTCGGCCAGCACCGCGAGGGTGACCAGCAGCACCGGCACCAGGGGGTGCAGGTAGCGGTACACCAGGATGTGGCTGAACAGCACGTAGGCGACCGCCAGGCCGAGCAGGGCCAGGGCCGGCAGGGCGGCGACCGGATCGCGCCGCCGCCAGGCCAGCCAGAGCAGCCAGGCGCCGGCCGGGAACGCCAGCAGCAGTGCCAGGGTGTAGGCAGGGCGCGCCGACTCGAAGGCGCGCGTCACCGGCGCCCGGTCGTGGCGCCAGTCGCTGGCGTCGTGGCCGTAGTGCGTGCGGACGCGGTCGATGAAGGCGGCGCTGGCGACCGTGTGGCGGCCGAGGTCGTTGCCCATGCGGTCGCGGGCGTAGGAGCCGTCGAAATGGTCGCCGAGCGTCGCCAGTCCCAGCCCGACCACCGCCATCGGCCGTTCGCGCTGGATGCGCTTGGCGATCTTTCCGGCGATCCGCGGCCCCTGGTCGCCGCCGGCCCGGCGCAGCACGTTGACCAGGCCATCGGGACTCCAGATCTGCGCCTCCCGGGCGCGCCGGTCCCGCAACGGAGGTCCGACGGTGTCGAGCAGCGCCGGCTCCAGGCCCAGGCGCGCCAGGTGCGTGCCGTCCACCAGCGGCGCCAGCCAGCCCAGCCGGAACCAGGGTTCGTCGGCGATCCACGCCGGCGCGACGCCCGCCACCTGTCCGTACCACCCGCGGTAGAGGTGGTGGCCGGCCCAGGTCGACAGCAGGGCCAGTGCCAGGCAGGCAGCCAGCGGGCCGCGGCCGGGCCGCGCGGCGCGATCGGCCAGCAGCCACAGCAGGGGTGCCAGCGCGGACAGCACCAGCACCACCGGCAGCAGGCTGACGCGCAGGCTGACCGCGGCCACGCCCAGGCCGGCCGCGACCACCAGCCAGGGCGGGCGGCGCAGCTGCAGGCTGGCGGCGAGCGCCGCGAGCATGCCGAGCAGGCAGGCGGTGCCGGCCGTTTCGGCCATCACCGAGCGCTCGTAGTAGAGCTGCATGGGCTCGACCGCCAGCAGCAGGGCGGCGCCGGCCGCCAGCGCCGGACGGACCCGCAGCGGCCCGACCAGCAGCGCCCACACCAGCAGGCAGGACAGCGCGCCGATCGCCGTCTGCGCCAGCAGCAGCCGGACCAGGCCGCCCTGGCCGCCCATCGAGTGCAGCAGCATCGGGTAGGTGGGCGAGCGGTCGGGCGGCACCCAGCCGGTCAGCGCCGCGTGCACGTAGCTGGCCGAATCGCCGAAGAAGAAGCGGATCTCCGGGTCGAGCGCCAGCACCACCAGCTTCAGGAACACGATGGCCGCCGCGATCCGGGCGAGGGCCGCCGGACCGGGCATCGGACGGGTCTGCTCTGGAGGCATGGCCAGCGCGGCGTGGGGCGGGAAGGCGGCGGAGTATAGGGCGTCGGGCGCCACCGGCAGGCATCCGCCGGGCGACCGCGACCGGACCCGTTGGGCTACAATATCGCGTTGATTCCGGGGCCGGCGAACCTGCGCCGTTCCGCAGCGCCTCGCGCGCGCGTGCGCGCCGGCCACCCTCGTTCCAGCAAGGACCACTGATGGCAGAACTCGCCAAGGAAGTCATTCGCGTCAATATCGAGGACGAGATGAAGCAGAGCTACCTCGATTACGCGATGAGCGTGATCGTGGGACGCGCCCTGCCGGACGTCCGCGACGGCCTGAAGCCGGTGCACCGCCGCGTCCTGCATGCCATGCGCGAGCTCGGCAACGACTACAACAAGCCCTACAAGAAGTCGGCCCGCGTGGTCGGCGACGTGATCGGCAAGTACCACCCGCACGGCGATTCCGCGGTCTACGACACCATCGTCCGCATGGCCCAACCGTGGAGCCTGCGCTACCCCCTGGTCGACGGCCAGGGCAACTTCGGCTCGGTCGACGGCGACGCCCCGGCGGCGATGCGCTACACCGAGGTGCGCATGTCGAAGCTGGCGCATGAGCTGATGGCCGACATCGACAAGGAGACCGTCGATTTCGGGCCGAACTACGACGAGTCCGAGCACGAGCCGCTGGTGCTGCCGACCCGGGTCCCGAACCTGCTGGTCAACGGCTCGGCCGGCATCGCGGTCGGCATGGCCACCAACATCCCGCCGCACAACCTGCGCGAGGTGGTCGCGGCGACCCTCGCCCTGATCGACGACCCGGAGATCGGCATCGACGGCCTGATGGAGCACCTGCCGGGACCGGATTTCCCGACCAGCGGCATCATCAACGGCGCCGCCGGCATCCGCAGCGCCTACCACACCGGCCGCGGCCGCCTGCTGGTGCGCGCCCGTGCCTCGATCGAGGTCGACGAGCGTACCGGTCGCGAAGCCATCGTCATCCACGAGCTGCCCTACCAGGTCAACAAGGCGCGCCTGATCGAGCGCATTGCCGAGCTGCACCGCGAGAAGAAGATCGAGGGCATCGCCCCGGACGGCCTGCGCGACGAGTCCGACAAGGACGGCATGCGCGTGGTGATCGAGGTCAAGCGCGGCGAGTCCGCCGACGTGCTGCTGAACAACCTGTTCCAGCAGACCCAGATGCAGACGGTGTTCGGCATCAACATGGTCGCCCTGGTCGGCGGCCAGCCGAAGCTGCTCAACCTCAAGGAGGCGCTGGAGGCGTTCGTTCGCCACCGCCGCGAGGTGGTGACCCGGCGCACCGTGTTCGAGCTGCGCAAGGCGCGCGCCCGCGCCCACCTGCTCGAGGGCCTGACCGTCGCGCTCGCCAACATCGACGAGATGATCGAGACGATCAAGACCTCGCCGACCCCGGCCGAGGCCCGCGAGCGCCTGCTGGCGCGGCGCTGGGAGGCCGGCCTTGTGCGCGCGCTGCTGGCCGAGAAGGGCGCCGAGGTGTCGCGGCCCGAGGACCTGCCGCCCGGCGTCGGCCTGTTCGACGACGGCTACCAGCTCTCCGAGATCCAGGCCAAGGAGATCCTGGACATGCGCCTGAACCGCCTGACCGGGCTGGAGCAGGAGAAGCTGACCGACGAGTACCGCGACATCCTGCGCGCCATCGAGGGTCTGGTCGAGATCCTGACCAACCCGGACCGCCTGCTGGAGGTGATCCGCGGCGAGCTGGCCAGCATCGCCGAGGAGTTCGGCGACGCGCGGCGCACCGAGATCCGCGCCTCCCAGGAGGACCTGCAGACCCTCGACCTGATCGCCGAGGAGGACATGGTGGTGACCCTGTCGCACGGCGGCTACATCAAGAGCCAGCCGGTAACCGCCTACCGGGCGCAGCGCCGCGGCGGCCGCGGCCGCATGGCGACCTCGATGAAGGAAGAGGATTTCGTCGAGCAGCTGTGGGTCGCCAACACCCACGACACCCTGCTGACCTTCACCAGCCGCGGCCGGGTGTTCTGGCTGGAGGTGTTCCGCATCCCGCAGGCCGGTCCCAACGCCCGCGGCCGGCCGATCGTCAACTTCCTGCCGAACCTGGAGGAGGGCGAGAAGATCAACGCCGTCCTGCCGGTGCGCGACTACCCGGCCGACCGCTACGTGTTCTTCGCGACCCGCAAGGGCGTGGTCAAGAAGACGCCGCTGGCGGACTTCTCGCGGCCGCGCAGCATCGGCATCTGGGCGATCGGCCTGGACGAGGGCGACGCCCTGGTCGACGTCGCCCTGACCGACGGCAAGCGCGACATCCTGCTGTTCGGCAGCCACGGCAAGTGCGTGCGCTTCGCCGAGGACGCGGTGCGCGCCATGGGCCGCACCGCGCGCGGCGTGCGCGGCATCAGCCTGGCCGAGGACCAGTCGGTGGTCTCGATGATCGTCGCCGACGAGGGCGACGTCCTGCTGGCGACCCAGCGCGGCTACGGCAAGCGCACGCCGCTGCCCGACTTCCCGCGCAAGGGCCGCGGCACCATGGGCGTGATCGCGATCCAGACCAGCGCCCGCAACGGCGGCCTGGTCGGCGCCGTGCAGGTCACCGAGGGCCACGAGATCATGCTGATCTCCGACCAGGGCACCCTGGTCCGCACCCGCGTCGCCGAAGTCAGCCAGCTCGGCCGCATCACCCAGGGCGTCACCCTGATCCGCCTGCCTGGCGACGAGGCCCTGGCCGGCGTGGTCCGGGTCGAGGCATTCGGCGAAGACGGCGAGGGCGAGGACGACGGCACGGCGGATCAGGCCGGGGCGGCGGGCGAGCCGACGTCGGAGTAAGGCCGGGCAGGACAGGCCAAGGGCCTGGACCGGCCCCTGGCCGGCCCGCGGACGCATCCGGACGACGCCGACAGGCCGCAGCGAGGGCGGGCCGTCGGTCCCGGCGACGGCGCGGGCTGCCTCAGGCGCCGCTTCTCACGGGCGCCCCGGGCACCCCCTGGAGCGCGCCCAGGGCGGTGGCCATCCGGCCACCGCCGGCCGCACGGATCAGATCGCCGCCAGCATCGCCTCGGCGCTGGAGACCTTGAACTCGCCCGGCGCCTCGACGTGCAGCACCTTGACCACGCCGTCCTCGGCGTACAGGGCGAAGCGCTGGGCGCGCAGGCCCATGCCGAAGCCGCTGGCGTCCAGCTCCAGCCCGAGCGCCTTGGTGAAGGCGCCATTGCCGTCGGCCAGCATCATGATGTCCTTGGGGGCCTTCTGGCTGCGCGCCCAGGCATCCATCACGAAGGCGTCGTTGACCGCCATGCAGGCGACCTCGACGTCCTTGGCGCGGAACGCGTCCAGGTGCTCGATGAAGCCGGGCAGGTGCTTGGCCGAGCAGGTCGGCGTGAAGGCGCCGGGCACCGCGAACAGCACGACCTTCTTGGCCTTGAAGACCTCGTCGGTGGTGACCGCCTGGACGCCGTCCAGGAGCATGTTGAAGGTGGCCTGGGGCAGGGTATCGCCGACCTGGATCGTCATCGGGGGGGTCCGGAGGAGTGGGGGAGTCTCATGATACGGGATGGCGGTCGCCTAGAATGGCCGTCGCTGCCGTTGCCGGACCCGCCATGGATCCCAGTCACGTCCTGATCGCCCTGTCGGCCCTCGCCGCCGCCGTCGTGGTCGCGCTGGCCGCCTGGCTGGGCCTGCGCACCGGCCGCCGCCGCGGCGTCGCCGAGGGCCGGGCGGCGCGCGAGGCCGAGATCGCCACGCTGGCCGCCGGCCGCAGCGCGCTGGCCGACGAGCTCGGCCTGGCCCGGGACCGCCTGGCCGCCCGCGAGGGCCAGCTCGACACCGCCCGCGAGCAGGTCCAGCGCCTGGCCGGCGAGCGTGCCGCCCTGGCGACCCGGGCCGAGCGCGTCGAGGCCCTGGAACGCGAGCTGGCGCAGGCGCGCACCAGCCTGCAGGCGGCCACCAGCCGCGCCGCCGAACTGGCCGCGCGACTGGCCGAGCAGCAGCAGGCCGCCGGCGACCGCCTGCGCGACCTCGAACAGGCCCGCGAGCGCATGCGCCTGGAATTCCAGGAACTGGCCGGCCAGATCCTCGACGACAGGGCACGCCGCTTCGGCGAGCACAACAGCGAGCAGATCGGCCAGTTGCTGGCGCCGCTGCGCGAGCAGCTCGGCGAGTTCCGCAAGGCGGTCGGCGAGGCCTACGAGAAGGAAGGCAGCGCCCGCACCGCCCTGCAGGTCGAGGTGCGCCAGCTGATCGAGCTCAACCACAAGCTGGGCAGCGAGGCGCACAGCCTGACCCGCGCGCTGACCGCCGACAGCCGCAGCCAGGGCTACTGGGGCGAACTCAAGCTGGAGCGCCTGCTGGAGCTGGCCGGCCTGGAGCGCGGCCGCGAATACCTGACCCAGGAGAGCTTTCGCGACGGCGACGGCGACCTGTACCGGCCCGACGCCGTGCTGCGCCTGCCCGGCGGCCGCGACATCGTGATCGACGCCAAGGTCGCCCTGACCGACTACCAGCGCGCCTGCGAGACAGCCGAGGACGATGTCCGGGAACGCCACCTGGGCCAGCACGTCGCGGCGCTGCGCCGGCACGTGGTCCAGCTCGGCGGCAAGGACTACAGCCGGCTGGAAGGACTCAACGCACCGGACCTGGTGTTCCTGTTCGTGCCGGTCGAGGGCGCCTTCCTGGAGGCGCTGCGCCGCGACCCGGCGATCTACGAGGACGCGTTCCGGCGCCGGATCATCCCGGTCGGGCCCAGCAACCTGCTGGCCTCGCTGCGCCTGGTCGCGCAGATCTGGCGCACCGAGGAGCAGGACCGCAACGCCCGCCTGATCGCCGACCGCGCCGGCAAGCTGTACGACAAGTTCGTCGGCTTCGTCGAGGACCTGGACAAGGTCGGCGACGCCCTGGAGCGCGCCCAGAAGATGCACCAGTCGGCCCTGGCCAAGCTCGCCCAGGGCCGCGGCAACCTGGTGCGCCGCGCCGAGCAGCTGCGCAGCCTCGGCGTCGCACCCGGCAAGCAGTTGCCCGACAGCCTGCTGGGCCTGTCCGGCCCGGGCGACGACGAGGACGAGGGCGAGGGGGCGGTCTGAGCGGGAAGCAGGGCGGAGGGAGCAGGGAGAAGGGAGCAGGGAGCAGGGAGAAGGGAGCAGGGAGCAGGGAGCAGGGCGCAGGGCGCAGGGCGCAGGGCGCAGGGCGCAGGGCGCAGGGCACCCGGGTTCGGAGCGGCATTTGCTCCCCTCTCCCGCGGCGCGGGAGAGGGGCTGGGGGAGAGGGCCGGGGCTGGCCATGATCTGCACCGATGCCTTTGCAGCGGTGCGCCGTGGCCGAAGCGGCGCTCTCCCCCGCCCCTCCCCCGCAGGGCGGGGAAAAGGAGAAGTGCGGAGCTGCCGCACGGGCGGCCGGGGCCCGGCGGGTCGGTGGCGGCCGGGTGCTGCAGCTCACCCGGGAGGCAACGGCCATCAGATCGCCGCGAGGCGGTCCGTTCGCCGCGCCACGACACGCGCCCGCCGCCCTGGCGCGGGCGCGGTGTGGGAAATCCGGGCTAGACTGCCCCCCTTTCCGGGAGGAAGCCGATGACCTTGATCCGCCTGTTCGCCCTGCTGTTGTCCGTGCTCGTGATTCCTGGCGCAGTCCTCGCCCAGGAGGGCGTGCCCGTCGAGGGCGTCGAGCCCGCCGAGGTCGCCGCGCCGGCGGCCGTGCGCAGCCTGGACGAACGCATCGACGCCGTGGTGCGACCGGTGGCCGACGCCATCTCGGGCGCGATCTTCTACGCGGTGCGGGTCGGCGGCACCGATGCCGAACCGGTGATGTTCCCGCTGATCGTCGGCTGGCTGATCCTGGGCGCGCTGGTGTTCACCTTCTACTTCGGCTTCATCAACGTCCGCGGCTTCGGGCACGGCTTCCGGCTGATCCGCGGCGACTGGAACGACCCGAAGGCGCCCGGCGAGGTCACCCACTTCCAGGCGCTGACCTCGGCGGTGTCCGGCACCGTCGGCCTGGGCAACATCGCCGGCGTCGCGGTGGCGATCACCATCGGCGGACCGGGCGCGACCTTCTGGATGATCCTGGCCGGCGTGCTCGGCATGTCGACCAAGTTCGTGGAATGCACGCTGGGCGTGATGTACCGGCTGGAGAAGCCGGACGGCACCATCTCCGGCGGCCCGATGTACTACCTCAGCCGCGGCCTGGGCCGCAACTACCCGGGCCTCAAGCGCTTCGGCCTGGTGCTGGCGGTGATCTTCGCGTTCTGCGCCATGGCCGGCGCGGTCGGCGCCGGCTCGATGTTCCAGGCCAACCAGGCCTACTCGCAGCTGCTCAATGTCACCGGCGGCGCCGAGGGCCCGCTGGCCGGCCGCGGCTGGCTGTTCGGCATCGTCATCGCCACCCTGGCCGGCATCGTGGTGATCGGCGGCATCAGCCGGATCGGTGCGGTGACCGCCAAGCTCGTGCCCGGCATGGCGGCGATCTACATCGTCGCTGCGCTGTTCGTGCTGTTCACCAACGCCGGCCAGATCCCGGGCGCGTTCGGCGCCATCTTCGCAGGCGCCTTCACCGCCGAGGGCGTGCAGGGCGGCGTGATCGGCGCCCTGATCGTCGGCTTCCGGCGCGCCGCCTTCTCCAACGAGGCCGGCCTGGGCTCCTCGCCGATCGCCCATTCCGCCGTGAAGACGCGCGAGCCGGTGACCGAGGGCTTCGTCGCCCTGTGGGAGCCGTTCGTCGACACCGTGGTGATCTGCACGATGACCGCCCTGGTCATCATCATCACCAACCAGCACACGATCGGCGGCGCCGACGGCGTGCAGCTCACCAGCAACGCCTTCGCCTCGGTGATCGGCTGGTTCCCGTACGTGCTGACCGTGGCGGTGTTCCTGTTCGCGTTTTCGACGATGATCACCTGGGCCTACTACGGCGCCAAGGCGTGCAGCTTCCTGGCCAACGAGTCCAAGGTCGCCCTGTACGGCTTCAAGTTCTTCTACCTGGCGATGGCCGTGGTCGGCTGCACCATGCAGCTCGGCAGCATCGTCGACATCGCCGACGCCCTGCTGTTCATCATGGCCATCCCCAACCTGATCGGCGTCTACCTGCTGATGCCGGTGGTCAAGCGCGAGCTGGCCAGCTACCGGGCGCGCCTGGCGGCGGGGCAGATCCCCAGCAACCGTTGAGTCGGAAGCGGCCTGGCCGGCACCTGCCGGCCAGGCCGCGTGGCTTCAGCGCCGCGCCACCTGGCGCTGCATGCGCTGGGCGCGGCGGTCGGCGTCGGGGTGGCTGGAGAAAGCGTCGGTGCCGCGGCCGCCGTGGCCGGCCAGCTTCTGCAGGGCGCTGACCGCGGCGGCCTCGGCGTGGCCGTGGCGGCGCAGGAAGGCCAGGCCCTCGGCGTCGGCGGCCAGCTCGTTGCGCTGCGAGTACTGGGCCTTGAACAGCTCTTCCAGCACGCCACCCAGGTCGGAGGCGGCCAGCGCGCCGGCGGTGTTGCCCTGGCTGGCGACGCCCTTGCGCGCGGCCTGCGCCAGGTAGGCGGTGCGGAAGCGGCCCTTGGCGTGGCCCTGGTGGACATGGGCGATCTCGTGGCCGATCACGAAGCGCAGCTCGTCGTCGCTCATCAGTTCCATCAGGCCGGCATAGAAGCGGATCGAGCCGTCCGGCAGGGCGAAGGCGTTCAGGGTGTCGTCCAGGTAGACCTTGAAGTTCAGGGCCAGGCCGTGCTCGCCCTGGTGGCCGGCGGTCAGCCGGGCCAGGCGCTGCGCCTGCGGATGGCTGGCCGGGGCGACGCGGTTCTCGCGGTCGAAGGCCTGGGCGGCCTGGGCGCCGAGCTCGGCGAGCTGGGCGTCGGTCAGGGTCAGGCCGCGCACGGCGTCGACGCCGGCGCTGACCGCCAGGCCGCGGTCGCTGTTGCCGCCGCCCAGGCGACCGAGGACGCCGCCGCGCTCGTTGGCCAGGGCGCCGTCGGCGGCGAGCAGGGTGGACAGGACGAGGCTGAGGCTTGCGATGCGGCGCTGCATGGTCGGTACTCCGGTGGTCCAGGAAAGGGAGGTGCCCGGCCGCCTGGAGGGACGGCCGGGCGGGGCGGTCGTGGAGGGAGCCACGGCGCCCACCGGGTACTGCGTGGAGACGGCCATCAATGTCTCATCGGACTTGGCTGGCTATGATTCGCGCTCCGCGCAGGGGAGCGGCCGACCTTGACCACCGATGATTCCGTGACCGAGCTGGTGCGCCGCTGGCAGGCCGGCGAACCGGGCGCGCTCGATGCCCTGTGGCCGCAGGTCTACGGGCAGCTGCGGGCGCTGGCCGGCCGGCAGTTGCGGCGCGAGCGCGACGGCGTCGCCACCTGGCAGCCCACCGCCCTGGTCCACGAGGCCTGGCTGCGCCTGCTCGGCGGCGTCGCCACGCCGCTGCGCGACCGCGACCACCTGCTGGCCCTGGCCGGGCGGGTGATGCGCCAGGTGCTGGTCGACCATGCGCGGGCGCGCAAGGCCGACAAGCGCGACGGCGGCGAGCGGGTGACGCTGAGCGGCCTGGGCCTGGCGACGCCCGGTCCGGACATCGACCTGCTGGCGCTCGACCAGGCGCTGGCCGGACTGGAGGCGATCGACCCGCGCAAGGCACGGGTGGTCGAGCTGCGGGTGTTCGCGGGCCTGGAGTTCGCCGCCATCGGCGAGCTGCTGGGCGCCTCGCGCGCCACCCTGGACCGCGACTTCCGGGCCGCGCGCGCCTGGCTGTTCCGGGCGCTGCAGGACGGCGGCCCGCCGGCGCCGGCGCCGTGAGCCCCGGCGGCGATCCGGCGCGCGTGCTCGACCTGCTGGCGCAGGCGCTGACCGTGCCCGCCGCCGAGCGTGGCCGCTTCGTGGACCGGGTCGCCGGCACCGACGCGGCGCTGCGCGCCGAGCTGGAATCGCTGCTGGCCGCCGACGACCGGGCCGGCGGTTTCCTGGAGCCGCAGCCGCCGGTCGACCGCGCCGGCGAGCGGGTCGGCGCCTGGCGCCTGGCCTCGCTGCTCGGCCGCGGCGGCATGGGTGAGGTCTGGCTGGCCCGGCGCGACGACGGCCTGTACCAGTCGCAGGTGGCGATCAAGTTCCTGCGCCCGGGCCTGGCCGCGGAGGCCGACCGCTTCGCGCGCGAGCGCCGGCTGCTGGCCGGACTGGCGCATCCGAACATCGCCCGTGTGGTCGATGCCGGCCACGACGGCCGCGGCGTGCCCTGGGTGGCCATGGACTACGTCGACGGCCAGCCGCTGGACCTGTGGTGCCGCAGCCGGTCCGTGTCCCCGCGTGGCCGGGTGCAGCTGCTGCTGAAGGTCGTCGAGGCGGTGGCGTTCGCGCATGCCCGCCTGGTCGTGCACCGCGACCTCAAGCCCGCCAACATCCTGGTCGACGAGGGCGGCGAGCCGCACCTGCTCGACTTCGGCATCGCCAAGCTGCTCGACGAGACCGAGCCCGGCCTGACCGTCGCCGGCGTCGCGCCGATGACGCCCGACTACGCCAGCCCCGAGCAGCTCGCCGGCGAGCCGGTCGGCGTCGCCAGCGACATCTGGTCGCTGGGCGCGATCGCCCACGAGCTGCTGACCGGGGCCCTGCCGTTCGCCGCCGGCAGCCGGCGCACCGGCGGCCAGACACGCCCGGCCGGCCTGCCCAGCCGCATCGCCGCCGGCCACGGCGTGCGCCTGCCGCGCGATCTGGACCACGTGCTGCTGAAGGCCCTGGCGACCCGGCCGGTCGACCGCTACCAGGACTGCCCGGCGTTCGCCGCCGACCTGCGCCGTTTCCTGGCCGGCCGGCCGGTGCAGGCGCGCGCCGCCGGCCGTGGCTATCGCGCCTGGAAGTTCCTCGCCCGCCACCGGCTGGCGGTCGCCGGCGGCATGGCGGTGGCCCTGGCCCTGGCCGGCAGCGCCACCGTGTCGTTCCTGCAGGCCCGCGACGCCCGCGCCCAGGCGGCCCTGGCCGCCCAGGAGCGCGAGCGCAGCGAACGCCTCAACGACTTCCTGCTGGAGGTGCTGGCGGCACCCGATCCGGCGCGCAACGGCCGCGAGGTGACCGTTGCCGAACTGCTGGACCGGGCATCGGCCAACCTGGCCGAACGACTGGACGACCAGCCGGTGCTGCGCGCCCGGATGCACCAGACCCTGGCGCGCAGCTACCACGGCCTGGGCCTCGTGGCACCGGCGCAGGCGCAGGCCGAACGGGCCATCGCGCTGCTCGAGGGCGCGCCGCCGCTGGACGCGGCCCTGCTCGCCTCGGTGCGCGTGCTGTCGGCGCACATCCTGTCCGGTCGCGGTCGCTTCGCCGAGGCCCGCGACCAGCTCGAACGGGCGCTCTCTGTGATCGTCGACGACGACGACGAGCTGGCGGCGCAGCTGGAGAACCTGCTGGGCACCACCAGCGCCAACCTGCAGGATTTCGAGGCCGCCGAACGGCACTACCGGCGCAGCCTGGCGATCCTGCGGGGCATGCAGCCGCTGCCGGTGGAAGGCCTGGCGGTGGTGCTCAACAACCTGGGCAGCCAGGCCTACAAGGACAACGACGCCGACGCGGCGATCGCCCACCGGGAGGAGGCGCTGGCCCTGCTGCGCAGCGTCTACCCGGGCCCGCACCCGCAGACCCTGCTGATCCTGGGCAACTACGCCGACGACCTGGATGCGGCAGGACGACCGGCGCAGGCCGAACAGGTGCGCCGCCAGGTGATCGCCGACAGTCGTGCACTCAACGGTCCCGAGCACCCGCGGACCCTGCGTGCGCAGGGCTGGCTGGCCCTGGCGCTGCTGGAGCAGGGTCGGGCGCTCGAGGCCGAGACCCTGGCGCGCGAGACGCTGGCCCTCGCCCAGGCACAGCCGACGGTGCCCGAGCGGGAGGCCGGCATCGCCACCATCGTCCTGGTCGAGGCGCTGGCCGAACTGGGTCGCGGTGCGGAGGCGCTGGCCCTGGTGCCCGCGCTGCGCGAACTACGCGAGGGCATCTACCCCGAAAACCATCCCGCCCTGCACGAGATCGACCGCGCCGAAGCCGTGGCGCGGATCGCCGCCGGCGACCGCGACGGCGGCTTCGCCCAACTGCGCCGCGTTGCCGCGGTCTTCGAATCCGGGTGGGGCGTCGAGCACCCCTTCAGCCGGCGGGCGATGGACCTGCTCGCCCGCCATGCCGGTGCGGGGGAAGTGAAGTAGGTCGATCCCGGCGACCAGGTCGCGACGGGATACGTTCAAGCGAGGATCGTCGGGGCAGGCGACGGGCGGATCGCTGCAGGGGCGCTCGGCCACGGCAAGATGCGACATCAGGCGCTGCATGCGGCAGCCCTCTCCCCCGGCCCCTCCCCCGCAGGCGGGGGAGGGGAGAAGTGCGGTGCCGCGGCAAGTGCGGTGACCAGGTCCAGCGTCCCCGGATCGCGACCACGCATCGCGACCAGGCATCGCGACCAGGCATCGCGACCAGGCATCGCGACCAGGCATCGCGACCAGGCA
>ERZ761607.356-NODE-356-length-85916-cov-49.497478_pt1 | contig 85916 bp, 76 predicted proteins | sample MGYA00511164_ERZ761607 | MGnify/ENA primary metagenome ERZ761607 (study PRJEB28899, sample SAMN02445080) | bioreactor sludge metagenome | biome: EBPR sludge | place: Australia: Brisbane, Thorneside Wastewater Treatment Plant | collected 2011-06-22 ...
CACAGCTCACGGCTTCACAGCTCACGGCTTCACAGCTCACGGCTTCACAGCTCACAGCTTCACGGCTCACAGCTTCACAGCTCACAGCTTCACGGCTCACAGCTTCACGGCTCACAGCTTCACGGCTCACCGAAGCCCTCGTCACCGCTGCACAATATTAATCATATCCATAATAGGTAGCAGTATGGCGATCACTATAGAAAAAACAATTCCTCCTAGAACTATGATCATCAATGGCTCAATTAAACTTGTAATTCCATCTATCTGAGCTTTAACTTCACTTTCGTAATTCTTTGCAGCTCGCTCTAGCATCTGTTCTAGCTGACCACTTTGTTCTCCAAGGGTGATCATTGAAGATAGAAGTGATGGGAAAATACCACTTTTTGCAATTTCTTTACCAAGACTTCTTCCCTCACGAACTCCGATTGAAGCTTCATCTAGAGCTCTTTGAAAATGAATATTTCCTACAATATTTCTGGAGATCTCTAACCCTTGAAGTAGATTTACTCCGGATCCTAATAGGGCACTTAGAGTCATAGAAACACGAGCAGTCATTACTCTCCTGTAAAGCTCACCGAAAAGGGGGACTTTTAAAACTTTTCTGTCAAAGATCTCTTTACCTTTAGGAGTGTTGTAGTACCTGACAAGAAGGTAAAAAGTAAGAATTCCTAAGGCAATAAGTAGTGGCCAATATCCAATTATAAAATCTGAGATTCCAATTAAAATTACTGTTGGGGTAGGAAGTGCGGCTCCTTCTTTCTCAAAAATCTGAGTAATCTGGGGAACAACGTAAGTTACCAGTGCTAATACTACAAGAAAACAAAAGACAAACATTAAGGCAGGATAGAAAAGTGCTGCTGAAACTTCTCTTCTAAGTTGAAGCTGTTTCTCAAGATAGGTTGCAAGATTTAAAAGGACAGCCTCGAGAGTTCCTGAAGCCTCTCCTGATTGAACCATGTTGGTGTAAAGCCTTGGAAAAACTTTAGGATAAAGAGATAAAGCCTTACTGAGACTCATCCCTTCCTCGACCTTTTCCCTTACTTCAACAAGAATTCGTCTTAATGTTGTTTGTTCAGTTTGATCTGCCAAACTTTGAAGAGCTGAAACGAGAGGGAAACCGGCACTGATAAGGGTTGCAAGCTGTCTAGTTGCTACAGCCTTTGCACTTAAGCTTACTCCTCTAAATTTTTGTAGAATATCTTTTGATTCTCTTTCAGTGGTTGCAAGTTCAGAGATAGTGCTGACGAATAATCCTTGAGCTCTCAGTCGTGATCTTGCTGCTCTAACATTGTCAGCATCAATAGTGCCCTTTGAGTCCCTCCCGTCACTAGAAACTGCTGTATACTGGAAAACAGGCATAAGACGACTATAAGCTATCTTTTAATTTCGGCCTATTAGCTCTTTTAAAGCCCGAGTTCTCATAGAATATTGATTAATTTTTATCTCTTCCCCTAGCTCAGCAAGAGTTTTTGATTCACCGTCAGGAATGAAAATATCATCCCATCCGAAGCCTTTTCCCTTTGGACTAAGGGAAATTGAACCATCTAGTTTACCCTCAAAAACTTCAACAGAGTTGCCATCTGATGATACTCCTAAAAGACAGATTGCTACTGCTCGTCTTTGTTTATTTGGGGGTATAATTCTACATAGCTGTTCGCTGCTAATATATTTGATTAAGGAACCTGGAAAGCCATTTAAGCTTTCAATAAATAGGCTAGTATCCTCAACAATATAAGGACTCGCACTTCGAGCCTTACTTTCGATGACTTCGTAGGCACCTTCAATTGATAGCTCTTTTGGCTGAATCTCCTGAAGATCAATTTTTATAAAATTAGAATCAGGAATGATTTTTAAAATTTCTCTCTTTTTTCCTTCACTCGACGTTACAAATGTAAATTTACTCATCTATTGAGCGTAAAAAAACAAAACGAGTCATTCCCTGATTTTCAACAAGGAGTCTGACACCTTTCTTTAATTTTTCTGTTGTAACTTTGGAGGTAAAATCTTGAACCTTCGCCACTTTTTCTCCATCAGCTTCAACTATTAGATCGCGCACCTGTAGTCCTCCAGATTCTGCTACGCTTCCAGGGAACACTGATGTCACAACTACTCCTTCTTTTCTTTTAGTCTTTAACTGCCTTGCAACTTCGGGAGTTAAATTTTCGAGTGTAATTCCAATATCTTGGGCTAGTGGGTCTTCGGTCACTACGCCATCTTCTTCGACGTTAGCGGGGAGTTCTCCTACGGTTACTTTAATAGTTTTGTTTGAACCTGCTCTTACAACCTCAACCGGAATTTTTTCACCAGGAGTAGTTGCAGCAACCATATTTCTTAACTCATTAACATTTTTTACTGCGGTTCCATCAAATTTCACTATTATGTCACCTTGCTTTAGTCCTGCATCAGCAGCAGGAGTGCCTTCTTGTACCTGTCCAACAAGTGCCCCATCGGTGCCCTTATAATTAAAAGAAGCTGCCAAGTCTTCTGAAAGATTCTGTATGCTCACTCCGAGCCATCCACGTACTACTTTACCCTTGCTGATAATCTGATCCATTACGTTTTTTGCCATATTGATCGGGATTGCAAACCCTATTCCCATATAGCCACCATTTCGGGAGAAGATAGCAGTGTTAATACCAATTACTTCAGCATTCAGATTTACTAGAGGCCCACCGCTATTACCTGGATTGATGGCAGCGTCAGTTTGGATAAAATCTTCAAACTGACCACCACCCATAATTGATCTTCCCTTTGCACTTACAATTCCGGCTGTAATCGTATTTTCAAGACCAAAAGGATTGCCAGCTGCAACGACCCATTCTCCTATTTTTAAATTATCAGAATCTCCTAGCTTAGCTGCAGGGACAGATCCTGATTTTAACTTTAAAACGCATATATCTGACTTAGGATCTGTACCGATTCTTTCAGCTTTAAGAGTTCTGCCATCATCTGTTTTAATATTTATAATATCAGCTTCTCCTGCGACGTGATGATTAGTTAAGATAATCCCATCATCTGACACAACAACACCTGTGCCCAGACCACTTTGCCCCCCGCGTTCATCGGGAAATTGTTCGAAAAATTCATCACCAAAAAATTTTCTAAACTGATCGAAGAATGGATCGTTGGGCATCCTTTGGCCGCGGCGTAAGTTTTGCGGTTTTGGCTTTGATGATGCCTGTATGCTAACTACAGAAGGGGTTAAAACTTTAGCTACACTTTCAAATGCTCTTGAAACTTCAACGGCACTTGCTACACCTTCAGCAAGACTGAGGTTAATAAACAGTAAGGATGATATAAAGAATCTTAACATAAACCTTTATTCTTACAGCCAAGGACAGATTCGCGCAATAATGCCGATCAAAACCGCTCAGTTCCAGCTATAAATAGCTCTCTTGTGGCACCATATGTTCCAGGCTCAACTGGCTCAAGGGTATATGGATCGAGCCACATACTTATAACCTCTCTAGGCTGGATGAAAGGTGAAAGCTTTATCTGATCTTCTGCACACTTCATAAATCGACCCCAGATTGGAGCTGCTGCTACTCCCCCTGTTAGTCCTATGGAATCTTTTTTGTCAAAACCAACCCAAACCCCGGCAGTAATATCTGGGGTATATCCAACAAACCAAGCATCTTTGGCATCATTCGTTGTTCCAGTTTTTCCAGCTGCCTGACCGGTAAAGTAGTTTCTGACACTTCTTCCAGTTCCACGTTCAATAACTCCACGAAGAGCATCAGTGATTAGAAACACAGCCCCCTCTGATGCAATTCTCTTTTCATTGAGTGTTTCTTGGGGGATCTTTTCACCATTCACCAGTGCTTCTTTGTAGAGTGTAGGTTTGATTAATTTTCCTCCCGAAGCAAGTCCAGCATAGGCTCCAGTCAATGAGAGTAAATTAGACTCTACTGCGCCTAGTGCGATTGAAGGGACTAAGGGAGGGGAGTCTGTTAATCCGAATTCAGATAAAACTCTGGCTATAGTTTTTACACCAACTCTCCTCGTAATCTGAACAGCAGGAATGTTTAGAGATTTCTCAAGAGCATATCTTAGAGTTACATCTCCTCTAAAGGAATTATCATAGTTCTCGGGTGACCAATATTTACCACCTGATAGTTCAATGCTTAAAGGTTCATCGCTAAGTATGCTTGCTAATGTTGCAACTTTGTAATTATTCAGATTCTTATCAAGCGCTGAAAGATAAATAAAAGGTTTAATTGTTGATCCTATCTGCCTCTTTCCTTCAGAGATTCTGTCAAATTGATTAACCCTATAATCTTTACCTCCAACGTAAGATCTAACCAGACCCGATTTAGAATCGATCGCCACTAGTGCAGCTTGAAGTTCCCGGCGCCTTAGCGCGGGGTAAGTTTTAGAGAGCTCAGATATACCTTCTGAAATAGCATTTTCACCACATTCTTGAAGAGTTAATCCCGAGTGAACTACAAGCTCTCCTTCAGGAAGAAGCTTCCTTAATGTATCTACATAAAAGGGAGCAATTCTTTTATCTTGTTCGCGTTTCACCGTTGTGATCTTACTCGAACCGGCTGCGGCATAGTCGCTCTCAGTAATTTTTGAAAGTTCCAACATCTTTTTTAATACTAAATCCCGTCTGGCTCTAGCTCTGCTTGGATGCTTTCTTGGATTAAAATATGAGGGAGCCTGGATCATTCCTGCAAGTAGAGCGCTCTCTGATAAAGTTAACTGATTTACCTGTTTATTAAAAAAATATGAAGCAGCAGAGCTAACTCCGTGTATTGCTACTGAACCTTCCTGTCCAAAGTAAATTTCATTCAAATATTTCTCCAAAATTCTATCTTTGCTTAGTCGAAGTTCAATACTGAAAGCCGCAAATACTTCTAAAAATTTTCGCACCAGAGATCTTTTTCTCGAAAAGAAAACATTTTTTGCAAGTTGCTGAGTTATAGTGCTGCCTCCCTGCTCAAAGCGCATAGCTTTTATATTTGCAAAAAACGCTCTACTAATTCCGATAAGATCTATTCCTGAATGGGAATAGAATCGCTCGTCCTCGATCGATATAAAGGCATCTTTTAAGAAGTTTGGCATCTGATTTAATGGTATAGGGGTTTGGTTCTTCTGCTCTCCAAAAGGGATTAAAAGTCTTGGCTCTAGCAGAAGGGGATCTCCCGGTTCCCAAATAGTTGGCTCTTTAGAGTTTCTTTTGAAAATCAAAAGTCCAGTCTCTGTTCTTTTAAACTCTCCAGCTTCATTAGGACTCTCAGCTACCTCGATGTAATCTCTAGTCAAAAGAGCCCGTTCAACAAAGCTTCTAGGTCTATCGATAAGATCCTCTTCTTCTGAATAGATACCTGAGGGAACTCTAAATTTTCCTTGAATCCAGTCTGCAACTATTGAATCGATATAAAAAAAGATAGCGATCGCTATTACGCAGGGGATAATTAAAATCCAGATCGCTTTCTTCATCAACTTGTTATAAACTGCAATGCGGTTTTTGAGTATGGCTGGACACAATAAATGGTCGCAAATTAAACGAAAAAAAGCGGTAACTGACGCCAAGCGGGCTAAGCTCTATTCAAGGTACCTTAGAGAGATCCAGATAGCGGCTAAAACGGGGGGTGGTAGTCCCGATGGTAATCCAAGACTAAGAACCGCCATTGCAGCAGCTAAAGCGATGAGTGTTCCCAATGATAATATAGATAGAGCCATCAAGCGAGGTAGTGGTGATGGAGAGGTCGAAATAATCGAGGAGATTACCTACGAAGGATATGGTCCAGGTGGTGTTGCAATGATGATAAAGACTATAACCGACAATAAAAACCGCACCGCTGCTGATGTAAGACATATTCTCTCAAAGTGTGGTGGAAATCTTGGTGGTTCTGTCGCGTTTTTATTCACAGAGAAAGGAATAATATCTGTCCCCAAGAATGAGATTTCAGAGGAGAAACTTTTAGAGTTGGCTCTAGAAGCAGGAGCAGATGATGTTGAGGAAAAAGAGGATACTTTTGAGGTTTCTACGGATCCAAAATTAGTACATACAGTTTCTGAAGCCTTAAATTTATCTCGAAGCGAAGTGAGTATAAGATATATTCCGGCAACCTCAGTTACCCTAAGCGGAGAAGAAGCTAAGTTAATGGTTAAGCTTCTCGACATGCTTGATGATTATGATGATGTTCAAGAGGTGATCTCAAATTTTGAAATAGATGATTCTGAGCTTGAGTTGTTAGCTGTATGATCGGAAGTATAAAGGGCATTTTACGTGAATTGGATGGGAAGGTTGCTCTTATAGAAACAGAGTGTGGTGTCGGCTACGAAATTGAAGTTACCAATCCATTTAATAAATCTGTAGGCCAGACTGTGTCTTTGTTCACTCACACAGAGATGAGGCAAGATGCACTACTTTTGTTCGGCTTTGATTCTCTTTTAGAAAAAAATACTTTTAGACTCCTTTTAAGAGTTAATGGGGTTGGTGCAAGAACAGCACTTGATATTCTCTCTTCGACTGAACCTAAGACTCTGCTTCAAACCCTAGCCTCTGGTGATGTTACTGCACTTACAAGACTTAAAGGTATCGGAAAAAAAACGGCAGAACGGCTTGTGTTAGAACTTCGAGAAAGAGTCTTAGAGCATCAATCTGAAGTGCCTTCAGCTGTTAGTGATGCCATTTTGGCACTTTTATCCTTGGGTATACCTAGAAAAGATGCAGAACGGGCAGTTGAGGCAGCAAAGGGAAGTGATGCCAGTGAGTTAGTAAAAGAAGCGCTAAGATTTATATGATCTTGGGTGACCTTGATAATTTGCATGGGGGTCAGGCCGGGAGGATCTGTCAATGCCACTTACCTTCATTGTGTAAGTGGTTAATTTAATTTGGTAAAACTTAAGGACGCAGAGGTCTCAGAGTTACGCAGAGTAGTTTGTTTTGGATAACTCTGTGAAACTCTGAGCACTCTGTGTTCAAAAATCAGTTATCAAGCACTGATAATTTAGAATTGAATGTAAGTGGCATTGGGAGGATCTATCGTCTGCGCCAGCAGACGAAGAAACAAAACGGGGGTCAGGCCGGGAGGCCTGACCAGGCAACTGCTAGCCTTTGTCTGGTCAGGCCTTCCGGCCTGACCCCCATGCTACCGTGCTCTGAATTTACGAATATGCTACATTCTAACCCGTGACTGAAACTTGGGGAGACGAAATTACTGAGGATGCAGAGTTAATTGAAAGCCATACATCTTTAAGGCCAAGTAAGTTTTCAGAGTATACTGGCCAAGCAGCAATAAAAGAGAATCTATTAATAGCCTGTGGGGCAGCCTCAACTAGGGGAGAGCACCTTGATCATACCCTTCTTCATGGGCCACCGGGATTAGGAAAAACATCTCTTGCAAAAATAGTGGCTAACGAACTTGGTGTTGGATTCCATTCAACCTCAGGCCCTGTAATTGAAAGGCCAGGCGATCTTGCTGCAATCTTGACCTCGTTATCTCCAAGAGATGTTCTTTTCATAGATGAGATTCACCGACTAAATAGAGTCATCGAAGAAGTTCTTTATCCTGCCATGGAAGACTTCGAGCTAGACATTCTGATAGGTCAGGGGCCAGCTGCTAAATCTATCAAAGTACCTCTAAAACCATTCACACTTATTGGTGCCACAACAAGAACCAGTTTGCTAACTTCGCCCCTTCGAGACAGATTTGGTCTTAGTCTTAGACTGAACTATTACACCCAAGATGAGTTAACTGAGATAGTTTTGAGATCTAGCAGTATTCTTGAAGTAGAAATTGAGGGAGACGCTGCACGAGAAGTGGCGGCGAGATCTAGAGGCACCCCTAGAATTGCAAATAGACTTTTAAAGAGGCTACGTGACTATGCTCAGGAGCGAGGTAACGGTACGATTAATCTTGATATAGCTAAAAAGGCTCTTTCAATGCTCCAGGTAGATCAGGCTGGTTTAGATGAGATGGATAGGAAGATCTTATCTACAATGATTGAAAATTTTTCTGGTGGCCCTGTAGGAGTTTCATCCCTAGCTGCTGCTGTAGCTGAAGATCCTGCAACAATTGAAGATGTTTATGAACCATACCTCATACAGGAGGGGTTCTTGATTAGAACCAAGCGAGGACGTGAAGTAACAGAGAAGTCGTACTCTCATCTTGGGAAACCGCTCAATCGAAAACAAGAGAGGCTATTTTGAAAGTGTTATTTGTTCTGATTTTTGTTAATACTGTTTTTGCAATATCTCCAGAAGTTAAGTGGGTAGATGAAGAAAAGACTGGGGTGAATATAAATTCAACTGACCCTAAAGTTACCTCATTTAGGGAGTGTGTTAGTAAGGGATTCTCAACAGAGAACAAATTCGAAGTTCGGCTCTGTAAACCTAGAAGTTTATGGTTTGACAAGTGTGACGAAGTGCTAACCCTATTAAAGCAGGTAGGAAAAGATCCAATAAGTGGAAAACTGTCTCTTTTGGTTGATGTTTTAGGTGATGGAGAAGATCCTGAGGAAAGGTCGCTTCAATCAGAAGAGGATGCACTCGAGGCTCTTCGATCCTCCGGTTTGGTTCCAATATCACTTGAAGGTCGAAAGCTTTCTGTAAGGGTAACCGAAACTTGCAAGGGTTCTTATAGTTCTACAGTTAGAAGAATCTCCAGAATACTAAGCTTAGGGGTGATTGAGTTTAGGGGTGATACTAGCGGATGGATAGAGTTTGAATAGGGCATGGTAAGTAAGCGCACCAGATTTTCTGTTTGGTGGAAAAGAGCAGGGCTTACTATTAGAGCCATAGTGCTTCTGTTGGCAGTTGCTCTGTTTGCCCTATTTGTAAAATTGAAAGGTGATGCTGGAATTGGTCTCTTTGTTCTTAATGTTCTTATAGTTATTTTATGTGTTTTTGCTCTACTTTTAGGGCGAAATATAGCTAGACTAATCTTTGATAGAAGACAGGGCATATTTGGATCAAGAATAAGAACCAGGCTAGTTGGGGCATTTTTAGGAATAACTCTTATTCCACTTTCCGTGACATTTTTCCTTGCTAGTGGCCTGGTTAGGCAAGTTTTAGATGGCTGGTTCGCCCCTCAGGTCGAAGCTGCTGTGGATGGTAGTATCCTCGTGGCAAGGAGACAGATTGAAAAACTATCAGGAGAAGTAAGAGAAGAATCAAAACAAATTCATACTGATCTTTTACAGATTGGAAGGTTGTATCCAAAAGATCGAATGAACACCGTACTAGACGAACTCCGAGCACGTTATAATTTTTTCAGCCTAAGAATAGTTCATGGCGGAGCTGCTGAAATATCGAGTTCTGTTAGTAATATTGTTACTGTAGAAGAGCCCTCAATTGACGAAAAGGCAATAGTTAGAGCTCTTGGGGGTGAACCTTCAGTTGGTCTTGAAAGAAAAGGGGCTCATCAGTTCATCCGTGTTTATGAAAAAATTGAGCTTTATCCAAGAAGCTTTGTGTTAGTCCTATCAAAGCAGTTAGATCCAATTCTTGCAGAAGCTATCTCAGCTGTTACAGATTCCTACAAAGAATATCAGCAATTAAAAGAAGTTAGAGGAACTATTCAATCCGGCTATATAGTTACTCTTGGTATATTAGTCGTACTTATATTATTTGGGGCTTTATGGTTTGGCTTTTATTTTTCAAGACAATTTTCTGAGCCAATCAGAAGATTAGCTGAAGGTACCACAAGAGTTGCCCGTGGAGAGCTGGAGTTTGTTCTTAGTGAAAGAGGGCGTGATGAATTTGCCATTCTAACAAGGTCTTTCAATAGAATGTTAGCCGATCTTAGGGATTCTAGGCGCTCCTTGGAGAGTAGGACAAAGGAAATTGAGGGGATTGTTTCTAATCTCAGTGTCGGAATTATACGCTTAGATGAATCCCTAAATATTTTATCTGTAAATCAGGTGGCCTTTGAAATCTTGGGACGAGGTGGAAATACCCTTGATGAACTTCTGCCTCCAGAAATAAAGGCTGTTGTCACTGGTGGTTTGTCGACTGGAAGACTGGAGGAAATTGTCAGTTTCGATTCAAAAAAGATCGTGGTCACTGTAGGTCGTTCTTCAGAAAATAGTGTAGTTGTAGTTTTAGATGATGTTACACAGCTATCTATTGCTGAACATGATGCAGCCTGGCAGGAAGTTGCAAGAAGGGTAGCACATGAGATTAAGAATCCTTTGACTCCGATGCAACTTTCCGCACAACGCTTGAAAAAAATGGTAGATCAAAAGGGATTAGAGTTAGTTGAGATAATCCTTGAGCATATTGAAACTATAAGAAGATTGTCAGTTGAATTTAGTAAAAATGTGAGACTTCCTGAAAGAGAACTTTCTTTAGTTTCTATAAATTCCCTGGTCCATGCCACTGCGCTTGGTTACGCTGATTTAAAGGTGAAAATTCAGGTAATTCTTGATTCGAATGTTCCTGAAATATTAATCGATGAAGGTCAGATTAAAAGAGCATTGATAAATATAATTGATAATGCTTGCGCGTCATTTTCTGAGTCTAACCCCTCGCCTGAAGTCAGCATTGTTACCGGTGTAAAAGGTGAAGAGGTAGTAATTGAAATAAAGAATAATGGCTCTCCTATCCCAAAAGATGAGATAGATAAGATATTTACCCCTTACTATTCAAGGAGGGAAGGAGGTACTGGCTTGGGTCTCCCCATAGCAAAAGCTGCCGTCCAGGATCACGGAGGTAGAATAGAGTGTGAGAGTGAGGAAGATACAGTATTTCGGATATTTCTGCCGATCAGAAAACGAGAAAAGTTAAGGAGACTTGCTCCTTAGACCTGTAAAAAGTAAGATCAACCTCTACGTCATCTCAAGAAGGATTCTGCCAAATATGCGCCAAAGTTTTACCCGATTAGAGCAAATTTCTAACCCTAACTTTGATGGAACTTGGGTTAAGCATACAAAAACAGGGTTAGAGGTAGTATTTTTAAAAAATCAAGATCCTAACCGCACCTTCGCTATCTCGCTCTACACTCCGCCTTCTGATTCTAAAGGTACACCTCATATTCTTGAGCACTCAGTTTTATGTGGTTCAAGGAAGTTCCCATTAAAGGATCCATTTGCAGCACTTCTAAAAAGTTCTCTCCATACTTATTTAAATGCTTACACAGCCCATAGCTATACAGTTTATCCTGCGGCAAGTCAGAATCTAAAAGATTTTGATAATTTATTTTCTGTTTATTGGGATGCAGTGTTTCACCCACTTTTAACAGAAGAAACATTCGCTAGACAGGCATGGCATTACAGACTTAACGGTAAGTTAACAAGACAAGGCGTTGTATATAACGAAATGAAGGGACGTTATGCCGATGTAGATTCTTTGCTTTATAGAACAACCCTCAAAGCTCTATTTCCAAACAGTCAGTATGAAAATGATTCGGGCGGAGATCCCGCTCAGATTCCAAGTCTTACATATCAAGAATTGGTTTCCTTTCATCAGCAATTTTATCATCCTTCGAACGCAAAAGTAATTTTTTATGGAGATCTAGATCTAGATAAAATTCTTGATCAGATAGAGGACAGATTAACTGCGTCTTTCCCAATAGTCTCAAAAAAGACTGAAAATGATGTAGAGCATGGAAGGGTTAAAGATCTATCTGTCCCTTATCAAGGTGAAGGTAAATCTATAGCTTCTAAAGCATGGTCTATAAAACTTAGTGGAGAGCTTAAGGAAGAGCTTGTATGGAGTCTTTTTGAGGAGGCACTTTATGGTAGTCAGGGCTCACCTCTATATCTTGATCTGATTAGATCGGGCCTTGGAGAGCGAACCGCAGGATTTGGATTGGTTGATACAAACCGTGATGCATTCTTCTCTTGTGGATTGAGAGGGGTAACAAACACTAAAGCAGTGTACGATCTAATAGATAATTCACTGAAAAACCTACAACAATTCTCTAATGACACTATTTCATCCGTACTTGCAGCTTATGAGATGAGATTAAGAGAACAGGTATTTAATAGTGCATCAAAAGGGATTCAACTTTTGTCCTACATCATACCACCCTGGATCTTCAGAGATAGACCATTTCGAAACCTAAACCTACTTGAGGAAGTACAGGCTTTGTCAGTTGATGAATTAAGATCCATTTTTGTTGGGAGATTAAACCCAAGCGATGGAGCATTGATTGAACTGTATCCTGAACCAAAACTTTTTCAATCCGCTGAATTGGATGAAGAAGAAGAGCTTTCTAAGATTAAGATAAATGATGTTGAAAAAGTAAAGAAACTTCAAGCTGCTGTTGACGATGTTAGTCCAGATTCTGAAGAACTTCTAAAGCTTGTACCAACACTTACTGTCGATGACCTATCAAGTGATATAATAAAATATCCACTTAGTAGAAAAAAACTAAAAGATAATAACGAGATTTTATTAACTCAAGATAAAACTAATGGACTGACTTATGTTCAGTATGGATTTGATGGATTCGAGCTTCCAAATGAGCTACTACCCTGGGTAACTCTTTTTTCAAGAGTTCTTACTGGAGTAGGTACCTCAAAAAGAGGCTTAGTAGCTCTTACCGAATCGATTCAAAGATATACTGGTGGAATTACCCTCTCAAGATTAACCGGTACTAATAGATCAACCAAGAACCCAGTATTTAAATTATTTCTTGAAAGTTCCTGTATAGATAAGAATTTAGAACAGATGCTTGAACTTTTGGGAGAGGTTTCTACTTCGGTACTTTTGAGTGATAAAGACAGAATTCTCCAGATAATTGGAGAGCTAAGAGATAGTTATGAGCAGGCACTTAGTACAAGGCCTTATGGCTTCGCTCATCGGAGAGCTCTTTATTCTTTAACAGTTCCAGGTGTTATAGAAGAGACTTTAGGTGGATATGAACAGCTTAAATTTTTGAGGTCATTATCTAAGATATCTTTCGATCAGATCGAAAGTAATTTAACTAGAATAAGAGATACTCTCTTTTGTAATTCGAATGTTTCACTTTCAGTCACAAAAGAAGATAGCAATACAGATAAAGAGGTAGAACTTATTTCGGTTTGGACAGGTAAAGGTTTAAGGGGCGAGATACTTCCTGAAAATTCCCCAGATCAAGCTTTAATTGCACCTATAAGGGTTGCATATACTGCTCAGATCAATCTAGTTGAAGGTTCTATGGCCTCTGGCGCTGTGGATGTTGTCCTATCTCAAGTGAGCGATACGTACCTGTGGAATGAGATTAGAGTAGGTGGAGGAGCCTATGGCTCTGGTTGTGGATACGACAGAGATAATTCATTCGTTTACTTTCAATCTTGGGATGACCCACAACCTAAACGATCGTTTGACGTTTATGACTCTGTTTCAAGATATTTACTTGAAAGTAATTTTTCAACTGAGGAAGTTACACGATCGATTATTGGAACAATCGGTAGCGCCGATCAACCACTTTCTCCATCTGGTAGAGGGGTCAGAGCAAGAAATCTTTATCTTTTAGGTATTACAGATGAGGAGCGGAGTTTGAGAAGAAGTGAGGTTTTAGCTACATCAAAGAAAGATTTCAAACTAGTTGGGGAGCTGCTTCAAAATCCTACTGGAGTACATAGAGCAGTGGTCTGTTCGAAGGATCTAAGCTCGACGCTTTCTTTTAAAGAGGTTGAATGAATAAGAGTCTGTTGCGAGCGGCTTTGATTGCTCTTGCAGTCGTTGTATTGCTGTTTGTTTTTAAATTTATACTGATGGCTATATTTGGTGGTGGTGGTTTTATACCTCCAACTGACTCCGTAAATGCTTCGAAGGCTTTTGTGAGAGACTGGAGAACAAAAATCACCTCATCGGGAACCATAACGCCTGAGTTAGGAGTTACTGTTAGGGCTGAAGAAGCAGGGTTAGTAGAGGAGATTCTCTTTGAGTCAGGAGAAGCTGTTAAAGTTGGACAAGTTCTTGCCAGGTTAGATAGATCAGTAGAATTAGCTGATTTAGTTGGTGCTGAGGCAGAGCTTAAAAATGCTACAGCTCAGTATAGTCGAGCCAAATATCTTTTGAACACGAAGTCTATAAGTAAAAGTGAATTTGATCTTTCCCAGAGTAGTGCCAAAGCTGCAGCAGCTAAGGTTGATAGCTTAAAGGCAAAAATTGAAAGAAAAGAGATAAGAGCGCTTTTCTCAGGAAAAGCAGGCAGAAGACTTGTCAGTAAGGGGGAATATCTCTCAGTTGGTCAACCAATCGTTGAGCTTCACTCTGAAGATCTTTTCTATATCGATTTTTCTGTTCCACAACGTTTTGTAAATCTTTTAAAGGTTGGTCTTCCGCTTGAGATAACATCAGATCTATGGAGTGGTGTGGTTAATGGTGTCATACAGAGCGTTAACCCTAATATAGAACCTGAAACAAGACAGGTAAGTGTGAGAGGAGTTCTTCAAACTGGTGGAAAGGCCGGATTATTTGTTGGAGTAACGGTTATCACTGAAGAGGGGCAAAATCTTATAACAATACCAACTTCGAGTGTAAGTTTTGCTCCATTCGGAGATTCAGTGTTTGTCTTAGAGGATGAGCAAAATGGGATATATACTGCTAAACAAAAAACTGTTCGGCTTGGGCAAAGAGAAGGTGACCAAATTGCTGTTATTTCAGGAATAGATGAAGGCGAACTAGTTGTAAGTAGTGGAGCTTTTAAACTTATTCCAAATGGAAAAGTTTCGATAAATCAGAATGCCGCTCCATCGAGCTCTCAAAATCCAAAGGTTAAAAATTCGTGACAGATATTTTTATCAGACGCCCAGTTTTTTCGATCTGTCTGAGTCTTCTCGTGCTCCTCGGAGGGGTTATGAGTTTTTTGTCTTTGTCCATAAGGCAGTATCCAAGAAGTGATCTAGCTGTAATAAAAGTTTCAACCGTTTACGTTGGGGCAGATGCAGATCTAGTAAGAGGATTTGTAACAACGCCTCTAGAGAGGATTATTGCTAGTGCTGATGGGATAGACTATCTCAGATCTTCCAGCAAACAGGGGATTAGTGAAATTTTTGCTCATCTTAGACTTAACTTCGACGTAAATGACGCTCTTACTCAGATACAAGCAAAAGTAGCTCAGGTTAGAAACGAACTCCCTCCTGAGGCAGAATCACCAACCATAACAATAGAATCAGGCGATACTAGAATAGCTTCGATGTATCTTAGCTTTGCTTCTGATGTAATGGAGCAGAATGAGATTACTGATTATCTGACTAGAGTGGTTCAGCCTCAGCTCTCAGCACTTGCTGGTGTCCAAAAAGCAGATATCTTGGGGGCTAGAACCTTTGCTATGAGAATCTGGCTTAAATCAAGGGAGCTTAAGGCGCACAAAGTAAGTCCAGCAGATATCAGAGACGCCCTAACTAAAAACAATGTATTAGCAGCGGTAGGAAAAACAAAGTCAGGAATGGTTTCGTTTAATCTAAGCACTAATGCAACCTTAAGTACAAAAGAAGAGTTTGAGCGATTAGTAATTTCTTCCAAGAATGGAGCATTTGTGAGGCTCGGAGATCTGGCTGACGTGGAGCTTGGGGCAGAAAGTTATGATGATGAAGTTCGATTCGATGGAAAAAAGGCAACCTTCATGGGTATATGGGTTTTGCCTAATGCAAACTCTTTAGAGGTAATTAAAAGGGTTAAAGAGGAGCTTCCTGGTATACAGTCACGAGCACCTCCATCTCTTATAGTGTCTGTTGCGTACGATGCAACTGCTTATATTGATGATGCAATTAAGGAGGTGTTTTTTACCCTTTCAGAAACAATTATTATTGTAATGGTTGTTATCTTTCTATTTGTAGGATCTGTAAGGGGTGTATTGATACCTCTAGTAGCAATTCCACTTTCATTAATTGGAGTTGGAAGCTTACTTTTCTTATTAGGGTTCTCTATAAATCTTTTGACTCTTCTAGCTATCGTTCTTTCAGTTGGTATCGTTGTAGATGATGCAATTGTAATGCTTGAAAATATAGAGCGACATATTGGTGAAGGTAAAACCCCCATGGAAGCTGCTCTACTTGGGGCAAGAGAGCTATCAATGCCAGTAATAGCTATGACGATAACTTTAGCAGCCGTTTATGTTCCAGTTGCCCTTCAAGGTGGACTTACTGGAGCCTTGTTCAAGGAGTTTGCCTTCACTTTAGCTGGCGCAGTGCTGGTTTCTGGATTTGTAGCATTGACTCTTAGTCCAATGATGGGCTCAAGACTTCTCAAGAACGAAGAGCCTGGAAAATTTAAGAGATTTGTTGATGGGAAACTAGATCGTTTAAGAGAGTTGTATGGGTTACTCCTAGATTTAATTTTGCCAAATAGGGTAATGGTTGTTCTTTCGACAGTATTCACACTTCTTCTTTCTGTTGGATTATTTTTAGTTTTAGGAAATTTTATCCCGTCAGGTGTTCTTCTAGCTAAAGAGTTGGCTCCGATGGAGGATTCCGGAGTCGTCTTTGGAATCGTTCAAGCATCCCCTAATTCTACTATTGAGCAAACTACACAGTATACTGAAGAAGTACAGAAGGTGTTCACATCTTTTCCTGAGTATAAGCAATCATTTCAACTTACTCAGCCAGGAGGTGGGTTTTCGGGGATACTTCTAAAGCCTTGGAGTGAGCGAAAGGGTGGAATATTTACACCTCGAATGATGAAAGCAGGTGAGATCTCAGAGATTGGATTTGGTCGAATGTGGTCAGAAGTGCCTGGAATCAGAGTAATTGTTACAACTCCGCCACCTCTCCCCGGAGGTAGTGATTTCCCGATCGAACTTGTAATCTCTTCAACGGAGGATTCGCCAGAGATTTATAAGTATTCAAGAGAAATTATCAACCAAGCACTTGCTTCCGGAGCATTTACATTCGTTGACTCGGATCTTAAATATGACCTAGCAGAATCTAAAATCATATTTGATAAAGACAAGATAAATTCTGCCGGGTTAAAGCTTAACGATCTAGCTTCAGATTTAGGGGTCCTTCTCAGTGGAAATTATGTAAATAGATTTAGCATTCAGGGTAGAAGTTATAAAGTTATTCCTCAGATTCAGCGAAAAGATCGATTGACACCAGAGTCAATCTTGAACCTTCCTGTAGGACCTGATGTTGTGCCACTTTCTACTTTTGCAACTTTGCAGGATAAGGTTGAAGCAAGAGAGCTTCCAAAATTTCAGCAGTTAAATTCAGCCACCATTCAAGCTGGGAATGTGCCAGTTTTTTCAGTTGATTTTTCCCTGAGCACTTTAGAGAAGATTGCAAAGGAGGTATTACCTGCTGGTTACACAATAGATTATGCAGGTGAATCAAGGCAGCTTAGGAAAGAGTTAAGTGCCTCAACGTTGCCATTAATATTTGCTATTATCGTAGTATACTTAGTGCTCGCATCTCAATTCGAAAGCTTCAAAGATCCATTCATCATTCTTATTGGCACTGTTCCTCTTGCAATTTTTGGATCGCTGCTTGTTATGTTTTATGGATTCACATCATTAAATATTTACTCTCAGGTAGGACTAATTACCCTGGTAGGATTAGTAGCTAAAAATGGTATTTTAATAGTTGAGTTTGCAAACGTATTACTAGAGCATGGAAGAGGGGTTCTAGATGCAGTCAAAGAGGCTAGTCTTGTTAGGTTGAGACCAGTTCTAATGACCTCTGCTGCAACTGTACTCGGTCATTTTCCTCTAATTTTAGCTGATGGGGCAGGCTCAGGAGCCAGAAATAGTATAGGCTATACCCTTGTTATTGGGATGATTATAGGGTCGTTTTTTACACTGGTTATACTCCCTTGTATTTACGTACTTATAAAGGGAAAGCGGCTTTGATTAAGAAGTCCCATGGATGTATACTCCGTAAGCCATGGGAGAAGCCGCTAAAAAGAAACCACGTCTAAGCTCACTTAGTGATGCTCACAAGAATCAGATATCAGTGTTAAGATCAATGGCTGGTGACGGTAATGACCCCTCAGTATGCAGTAAGCTGTTTCATGTAAATGATATCGCTGCTGGAAGTGGTTTAAGCGATCCTAAAGAAACCCAAAGATACCTTTTTATTCTTGAAGGGCAAAAGCTGGTAGTTCCTAACCCTGAAGGTGATTTCACGAGTAGTTACTGGAGAGTTACTAAGCAGGGACTACAATTTATGAAAGTTGTAGTTCAGTCGGTTAAGTAGGTAGGTTCATGCCTGGTCTTTACACTGACCTTAGTTAAGGACCGACTAAAGCCAGTCCAGTCTGACTGATCAATCCCCAAGCTGCTGCTCGATTAACCTAGTATACTCATTTTCAAGATCAGCTAACTGGTCAGAGAGTGTTTTTAGTCTACCATGTACTGTTTCATACTCGGTAATAAGATCTCTGAGTCTATTCCCTGCTGCCTCAAGATTTTCTGAAAGAGAGGTGAAGACAGCTTTTTGTTCAGGCGAAAGGCTAGCAGTAGACATTAGGGAATCCAGGTCTTTCATTGATTGAGCAACCTGTTGCTCAAGTGCAATCGCTTCTGAACTTAAAGTTGAGTATCTCTCTAAGAGAGCCTTTAGTTTTGATTCCTCGTCAGCTTTTGCTGTTTTAAGATCTTGATGATAAGCCTCTTTCTCTTCTATCTGTTTTTGAGCCTGAGCTAACTTAGATTCTATAGCTTTTAGTGTTTGTCTTTGAGATTCTAACACGGCCGATTCGCTGTCTCGTTGTGTTTCAAGAGTTTGAAGCTGCTTCTTGCTACCGACAAGATCTGCTCCCCTTAATAGTTCTTTAAACTGAGAATGTAGAGATTCTATTTCTGTGGTTCCATCTTCAAGTGCTTTTGATACTCCACCTGTAAGTTGACCTCTAAGAAAAAAAGTAAGTCCTAAGGATGCTGCTGCACCGAGAACACCTAAAGCTATCGCTACGCCTATCATTTCCTCAGTATCCTTACCACTGGATTAGCAACTGAGCCAAGTACTGAAATAGAAAACTCCTCATTGGCCTTTAAATCGGTTGCCCCAAGGAGTGCTAGCCATGGGCCAACCTCCTTTACGCCAGTTTCTGTTAATTTACCTAATCCTTGACCCTCTAATTTAACGCCTGCTAGCTTAACCTGCCCTTTTAGCTCTCCTGCTTTACTATTCAAGGACAGATTAAATGAACTATCTTTAAGATCGCCCTTTAGTTCAAGAATATTAATGTCTATTTTAGGAACAATATTTTCATAATAGACAGCTCCGTTACTTAATTTAAGATCAAGCTTGATTGCCTCTTCAAAGAATCCACTTATTGAACCCTCGATATATCTTCCTATTTTTGGAAGCTTAGCAGCATCAAGATTAACGAAGGTTGCCTTTTTTGAATCAAGGGTTAGAGCGCCATCAAAGCTACCACCATAAACTTCACCTATAATGTTCAAGTAACCAGAAAGACTGGGAGATGCCTTAATATTTGAGAGCTTTGTTCCATCTGGTAGTACAACTTCTTTGGCAATTAATGAGAGCGGGGCTTGAATCTCAAGGTTTCTAGCTAAAATTCCATATGAAGATAGTTTTGCCTTTGTTCCAGCTAGAACTAATTCAGTCAAAGAGCCAGTGGAGATCAGTGCCAGAAAAGCAAGAATGAGGGACAGGAAAAGTATTCTTCTCATGCGACTTTGGCTCTAATGCTACTGATATCGAGCTGCACCGAAAGAGAATCACCAGCAGGTCTACGCTCAACCCTGACTCTTGTAATTAATAGAGGTCTGTTTCCATGCGAAATCTCGGATAAAAACCCAACCAGTGCATTCAGATCAGTGACAGAAACTGTGAGTTTAAATTGTGCGCGCTCATACTTTTCACCAAATGGCACTGTGGTTAGGGGTTCGATTCTAAATCGTTCATTCTGACTCTCAGAGCCAGCCAGGAGTCTTGATTTTAAGCCTTCTAAATATGTCATTTCTCCTTCTGATTGATCCCATTTCATCTCAGAAAATGAAGCTTCAATTCCTTTCTGCTTATCCTTAAGTGAGATGTAACGCTTGCGGATCTCAGTTACTGTGTCTAAGTCTTGTTTAAGTTTAGCAACTCTTGATTCTCTCTCTCTTAATGCTCCTGAAACGGAGGATACTGAGATATAAAAAAAGATGAATACTCCAAGTAAGGCCATTGAAAGAAGAAGCGTTTGCTCTCTCTTGTCCCTTGATAAATACCAGTTCTTTGCCTGATCAGTATATATTAGGAGCTTTTGTCGCATATAACCAAATCAAATCTAAACACTTTTCTACCCCTTTGATCATTTACATTCGACAATCGTACAGAGCAATAAGTTGCCCGTTTTTTATCGAACTCTTTTTTTAGTCTCTCGATGCTCTGATATTCCGGGGCAATTCCCTCAAGTTGAACACCGCCCTCTTTAACCTCGAAAACCTGAATCTGCACTCCAGCTGTAGAAGGAATGTCTTTAGATACCATAGCTAATATTTCAACAGGGGATAGCTGCTGAATACTTCCTAAGCCTTGAAGTTGTCTTTCCAGGGTTAATGTTGCGTTACGAAGGTCTGAGCCTGGATCAGTTCCAATTGATAGAGATGGATTAGCACTTTGTACTTGGTCGATCATCGCCTCTTTAAGAGAAGACTCGGAATATTCGAGGGAGAGAAATTTAGTGGCGATGAATGTTAAGAAAACCAAAAGAGCAAAAAATGCAGCTCGTTTCGCTTTAACAAGAGATCTAAGCAGAAGCCCAATCCTGGGACTTAACTTAAATTCACCGACCCTAAAATTAACAGGTAATAGCTTTGAGTCAGTGACAGAGCCTAAAGTAGCTCCACAAACGGCTAAGAATTCTCTAGTAGGAGCAGGTAAGGGAAAAACTCTTGCTCCCTCTACAGTGCACTCATCTCCAAACCAACAAATTTCTTCTACCGGAGTTATTTGAATTAAAGATGCTATCACCTGTTTTAATGGTTCCTTGGTAACTACCCTATCCGATACGAGCCTGCCATTAACAAATATTCCAATTGAGGTGTTAGATCTATCAGATACGATTATCATTACACGATCCTTAGCGTCTTTTGGTATCAGTGTTTGGAGAGCAGCTGTGGTTGGTGCTATTAGTATAGGGTCTAATTTGATTGCTCTACATGCCTTAAAAACCCTTTCTATACTTTGCTTATCTACAACTCCGACATGAACAAGTGAGCTAGATGTGGAACCATTTTGTGAGATGGTTGGAGTTGCTAAAAACTCATCAAGTTCAAAAGGGAGCAGATCTTGAATCATACCCGGGAGAACTTGAGAGATCTTTTTGTGATCTGAAAAAGGAAGATGAATCATTAATGAGTGATAATGTGGAGATCCAACGAATAGAACACTTTCGTCGAAGGATTTTCCTAGTGGTTCGGTTAACCTGGTTAAAGTGGCTGGGAGATCTTCTCCCTCCTCGGGCATAACCTCATGCTTTTGGAGCAAAGTGGGTGGATTAGTGCAGTCAACGAGATATGACCTGTAGGGAGCTTCAGAGATATCGATAGAGAGCACTTCAGGCATCGAGCTATAAGAATACTATAGTCAAGCAAAAACGCATATCCCAGAAAGAGTAGTGGTTTATTAGGGATGGAGATTGCCCCTTGACCGTGTGCGTAGGCGTGACCATAAATTGAGCAAGCCCAAGGTCACGGTTAAGGAATAAGCGAGTTAGCCCTTCTAGTCTAGCCCCCAAAAATTCAATCATCTCTTTAGTGCCACAGTGCTCTCTAAAGTCCTAACTAGTCCACCCGGGGTTAATACTGAGAGTTGGTAGTAGATCTGAACGGGGATATCATTTCTTTGTGGAGTTCCCCAGTCTTCAACCCAATTCGTTCCATCACTAAATAAGAATCGTATATCCTCCACCCCTCTATGAAGAGCAACCTTGGTAGCTTCTTTGTAGGCCTCATCAGGAGGTCTAATATAAGGCACAACCTCTCTATAGAGTGTGTCATCCCTGTTTTCATCAGGTTCGACAAAGTAACCAACCTGAGAAAGTGGGACTTTACTGCTTGGATCTCGAATAATGAAATAAACGCTCTTTTTATCTCCCATTACAAAGATTTTTCCCCAGCCACTTGGATGTACCTGCATTGCCCGAAGTAGGGGGATCGATTTTTCCATTCCTTGAAATTCGAGGTTGAACCTGGACAATATAGCACCTAAAAGAGCGTTAGATTCTCTCCGTTCTTCCAAAAACTTCTTTGTTTCTAAGGTTTGCTGAATTCCTCTATAGGCTACCCCAATTACGATCGTTAAAATTGTGATTACAAATACGAGTTCTACAAGAGTAAAGCCCCTATTATAGAGTCGGGTCTGGTCGTACATAAATAAAATTAACCTTATCTAGCTCAGAACTTCCCCATGAGATTGTTAAACTGACACGTTCAAGATCTTTATCTGGGAAGTCAGGAAGAGATATCATTTCTACCTCAAGGTCACTAAAAAGCTCACTCTCTTTAGCGGCAGGAGAGTTTGGAGAGAGAAAATTCAGTAGCTCTTTTGCTGGCTGTGAGCCAGATTTTAACCGTTCAGGGTAGAGCTCAATCGCAGCCAATATCTGCTTTGCAACTGAAATTGCCTCCTGTCTTTCGGAATCACGCTTTTCCTGTGTTAATACAGAAGCTTGAAGTCCTAAGAGCACGATCATGGAAACTGAAAGTATCAGTACTGCTATCATGATCTCTAGAAGAGTAAATCCCTTATTCATATCGGTAATTATATAGTGTTGAGATTCCTGTTAATGGATTAATTGCAATTGTAAAGTGTCCTCCTCGGTCAGTTTTAATCCTAATTAAGCTTGATCCCATTATTCCCTGTGGAGAGAAGTCAACAACTCCCTCTTCGAAAGTAAGGGTTGGTGGGGTGGCTTTTGGTTCAAATAATGATGGGAATGATGGAGGAGAAGAGATCTGTTTTCTTGTAGGGGGGGCCATAACAAGAAATGGCGCTAAAGAGCAGCTTAGGTTATCACAATTTTCTTCTTCAAAGCTTCCTACTCTATATGCCCTCTCGCTGAATTCAATTCTGTAGTGTGTTTGATCGGCAGCGGATTGAGAAAATAAAAAAGTTGATAGCTCTCTGAGTTCCTGAAGAAAAGTTTCTTCTTTCCAGTAGGCAAAAGATCCAGTTCCTCTACCAACTATTAAAAAAAGGGCTCCAATGATTATAATTACTAAGACTAACTCAATTAGAGTAAATCCCCTACGGGCCTGAAAGGGTGAAGTCCACATTAGCTCCGCTTCCTCCCTCTGCTCGATCGGCACCTAAGCTTTTTAAGGTGTAAGTTCTGCCTCCGCCATCAACTGAGTATCTGTAATCAGTACCCCATACATCAACAAGCTCATCCTCGCTATTTACCACAGGAAGACACGACGGGCCTGTTTGGTCGTTACACTGTATGAGATCTCTTAGTGATGAAGGTAGTGTGTTATATCTAAGTTGATACTGATTGATGTAACTCTGAAGCTTTTTCATCTGAAGTTCATTAATGCCAGCTTTAGCAGAATCTCCGGCACCGGAAAGTCTGCTTACTAAGAACCCCATCAAAAGAGAAAGAATAATTAGAACAGTAATAATTTCTACAAGGGTAAGACCAGATTGAGATTTCATCCTTCAATTCTGGCTGATTTTTAGTAGATGGAAAAGGGGGGAGATTGCCCCCCCCTTCAATTATTGGATTACTCAGCTACAATTTTTTTAAGAAGAGTATTCAGTGATCTTTGTGCCTTGGTTTTAAGTGCTTCAAAGTCTGAAGAATTTGTTTTTCCTGCTTTAGCAGCAGCTTTAACAGCACTTACTGATGCTTTACTAGCTTTTAAAAACACAGCCTCTGTTTTTCCTGTGCGAAGCGTAATCTCGTCTCCGTACTTTTGAGCCTCAGCGTCAGCTAGATTAGTAGCTGTAACTGCGGCCTTACCACTTTTCCCAAGAGCGATCTGTTTTTTAACCTTCTTAAGTGCATCTGTCACTAACGCTCTGTAATCAGCCTTACAATCAGAGAATCCAAAGTTAACTATCTGATCCTTTTCTTCATCAGTTAGGTCGGCAAATATTCCAGCATTTGTAGGTCCATCCAATGACCCAAAAATTACTGAAGCAGCACTTATGCCATTAGCATTTGTATCTGACATCTGAAGAATGTTGACTACTGACAATGTATCACCAGCTGGTATAGTCAAATTGAATAAGTGAAAAGCATTATCTTCCAAAAGTACCGAGCCGGCAGGTCTGTTAACAACACAACTTTTACCCTGTGCAACGTGTCCTAGTACTGGGTCTGATGGGTTTGTACTATCATCGCTCGTGATTACCCAGATATCCTTTACGTCAAAAGAGCTGGTTCCATTACTATTTCCCCTAACAGCAGTGCTACCGTCAGAGCCAAGATTTCCTCCCCATGCAACAGCAATTGAAATTGGAGCGTTTGTAGGATTTTGTAAGATAGTAATATCTCTTGCTACTGCACTTTGTTCTTTTGCGGTGTTAAAAAATAGGATTTTACGGGTTACATTTAAGCCGCTCATCACAACGGTATCGGTAGTTAGTAATTTACCTATAACAGTTGAGTTGACAGATATATCACTCAGGTCTGCATTGACAGAAGGTGAATACATTACCCCATCAACGCTGAGGTATGCGTGGCTATCATAAGCATCAGATAGACCTTTAAATTCACCATCCTCAACAGTAAGTCCACCACCGCTAACAGCCACATTATCCCATGTCCAGGATGTCGCTCCGTCAGTAAACGAAATATCCTGAGGTAGTGTTACTGGGGCTGCTGTTGCAAACCCTATAAAAGCAAATATTGAAAGTAGGTATTTATTCATAATTTAAGTCTCCCTGATTGTAAGCCTATTCTTGATGATTTATGGAATCAACAGTTGATAAAATGCCCCATTCCCTGATAAACCTATTACTCGCTTATTGGCCGGTAGCCAAGCGGTAAGGCAGCGGGCTTTGAACCCGCCATTCGTAGGTTCGATCCCTACCCGGCCAGGAGTATCGTTATATTTGTTCTGGTTGCAGCTCGATTAATGCAACTTAAAAGGTTATACTTACTTTAGATGAGACGCCAACTTCTCATTTTTACCCTAAGATCAAACCCAAGGTTTGCTGCTTCAATCTGTGATGCGCTCTCAACCGAGATTGGAAGGCTTGAAGTTATAAGATTCAGCGATGGCGAGCTTTCTGTCGAAGTTGGAGATAACGTTAGGGGTCGAGATGTTTTTGTAGTCCAAAGCACATGCTACCCAGGCAATGATCATCTAATGGAGCTCCTAATTGCAATTGATGCTTTTAAGCGAGCCTCTGCAGGCAGGATAACAGCTGTTCTTCCATACTTTGGATACGCAAGGCAGGATAGAAAACTAAAACCTAGAGTTCCGATAACAGCTAAACTAGTAGCAGATATTATAACAGCTGCTGGAGCAGATAGAGTTTTAACCTTAGATCTTCATGCAGGACAGGTTATGGGATTTTTTAATATTCCTGTTGATAATCTGAATCCGTTACCTATTTTGGTTCCATACTTTAAAGAGAACTATCCTGGAGATATAACAGTAGTTTCTCCAGATGCTGGTGGTGTAGAGAGAGCCCGAAACTTTGCTCAAAGACTAGATAATGCAGCTTTAGCTGTAATTGATAAAAGACGCTCAGGGCCTAATCAGATAGCTGAAATGAAGGTAGTAGGGGAGGTTGAAGGAAAAACCTGTATCCTAGTTGATGATATGGTTGATACTGGAGGAACATTGATTAAGGCATCTGATACTCTTTTATCTGCAGGTGCAAAACGAGTGATCGCCTGCTGCACTCATCCAGTTCTTTCAGGCGAAGGAGTGGAGAGATTAGAGCAATCAAGCTTAGAGTCGTTAATAGTAACCGATACAATTCCTGCGCCTAAAGCCGCAAGAAGTGAAAAGATTAAAGTACTTTCTGTTTCAAGTCTTTTTGCAGAGGCTATTTCAAGAATCCATGGTGAGGATTCGATAAGTAGTTTGTTTGGGTAGGGGAGAGAATCCCTTATTCAGCTGTCGGCCTTCGGCAAACTGCTATCGGCAGTCGGAAAACTGATAACGGAGAGACGGAGAACTGGGAACGGCAGACAGCGAGCGGCTTACGGAGATATGGAGAACGGAGAGACGGGGAACAAGTAAACAGATAAGTCGATTGCCAGAAAATTATAAATACATCCCCTCAACCAATTCTTTAAACTTTTCAGCAACAAGTTTTCTCTTTACTTTCATGGTAGGAGTTAAAAAACCATTCTCGATTGTAAAATCTTCTTTAATGATTCTAAAATCTTTAATCTGCTCATAAGTTGCTCGCTTTTGGTTTAACTTTTCTATTACTATCCTTACCTGTTCTAAAATGTTCCCTTCAGCTAGAGGATCTACCGTAATTAATGCAACAATGTACGGCCTTCCATCTCCCAAGATTACAGCCTGTGAAATAGGTGGTGAACCTTTTAAAATATTCTCGAGTTCTTGAGGTGGTATTTTTTTCCCACCAGCAGTAACTATTAAATCTTTTTTTCTGTCAGTTATGAATAAAAAACCATCCTGATCTAAGTATCCAATATCCCCAGTTTTAAACCATTCACCAAAACTCTCTTTAGTTGCTACTGGTCTATTGTAATACCCAGGAGATATGTTTGGTCCGCGAAACAGAATTTCACCGTCATCTGCAATTTTTATCTCAACTCCATTCAGACAAGGGCCGACGGAACCGATTTTACGATTGTGTTTTCGATTTACATTAGTAGCAACAACAGTCTCGGTTAATCCATAACCTTCGTATATCTCAATTCCAATAGCATCGAAAAACTCGTTGACCGCAACAGGAAGTTTTGCGCCACCTGATATTGAATGCTGGAAACTTCCTCCAAAAAGTTTTTTCTTTAGTTTTGAACGAATTGGTGAGGTGCCATGGTATAGGAGAGAATTGACGAGTGTTGATGCCTTGCTCTGTTTTTTGTCTTCATAAACCTGGAGAGCTGTCATAATTGTTAGTCGCACTAATTTACTATCAATACCTTCTAGCTTTAGCTTTATCTTTTCAAAAAGCCTTGGAACTACTGGAATAACTTCAGCATTAGAATTAGCCATATCCTTTGCAACCTGTACTAAATCAACTTTAGATTCAGTTTTCGAGATTACGCTTGGAAACTTTAATACGGCTGGAGTTAAAAAGCCGATATATCCTATCAATTTTGCAAACGAGTGAGCTAAGGGTAGAAACAAAAAAAGACTCCCGTCTAAGGCAAACATGCCTGAGTCAATCGCTTGAACTACATTTGAAAGATGGTTTCCATGAGTTTGAATCACCCCTTTGGGAGGACCGGTTGTTCCTGATGTGTAAACAAGTGCAGCAATATCTGACCTAGTAACCAGAGGAAATTCAATCGGTTTTTGTGGATCTGAAAAAATAGTCTGAAGCTCAACCACTATTTCAAGTTCTGGGGCTGATTCAAAGGATATAATTTTCCTAAAATTCAGCTTAACCTTTTTTGAAGATCTATCTTCAACTTCAGGAATCAGAAACTCATTTTCTGAAAGAAATCTCAGTTTGTTAATCTGTTCTTCATTCTCACAAAAAACAACTTTTGCACCAGAGTCGTAGAGTATAAAACCTACCTCTTCAGCAACAAGGGAATGATAGACAGAGACCGATATTGCACCGAGAGAAACTATAGCTAGATCAGCTATCATCCACTCGGCTCTAGTATTGGATAGGATTGCTACAGAGTCCCCCTTTTTTACCCCAATACTGGCCAGGTAGTAGGCAAGATTTTTAACCTGTTCTTTTACAGAGCTGAGTTCTGCTATGTTCTTATCTGCAGTCTCATAAACAGTGTCATAGGTTGCCTTAAAAAAAGCATCTCTTAGATTGCTTGCTGCTTGTATTATCTCTTTATCCACACCTTTAAGAGTGTTTCACGAATCATACAAATTTTGCTAGTATATATCGTTGTGACTCTTGATGAATTTTTTTCTGGTTTCTTAAAGCGCCCTAAATCTGAGTGGAGGACTATTTCCAGTAATATTATCAATCAGCTCAGAAACTGGATAAATGAAAGCCCAGAAGTTGCTTTTTTGGCCAGTTTTTTGCTCGGGTTAACTGTAGCATTGGCCTTTAAGTTCTTTATTTGCGTGGGATTTATATTAGGTCTAACTGGTTGGGCTGTCTACTACTTTGCTCCTACTGAGTAGAAAATACTGAACACCCATTCTTTTTCCTCTTGTACCTTTTAGGGTTTTTGCCGCATCTTACAAGTATGACGAGAGAACTAAAGTTTTTTCGTAGAATGTCGATTGAATAGGTAGCCGGATTGCTTGTGCAAGCGGTATGATTTTTTTTAAACCGTTTTCTTGCGAAAACGGCTTATAGGAGAGGCGAATGAAACCAAATCTTCTTATGGTAAATTTAGCTGAAGATCTGGAGCTAGCGGGACTTGTTTGGCAACCAGAGATTGGTGACGAGATCTCGCACAGAAAAGAGCGAGAGCAGGTTCAGATCCTCGTAGACCCTCAAGGGTTAACCCCAGGTGAATTAAGGTCTATCTTTCTTTGGCTTCCAACAGTTGAACAACTTGTCCACCAATTTGAAGCACGTCAGGCTATTGTCGAGCATGTTGGTTTTGAGCTGTCAAAGTCATCGATGATCTACAGAACAGTTATAAAGTTTAAGGAAGCTCAGATTGAAGCGGCTCATGAATCAATGAGGGTTGCGATGGGATTTGCCTTAAGAGACCTGCTACTTGTTAACAATGACGAGGCTATCCACTGAGTCTAACACAACTTTTAACGCCGCTTGGGTAAAAGGTTTTTTCAAAACCGAATAGTTCGCTTCTCCAAACTGATCAGAATCAGCAGTCATTAAAATGCATGGAACATCAGAGATACTTTTTATCCAAGTGAGGAGAGAAATACCATCAACTTCTGGCATCATCCTATCAGATAGAACTAGATCGAAACAATCACTCGTAAAAAGCTCCATAGCTTCAGAACCATTTTTTGAAAGGGTTACTGAGTGACCTAGTGATTGTAGCATAACTCTACAAACCTCACGTATCATTGGGTCATCATCAACCACTAACAATTTCATTAAACTTTCCTCTGAGATGTTGCTAAGAGAGCCTTTTCTATTAGGTCGGCTATATGCAGCACTACCTGTTTTTCTTTGTCCAGAATTGGAGAACCGTTTCTTCTATCCCCATAAATAACACCGATAAGTCTATCACCTGCACCGATCGGTATCGCCATTGTCGGATTCGAATCAGGGAAAAGTCCAATCCCCTCAAAGTGGGATTTTTTGGATCTTAATGCGCTAGCGACTACTGGGACTTTTGGTTGTGCGAGATCAATCTCACATTGATTTGGATTAAAATTTGCCTCACTTCCAAGCATCATTCTCCCAACAATTTTCTGCCTTGTATTGTTTAGAAGTAGTAATATAACTCTGTCAAATTTAAGTCCGAACGCCACAGCTTCCATAACTGAAGTTAAAATTGATGCAGTAGGTTCCCCAGCATCAAGAGCTTCCTTTATCTCATTAACATATGAACTATATTCTTGTTCGTATGAGCCTGAGTTATTCGATGATTCAGGATTATATTGAGCCACAAATTCAGGAAGGGGTGGAAGAGTTAGTTGAATCGTAGAGCAGTGCTCTGCAAACATAGCAGGAAGTGCTCCTATTGATGATTCAAGAACTCCATCTGGGAGATTTAGCTCTTTTTTAAGAGAGTTAATCATATGGTCAACAGCTGCTTTTGAGCCCCCTTCAGAGATGACTTGGGTGACCCTTTCAGCAGCAGAGATGCTTTTCCCTAGTTTTAAAGTCTGATCCTTTAAGATGGGTAGTGTTTGTCCTGGTGCAACTTTTGTAGGATTTTCAACTTCTTTTAGAAGTTCAAGATAAAATGGAGGAAGCTCTAATGCTTTTATCACCTCGCTACTTATTTGAACTACTGTAAGACCTGTTAGCTCATGAATCGCCTGCTTTACTGGGATTTGTTTTGCTTGTGCTCGTCTAAAAGCATTTTCGTAAACTTGAGGGAAATAAAATGCTAATAAAAGAACACCTAGCTCTAAGAATGCGCCTGCCAGATAACCAGTCTCTTCTTGTTTTGCATCTTTTTGAGTTTGAGGTGTAATTGTGCTTGCAAGAAGGGAAGTTAGAATAGTTTTTCTTAAGCATGAAGCAAAGGGTGTATCCTTTCTTGCGTGTGGAACGAATTTTTGGAGCAAGATAAGTCCAGCACAAAGCTCAGCAAGTGCCTTCATTCCTAGTTGAACAACAGCCTGGCTGATAGTCATAATCGGCTTTGCTCTTTGAAAGTATGCACTGTTTACCACAGACAGGATCCGAGTTCCTAGCGATGGCTCTCTAAGTATTAGTTCCGTGATTTTATCTCCAGGAGTTTTCGGGTCTGATGCCAAACGTCTAAGCTCTGTTACGACTCTAGCACTGGCAGGAAAATCCCCATCTTTTTTCAGAGCTTTTTTGAGCTTTTCCAATAATTCTTCCGGCGATTCTGTAGTTGTAGTATCAAGCATTTTTATTTAGAGCTCCCTGTAAAGTTAAAGATCTAACACTTCTTATCACATCATTTGGTTTAAAAGGTTTAGGTATAAACAGTGATGCACCTGCTTCTACTGCTGCATCCTCATCACTTTGAAATGCACAAGCGCTAAGGACTATGATTGGAACCGATAATGCTTTTTCATTCCTTACATAATCAACTAGAGCTAGACCACTCTCTCCCGGCATTGCAATATCAGTTAGTATTATATCAGGCACAGAAGCGCATAATCTTTCTTTAGCCGATAAAACCGAATCTGCCGATTCTACAGAAGCGCCAGCAGCTTTTAGTACATGAACTAGAACTTCGACCGTGGCCTGATTGTCATCAACAACCAACGCTTTTAGACCATCTAATCTTACCCTGGTTGTTTCTTTCTCTTCTTTTGTGATCTGAACAGGATCCCCTTGAGCTAATGGCATCATTATCCAAAATGTTGAGCCACGACCTATTTCGCTCTCTACTCCGATCCTTCCGCCATTAATCTCTACAAGATGTTTTGTAAGATTTAATCCGATTCCTGTTCCTTCTTGACTCAAGGAGTACGAATCTTCTCCTCTTTCGAATCTCTCAAATAATTTAGCCTGCTTTTCTTTAGATATTCCAACTCCAGTATCATGAATCTCGATTTTTATCTTATCAACATTCAAAGAGACTTCTAACCAAACCTCACCTTCTTCAGGGGTGTATTTTACAGAGTTAGATAAAATATTGAGTATTATCTGCTGAAGATGCTTCGGATCTGCATAAATTCCTCGATCTGCGAGATTTTCAGGTATAACGAGCTCTCTTACTTTAACTTTTTTATTTATAGCCTGCTGTAGAATTAATTTATATGGAGCAGTTAGGGCATCTTTGACTGCGACTCGTTTTGGCTCTGGGGCCTCTTTTCCTGACTCTACACGTGCAAGGTTTAAAACATCGTCAATTAAATTTTTTAGATGCTCACTAGATCTAGTTATTGCATTAAGTCCGTCAAGTTGTTGTTCGTTAAGGGGTCCAAAAATTCCATCTGCTAACACACTTGAATATCCAACTATAGCTGTAAGGGGAGTCCTAAGTTCATGGCTCATGTTAGCAAGGAATCTTGATTTTGCCTGATTAGCTTCTTCGGCTCTTGCTGTTTGAACAGCTAGATCTTGGGTTCTCTCAGCGACTAACTCTTCTAGTCTTTCAGTATATTTGGTAAGCCTGCTCTGTGCCTTAGAATTTGCAAGTGCTACTGCTGCTCCCTGACAGAATTCTTCAAATCTAGTAAGATCTTGTGACGCTATTCCGTGCTTTCTTCTAAACCCTAAAACAAGAACCCCTAATGTTTCACCTCTAATTTCGAGCGCACAGGCATCGACCGTATCTAAACCTAGATCGCACATAAATTGTAAAGTTGGGTCACCCTGTGCCTGATTCGTTGGGACTGATAAATGTCCTCCAACTCTTAAAACTTGACCTAAGATTCCGTCATCAACTCCAAATGTTTGTTCAACGCTGTTACATCCGTAAGCACCATTAAGAACGAGCATATCATCCGATTCTGACAGAAATAAAAGAGAGGCATCTGCTGAGAATCTAAAAGCGCCTTCTCTAGAGATAGTTTTAGTAATTCTGTCTATGGAAACATTTCTAGCATTTAGTTGGTTTAATTCATTTAATACCTGGAGTCTGTCATGAAGAAGTTGAGAGTTAACTCCAGTTTTAAAGCGTTCATATTGAAACCCAATTAAAGAAGCACATGATTTTAGTACGGCATTTTCCTCTGTAGAAAATGGTGAGTGACGAATTACCGCAAGTGCTCCAACAATTGCACCGAAGGATGTGATATCAAAAGAGTGGTAACTCTCTGTAGTTTTCGATGTCAGGCAAGTAGAGTGAAATTCTTTCGTATATGTAATTGGTTCTATATGATCTTTTTCACTTGGAAGAAGAATCGCTGCCTCTTCAATATTGAGAGCATCAGTAAGTGATTTTAAGACTTGCCTGTAGAAATCGCCTGGTTCCTCGCCGCTTTCAAGCAGTTTAGTCCATTCTAATAGAATTTCGTATTTCAAGCCCTTAAGACCCCTCCATCAAAGGGTATCGGTAGATCTTTATCAGCACTTAAGGGTGGTCTATAGTTATAAAATGAGCACAAAAATAAAGGATGTAATGAGCCATCCAGTTATAAGTATCGGTGGCGATATTCAACTTAGCCACGCAAAAAAGATGATGTACGAAAATGGTATTAAGCACTTACCGGTATTAGATCGGGGTTCACTTATAGGGCTTTTAAGCGACAGAGATGTAAAACTATGTTATGCAGTTGATGGTGCAAAGGCTGATACTCTTAAAGTTGCTGATGCCTGTTCGCCTGAGGTTTTTGCTGTTGAACAAGAAGAGAGTTTATCGTTCGTCTGTAAGCGAATGGCCGAAGAGGGGCTAGGAAGCGCAGTTATTGTTGAAGGTGATCGAGCCGTTGGTATTTTTACAGTCACCGACGCTTGCCGGCTCCTCGCTTGTCGGTAGTTATAGTAGTTATCTTTTTTATTCTGCTAGCAACTGGCAGTAACCTATTGTATGACTGATGAGCTTGGACAGAGAGTGTTCTTCTAAGTAGATTAACTTTTTCGTAAGGGTCAGTTTCTAGATCAAAAAAAACTCTCCTTCCTTTTTCAGGAATCAAAAGCTTATATCTATGATCCCTAACAGTTATGCCATCCAAGGTTTTTTGACCAGGGAGTCTATTAGCTACCTTATCGGAATTGAATATTTGAGAATAATTCCATTTTCTAGGGCTAACTATCGAAGGATCTTTTAATGATGCAGCAAAAGACAGGGAGTCTTTCCCATTAAAAGTAATACCTAAAAGTTCTAATACTGTGGCATGAATGTCAGTGAGGTGAATTAGACCCTCGATTGTACTACCTTGTGGAATCCCGGGGCCTGCTACTAAGAGTGGAACGTGAATTCCCCCTTGGTATAAGGTTCCTTTTCCTTTGCTACCTTTAAACGGAGGTTGTTTTAAAGATGATGAGGTTCCGTTGTCCCCTAAAATAAAAACATAAGTTGATGAAAGATCAATCTGTTCTAATAGTCTGCCCAGTTCAGTATCAAGTGCTTCTATCATAAGTGTATACTGATCACTCTCTGAGGTTACAGCGCGCTCAGTAGTTAATCCTGAAGGTGGAGTATGAAGTGGATGATGAGGTGCTATAAATGCAAGCCATAAAAGCCATGGGTTATTCTGCGCCGAAATCCAGTCTAAAGAATCGTCGACTAATTCAGTTGTATGATAGTTATTTACAAGAACTCGTTCTCCATTAACGTTCTTTTTCCAGTTGAAGTAGTTAGGAATTACTCCAGAAATTGTTCCGGAAAAAAGATCGTATCCCTGTTTTATAGGATCTTTAGCTCCAGTTGAAACATGCCACTTTCCTATATTAGCGGTTGAGTAGTTTGGATAAATTGATTTAATTCTTTCAGGAAGAGTTTTTTCAGATAGCTTTAAGGAATCTTGTGGCCTTTTGGGGTGAACTCTGTAGCCAACACCAGTTTTATAAGGATACTTGCCAGTCAAAATTGCAGATCTAGTAGGGGAGCAGGTGGGCATTGACCAGGCATTTTTAATGAGAGCTCCTTTTTGCCTGAATTGTTCTATATTCGGAGTTCTTGGGGACCAATCATAAGGGTGATATACAGAAAGATAGTCTACCCCTATATCATCAAGTATAATAATTGCGACATTTTTGTCCTGTGCTGTCGAAAGGGCAGCAAATATAAGAATCACTAAAAAGTACATTGTGATAAGAAACTAATAGATTTTATCCCATTCTCTCAATCCCTTATTTTTAGAGTCAGATCCTTAAGCAAATTTCCTAAATAGCCGATCCTTAAATTTAGGTGTTCAGGTTTCTAGCAATCATTGGCGTTTTGTATCTCTTATACTCGGTAGCACTTCCAAGTAAGTTGCCTGAGATAGTGTATGATGGAGAGCTTTATGTGGGCGATGAGTTCTCATTCACTCCAAGTAGGCCAAAATCAGAGAACTTTGTTGTTTTCATGAACAAGGATCAGGGTCGAGGGGTTTTTAACTCATTCATGTTTAATGCCGGTATAAGGTCTCAAATAGGGCTACTCTCCGAAGAAAAATATGCTGAATTTCAGAGGATAAAAAGTTCTGGAGCTTGCCCTGCATCGTTTCTAAATAAGAATGCTAAGATGATATTAGCTATTCCGGAGTCGGAAGAGGTGATGAGAGGTTTAAAAAATCTACAAGAGGGGGATGAAGTACGACTTACGTCTATGTCCCTTAAAAACCCTCAAAGAGAGGTTGATGGTCACACAATGCCAGTTCAGATTAGTGGGGCTGAGATTAGATTGGTTCAGGCTATAGAGTAGGCTTGGGGGGTCAGGCCGGAAGGCCAGACCAGGCAAGAATTATGTCTGGTCAGGATCTATCGTCCGCGCCAGCGGACGAAGCAGTAATAGGGCGGCCTGACCCCCAAGGATAAAAGCTACTTCTTATACCCGACATCAACTTCAAGATCGTCACTATTTGCAGCCATAACTGATAATTCATCAGCTCTCTCATTTTCAGGATGCCCCGCGTGTCCTTTGACCCAGGAGAATTCGACTTTGTGTTTTTCTAAAAGAGGCAATAGTTCTTGCCAGAGATCTATATTTTCCGCAGGTTTTTTATCCGCCTTCTTCCAACCTCTTTTTTCCCAATTATAAACCCATCCCTCTTTAATGCTCTGAACTACATACTTGGAGTCAGAGTAAACGCTCACCTCACAGGGTTTTTTTAAAGCCGATAGACCTGCTATCACAGCCCTTAGCTCCATGCGGTTATTGGTTGTGAGCTTATAGCCTTTATAGAGCTCTTTTTCATTATTATTTGATCTTAATATGACCCCATATCCACCGGGTCCTGGATTACCTAGACATGCGCCGTCTGTAAAAATTTCAACCTTACCCACTTAGGGATTGTTACTGCAAGAACCCTCTTGGCTCAAGACCTGTAAGTGATTTTTGAACGATAGTTAGTAGATCGTAGGTCTTGCTTGGTTTTGAGTATGCTGGAACTGGAGTCAGGTACTGTGCAATTCTGTTAAGATCACTTGGCGCTGCTGCACTAAGAGCAACTATTGGAGTTTCAGGAAAAACCCATGCAAGCTCTGTAACGGTCTTTACTCCAACATTGAATGATTCTTCATATTCATTACGATCTTCTCCCATAGAAAATGGCATATGAAGATCGCATACAATAAGATCTATTTTTTCATTTTTGAGAATCGAGAATGCTTCTTTGGGGCAGGTTGCCTCCCAAACGTCGTAACCTTCATCTAGAAGAAAGGCAGAAGCGATTAAACGAAACTCCTCGTTATCGTCGATCAGAAGAATAGAATGAGTCATAAAGAGAGTATCGGCAAAAAACCGTTCTCCCTTTACTGTTGATTAATGCCTTTTCTTATCGCTGCGCTGACCTTTTCAAGTTTTTTGATCTTTTCCTGAATAATTTCAAGGTGCTCTATGTGTTTTTCAAGCTCTTTTTTGTTAGTGAAATCAACCGGATTAATTGGCCCTAAGGCCTGAATCTCTAAGAATAGAGCTTCAATGTGATCTTGATATTCGACCTCTATTCTTTCCCTTAAAGGTTTCATTTGAATTTTTCTTGCAAAAAGTGGGCTAGAAAGTAACCACTTGATAATAGGAAGGAAAGGATGGATTTTGTAGTTAATGAGGATTCTATTTTTGCCTAGGGGCTGCATTCCTTTCCATGGAAATACCCTAAATGAAAGACCACTTGGAGGGACTGAGAGTGCAGTGATTAGGCTTGCAGAGGTTTTAGATGCGTATGTTTCAACCCCACTTTTGAACCCACCCCTGACAGATCCACTATATATCCCCGAGCAGTCCTTGGGACTTTTAGGAGCTCTTGATGTAACAGTCGTAGTTCGGGATTGGAGAGGGGTTTTTATACCTGTAAAAACCAAGAAGAAATTTTTCTGGAGTGGCGACGCTTACGATCAACCTATAAATGTTGGGCTAGGCGATAAGAGAGTTTTATCTCAAATCGATAAAGTACTATGTGTGAGTGAATGGCAAAAAAGAACTCTGCATGAAACTGCTAAGATTCCTGAAGATAAGTTATCTATTCTACCGAATGGGGTTTATGGGGGATACTTCAATAAATCAAAAGAAAAGGTCGGAAACAGATTAATTTATTCATCAACTCCCTACAGGGGGTTAGTTCACCTTGAAAGACTTTTTCCTAAGATTAAAGATCAAGTTCCTGATGCAGAGCTGATTGTATGTAGCGGATATACTGTCTATGAGACCGAAAATGGAAAGTTCGATAAAGGATTGCTTTTAGAATGGGAAGAGCAAAAAAGGAGACTTGAAAACATCGAAGGGGTTAAAGTTTTAGGCAATCTAAAACAAGAAGATCTTGCTTTAGAATTTTTAAAAGCAAAAGTCCTTGCTTATCCAAATACCTTTGCTGAAACAAGCTGTATCTCCGCTATGGAAGCTATTACTGCAGAGTGCATACCAGTAACAACAGATAAAGGTGCACTTAAAGAAACGATTAAAGATAACGGGATCTGTATAAAGAGCGAACCGGGCGATCCACAGTATGATGAAATATTTGTCGGCGAATGTGTAAGAATTTTGACTGATGATCAGTATCGAAAGAGTTTTTTAAAGCAAAGAGTTTTTGATTGGAAAAGTGTTGGGGAGAAGTTTAAAGAGATCGTTGGTTGATCGGGGGGAGGGGGGGGTCAGGCCGCCCTATTACTGATTCGTCCGCTGGCGCGGACGATAGATCCTGACCAGACAAGAATTACGACTGGTCAGGCCTTTCGGCCTGACCCCCAAGTTACGATAGCTCCTCAAGCAACCTAACTAAATGAGCCGATGGCTCTTCAGTCGGTCTGTGAGCACTTTTACCAAGTTTGAATCTTGAATAGTTAAGGAGAACTTTTGCATCAGCTGATCTCATATTTTCTGAGAGTATTTTTTCAACTTTTGAGAAGAGTTTTGTCGACACAAGTAACCCAGCATACTCAACACTTAAGGCCTCATTTCCAGGCGCTAATAATAAAGCCCTTTCAAAGCAAAGTGATGCTTCAGGAAGCTTACCGAGATGTCCAAAGGCACGAGCCATGTTAGCAAAGCCATTTACATAATTTGGATTGATATCAACTGCTCTAAGTAGAGCGGCTATAGATTTTTCTAGCTCTTTTGTTCTTAAAAATATCACCCCGATATTTCCATATGCCTCAAAGCATTTTGGGTCTAATGAGAGTGCTTTTTTCTGATCTTCAAGTGCCGCTTCGTATTTTCCTAATTCGCAGTTCACATAACCTTTATTGACCCAAAGAGGAACATAGTTCGGGTTAAGACTTGCAGCCTTGTTGAAGGCTTCAATACTTTTTTCTAGCTCGCCGTGAACATTATATTCTACCCCAAGTTCGAAAAATGCCTGCCAGTTATTTGGATCCTCTTTAATCTTTTTTTCACCCAAAGACCCATAAAGAGGGTGTTTCTTTTTTCTCTCAAGTGTTTCTTTAGTGTGCCCATAATGATGAATTCTTATCCCCGATCTTTTGATATTAAAATTTTTTGATTCATAAATTGAAGGCTCAACTAATTCGTGAATTTTATTTTTAAATCTAAGTTTTGGATGTTTTGGAAATAACCTTACGCAGGAACTTTCAAAAAAACCTAAATTATCTTTCTCAAAGTGTGGGTGCTCACCAACGCAGGGTGTATAACCACTAAGTCTGTGATCGTCTGTATAGTGACGTTGAGTTAATTCGAAACATGTATCTTTCTCTTCAATTAATTCTAAAATTCTTGGAAAGTCGTCAGAATTTAAAGTTTCATCAGCGTCAAGCACTAGAATCCAATCACCCGAAGACTCTTCCACTCCCTCATTTCTGTGGTAAGCAAAATCATCACGCCAAGGACTGACAATAACCTTAGCTCCAAACTCTTTTGCTATTTCAACTGTTCTATCAGTCGAGCCAGTATCTACAAGTATAATCTCAGAAACTAAGTTCTTTACGCTGCTCAGGCACTCACTAATACAGTGCTCTTCGTTTTTGGCTATCATACATAGAGAGATCTTCACTCTGTACCTCTAATCATCGCATCAAGATATGCCGAGTCGAGAGTTGTTATGAACTCATCTGCCTGTTTTAAACTTCTTAGTCTAAGATAAAGCTCGTGGGAGCTTTCAAACTCGCCATTATGTCTTAGTCTTTCAGCTATAGAAAATAGAAGTTTTGAATCAGAAGGATAAACTTCTAAAAGCTGATCTTGGAGCTCTGGATATTTGCCAAGTGACTCAACAATAATTTTCTGCCAGTATCGCCTCTCTGTTGGGCTTGAATCCCTTATGAATTTGATGATATTCCCGGGGTCTCCAAATCTCTCGAAATAGAAAATTTTAAATCTCAGATCTTTTGGAAATCTCGTGATGGCATCAGTTAATAAGCTTTTAAAGTTAGGGTTATTTAAATTTTGTTTCAAGAGAACAATAAACGCGTCGGGGTTTTTTGGGTTATTATTGCAGAACTCTTTAATGCTCTGTGGGGAGTGTGTGAGGAGCTCTTGAAGTTTGCTAGTAGGATAGGGCGTGCCGGCTGTTTCAAAGTAACCAGCCTCTCTTATTTCTGATTCAGGAATTTTTTCAAGAAGATTTAGATAAAGTTCGATTCTCTTTGATTCAGTAATTCTATTATTTCTAATATACTCTAGACCCCTTTTTAGAATCTCGCCTCGAACACTTTCAGTAATATCTCGAATTGATGATTCAATTTCTGATGGATCCTTAAAATTTGGCAGCCCTAGTTTATCGATCAAACTCATATATGTTTTTGAATAAGTTACAACTGGAACAACACCACGGCTAAGCATCTCGATAATTTTTATATCGCTTCTTCCTTTATTGTAGTTTGTATCTTTTAGCGGGATAACTCCGTACCAAATAGGATCCCAAAAAGAGTAATATCTCTCAATAGATGACCATTTGGTAAAGTGAAGTCCCTGGATACTTAAAACACCTGGGATACTTTCATTTCCCATAAGATGGATCTCAAAATCTTTTGAGAGAGATTTAAGCTCTCTTTGAATACTTATCAGATCTGCCATATGTCCTAGTGAGCCGGCCCAGCCTATAGATGGTTTTTTTGATTTTATAGTGGTGCTAGGGGGAGGAGCAGGTAGGATATTCTCTATTACAGAAATAGGTTTCGAGGTGACAGAGCCATATAGTGATTTTAGATAATCACTTGTAGTAATAATATGATCTGAAATCTCCATTAAAGATTCATAAGATCTCCATAAAAGTGGAGATCCCCATTCTTTTGCTACGGGTGACCAGCTTGGAGGCTCATAGAAGTTATCGTTATACTCAACAACTGTTGGTAAGCCTTTTGATTTTCTTTCTTCTATTATAGGAATCAGATCAATATCAGAGCTTTGAACCAAAAAAAGAAGGTCTGCCTCTTTTGTAAGTGTAAATCTCTCTTTTGAGTCGGCTCTTAAATTTTCAACTCTCCAATCAGGGAATTTTCTTGAAAGAGCTTTCATAGGCCACTCTAAGCGATATTTTGAGTCACCGGTTTCATCAAGAATTACTAAAGAAAGGATAAACCTACCCATAAAGGGTAAGATACTCTGCTGCCATCTCTGTGGCGAGCCTAACTTTTTGGGGAGAGAAGTGCTCATCAATATGATTTAAGGCGTTCTTAAATGCTAAAACGTCTCCAGGGGGACATTTAATACCTGCTTCTTTAACCCTCTCTCCTAATGCTCCAATATTGCTCACAATAGGAAATACCCCTCCAAACCAGGCTTCAGAGAGTAGAAGTGAGTATGTCTCATGAAATAACGAAGGGATAATTACTGCTTTTAGATCGCCAAATACTCTCCCTCTATCTGATTCACTGTAAGTGCCCATGAATTTTAACCCTGGAGCCTCTCCATCTGCCCCATAAACTAAGATTGGAGGTAGAAGGGGATCTCTTTTTGCGCCAAGTTTTAAGATCACCTCCGAACCTTTTTGAGGAAGAAATGAGCCAACAAATCCGATATTTTTTCCTTCTCCTGATACTTTGAACGGGGTAATTCCGTGCTCAATTACTTGGGGATATCTAACTTTAGCAAAAACTCTCTCACAAAATGCTGAAGGAACAATTAATTGATTTATTCGTTGAACTGAGTTTGTAAGTTTTTTGTAACGTTCTGCCAGATAATCTTTCTCGTCAGTACCAAATATATTCTTAGAGTTTTTGAGGTACTCATCGAAAGTGCTTGCAAGATATGTAAAAGCTGGACTGAAAAGAAAATAATCATGAAGGGTAAGGTATACAGGTATTTTTGTGGATACTAATTGATCTAAAACTCCATAGTGCCATCTTAAAAAATGTTGAATATGAATAACGTTTGGCTGAATGTGATCAACTACATCCTTTAAGACTCTCTCTAGGGGGGCAAACTGATAGGGTGTTTTTGGAAATGGAGGAAGTTCGCAGGGTATCTCAGTTCGTTCACCTTTTGATTCTATAACAACACCTTTGCCTGAAAGACCGACTATCCATGTTTGAGCAAAGTTAGAAACTTCTTTTGATAAGGTTTTAGTGTGGAGCTCAGTACCCCCAAGGTTATCGATGGTATGTATGAGATATAGGATTTTCAAAGCTTGTTAATACTATTCACGGCCGTTTTTTTGTGCAACAAAGTAAGCTATGAGATTCATTTTTCATGCAGGCAGCATTGTTCCTATCGATGCACAAACACTTGCAACTAGACCGCTTGGTGGCACTGAGACCGGGGTTATAGCTGTAGCATCCTGTTTAGCTGAAAATGGGCACGAGGTGGTTGTTTTAACATCTCATAAAGAACCAGCTTCAGATAGGGTGAAATATATAAATTCGATTAGTCTTTCTGAGGAGTTTGATTATTTTATTACGGTTCAGTCATGGACGCCACTTCTTGATCCTTTTAAGGCAAAAAAGAAGTATTTTTGGACAGGTGATGGCCCTGAGCAGTTAGTTAATATTGGTTTTGGCGATCCTAGAATAAAGGTTGATAAGGTTTTATGTGTATCAGAGTGGCAAAAAAATATTCTATCAACTACCAGCGGGTTTCCTTCTGAAAAAATCTCTGTAATTGGTAATGGTGTTTTTTTAGATAGATTTAAAGGAGAAGAACTTAGAGATAAAAATCGTTTAATTTTTGCAAGCTCTCCAAATAGAGGTCTTCCGCTTGCTTTAGGGCTTTTTCATGAACTTTGGAAGAAGAATCAAAAGTTAGAGTTTCACGTTTTTAGTGGATTTGATGTGTATGCACGTGATGGTGGCTTTAAGGGGCAGCTTGCGGATGATTTTGAAAGATTAAAAAAGCGTGCAGCTTCGCTTCCTAATGTTTTTATTAGAGGAAACATCTCACAGGGCTCTCTTGCTAGGGAGTTTAAAAAAAGTGCACTTTTGTTTTACCCTAATTCCTTTGTTGAAACTTCCTGTATAGTAGCACTTGAGGCACTTGCAGCCAGATGCCCAGTGTTGGCAACTAAAGAGGGAGGGTTGCCTGAAACGGTTGGAGAGGCTGGAATTTTGATTGAACCTCCAGTTGGTACCACTGAGTATAATGGTAAGTTTTTGGAAGCAGCAGAGAGGATCTTAAAGGATGATGAACTCTGGAATAAGCTCTCAAATAAAGCCAAAGCAGAGCCTTGGGAGGCAGTTACAGAGAGGTTGCTTAGCTCTCTGTAGAAAAATTACTCTTACAAGGTTAAGTTTGTCTGGACTGGCTTTAGCCAGTCCTTTAAAGTCAAGGTCTGGTAAAACCAGATCAGGCAGGTTCGATCATTGCCCGGTCAGTCTTTATCCAGTCCTATTTTTTTAAGGCCAAATGAATAGCAACTTCTGTATAGCCCAGGTTGGAACAGTGCCTTTTGATATTGAGGGTAATGAACGCTTAATTACTGATCTTTCATTAAAAGCAAAAGAGGAAGGATATAAATTAATAGTTTTTCCTGAGTTAGCTCTTTCTGGATACTACTGTTTGGATCTGACCTTTAATCAAAATTTTCTGCTCTCTCAAAGAGAGGCACTAGTTCGTATAGCCAAAAAAACTCAAGGGATCTCAGTGGTGCTAGGTTTTATGAGATCTGAGGAAGGAATTTTGAGATCTAACGGTAGGCCAGTAGTTTATAACTCAGCTGCATTTTTAGAGGATGGAAAAGTTCTTGGGATTCAAGATAAACGATTACTTCCAGACTATGATGTTTTTGATGAAACAAGATATTTCATAGCTGGTGAAAAGTCGGAGGTCATAAGATCTAAATTAGGAAGAATAGGATTACAGATCTGTGAAGATCTTTGGACTGAAGCGTACAGTATAAATCCTGGTCAGGAATTGCTTGAGAAGGGAGCAGAGATTGTAATTAACATATCTGCTTCTCCCTATGAAAAAGGAAAGTTTGATGAAAGGGTAAGATTAGCTCGAAAGCTAAAGTGTCCATTTTTATATGTAAATACAGTTGGTGGGTTTGATGGATATGAAGGAGAGGTTGTTTTTGATGGTAGAAGCTTCTTTATTGGAGATGACGGGGAATTTGTTTTTGGTTTTGGAGAAGAGGGGGTATTTTCCCGCAATAATAAGGTATCAGGAAGGCTAAGCGAGGTTGAGGAGATCTACAATGCTTTAATTATAGGTTTAAGAAGTTATTTATCCAGAACAAAATCTGACAGTATTACAATCGGAGTAAGTGGTGGAATAGATTCTGCTGTTGTTGCTGCCCTGGCAGCAAAATGCTCAAAAAAAGTCACCTTGGTTTCGATGCCTACAAGATACAATAGTGAGGGAACCAGATCTGATGCTAAAAAACTTGCAGAAAATCTAAACGTAGATTTTGTTGAGTTCTCAATTGAAAAGATATTTCAAAACTTTTCCAGTGAACTTAAAGGAAAACTCTCAGTTTCGGATACTGCGTTAGAGAACCTACAAAGTAGAATCAGGATGGGGGTTTTGTTTAGTATAAGTAATTCTAACGGTTCGTTAGTATTAAATACTGGAAATAAAACTGAGCTTGCACTTGGATATACAACTTCTTATGGGGATCTTGCAGGTGCGATAAGTGTGCTTGGCGATGTTAATAAGAGAGAAGTTTATGAACTTGCTAGATTCATAAATAGAGATAAAAAGATAATCCCACAGTCGATTATTGATAGAGAGCCAACTGCAGAGCTTAGAGATAACCAGACTGATGCAGAAGGAATGGGAGGCAGACCGCAGGATATTGCAGATCTCGTTGATACACTAATTGAGGGTGGGGAGGTTGAGGACAGTGCATTGACCGGTAAATTAAGGAAGCTTCTACTAAGTAGTGAATGGAAGAGGAGACAGGCGCCACCAGCAATTAAGATAAGTAGAAAAGCATTTGGTCATGGAAGAAGAGTGCCGATGTAGTGGAACTCTTTAAATTTACTCTTACATAGTATAGTCTTCGTAGCCTACCGTATTGATTTAACTCAATATTCGCCGGGGTGATGGAATTGGTAGACATACAGGACTTAAAATCCTGGGGTGGCAACACCGTGCCGGTTCAAGTCCGGCCCTCGGTATTTCTGGCATTTTTGCTAGCGCAAAAATAGCGCGAGGGCCGGACTTGAACCAAAAAACAGGGAAGTCATAGACCGAGCGGAGCGAGGTCCGGCCCTCGGTATTTCTGGCATTTTTGCTAGCGCAAAAATAGCGCGAGGGCCGGACTTGAACCAAAAAACAGGGAAGTCATAGACCGAAGAGCGAGTAACATCGCTTTGCGATGTAGTCGAGCCTTAACGGATTCTAGATTCGAGCAGGCGAGAATCTAGGCCACAATCGCGAGGTCCGGCCCTCGGTATTTCCGGCATTTTTGCTAGCGCAAAAATAGCGCGATGATCAAGGTGTTTCCGATAAAACAAGAGGTGCGCCGTAAATTCCGAAGTGAGATACACAGCTATTCTTATTCAATAACCATAGGCCAGGCACCTTTATGAGAACCAAAGTGTGGGATGTGAGAGCTAGCTGGTACTCTCGGCACATTGCCTGAGCTGTCTATATAAACGCACCCTATATCCTTCGCTGGAAGTTTTTCTAAAAGCTCCTTCGCGTTATCGATAGCGTTGAGAAATCTTTTCTTTATAAAGGTTGGGTCAATAGGTAAGGTTAGGCTTTCAGCTGCTAAAGACTCTGGGGATAGTTTTGCATTTCTTATTATTAGTTCCAGAATTATATCCGGTGTTAGTCCCGGATCTCTCCCACTTGCTGCAAAGCATAGTGTTCCAAGATGAAACATCTTGTCGTGTAAGTAGAGTATATCAAGAAGGTCTCTTGCTACAGATCTACCAGCTAGTGCAAGAATTTTGTTGACTGCTGAATCGAAGTCATGAAGTCTAAAACCTAGCTCATCGTCTTTGATAACAGGGAAGAATCTAAAAGCAGAATCTGTTGTCCACTCAAGTTTTACACTATCATCCTTATTAGAGACCAATGCTCTTATAAACGTTCTACGCTCTAAGAGAAGGTTAACTTTAAGACCGGCATCTAATAGAGATTTTCTGTCAGCATCATATGAGTCTTGAATTATTAGTGTAGGATCATGAAATAAATCTATATGATTCGAAAACCTTATAGAATCTTTATTTTTATTGAATACAGTTGAACCTGCAATGTAGTTATCTGGAGAGCGATTAGATGCAATGCATCTTAGAACCATAACCTGAAAATTAGTTAATGGCATAACTTATCTGCTTCAATATATCCAATTCTTCCGCCGAACTTGCGTAACCCCTCTACTATTAAAGGAATGGTCTCATCAGAAATAATTAAATCTTTTTTCATGTGCCAAAAACATTGGGTGTAATAGCGCTCAAATAGTTCTTGAGCTAGTTTTTTTCTCTCTTCAGAAACTTCCTTATAGGCTCTAAGAACTTTATTTATATGGTTTTGGTATCCACGACCAAAGCTTTTAAACCAGGCTAGTACATCAGCATCTACTTTCATAAAAACGCTTGCTTTGCTCGGTTCTTTTTTAACTCTATAGGCAACCTGCTTCATATATATAATTATATATATAAATCCTTCTAATGTAAATATCCTAAGCCCCATTTTCTCTGAATCATTCAATATCTTTAGGTAGATAAGGTTTTAGAGGACGAATGCGGTTACTTGTGTATCTATTAATAATTTCAAGTAGTTACGCCCAAAATCAGGGCGATGACGCACGTGAACTCTATAAAGAGAACCCTGGATTTTTCGACTCAGACTCAGCAAGAACCTCTTTTCAGCCAGAGCCAGAAAATCTAGCAGGCCCTGAGTTTGGGGTATTTAATGCAAATCTTAAAAGAGAGTCCCTCAAGGAAAAGCTAAAAAGGGAAGAGGAAGAAGAGCGTAAAAAAGAAGAAGCACTTTTAGCAGCCAAGATGGGGGCTGTTCCACAGCAAGACCAGTCAGAGCTAGCTTCTAAAGATGATGTTCTTAAAAAATTCGGAGATCCAAAAGAAGAGCCAGAAGTTTTAGCAACAAAAGATGCCCCAAAACCTTTCCAAGGCATGATGGCAGCTCTTCATCTTGGTGATGAAACTTTAGCAAAAGAGTATGCAAGGCAGTATGCGAGGTATATGAAGACCACAAGAGAAAGAGTGGTCAGAACTAGCAACCTAGCTAGTCTTGCAATGGCTACTGATGGAGCAATAGATGAAAGCTCTCAAGCCTGGAGTATAGCTTCTGAAGCAGAAAAGAATTTATTCAAAGAAGATATAGAAGCTTTAAAGAGTGTTGACGCGGTTAGTAAACATGAACTATCAGATAAAGCAAAAGAACTTTTAAAACTTGCAACTGAAGAAGAAGACAATCCAAAGACAATCTATCCAGTTCAGGAAGCTGAGAATAAGGGATTCCTTGGAAGTAAAGAGGAGCAAATAGCGTTTGCGCGTCGCCAGCATGGTAAGACACCACTTAAAGATTCAGAGATTGATGTATTTGTTTTTGTTAATACCAAACAAGAGGAATCATTATTTGCTGCAGGATACATAGAGAGAGTTTTTCAAAATATAAAGTCGAATGATAAAGTTCGGTTTGCAGCGCTTTCATTTGGTTTAGATAGCGAACCTGATAGGGAACTGTTTAGAACAAGAAGCCAGATTTCATATCCAATAATTTCAGGTAATGACCTTGCAAGGGATCTTAAGATTCAAAGAGCTCCATCAATAGTTTTTGTAGCAAAGAATTCTGGGAAAGCGGTAATCGAGGTTGGTAGGCGTGGGGATCATTACTTACTTGAGCGACTACGGTTAATGCTAGGAGGGGTTAAGTGAAGAGGTTAGTTTTAGTTCTATTAATTGTTTCTTATGCAAATGCTCAGTTTATTATTCCCGGCGATGTAATAGGAAAAGCAATAAATGGTGAAAGAATGTCTGACGGAGAGAAGCTTCACTTTCAACCTAATACAGCTGCAGAAACAGAAAATAATAATATCGGGAGAATGGGCTCGCCAGGCGAGGATATATCGCCGATAGAGAGTCAACTTAAAGAACAAACTGAGCAAACTAGTCTTCTAGTATCGAGAGGAAATAACTCTTTTATAAGCTCAACAACAGGTAGCTCTACTGATGGAGAGACATCAAGAACTTTATTGGAAGAGAGCGCAACTCTTAGGTACCTTGCAGCTATGCAAGCATCACGAGCACTAACCGGGATATCTTTATCTTTCATATCTCCAGCTCTGGCTGTTGCATTAGAAAACGCTGAAGCAAGTGCTCAACGAGCTGTAACGAGCGGTCAAGTTGGTCAGCTAAGGCATAAGCCAAACCTTACTCAAGCAGAAGTTGGTATAATTCAATGTGCTGATGCATATATTAAAAAGAAACAGGAAGAGGCGAAAACTAGTCCAACAGTATTTGTTCCTCCCTTTCAAGCGGCCTTAGAGTTCTGTGAATCTCTTGCGCAAAAAGGTCAGTTGAATGTTAGCGGAGCCGTGCTTGAACTAGGAGCTAATGCACATCTTGCAGCATATCCTGCGCACCCAATTTTTATAATGGCTAGACATAATAATGCAGTTAATCTCAAGAAATTTTTCGGAGAGAGCAGACTTCAAGAGCCGAATATTTTATATCTTTGGGAGATATTAACTCTTAGAAAAAGAGTTCAGCTTGAAGTAGTTGGTGCTGTGATAGGATTCTTTTCAGGTGGAACAAACATTAAGTCTGTGGATGATGCACATAAAGAACTCGATTTCTTGAAAAATTGGATGGATCTTTATGCGGGTGATGTAAGGTATACCTTTCAAAATAGTTTATTTTCTCAAAATTCCCATTTTCATAACCAAAGTAAGCATATTACTCCAAAGATAAGATATTTAGAATTAATGAAAGCAGCCTACAGAGATTTAATGGGCGCAACCCATATACTTTGTAACTATCAAAATAGGGTAGATGGAGCCACGAACACCTATGTTCCATTCTCAGCATTTTCACAATCAGACATGAATCAAAATGTGACAACTGTAAATCCAAACGATATGTGGGAGAGGCTGAAAAAAGCCGGCCTTGCGACTCCTCTAAGAAACAGACTAAAAAATCTTTCTGCTGGACCTTTCTATGCAGTTGATGTTGCTCTTCCATCTGCTATTCAACAGCTATTTGTTACTCATGAAAATCCAATAGTAGAGGGACCTGCATCTGGTGGAACGGGTGGGGAGTTTACCCCAAGACAGGTTCAAGTAGATTGCTCAAAGCTATCTGATGATGATGGTGATAAGATTTCAACATATCTAGAAATGATCGAAAAAGGTGGAACTGAGGGTGGAATAAAAGTATTCAGCCCTAGAGTACGATTCTCTATGTTGTTTGCCCACAATATAGCCCTGGCTCAAATGGCACACGAGGCCGTTACGGTATTTAAAAAGCTTGAAGGAATCTACGGTTATCCTAAAGAAGACGAAAAGTTAATCGAGAACGGTGAATGGATGGCGATTAGAGATCTTAGGGAGAGTCTGGGAAAAGCTGCTGGATTTAATGGTGATCAGTTCAAGGGAAGACCATTCGAGGTAACTTACGCTGAGAGAGTTAAACAGCTCAATGAGCTTACAGTAGCACTAGCTAATGATCTTGATAGGGTTAGAGGTACTGGCGGTTCTACCCTTGCAGGAGTCGGAGCAGTTTCAGCAGGAGGCGGAATTCCGTTTAAATAATGATTCTACTATTACAGTCATTACTGCAGCTTCAATTCGGAATCGATGCTCTTTTTGATTGCCCTCAGGAGGTATGTACCGGAAGTGCCTTTAGTCCAATGGCTGCTGCGATGGCAACCCAAGGTTATTGGGCGCAAGCTGATATAGTAGAGTTTCTAAGATTTTCTTCGTTTAAAAATTTAGCGATCTTATTCTACGTTTGTGCAGCAGCTGGTGGTTTGATCTCAATGGCACTTGGAATGCCGCCGAAGCTTTACTTATGGTTCTTTATGGGGCCTGCTCTTTATCACTTCTTACTTGCAACTCCTGCAAATTCACTCGGAAATAGGTGGGAAATAGGGAAACGTATTCAAAATCAATCTGAAGTCTGGAAACTAGCATACCCAGGAATCGAGGGAACTCGTGCATTTAGGAAAAATAACCTCAACATTCAGTCATTTGATCTTGGAGGGCAAACTTTATATCTACCACCTAATTTAAGTGGCGATGATGGTGCTCAAGTCGCATGGGCATTCGCTTACTTTGATATGCTTGTAAGCAGTGTTGTTCAAAATCTAGTCTCATGGTTTGGTCCATACTCCGCTGTTCCTGGAAGTGGCGGTGCAGCACATTTTAGTACCGGAGATAGCCCTTGGTATTTATTATCGAACCTGAAATGGGGGATGCTTGAAACTGTAACAAGTGCAAAATTTTCAGATGCTGCACTAAGAGATGTTTTTGTAACATTCCTATCATCAGAGTGTGGTGATAGGTTTAAGACAGCCGTAAATGCTGCGGCGTTAGCTCAAGCTAACACAGCAAAAGGGAAAAACCTTCCTCCATCAGTAATTTGGAGTAAGGAGCAGGTAGTTAGGGTTACTGACACTTACTCTATACCTACTCCGTTCACATTTGCCTCTCTTATTCGAGATGGCAGATCGGGTACTAGTTCTTCAGGTGCGCCAGGGTCATATTTGAGGGCATCAAGACTTGGTGAGAACTACATCAAAGGAAATGATATACTAGCTACTTATGGTGCTTCTCAATCAGTTACATGTAGCCAGCTTTTATGGGCAATTGCAATTGGAGCTAGGTGGGAAGCTGGACACACTTATGCAAGATTAATGTCGCAAGCTCCACATATTATGCCTGCGTTTCAGGGAACACTTGGATCGATAATAAATAATTCATTAGGAGGAAAAACAAGTCCTGGGATCGTAACAAGTGCTCTTTTTTATGGATGGGACTTGCCAGCAGAAGTTAGAGTTGATTCTGGTGGTTCGCTAGGGGGATTTAATTTCAACATAGGTGGCTTAGGAGCTCTTCTTGGTGGATTTAATTTCTTTGGTGGAGGAAAGGAATTCGCCCAGCAACAGTTTTTAATAAATCTCATTACTGCTCACATTTTAAGAAACGAGTTTGCAATTGCACCTCCAGTAGTAGCTCCAAAGGGATCTGATTCTGAAGGATCAAAGACATACGCAGACATTTACACAAGAACGGTTGGATCTAAATCTAAGTTTGGTGAGCTTTATGTTTGGGCATTGATGGTGCCTTACTTGCAGGGACTTTTCTTATATTTCTTAGCGATTGCATATCCATTTGTTTGTATGGCGATGGTTGTGCCTGGATGGCACAAGATGTTTTTTAGCTGGATGAGTTTTTGGCTATGGGTGAAGCTTTGGGACGTTGGCTTTGCGATTGTAATGATGGCAGAGAGAGGCATTTGGTCGATGCTTGGAAACTCCGATGATGCAGCTGTAGTTTTTAGAAAAGTTGCTGAATTTTCAAACTATAGTCATGTTGGGGTTAGGTGCACAGGAAATACCATTCTCGGTTCCTTAGGAGTAGGTGCGCAAACAAATCCTCCATGCTTTGGAAATCAGGTTGTTGATATTGTTATTTCAAAGCCAGGCAGCAATGCACTTATGTCCCTCAACGATGCAATCGGAACGGTTGATCTAGGAATGCTTTTAGGTGCATCGATGGATCTAGATCGTGCCAATGCATATTATATTTATTTGATGGCAGCTATGTACTTTGCAGTACCAATGGTTGCTGGACAACTTGTTCTTGGTTCAAAAGCTGCAGTAGCAGGGATGGTTAAAGAATTTATTGGCGGTGCAGCATCTGAAGGGGGACGTGCATCAGGAAGCGCATTTACAGCAAGCCAAACTGCAGCAGCCAGCGCAAATGCAGCATCGCAGTCGCAGGCTGCAATGCTCAAAAATGCGAGACAGAATGGTTTTGCTACAAGCGCTCTTTCCTCTGGTAATAAACAACTAGAGGCAGGATTGATGGGAGGTGTAAAGCAACAAAGAGCTTCAGGCCTTCAAGCCCTCAATGGAATCATGGGAAATGGAAGACAACAACAAGAGGCAATGCTCGATACCGCAGTATTTGCTGGTAGGGCACGCTGGTCTGGGCAGGGGGGGATTATTCAAAATCTTTCACAGGCTGCTCTTGGGCAAGCTACCGCTGATTTTTACTCAAATCATGGAGATCCGGCTAGAAAAGCTGGACTTGCAGGAATAGCAGCAAGATCTACTCGTATAGGAGACTCTCTACCTGGAGGAGGCTCAGCTGCAGGAAATGAAGGATATGGATCAACATTGTTGGGAGGGAGAAACCTAGGTGGAAACATTGCTCAAATGGGTACACAACATGGTGGAGGTTCGTCGATTGGAAACGAAGGCTATGGAGGATTTTCTGGGCAAGCAAAAAGCAAGATGGATCAAGCCTACCAATGGATAATGGCAGGTCAAAATGCTCAAAGCCTCGGCCAAAATTTTTGGCAACATAACGTTGGAGGCCCAAAGAATCTGTGGATGGATGCACAGCAAACTCTAGGAAAGGCTGCAATTGCAGAAAGTTTTGCGAGCATAGGAGCAGATCTTCAGGCTGGGCAGAGCCAATTTGGACTCGAAGGGTTCGGATTGCAGCAACAAGGATCCCAATATGGTATGCTATCTCAGCGGCAGATGAGTGCTGCACAGTTTGATGCTCAGTCGGGAGCATGGCTAGAACGAGCCAACTATGCAAATTCAGTATCGCCCACATTAGCTGCGTATGGAGTTTCGCCAGGTGTAGTAAGCGCAGGTCAAAAGCCTGAGGATTTAACTGGTGCATCTTACTTAGGGCAGCTTGGATCTGGTGCTTTTTCAGCAGCTAGGTATGCCGACGAGGGAGGTGCATTCTTTAATAGTCTTAACGGAGAAATGAGTAAACTAAATGCAGAGATCGGATATGGGGCACTATGGGGAGCTTACGTAGCTAATACAAGAACCCCATTAGAAGCTCAGGGAGAAGCAATCGTTAATGCAAGAAGGAAACCTGTATTTACCATAGAAAATGACCCAAATGCACTTCAAACCCCTTATATGAGAACAGCGACAGTTCCACAGCAAACTCAAAGAAGTTTAGAAGAAGCTAGAAGGCGTTAATGTCACATTTCTTGTAGAACTTGCCATATCCTCGATGGAGGAGTAGTTGTGATCGAAAGCCATGTGGCAAATGCGATAATCAATAGAGTAAATTCGGGCGGTAATTTATTTGAGCGCCTGAGTATTCATATTGATACTCCATTTGGCCGTGCAAAAGAGCAAGCAAATCAGATCCTATTGGACATAAAAGAATATAACTCCTCTGCACCAACCTCTAATGGTGCAGATGCAGTATTTCAAATTGAAACGGATATAAGCGAACTTAATAGTTTAACTGAATCTGAGTTTGACATTAAAAAACAACAGTTTGGAAAGAGAAACCCAGCAGAGGAGAGAAGAGCAGATGAGCTAAGAATAGCTTTACAAGATGCTGCTCGTGCGATTCATATAGAAGATTTATTTGGCTCACCTCTTGTATCTTTCGAAAAATTTAAGGAACAAGCGACTAAACTTCAGTACTTTCTGGGGCAAGATCTCAATATAGCAGAGGAGCTTAGAAATAAGGTTTTGCAGTTTGGTGAGAATAGAGCAAATTATGATTCTCTGAATGAGTTAGAAGGCAGGCTATCGATATTGATCGATATGCATACAGAGTTAGGTAGGCCAGAAATTATACCCGGACAGCGGGAGCTGATTCTGCGAGAGAAGTTTAGTGCACTGGTTACGAACCATGGGGATTTTTATGATTCTCTTATAGATTACGCCTTAACTTGCAAAGATAGAATCTATGAGCTATCGAATAGGTTCCATCAAACCCTTACTCGACATGAACAAGAAGTATTAAATGAAGTTGAAAACAGATTAATAGCTGCAAAAAGGCGATCTGAAACGAATATTAATAGGCCTGCTGATGATATTGGCGATGTTTTAGATAGTCTAGAGGCATCATCCAAACTTCGAAATAATAGATTTGAAGAAAAAGTTAAGAAGTATGATGGGAATGAATTCGTTAAACTCTTAGAAAAAACTGGATATAACATTAAAGATGAAGAGGCTAAGAGAAATGCATATCATGCGATCGGAACCGAAGATAATTGGCCCAAAAGAGCACTACATCTTGATCAGTACTTAAGATATAGCAATGCATTGAATAACCTTACACCAGAACAGCTTGCTACTTTGAGGGATATTACACAAAAAATTCAGTTAATATCTCAAAATAGCCTCCAGGTAGATGAAGTTTTCTACTACAAATTAAGAAATCAAGAAACAATAGAAGCTAGAAAAAACCTAGATAGAGAGTTCGTAAGATTCCAACGACGTTTAAAGCAACTCGATTTCAATACCAACATGTGGAGTGGGGTTAGTCTGCTTTCAAGCATTGGCATACCGTCATTGTCTGTGTGGGGAGGTATTCTTCTTTCAGGTCATCTTGGAAAAAGCTTCCTGAATGTCATAAATTCAGGGCAACTTACTAATGCAACTTCAAGTTACCCATTGGTTGTTACGATGCTATCTGTTCTATGTGTTGGTGCATTAACATTTGGAACATCCTTTATAAATAGATGGATAAATAGGGCAATAGAGCAACGGATCGAGCTTAACAGATTCAAACTTGAAGCATCTAAACTCAAGGATATGATCAAATCAGTAATGAACCCGACTTTAATGAAGTATCCAGAATATAGAGCCATGGTACTTGGCTCATATTTTAAGGCTTTAGCATTTTCAACAGCTCGAAAAGTTCAGCGTTTCGATCCTGTCCAAGGTGCCAGGTTGGGCAAGTTATACGATCGATATATAGAATTGAATGCTCATTCATTAGCCTTGCAGGATGAAGGCGAAGATAGAGATCCAACAGTTGGAAATAGGATACAAGAAGTTGCTGTCAAGATTGCTAATTTACAACAAGAAAACCCAATAAATTCAACTAAGAATCCATTGAAAGTGATCACATGGGCTGATGAAGTTGATCTAAATGACCAATACTTTAGAGGTATGACGAACTTAATTTTCACATTACCTCAAATAATAGAGGCAAGATATCAGCTCACATTTGAAGGGACTCAACAAATCATATCAACATTGGACAAGATATCCGATACAACAAGCGACTATGCTGAGAAGGATAATGTGAGAGGTGACGATATCGGAGAGCAGTTTGTGTATCTTGAATGTCCACATGTTGTCATTGGAGCTAAAGGGATGCTTGGGGCTATTAAGTCTTTATTTAAATAACTATGGCGCTATCAGAGTCACTTTTGCATTTACCAGTTAGTGCTCAGAGCTATATTGCTCCTAGTGAACTTAATCAACATTCTAGAGTTGACCCCACCGACTTCAGGCGTCAAGTAAGAACCTGGCAAGATGGATATCAAGAGCAAAAATTAGTAAATGATTCGAGGAAATCCATAAATCAAGGTACTTATGATACAAGTAATGGATACAGAGTTGAGGTTAGTTATAGTGTTTGGGCAGTTCATGAAAGGTCGGGTCTAGGTAGCGCAGAAGCATTACAAGCTGATCTTTTTAAGAGTCATGTTCAATCTGTTGGAGTCGACTCGAGCTCACTAGTATTTTATGACGAGCAAGTAGCACCTGTTTTGAGTGTCCTTGACTCAGCTGGAAATATTGGAACTGCTGGGAGGTTCGGTAAATTAATTATTTCGGTTACTAAGATTCCGCCTGGAGCGCCAAGAGCAGAAAAACCTCCAATAGGTGCTAAAGGTTCAAGTGCCACTGCTGCTATACAAGCACTCGAGGTTCATGCAAATGAAATGTTGCCATACGGTGAATGCCTTCCAACCATAGATGGGACTCTTGATTATCATGTAATTCATGCCATGTGGGAGAAAGATGATTCATTCGAGTGGGCAAAGCATGTTGCCCAAACGATTGCTCACCATATCGAACAGTATGGCGATAAAGGGATAATTTTAGGCGGTGGTCATGCAAGTATTCTAAATATTCCGCTTTGGGGTGGGGCACAAAATTCCGCAATATTTTGCTGCCCAGTGGTTGTAAGATTTAAACGACATGAGAGAGCATTAGATCCAGAGCCACTACTCCCATTGCCGCCTGCAGTTCCATTATCGATTACTGACCCAGGATTCAACGAAAAACTCAAAGGTGCACGCCAGTTTGTTAATCCTGATGGTCGCAGGGAAGGAATGTTTACAGCATTTGATATTCTCCCAAGGCTAGATTCAAGAGGTTTCAATGTACCAGGGCGTTCTGAAAAAGATGAGTTTCACTCCCCTTCAAATCCATTGCAGCAGTATTCAATGTTTCACTCATCAGCTCGCGCTCTAAAAGAACTGAGAGATCTATTATGGATGAGCGCTAAGGAAGGTTGGTTACCTAAACTTGGTGGAGTTAGATTCACTTATAGAGATAGAGATACTATTTACTGGCATACTGGCACTTTGCCTGGGCGAGTTTGTGAAGTTGAAGCTCACATAGAAAACGTTGCTGAAAACAATGATCTATCAAAAGGGCCTTTGTCTATAGTATCAAATGAGGAATTTCCAGATCCAGAATGGCCTGTGATGTATAGAAAATATCACATGCAGGTAAGGGAAAATATGGAATTTGGACAACTCTTTCAAGGGGGGCCACGTTACCGATGTGCTTTTATCGAAGGGGTTGAGCCTATGCAGCAACCTGGAGCAACCTTAAGAAAAATAGCATACACACCTTTCGAACTTTATACTGGTATACGTGACAGGATTGTGAATGTTCTTGCAAGAAACCCTGGGTACTCTCTACTCTCACACAGATATACAGGGATAGTTGACATCCCCGTTTGGTGGGGTGGCTTCGGAAATCCATACGCACAAAGAAGAAATGCTATGATTTTTCTCGAAAACAGAGATCTTAAAGGTGTTGAATTATTCGATAGTCGAGGGAATCCAATTCATCCTGCTGCAGAAGAGTTCCTTTCCTCTCAAATGAACTTACTACTACACCGAGATACCCAAGGATTATTTGCTGAGGGTAACCATGACGGAAATCCATCCTGGCATAAAGTGATCTTTGATAAATCAATTGCTGGTTTTACATTGCCTTATTTTCAGCTTCAATCTGAGATGAGCCCAGAACTGAGGTATATAGAGGATGTTATAAAAGTTGGCGAAATTGATGCAGGTTTAAATCGCGCAATAATTCCAGTCAAAATCGGAAACGAATGGTATGCATGGGTCGTTTCAATGGCATATCCTGGATTTGACGATGATGAGAGAGAAGGACAACAGGCTAGAGATCTTGGTAAAATGAATGCTGAAAGTGCAATGCGTCCACTGACATTAACTTGTGGTGCATATAGAGACCGGGGATATTTTAGTGGTAGTTTGATATTTCAGGTGCAATTTCCTCAGTTATGGGAATCCCCTGACCAATGTATTGGAACAGGTGAACTTTCAGGTGCATCAAATTCTGTTGGAAAGGGATTTGTTTATCATAGAGTATACTTGCTAAGGATTGATGACCCATTTTTTTTAGCAGATCCCCTCTCTGGTCTACAAAAGTTCCATGAAAGAGACAGATCATTGATGAGATTACTATAACCTACTGTAATTTAAAGCATATTTATTGAGTCACAGCGAGCTGGATTTAGACTATAACCATTTATGAGATGCTTAATAACGTTTTACTAGAGGCTCTGAGAGGAAACAGCAACAGAGCCGTACTTGGTGGAGAGCGAGATAATAGTGTAAGGGCTGGGGTTATATTATCTAATACAACTGAGCCATCTGAGGCAACTAAGGCAGTAAGATTTACTAGTAATGAACAGATTCGCGATGAATTCAAGAAGGAAGTAGATAAATTTCTTGCACAAAATATGACACAAGATGAGGCGATAGAAAGAGCCATTGAAGAGTTAAATTCAAGAGCTGATAAGGTTCGTCTGGCTCAAGGAATAATTATCGACGTTTTTCGAAATGAAATACCAAACTATGAGACTGCCAATGCTGGGCTAGTAAGCGACAATGCTAGAGAGCTTATATCGCAGGGGATAAAAAATGCTATTGATGAAAAAAAGATGAATTCGGAAGAAAGTAGGTCATTTCGTGATCGCTTGTCTGGTTTCACAGAAGCATTCGGTAGCCCACTTGCTACATTTGCAGGAAGTGTTTTTAAGATACCTTTGAACTTAGCAAAGATAGGTTCAGTCGCAGGGCTAGGAGTTTTTGCTTTCTACGAAACTCTCTTTCATTTTCGTGATACAGGAATTTATGGATCTGATGTTTGGAGCACTGGTGCGCTAGAAATAGGAAGAGGGCTCATGATTGCATCAGCAACTATGCTCGGTTTTGCTGTCGCTGCAAAAACTGGAGGTCAGCTCATTTATGACCCAGCAGTGGCAGAAATTAATGCAAAGTCAGAAAGTAATTCAGGATGGAGTAAATTTAAGGCTCACCTTGGTGCTCTTTCTATGCTTGAGACAACTAAAGCTGTTGTGGCTTCATATCTTTTAGGAAAAGGGGCAGCTGCTGGACTTGATTTTCTTGCGCTTATACCACCTGGAAGTCATGGAACCGTTGCTGCAGTTGGTACCTTGTTTTGGCTCGGTGTAAAGGTGGTTGGAGATCTCTCAACAGCATATAGATTGAGAGGGATTCTTAAAGACGAGGGATTATGACATTACCAAGGTTTACATACGAACAAGGTGGAGGGTTAACTGATAAAGATATTGAAAATCTTGCCCTTTTTTCTGGCCAATCTCGCCCCTCACCGATTCGTCCATCTGAGAAAGAAATTGAAGAGCACCTACAAAAACTACTGTCCCAAAGGAAAGGTACTGAGGAGATACACCATATAGGTGTATTTAATAGTTCTGCGAATGAAGCGGTAAAAGGTGGCGACAATTCAAGGCTTGTTGTCGAAGGAATGGAGCCAGTTCTTTCTCCAGCGCATATAGAATCCTTTATGAGGAATCATATTAGAAACGGAGGTAAGCTTGAGGATGTAGTACTTATGGCTACGGGCCTAGACGGTCAGAGGGCTGGAGAGGTTGTGATGATTAGCTCCAACCAAAGATATAGATATAACCCTGGAGGCGATGCTGCTGTATCTATGGCAGTTTCAACTGCAGATAGAATGAATACTGTTACAAGTATAACGGGAATAGAGATCCCAGTTTTAAGGACTATGGTTGAAAAATTAAAGGGTAGTAAGCTAGTAACAGCGCAAGGTTGGCTAACTGAAGCTGAATTCGAGGTTGCACTGGATCTAACTAATGAAGAATTAAAGAAGGTAGTATCAGAGCAAACTAATAAATTGAAACTCTCTTCAGACTTTGAAAGCACTACAGGTCTTAGTATTCAGGAGATAACAATAGAAAACTCAAGGCGATACTCGAGTGATTTAGAGCAAAGTAAAAAAGATGATGAAGCAAAAAAATCACTAAAAATCTCAGGATCTACTACTTTATTTAATAACAAATCAAAAGAGATCATAGTAAAATTCCCTAATATCGTCTCCTTGAATGGAAAAGTTGTGCACACTAGGGATGAGCTCAATCAGGCATGGAAAGAAATAACTGAAGATGCCAGTATCACCCATGTTTCAATCGGACTTAGAAATGATGCTGGGGATCAAAATGTAGTTATAATTGAGGTTGAAAGATGATCAAACTCTCTAACGCTCAAGACTCAATAGTTTCTGACGAATCTTCATTATCTCAGCTTACTGAAGCATTGAGAAGGGGCTGTTCTATTTTAAGAGATGATGGAACTATCTCTCCTACTAGTCTAGACAAGAACACAGTCCAGGAAGTCTTGAAGGAATTATCGAGAATCGAGAGTCCAAGCTTCGGCTCAGCTGCAAGAGAGCATATCTCACGAGAAGCGATGGATCGACTCAAAGAAGAATTGAAACGAGATTTATTACTCCGAATTTTAGGTTTGAATAATTCGCAGGGAGATCAAAGTGCAACCTGTGGTGTCTCCGTTCAGCAATTGAAGTTGATAGAACATGATCCAGGACGTTTCGTGAGGGAGGTTTTAGATTTAGTAGACAAAGGATTCTATCGAGAGGCGCAATCTGGTAGGGTGGTAAAATTGAAGCCAGAAGCTTTATATGCTGACTCTAACTCAGTTAGTTCTGAGTTTAGTCACGTAAAAGAGAGGCTCGCTGCTGGTAGAATATGGGATCTAGCCAATCTTGAACTAGATAACGGTGTTAATTTTGACCTCTCGATTTCAAGCTTTGAGACAGAACAGTCAATAAATACCTCTGGGATGGCAGGATATCCATCAAAATTTACAGGCCAGCCAGATCATTGGATAGTAAACGGATATAGAGCAAGATTTGGCGTTAATTACTCTGCTGATTACAATGATGGAAATCTTGAAGAAAGATTTAAATCGGGTCTTTATAATAATGAGCTGTGCTCTGTCTCTCTAAATGGAGATGGTTCAAAAAAACATATTGTTCTAATTTCTCATGTTGAGACAGATGAAAATGGAGAAATGCGCGTCTATGTAAGAGACACGCAGCTTCATAGAACTTCAGATAATAGATCGATCTATCAGAAGTTACTTGTAAAGGGTGCTAGGGGTGAAGGACATGATACCTGGAGTGTCCCTTTGTCAAGATTTTTAGGGTCTGATGGAGAACCTCCTATTCTCAGATTTGCGATGTCAAGGAAATCTACGCCTCAGGAAGATATGACAGAGAATCAGGATAGGGCTCTTATTGATTACAGAGCAAAAGAGTATAACTTTGGGTCAGCACTTACCTATTACGAATTTATGAGTCCATACAGTGAGGCTAATACTAGGAAATCCCTACAAATTTCACCTTCTAGTCCTATGAAGCCACTATTCCAGTCCTTAGGCTTTGATAAGCCATCTTTTAAGGGCGTATAAAAGACACATCAGTAAATTATCTCCCATAACCCTGTTAGTATGACAAATTTAGCACCAGAGCAGCAAGGAACAAGGCAGGATCTGCAACAGCCAAGGGGGGAAGTACCGCCTTCTCCATTAAATGGCAATCTTGGAGGTCATGAAGTAGTTCGCGATGCTCGTCCTTGGAGGCAACAGCCCCAACAAGCTCAAACTCCAGTTCAAAATACTGAGGAAAAACCGTCAGGACTCTTGGGATTTTTTAATAATCTAAAAGATAGAGTAGTTGGTGGATTTGAAGCCGTTCATGAGTTTGTTTCTAATAGTTCAGAAACATTAGTAGATCTACTAAAGTCAGCAATTACCTCACCATTTTTAAATCCTATCGGATTTGCTATTCAAAATTCTGAAGCAATACTAAGTGGTCTTAAAAAATCCTTTGATGTGATAAAAGATATCGTTACTCATCCTGCCTTTATAGCTGGATTAAGTATCGCACTAATAGCTGTTGGTACTGTTTTTCCTCCTGCTATGATTGCTGGTATTGCAATAGGTGCACTACAAAGTGCAGGTGATGTTATAGCAGCAGTTGCTAGCGGCGACCCAATGGCGATCGGGCTTGCTCTTGGAGGGCTTGCGCTTTGCTTTATTGGAGGTGGTGCTATTAAGGGGGCTCTCTCTGCTAGTAAGGAAATGCTAAAAGCTGGCGCTCGAGAAGCCACTGAACTTGCGGCTAAAAACATAGGAAAAGAAGCAGTCGAAAAATTAGCGCTTAATCCACAGTCTGTTCAAAAGCTTGGCTCAGAAATCGGAACAGATGCAGCCTTGGGAGTAAAGGAACTCATACGAAAAACGCCAGAGCTTGCAACAAATCCGGCACAATTGGAAGCAGCCGTTAAAGCCTCAGTGTCAGAGTTAACTGAGAAAAGAGTTTATGCCTTTCTTAAGGAAGCAGACACTCATAAAATTGTTGAACAACTTACAACAGAGTTTCTTGAGACTTTTTCACGTGGAGGAAAAGAATCGGTAGAAAAGCTAATGAGCTTTGGAATGACTAAAGAAGCGGCAGAAGAGGCAGCAAAAGAGCTCTCTCAAGCTATCGGTACAAAAGGATCCAGGGGAGCATTTGATGCCGAGCTAAAAGATATACTTGAAGAGCATATTTCAAAAGCAATCATAGATGATCTTAAAAAGAAAGGGATTCAGGAAGCGTTTGAAGGTAGTTTCTCGGCGCAAATGCAAGTAGTTAAAAACGAACTGGCTCAAGAGGGTATTGAGCTTTCTGATGATGCACTAAAGGCGATACATAAAGGCGCAAAAGAGGGCTTTGAGGAAGGGCTTGAACGTGGGGTAAGGAAAATAGTAAGGGAAGGAATAGAAGAAGCGTTCAGAAAATTCCGTAGGCCAAGGGACATGCCCCAAAATCTTGCTAATCAAGAACGTAAGAAAAAAGAGAGTAGACTAGATGTCAAAGATGAGAGAGATACACGAAATTCAAGTCCAAGTTTTGAGGCTAAAGTTTCAGTTGATGCTCCTTTAGACGAGGCTAGAAGGCCAAAAAAACAAGATCCTGGAGTTAATGTTTCTATTAGACAGGAGAGAGCAGATGATCTAAGCGGAAGAAGAAGTTTTCTTGTTGGGAAAACCTCATTTTACGGGGAAGATGAGTTTGACTACACAGGTGGATTAAGAGGAGGGGGATTAGCTGATGCGCTTGGAATCCCTGAAGCCAGAAAGGTTGATTCCTCCGAAATTAAAATCACGAAGGAAGAGGAGAAAGTATGAGCGATCTAAGTGCACAACTAACTGATCTCAATACAAGAGCTGCAACTTTAACTGGACAAGATAGCTCTATACCTGAGGCTACAAGGCTAATGCAGTCTTTGGGTCATCAGTTTCGACTTGAAAAAGCTAGCTCATATAATGAAATTCAGATGGAGATAAGTAGAAAACTTAGTAATGGTGGTACCGTAGACGAAGTCATAGCTTATCTTAAGGGGCTATATGAGGCAGGTAAGGATATAAAACTCCCTGCTGGATCAAAATTTGATGAGATAAAAGAAGAATCAGGTGATAATTGGAAAAAATATTTTCTAGCAAAAGCTGCAGGTGAGATGCTAGGCGAGATTGGGCGACCGACGAACGGAGCTGTTCAGTCTCAGTTTCAGAAAGTTACTGAGCCTCTGATTAACCAACTTAAAGATTATAACGATAAAAAGGCAGATGTAGATAACTACTCTAAATTAATAGCTGACCTAGGAGCCAAATCATTTGCTGATATTGCAGAGCTAAGAACTTATCTTGAAGAGCTAGGCAGTACCTCGACTGATGAAAGTGTAAAAAGAGTTGTAGCCCAGGTAATTGGTGAGATCGATAGTGGGGCAGGTGAAATGACTGATGCAGAAGCTAATACGATCGGTAACACCCCAGGGATGCCATCAAATGCACCTGATTCAAATAGAGTTGCAATACATAATAGAATTATTGAACGTGTGAAAACCGAGCTAGGAAACTTAAAATCAAGCGCGGAATCGGAGATGAAAAAAGCTGATGAGGCTCTAAAAGGAACCTTTCTTGCTGTTGGAAGTATTAAATCCCAGGAAGAGGCCGTAATTGCTGCGGATCTAGTAAATCTGAAGGCACTTGTTGACTCTGTTGAGAAGCGAACTACTACAATTGGCTCATCAAATTCTTCACCAGGCAGGACTACGCCTCCAACTAATTCGGGTAATGCCGAACTTGAAGCTGCTTGGAAAAAGCTAGAGATTGAGATCGATTTTGCAACTGGAAAAGTTACTAAACTTTCTTCTACTTCACCATTATATATAGGTGGCCTACGGGAAGGTGATACGATTCTCTCCTTTAATGAAGTAAGAGAAAAATATTCAAGCTCTGATATAGCTTCTGTAAGCTTCGAGCAACCAGGAACAGTCAATCAAAGACGTGCTGATGCTCAAACTGTGGCACTGGCCTTCTCAAAGGGTTATTTAGCCTATGTAAGATATAAGAGAGACGGAGAGGATGGGAAGAGTTTTGAATTAATTCCAAAGCTCTAGCGAGTCGCGTAGCAATCCATGGCTAACTGTACAGTCTAAGCATCTGAATTCAAACACTAAAAAGCTATAATTAACATTATCCTTGAATTTTGGATTTAGTCACAATATCTTATCTGGATGCTTATTTTAGTAATGGGTGTTCGTGGTGCAGGGAAAACTCCGCTAGCTCAGGAGCTTGCATCCGTGATGGGTTATAAGTTTATCGATTCAAGTGAGCTTTACTCAGAATCAATTATTAAAAAGCTTAATAATCAAGAAATGCCCGATGAAATCGAAAGAAAAGAGTTTTTATCAAAAGTTAAAGCCGCATCTTCTAAGGCATTAATTGGCGCTGAAAATGTGATTCTCTCATGCCCTGCGCTTAGAGAGAAAGATAGAGTAGAGATCTTGAGTGATGGAGATTTTTTTAAGATCATATATCTGGAACATGACTCCGAAAATCAACAACAATCTAAAAGCTTGGAACCTCCTTTGGATGCTATTAAAGTAAAAGCAGCACTACCGATACAAACCCAAGTTGATATTGTTTTACAGAATTTAACCTTGCAGTTTGCTGCTTAAGGAGTCTGCTCAGGTACTCTAGCACAATCCCATGACCTTGCGTAATCTTTAGGCAATGAACTGAATCTTGTTAAATCTATCAAATCGGTGAGCTTGCCACTAGTAATCCCAACAACTCTCTCCAAAAATAAACCACTTGTAGATGCATACTCGGCTAAGGCTTCAAGTGTTGGATATTCGACTATATGCATATGCCTACATGTTGTTATAGAGGAACTGCCGATGATTGCAGCTGAACCTCTATGGGTTGCTAATGCTTCTAGTATCTGATTGTCTCCTCTGGTTAATACTGAGGAGCTAACTTCCTTTACACTTGTCATGAACTCCAATTGTACTCGATAAGCAGATCTTAAAGAAGCGATTTCGGCATTAAAAAGGTATCTTAAAAGAAAAATTTCATTAAAATATGAGTTATGACTGGCCCATCGACCGCACCGAATATTGAAGTATTTTACGATTGTGAGCGTCAGATCGACCTAGGTGAAGGGGCTCTGGCAATAAGCCATGACGATGGAACTTCCTTCGGATTCGTAGATCTTTCACTTGGTAACATCTATCTCTTTGAATCTGGTGAGGTCATTAGTCTAAGAAGAGGCAGAAACAACCTGATAGCATCTCGTGACCCAAATGGCATTCCTTCTATGATTGGTACAATCGCTCAAGGTTCCGAGCGAAATGAGCTTATAGTTGCATGTGATAGAGGTATCTATAGCCTAAATACTCTCAGCCTTAAGCTAAAACTGATCTGTCACCCAGAAGCAGATAGAGAAGCATTAGGAGTAAGATACAATGATGGAAAAATATCTCCTGATGGATTTTTAATTGTAGGCTCAATGTATAAATCACCAGAACTTAGGGATCAAAATCCAGACTCAGGGCATCTATGGGCAATTAATACATTAACTGGCAACTCATCGATTATTGCTTCAGATCTGAATATTCCAAACGGTCTTGTTTGGGAGGTTGGTAATGAAAACTTTTTTTATCATATTGATACACCGACTAGATCTATCGTCCGGTATCGATATCAACCTGGTGTTCTTGAGTTAGAAAAACCACCCTTTATTTCTGATCCAACTGTGATTGCTACCATTGAAGAAAGAGCTGGTCTTCCCTCATGGCCTGATGGAATGACAGTAAGCTCAACTGGAATTGCAGTGGTAGGCTTATATGAAGGTAAAGGTCTATGGCTAGTTGATCTAAAAAATCCTGAGAATCAAAAAATAATCGATTTACCCGTTAGACAGGTCACAAACGCAGTATTCATAGATGATACTCTTTATGTAACTACTGCCGATGAAGGGATGAAATATAAAGAACAGGGTCTCGAGCCTCAAGCTGGGAATGTATTTAGACTTAAGATCAATGGGCTGTCTGCCCCTCAATACTCGGTAGCTGGAGTGAGTACGATGTCGTATCCTTCAAATCCTAGATTCTACGGATAACTTCTCTGCCCCGATAAAAAGAGTCATATCACCTGATGTTTGAAAGGTTCCCTTTGGTATTACTAGAGCATCCCCTTCTCTCAGAGCATGGCAACCTAACATTCCATTGCCGCTTGTAACTATTCCCAATGAAGTAGAGTCGATGGTTACCCTTGAGTCTCCAGTTAGCATAGCAACGTTGAACTCAGGGCAATCATAAACACAAGAGTCCTCTTTGTCTCGCGTTGTATAAATACCTTTAGCATCCATATCAAGGAATCTTAGAAAATTCTCTGAGTCAATAAACTTAGGAGTGAGCCCACATCTGATCACATTATCAGAATTTGCCATACATTCTATTAGCTCACCTGAAATATACCCATGAGGTACATTTGCAGGTGTATATATAGCTTCTCCCGGTTTAAGGGTTACTAAATTTAAAAAAAACATCAGGGGCAATCCCACATCATCTGCAGAATAACGTGTACAGCTTTCTATAAAAATCTCTTCTAGTTCAGTTGTGATGCCTTGAGCCTTCAATCTGTCTAGTAAAATTCTTACTGCAGGAGCTCGATTCTCGTGACGAATAACTTGTTTAATCATTCCTTCTCGATCTGATCTGCCTGCAACTAAAGCCAATAATTCAGGGTAGCGATTTAATGTGTCAGAAAAATCAGCCTTAAATCCATGAAAAAGTCTAACAGTAGTTAAAGCAATTCCAATCTCAGGTTTATGATTAGAATCCGGATAATGTGAAGGATCAGCCTTATGTAGCTCTTCGGCTGTCCTTTTATCTGGATGCATCTGTATGCTTAAGGGCTCATTAACAGAAAGCACCTTCATCAAGAATGGATAATCTTCAGGATTTATAGATGAGTGCTTGGGCTTAGAAGGAGCAGAAGGATGAAATCCGATCCAAAGCTCCGCATAAGGTTTAGTTTCATCTATCTCTTCAGGCAGTAGTTTAGCAACTAAAGATTTGCTCCCGATTTTGCCCCAAGGGTAGTTCATCGCAGAACATACTAATGGAATTGGCTCGCTGTTAAATTGATCTTGACTTACTAACATAATTCATATGGCTTAAATATAACGACTTCAGATTTGCTCTCATCTCAAGATAAGAGTTAAGTCTATCTTGATAAAAAGATGCCTCATCAGGTTCAATTACTATGCTTTCTTTCTCAGTATATTTTGATGCTTCACGTAAATTTTTAAAAACTCCAAGTTTAGTGAATCCCATTAGCGCACTGCCAAGCATTCCTGCTTGAGGAGTTGAGACTAGTCGAATAGGCAGATTCAAGACTGATGCTAGTATTCTCATCCATTCCTTATGATCTGATCCGCCACCGCCGAGCCTGAGTTCGTTGATATCGACGCCAGAAGATCTAAGAGCATGAAGAACGAATGCAAATGAGTAGGCAACGCCCTCTAATAGACTTCTGGCAATATCAGCTTTAGTATGATGTGGCCTTAGACCAATAAAAACACCTGAAGCAATATTGCCGATATCAAAATCTCGTTCTCCAGTAAAATATGGGAAAGAGCAGATTCCATTGGCTCCAGGTTTTGAATGAAGTGCCATATCAAGTAGCTTATAGAAGCTGATATCTGAGAAGAGTTCGGAAAACCAACTAAATCCTAAAATCGCATTGTTAATTCCTGAGCCATTAAAATAAGTTCCTTCGAAAACAGGACATGATTGCACCAGGCCTGAGGAGTCTTCAATAGGTCTATCCATTGCAACCCTCAGCATTCCTGAAGTTCCAAAGTTGCCGATTGCAATTCCATGTTGTAATCCACTTAAAGCAACTCCTAAGGCTGCTCCATCGTAAACGCCTAAGAGAACAGGAGTCTGAAGATCAATGCCAAGCTCAGTGGCTAATGATTTTCTAATAGGTGCTGTATATGTGTCACCCTGATTAACCATTGGAAACTGTTCGGTCTTAAGTTCAAGTTGTTCCAGTAGCTTCATTGACCACGTCTTACTGTTTATATCAAATAATTGAAATGCATTAGCAGTACTTAGATCAGTTACCGATTCCCCTGTGAAATGCTGCATAATGAATGATTTTGAGCAGAGAAATCTACAAGCTTGATTAAATATCTGTGACTCGTTTTTCTTGAGATATACAAGCCTGCTTAATGGATACTGAAATAGGGGAGGGCATCCAGTTATGCGATAGACCTCATCTTTATCGAATTCATTCAAAAATTGTTGATACGTCCCTTGTGCTCTTGTGTCAGCAAAGGATGATATGCCTGTAATTGGTTTATTGTTCTCATCTAAAAGAATTAGCCCAAATTGGTACGATGCTAAAGCGATTAACTTAACTTTGCCCTCATTGCCAAGAATCGCCTCCTTGCAGGCATCATTGATCAGTGTGATTAGTTGAGAAGGATTATGTTCTGCTTTACCACTTGAGTCTCTATCTAAGGAAAATGCACGCTTGGCAACATGAAGAATTTTACCAGTTTGATCTACTAACCCAGCTTTTAGATTAGTAGAACCAACATCAAGTGTTAGGACTAGTGCCATGCCCTGACTCTTACATCAGGATTCGCTAGAGTTCCTGGTAGTTTTTTTTCAACAAAAAATTTTCTCATATCTGAAACCATTGTATCACCCATTCCTTTAAGAGATTCATATGAATAGCCCCCTAGATGAGGGAGAACTACAGTACGTGGTGCCTTTAGAATTCTGTGATTTCCATCAATTGGCTCACCTTCCACAACGTCTGTTCCATAGCCTCCTATATGACCAGACTCTAAGAGCTCAATCAGTGATGTTTCATCTAAGCATTCTCCTCGTGTGGTATTGATAATAATTACACCTTTTTTGGTAGTAGTGAGCCTATCCTTGTTAAGTATCCGGAGAGTTTCATTATTGAGAGGACAATGTAGAGAGATAACATCTGAAACTTTTAAAAGCTCCTCTAGTGAAACCTTTTCAACTCCACGGACTTCAAGTTGCTCCTTTGTTCTTGCTGGATCATATCCTAAAACATTCATTCCAAAGCCGTTCTTTAGAATCTGGCCAGTGTAAGATCCTATTGCTCCTACACCGATTAACCCTACCGTTTTCCCCTTGAGCTCTAGTCCCATAAGAGTTGCTCTCGATGCCCACAAACTATCACGAACTAGTCTATCACCCTCAACAACTCTTCTTGCAACTGACATAAGAAGGGCAACTGCAAGTTCTGCAACAGATGCTTGCTCAACTTGCCATGAAACTTTACTCACTGGGATACCGAGCTCAGTGCAGGTTACTAAATCCACATTATCACATCCAACACCATGCCTCGTGATTATTTTTAGTTTGGGAAGCGCCTTAAGGACCTCCTTTGAAAATACTGGGGTAACGCTAGCTATGATTCCATCTAGATCTGAGAGCTCTTCAGTAAATATTGATAAATCTGACCCAGAATCAATTTGGTGACGGGAAACTTTAGAGAATTCCTCGAGCTGGGATATGTGCTCCAAAAACAGCTTTCCGAATGAGCTTGAGTTAACTATACCAATATTAACCATACCGGAGTCTATACGAACATCTTAGAGCTAGGTCAAGTAAAGGCCAATCTTTAAAAATGCTCTGCAACTGCTACTACTGGTTTAATATAAGTTGGATCCGACGCCGCAGCTGTGATTTCCTTTGGATCGAAAGGAACTCCTAATGTTAATAATTGGTTGAGGTATCCAGGATTTAGATTTTGTACTCGAGCCATTACAATTGGAAAATCTAACCAGTCCTCTGGTCCAGCATTAACTGTAGCAAACTGAGATACGTCTCTTAGAACCTGATTTCGTTTTAGTTCTTTCGACTGAGGTAGCTGACCGGGAGAGGTGTTACTCCCATGTGGGATACTCAGTGTTCCGATTACTCCCATGTTATCTGCAGCAAGACTCCAAAGCTCACTTGCCACGTCACTTCCGCTGCCATCAAAAATAAGACTAAACGGACCATTTTCATTTCGAACAGCGGTAACATAATCATTAGATGTAATGTCTATCCTTCGATAGGTTCCACCTAACATATTTACCAACCGTGCCTTTAGGGAGTCTTCTGGTAGGGTGTCAACAACTGTGACGCTGTGATCAAGTGAACGTAAAACCATCAAAGCGGACTGACCGATACTTCCTGCTCCTATTACCAGAGTATTTAACTTTTCTTGAAGTGGGAGATTCAGAGTTACTTCCTGATCAAATACTGAGAATCTATTATCGGCGCTGGATATTTTATTAGACCTTTCAAGAAGTAGCGCTCGAATATTCTTGATTACACAAGTTACGCCGTCTCCAAGGACATAATGCTCTGGATTTACTTCTCCATTTGGAATAAGAACCAATTGTTCGATAGGAACTGATCTTAAATAGGTAAGAGCACCATCTTGTCTAAACATTCCAAATTCATGCCAATTATCTGGATCGTGAAAACGGTCAGGTCTTTTTGCTAGCAGGGAATCAGGATCTACATCATCATTTGGCATCCTGATCTTTACCATCACACGATCGCCAATTTTAAACGGGCAAGAATTGTTATTTAGATCATCTGCCAGATCCACGATTTCACATACTGCTTCATGACCTGTTACTAATATCGGACTATCTAATCTTGGAGCCCCGTGGGTTCCAGCATCGAGACCTTTATCAGTGGCACAGAGAGCTACATATAGTGGACGAACTCGTGCGTGACCCGGTGCAAGATCTGCTAGACGTGAAGCAGATACATCTCTTAAACCTACTCTTGCCTCAGTAAGATCGAAGTCAACTGTAATAGCCGGAAATTTTGAATGCTCAGGAGCCATTTATACCTCTTTGGATAATTTATCCAGAGTATAGGATTAGAAATGTAGCTAAGCAAGTTAATGCAACTAAGATGCGTTAACTATGTGTTTCGACGACCTTCTATCGAACCTAGTTGATCCTGAAATATCTTCAAATTCGATCTGATTCCATGAATGGACAATAACTACATCAGTAGCGACACCTTTGCCGTTACGTAATTTTTCTAGTTCGTGTACCTGATTAGTAGCAAGTTGCTCTAGTTTTGTTAAAAGACTGTGTAAATTATCATCGAAATTTTCATCGTTAGGGATAATTATATAAACTGTACCAAGACCGTTCACTAGAGCAGCCCCTGCATCTGACATCGTATCGCCTACCATTACCATAGAACTTCGCTGAAAAAAGTATTTTTTGCTTTGTTCTCCGTTTTGTAGCATGTATCTAGGCTTTTCACTTTCCGGTATTGCTGAATATTTTTCTTGAAATGCTATGTCTTTGATACTCTTTGCAACAGTTCTTACACCATCAATTAGCCATTTGTCGCTACCGTTCTCTTTACGAACTTTTGGAGCATCTCCCCTGACGACATCGCATAGATCATAAAGTGATGGTGGATAATCTGGAGCCGGATTATGATCTGATGTTTCAACAGCTTGATCGATATTAGTTTGATAGCCACTCAAAAGATCTGCAGGTACATCCGGCTGTTTAGCTGAGAAGAATTTTAATGCCCTCACAGTATTATTGTGGGGAGCTGCACTACAAACCCCAACGTACATGCCGGAACTTTTTGCTCTAAGGATTAATGCCGCTGAACCTTCAACTGGCCTGCAAGCATGTAGCATCTCGTTAAATTTGTGCGGATCTCTTTGAATTCGCTCAACTAGCTCTTTAAAGACTGCAGGAACGATGGAAAATGGGTACTCCTGTCTGGCCCCAGCTATATACACATCAGACAAGGAATCTTCAGATGCCTCTACAACATCATGCCTGAATCCATTAACCAGTCGGTGTTCATAATATGGAGATTTCGTATCACCGTATGTGTAGTTATACCTTGTACCGCCAATTGCTCTTTCAATTAATTGGGTTAGCTCTGCTATATCGCCATCAAGTCCTCTTTTAAGACAATCTTTGAAACCTCGACCATCGACTGACCTAAATGTCTCCCAAAACTCAACCCATTTACGGTCTGAATCAGGATCATCGATTTTAGTAATCTCCTCAAGGTAGGGATGCCTTACACTCCTTAAGGCTTCCCTAATGACTCTTGCATAGCATGCGAATGCATTTGCATAGAGTCCATCCTCTGTATCATAGATAGTTCCGTCTGCATCTAAAATAAGAGCTAATGCTGTCTGTTTAATAGGGCTACACGTGACAGTGACGCTAATTCCTAATTTTGAAAGCTTACTCAAGATCTGATCTCGCCTTGCGCTTGAAGCAAAAGAATCATCTGTCGGTTTAAAATCTTGAGGTATTCGTCCTATGGATATTGGCTCTCCAGTCATATTTTGCTCTTACCATAAAAACAAAAAGAGTCGTTAGTCCACCCCGATTTAAAAACTACTGATGCCGAACTTTGAAACATCTAATATTGATGTATCAGAAATCAAATTCTTAACAAAGTACCCAAAGTAAATAGCTGTTGTCTGAACTGAATCCTATGAGTTATTTCTAGATTCAAGATATTGAATTATCTCGGTTATTGCCTCGTCTGGTGGGGCAGATATATGGACTTTTAGGCAATTTTTTGGTTCTTCAAGGATCTCCAGCTGGCTATCTAACAATTTTGGGTTCATAAAGTGGCTTTTTCTACTAGTTAGTCTTTCATAAAGAAGCTCTCTGTCTCCATGTAGAAAAATAATTATTGATCGATTTGAAGAGGATAAAAGTAGTTTCCTATACTTCTCTTTAAGAGCTGAACAAGCAAGGACCGTACAATCAATTTCCCTAATTGCGTCACTCATTGACTTAAGCCAAGGTTCTCTGTCTGTATCTGTAAGTGGAATGCCTGATGCCATCTTTTTCTTGTTATCTTCAGAATGAAAATCGTCCGCCTCTAAAAAAGTATATCCAATTCTAGCTGCTAGCTCTTTACCGATTGTTGATTTTCCAGATCCGGCAACACCCATAATCAGAATTAACATAATTCAAAGTCTTACTTGTGTAGAGCTAAATCTCAAGTGTTTGAGTAGCGATCGCGTTTGATAGATAATAATTGAAATTATGAGTGAAATTGCTGTTTTAACCGATCTAAATGGAACCCTTGATAGGGCCGAACGAATAAGGCAAGAACTTTGGAGAACTGCATGTTTTGAGGTTCTAGGTTTTCAGGGAGAAGCTGACATATTTAAAGCGTCACTTGGATTAGCAGGTAAAGACGTAATACCAGCTGTTGGAGCCGCTATGAGAGAGGCTGGATATAGCAACGTTACAGATGAGGATGTTGGGAGAGTTTACAAACGAAGAAATATAATTCTAGAAAATGAAGGTTATGAGGCTAAAGGCTACCCATTTAGAGAAGGAGCAGTAGAGCTTTTAAGAGAGCTACATGGATTTGGATTCCCTATTGCAATAGTGACTTCTGAAACAGAAGCCCATGCGATGAGATCTGCAGAACGTAATGGAATTAAAGATCTTATAGCCGGCGTTGTAGGGCGGGACACTAAAGTTGATGGTAATGAGTTAAAAAGAAAACCAGACTCCATGCCTTATGATGTTGCAGCTAGAAGGATTGAGGAGCATAGGGAAGCAAAAATCAGATTTGTAGCGATGGAAGATACAGCACCAGGTATGTTTGCTGCTCTTACAAGTAGACCTGTAGAGGATCTAGTACACTCAAGAGATATTCAAGGTTCATGGGACATTGCTAAGCAGATGGAGAGAATTAGCGGAGGAATGTTTTCTCAAGATGAATTACTTAAAAATATAGCACTTCAAGATGCTGATTTTGGGCAGATTGCGGAGTTTTTTAGAGAGATGAGAAAAGTGCTGTAGTGTTCCTATACTAAAATGGATTTACTATCCTTACACCTTCAATTTTCTGGCCATCACTTAAATCCTCAGTAAACAACGTATCACATCCACTAAAGATCGCAGCGGATATAATTGAAGAATCATAAAATGAATACTTAGTTTTTTTTGATATTTCCAGTGCTTTTAAAAAAAGTTCAGTAGACCATGTTACAAAATAAAGAGGTTTAAGTATTTTGAGAAAATAAAGTTTAAGCTCATCGTGCGTGAATGTAGGCTTGAACTTCTTTAATGCTACATTAGAAAACTCATTTATGACCTGATAGCTAATATGCCCATCTCCGGACTGAATTGCCGTTCTTATCAGCTCTTTTGCGATATTCGCTTTTTTTATTTGTTTACTGTCGAAGCTATAAATAAAAATATTAGTATCTAAAAAAAACTTACCGTTCATTTAACTCTTCACGTGAAAATTTGCGGCCAGAATTTATGTGGCTAAGCTGTTCCATTATGGAGTCAAATTGATCCGAGGTAACTGCTGGCCTAGTAAACTGAGAAAGCCATTCACGGAAAGCATCATTGAGACTGATATTCTCTTGCTTTGCAAAAAGTCTAGCTTTTTTAATTAAAAGAGGATCGGCGCTAAATGTAATATTAAGTAGTTTTTTCTTCGATCGACTCATAAGGGTATAGTACACGAGTTTCGTGTGATTTTCAAGCTGTTTTTTAAGGGGGGCCTAGAATCACTCTAGCCCTGTTGATAAAAGAAGCCATCTTCTCTCATTTCTTCCTCTGCTGCTCTCTTCAATCCATCCTCTAGCTCGTGACTCAAAAAGAAAATAGAAATTACCATCAGTGCCAGCTGCAGCAGAAGGGGGATTCGGATCAAGTGCACCCTTTTCTACAGCACGTTTTACAACATTATCAAAGCTAGAAACTCCAGAACTGAAAATCGACTCAATTCTTAAAAGCTCTCCTTTAGGTGAAAGTACAGCTCTAAATCTTACATTTCCCTCAATTTTTTGTAACTCTGCTATCGATAAGCCTAAAAAACCTCCACCCTTAATTTGAGCAAATACCTGCTCAGCAACGCGTCTTACAAAAGTAGCGAACTTATCTGCTTTTGCGTTAAGCATTGTAATCTCACCATCTGAAACGGAGGGGAGATAGTCTTGAACTCCTGCTGAGAGATTTGGTTTTTGATCAGTGATAAGACTTTTTAAGAGAGACTCTTGGGAGAGCTTTAGGGTTGATAATTTTTGGGAGTCAGGAGAGGAAGAACGGGGGTCAGGCCGGGAGGGTCTATCGTCTGCGTCAGCAGACGAAGCAGAAAAACGGGGGTCAGGCCGGGAGGCCTGACCAGGTGGAGACGGCAAAATCCTATTCGGTTCGTCGGATCTTTTTATTATCTCTTTTTTTGCACTTGAATCATGATCTGAAATGTTTTTAGTTTCTTCTGGTGGAGACTCTTTGTTTTCTGATGGTGAAACAATCTGTTTTCTTTCTTCAAAGATGATGCTCGCTTCAAAAACCTCAGGGAATGTAACTTTATTTGTATTTAAAAGTAATAAAAGCGCTGTTAGATGAAAAAATAGGGACAGGAAAACAAAATAAGGGAGCGCTCGCACTTTAAAGCAGGGTATCAGGTTTTACTCCATCGACAAGTACCTGAAGAGATCGTTATAATGATATTGTTATGTTTGGTCTTAGCCCCCTTGAATTAGGAATCATTGGTCTATTAATTGTTCTACTTTTTGGCACTAGAAGGCTGCCAGAGCTAGGAAGTGGGTTAGGTCAGGCTATTCAAAATTTCAAAAAAGCATACCGCGACGCCGATACTTTGGATGTAACCCCTAAGGAAGAGAAGAAAGAGGAGAAAAAGGAGGGGTAATTTACCCCTAATCTTTTTTCCTAGACTCTCCGATAGAACCCTTGTGGAGAGAAACGAGTACGATCTAGTCATTATTGGCTCAGGGCCAGGTGGTCAAAAAGCAGCCATTCAGGCAGGAAAGCTTGGAAAACACGTTCTTGTAATAGATGAGAACTCAAAACTTGGCGGAATCTGTCTTCACGATGGAACAATTCCTAGTAAGTCATTTAGAGAAGCGATCTTGCATCTTTCTGGATACAAAGAACGATCACACTACGGACGTGCATACCGAGTTAAAGATCAGATTACAATGGAAGATCTTACCAATAGAACTAATGGAATTGTAACAACCATCGAACAAACAATAAGAAGCCAACTAACAAGAAACAATATTGAGTGTGTTGCAGGACGTGCATCAATAGTCTCTCCAAATCAGGTAAAATTTACAGCAAAAAATAAAGAGCAGCTTGTTACAGCAGATAAGATCATAATTGCTACAGGAACAAGACCGTTTCAACCAAAAGGTTTTGATTTCGATGGAAAAATAATTCTTGATAGTGATTCTATTCTTCATATGAAGAAGATTCCACGCAGCCTCAGTATAGTTGGTGGAGGAGTTATCGGGTGCGAATACGGAACGATGTTTGCAACACTAGGTGTGAAAGTAACAATCGTTGAGGCAAGGTCGCATCTACTAGCGTTTGTTGATCGTGAATTAGTGGATACTCTTACCTATAAACTTAGAGAGCAAAAAGCACTTGTTATTACAGATGATAAGGTAGTTAGGTGCGCAAGATCGCCAGATGGAAGAGCCGTAACATATCTTGAAAGTGGAAAAAGAATAGTAACTGACGTACTTCTCATTTCCGCTGGAAGACAAGGAAACGTCTGGGGATTAGGTCTCGAAAGTCTAGGCATAGAAGTTTCAGATCGTGGAATAATATCGGTAAATTCAAATTATCAAACAACAGTACCAAATATCTATGCAGTCGGTGACGTAATCGGCGCACCTGCATTAGCTGCAACTGCGATAGAGCAGGGAAGAGCAGCAGCCTGTCATGCGTTTGATTTAAGAGATCACTCACCAAAACTTCCAATTCCATACGGAATTTATACTATTCCTGAAATCGCAATGGTCGGAAGAACTGAGGCAGAGCTTAGTAAAGAAAAGATCCCGTATGAGGTCGGAATTTCAAGATTCAGCGAAGTTGAAAGAGGAAAAATCGTTGGAGAGGATTCAGGAGTCTTAAAACTGCTCTTTCATAGAGGAACTCTTCAAATATTGGGGGTTCATGTCATAGGTGATAATGCTGCAGAGCTTGTTCATATAGGTCAAGCAATTATGTGCTTTGAAGGGGGAATCGAAACCCTCGCTCATATGGTCTTTAACTATCCAACACTTTCCCAAGCCTATAAAACTGCTGCTCTTGATGGATTAAATAAAGTTATAGCCGCTGCCGGGCTTCCTGATGAAGATCCATACTCTGTTTTTGACGAAACAGTCACAAATATTGATGCAGCAAAAAAAGCACTTAGTGCACTTCGGTAGTTATAAGATTTAGTCTATATTGAGTCTGTGTCGCAAGTTAATTTTACGCAGGCAGACCAGATTGCATGGAAAAGACGAGTAGAAGGCGCTAAGGCTCGTCTTAACTCCGAAGTAGAAGAAGATGGTAGAAACCAACTAAGTGAACTCACTGAAGGCCTAAGTCCGCCGGAGGAATTTGAATTTGATCCACAAGAACTTACTGATCCATTTGAAATCGCTGATTTTATATTGAGACTTCCGCTCCACATTTTGTCGAGGGCAACTAGAAAGATTAATGATTCTATTACAATGGAAACACTTTTAGATAATCAAGCTATTAGTGAGTCTCTGATGGAAGGGGGGATAATTGGTGACATTTCGACAAGGGAAGAGTATGAAAGAACTAGGTTACTTCATTTAAGCGCACTCCCATATTCATTGAAGAATGTACTCATGGATTTCCTAGCAAATGCTTTAGTCAAAGGAGACTTTCTTGGAGCAGATCTGGATTTCTTAGATACTAAAAACTTCAGGAAAACAGTAAGTGCGATCAAGAGTGATGTTCGTAAGTCGGTGGATAGGCACGATGATTTGATGGTTGGTGGCTATTTTCTTAGTAGAACATTTCTAACTTATGATTCAATGACAAGAGGCCTTGCCTACATAGAAGATAATCTTGCTCCTTTCGATCGGGATGCTTTGCAAGATACTTTTAGAACTGGGCATATGCTTGCATCTACAGAGGATGAAATTTTTGAACACCTTAAGATTTTCAATGAAAGCTTGCTTCCTATATCTGCTAGTAAAGCAGGTTCTGTTGCCAGGAATACTTGCAAAGAGTTTTATACAAAACTTCTCAAGGCAACAATTCTTACCGACTATATTAGGCTTCGTGGGTTTTTATTAACAGATCGACAACTTATAGACATTTGGAATAGCTACTCAGATCCTTGGGGAATTAGAAATAGCAAACCAATCGAAAATATCCGAAAATGTCAAATATATCTTGCAACAAAGCATCCCGAGCTTTCGCATGAAGAGCAGATGGAGATCGCAACCAGATACATGTTTGCTGCTGATCCAATAGCTAAAGTCGAAAATTTATTAAAGCCACGTGCAACAAATTCTTCAACAAAGCCTACTGTCTCAAAAGAGGAAGTATTAGTAACAAAATCATTCAAAGAATCTCTTTTAGATTCATTTGCAACGCTTATCAAAACCTATCTTCCTAATGATGATGACCCTAAAGAGTTAGTTGGATTTTTATATGAAAGATACAAAAGATCCCACTCCGTAACATATGACACAATATTGAATGCATTTAGATCCTCTTCAAATAGATCAGAATTACTAGCTCAACTTCCTCTTGAAAAAGTTGTAGTTCCTGCCGTGGAGATGCCTTCTGTATCTACTGATAAGACATTACAACCAAAGCCGATACCGAAAGATCAAATTGAGGTGTATTTTCATCGAGGGGACTCAGGGCAGGCACAATATCAAGAATGGTTAGAGACGATAACCGACCCCACATATGAAAAAAGAATTCAACAATCAATAGAAAAGTTTAGAGTGGGCATTGGTGATGCTAAACAACTACAAGATAGTTGTTTAAGTGAGCTAAGAATACATATAGGCCCAGGATATAGGGTTTATTATGTGCGCATTAAAAATCGTGCTGTAATTCTTGGTGGTGGAAAAAAAGATGATCAAAATCGAGATATGGTTTACTTTGAAAATATTGCTAAGGGTTATATCCACTGAATACTTCAGGGTCAGGACTTATCATCCAAGTTATACTTTCACATTCGGAAATCTTGGCCAATCGGGTGCAAGAATCTCATCTTGTTCGCAAAGTAGCTGCTCAGCAACAGATGCAAACTCCTGTGCTGCAAGATATCTTTCTTTTGCTATCTCTGGTTCTCCCTGGTTTTCAGCTTCTTTTGCTAAAGCTGTACTTACTACCTGAAGCCTCAGCATTGCCTGCCAATTAATAGAACTACTTACTGAGTCCATGTAAGCTCTTGCAGCCTCGACAAGTTTTCCTTCCTGCTCAAGAGCTAGTCCAAGCCAAAAAAGAGGCATCATAAGGGATGGAAAGATTTTTATGATCTCATTCAACTCATTCACATTTAGTGTGGGTTTTAAGGCTTCATGCGCCATAAGCATTGTTTTTAAATCAAATAGATCAGGGAATAAGGTAACAGTAAGGCTAGGGTTTATCTCTGTCTTAAAAAGTGGCTCTTTAACTGTTACTACATTTGCTTGATTTCTTAGTGCTGCAACAATAAATGGAGAAATTTCTGATCCTCTTGGACATCCTTCAAAAAAACCTCCAACTTCCTCCCATAGCGCTCTTGAAAATAGAATTTGAGATCCATCAAAAAGAGCGGAATTGATCGTGGCTTCTCCACCAAAAATTATTCCGGCAGGTCTATCTCTCAAGATTTTTGATATTCCCTTGAGTGCACTAAGGTTTACCTCACCAACAACTGGAAGATAGTAATCGGCGTCATACGTTAGAACAGCTTTGTTCCAAAGATCTGCTGAAGTAGTAGATGTAATATTTAGTGAATGTTCAGCCCATTTAGATTCACCAAACACTATAAGCCTTCCAATTGCATTAGTAGTTTCACTAATTAGTGTTAATGATGGGTTCTCTGGAATTAAAAGCTTCTCTATCTCATCCCAAAGTGTTTCTATGGGAACACCACTTGTTTCAACCACGCATCCACACTCAAGTGCCTTGATAGTATCTGCTTCAGGAATAAAAACTTCAGTCTCTTTTAGTATTCTTTCCAAACCTGAAGGATCTCCAGCATATGTTCCAGATGGAGGCTCGTATGTGCCAATAAAAACTATTGGCTCACTGTGATATTTGGCAACTACTCGCTTGTATGATTCTTCCGAATTAACGACAGCTAAGTAAGGGATCTTTCTAACTACTTTCTCGTTATCTATTGAAACAATTAGAGAGCACGGAGGAGAGCCTAAAGCCTTATAGCTATTCTCAGAAAAAAATACATTAAGCTTTCCTGGATAGCCTGATTCAAAAACCACATCACCTTCTTGACCATTCCAAGCCAGGGTCAACCCACCTTCCCCAAAGTCATGACCTCTCCTCTGACCTGCTGCCAAGATCTTATCAAATATAGGGGACTGACCTTTGGGGGATAAAAGTGCCACTCTATTTAGATTATAAGGGCAGCTTGAAGGGTTCATTGAGATAAACCCTGCGCGAACCATTTTTGAGCTTTACAGCTCAAAAATGCCTGAGCATAGCAGGGCGAGCGAGCACTTGGCGAAGCCAAGGCGAGCCGTATAAAACAAAGCTTCGTTTGCCCTAAAATCTTTCTATACTCAAAATTCAGCTGCGTTTGGTATATTAGAGGATGTATACGAATGGTAGAGTTTGGAGACTATAAGGCGCTTTTAGAGGCGGAAATTGACCCGATCTATCTGGTAGATAGGGTATTGGGCATAGATGGCATCTTTTCAGGAGGCGAGGAGGCCAAGAGCCTATCTGAAATTGAGAGGCTCTCTAAAGAATTCTTAAGGCATAATGTTACCCGGTATAGCACCTTAGTTGTTATAGGCGGAGGCGCACTTTGTGATTTAGGCGCCTTTCTTGGCGCAATCTACCTAAGAGGAATCAGAACTATTCTTGTCCCTACAACACTACTTGCCCAGGTTGATGCTGCAATTGGTGGAAAATCTGGTGTAAACATAGGTGATAAAAAGAATATCTTAGGAGTTATTAGAGAGGCTGATAGAACTATAATAGATATCAGTTTTCTCAAAACACTACCTCCAAGGGAGTTTAAATCTGGATTAGCTGAAGTAGTAAAACACGGCTTAATCAGAGATAAAAAATTTGTCTCTTGGCTTTTAGCTAAAGAAGACAACTTAGAATACTTGGTAAAAAGAGCCATCGAAATAAAAGAAGAGATAGTCAGGGTTGATCCAACAGAAAAAAATCAAAGAAGACTCTTAAATTTAGGTCACACATTGGGACATGCAATCGAGCTAAAAACTGATCTGACGCATGGCGAGGCAGTTAGTATTGGTATATATCAAGAAGCTTTAATCGCTCAAACTTTGGGGCTATCGAGTGCAGCCAGTGAAATTAAGGAGATACTAACCTCTCTATCGCTTCCAACTGAGTTACCAAAAGTGTCCCTTGATTTAAGTGGCGATAAAAAAAGAGAGGGCGATTTCATTTATCTACCATACATAAAAGAGATAGGGTTTGGTGAAGTAGCTAAGATAAAATACAGTGAATTATGTTCAGCTCTGCCCTGTTAGCTGCCTTTTTTGCTTCCGCAAAAGATGTAGTAAGTAAAAAAGTTGCATTCACAGTCACCGGCGCTAGTAGTGGTTTTGCATCGTTTCTGTATGCGATTCCTTTTTATCTTGTACTAATTCTTGGGCTGTATCTAGCTGGATATCCGATACTAGTTGTAACAGGAACATTTTGGACATTAGTTATTTTAAGAGCTCTAACAGACGCTGCTGCTGAAACCTTTAAGATGTACGCCTTATCGAATGGCGATCTTTCAATGGTTTCAATCTTGTTGTCATTCATGCCTATCTTTACTGTTTTGATAGCTCCAATTATTACAAATGATCCATTCCAGGGGTTAGAAGGAGCAGTGCTTGTAGTTATTGGTGGAATACTTGCCACATATAACACACCAAATGCAAAAAAAGGGGTTCTATTTGCTTTGGCTGCTGTTGTTTGTATGTCTATTAATCACTCACTTGATAGGCTAGCTGTTCAAACTGGTCATCCAATATTTTCTGGATTCATGATGACTTTTTTTGCCATGATTTTTACCTATCCTGTTTTTTTAAAGCTCGGAAAGAAAGGCGAACTAGTGTCTAACTGGTTTTGGCTAAGAGGACTTTTTGAGGTTCTTTTTATGGTCACAAAGCTTTATGCACTAACTGAACTTACAGCATCTCAAGTTATGCTCATACTAAGACTCTCTGTGGTCTTAAGTGTTTTGGCCGGGTTTTTCTATTTCAAAGAAAAGAATTTTTTAAGACGAACTATAGCAGCAATTATTACTCTTATTGGAGTAGGAATCGGGGTGTAGAGGAGATTGGCTTGGGGGTCAGGCCGGAAGGATCTGTCGTCTGCGTCAGCAGACGAAGAAACAAAACGGGGGTCAGGCCGGGAGGCCTGACCAATGCCACTTACCTTCATGGCGTAAGTGTTTAATTTAATTTGGTAAAACTTAAGGACGCAGAGGTCTCAGAGTTACGCAGAGTAGTTTGTTTTGGATAACTCTGTGAAACTCTGAGCACTCTGTGTTCAAAAATCAGTTATCAAGCACTGATAATTTAGAATTGAATGTAAGTGGCATTGGGAGGCCTGACCAGGCAGCTGCTAGCCTTAGCCTGGTGGTCAGGCCTTCCGGCCTGACCCCCAAATTCTCAATGCTGCGTAATAAATTCACTAAGCCATTTTTTTAGCGATCTCATTCCTTTTGCGCCGATTTTATGATCAACAGGATCTTCGACATACTCGATCTCGAAATGATTGTTAATTAAATGATCCCGTCCCGCCCTGGCTTTCTCAACTGGAATCACAGAGTCATTTTCTCCATGTGAGATAAAAATCTTTGTTTTTGGTCTATCAATACACTCAACTTTACCCGTGACCACGAATCCAGATAACAGAGCCATCCCATCGAAGTAGTTAGGATCTCTATGAAGTAAAATCGAAAGTAATCCTGCTCCTTGAGAGAAACCGATTGCGATTCGTTTTCTTGGGGAAATATTATATCGCCCTTCAACTTCTGAGAGAAAAAGTTTTAGCTTTTCATGTGCGTATTCCCGAGTACCAAATGAATCTTGATCTACTCTCCACCAGCTAAAACCGCCTATTGGATCAGCGACTATTCCTTGGGGAGAAATGATACTAAAATGCTCAGGAATCGCTTGCTTAAATGTCCACATGACTGATGCATCACCAGCTCGACCGTGAACTAAATAGACACAAGGTGAGCTTGGATCTTCAGCAATACGAACCTTGTGTTCCATTAGACTTGGTAATACCTAAAACCGCTAAAAAGGTAAAATTTAGCGCAAGACTGCTAAAGACTTTGGAAGGTCTTTAGGGATCTCATGTCCAGGTACTAAGCCGGTCACTAAAAGTACCTGATTCGGGTCAAGTTCCAGATGATCACAGATAGCTCTAAAACTAAATATGTATTCTGAATCGTCATTTAAAAAGAACTCTTGAGCCTGCCTTGAAACTCTGCCCTTTCTAGATAGATCGTTTAGAGCCGAAACTAGTATGGCGAGGAGCAGATTCTTTTCGGGTCGTACTGGGTCAAAGATTTCGTCTTCGTAAGCTATTAAAACTTCTGTTCTTTTTTCATCCATTAAGTATTTCCTACTATATTGAGTAATCGTACTTATTTTGATGCAGCTTTAGGGTAATACGCTCCAAAAGGGACCACTTAAATTCAATTTAAGGAAATTCGCATATTAGCCGATGATTTACTTATCAGGGATGTACCGATCTTTCCTCCCAAATCTAATCGATGAGGGGGGAGAGAGCTGTTTGCCAAGGAGGGCAAAAAATGAAAGTAGAAACAATACCGCCGGTATTACCGGTACCTATTGAGGGTAAGATTCGCTCTGGAATAAAACTTCTAGAGAAAGACGCTGTTACACTGGATACTAAAAGTGACCAAAGGCGTCAGGAAAGAAACGGATACCAAGAATTCTTCAGGAAGAAACGAGAACTCGAGCGAGGCTCTTAAGCGGGGCTGACGTTTGTCCGATACCCTGATATAGTTCCGCCGTGAAAGAAGACTTTGGACCAAATGCCTGGCTTGTAAATGAACTTTACGCCAATTACTCAAAAGATGCGTCATTAGTTGATGACGAGTGGAGACGCTTTTTTTCAAGTTACTCAAATGGCGATAAGAGTGTTGATGAAGCAACTGTTTCACTTGCGTTAAGAGTTGCTAACGTTATCGAATCATACAGAGCTTTCGGTCATACAAAGGCTCAGGTAAATCCACTGACATCAGTGAAGATGTCACCACCTAGCACTGCCTTAAATTTCAGTTTTGATGATTATCAAACAAGACTAAAAGTCTTTGGTAGTAGGTCTATTAAAGAAATAATAGATGAGCTTGAATCCTATTACTGTGGAACTACAGGGTATGAATTACCAGAAGACGCAATTGAAAAAAGATTTTTCCTCGAGAGAATTGAAAGAGCAAAAAGACCTCTCACCAAAGAAGAGCGGATCTATTTCTTAAAGAATGCCTCCGATGCTCAAGTTCTTGAAAGTGAACTCCACAGGAAGTATATCGGCCAAAAGAGATTTTCTATCGAAGGAGGAGAGAGCTTTCTCTCTGTATTAGGAGCAATTTTCGAAGCAGCTCCTAGTTCAAAAGTATCTGAAGTAGTTATCGGCATGGCTCATAGGGGAAGACTTGCAACTCTTTGTAATTTCATTGGAAAGCCCTTATCAAAACTGTTTGCCGAGTTTGAAGATACTACATGGTATGCAAAAAATGGATATGGAGACGTTAAGTACCATAATGGTGGTGAAACTATCTATAAAACAAAGAAAAATGAGGAGCTTAAAGCAAGACTAATTCCAAATCCTTCCCATCTAGAAACAGTCCACGCAATAGTCGAAGGAGTTGTTAGAGCTCTTCAGCGAGGAGGAGAGAGAAGTACGGTGCTTCCTATTGTAGTTCATGGCGATGCTGCTTTTATCGGTCAGGGAATCGTTTTTGAATGTATGAATTTCTCCGGTGTTGATGGCTATAGAACAGGCGGCACTATCCATATCGCTATTAACAACCAGGTCGGTTTCACGACTTCACCTGAAGAGGCAAGATCCAGCAGATACTGCTCTGATGGGGCAAAGATGTTAGGTGCACCAATTATTCATGTAAATGGAGAAGATATTGATGCTTGCGTAAGGGCGGCACTTTTAGCTTTAGAATACAGGCAAGAATTTGGGAAAGACGTAGTACTTGATATCCTTTGCTATAGAAAGTACGGCCATAACGAGGGTGACGATCCAACATTTACTCAGCCGCTCATGTATCAGGAGATTAAGGATAAGAAAACTATCCCTCAGATTTATGCTGATAAATTAATCAATGAAGGCGTCATCTCAGAAGATGAGTATCAGGCAATTGTTGATTCATATAAAGATAAATTTAATAATCCTGGCAGCTACGATCCAAAACCTATCGATATCCAAGGTGACTTTGACCAGGTAAAAACTGCTGTATCAGAAACTAGAATAAAAGAAGTTCATGATAAACTCTTAGTATATCCTGATGGCTTTAATCCTCATCCAAAACTAAAACTTATTCTGGAGAAAAGAACTAAAGCAATATTTGAGGATAAAGGTATTGAATGGGGAGTCGGAGAGGCTTTGGCTTTTGGAACTCTAATTCAAGATGGTATCTCTGTACGACTTTCTGGTGAGGACTGTGGAAGAGGAACTTTTAGTCACAGGCACCTTGCATTAGATGACTACGGAGAAAAAACACTTTTTCATCCATTAAATGAACTACAAGGCGGGGGTAGATTTAAAGTTTTTAACTCAACCCTATCTGAGTATGCAGTGATGGGATTTGAGTGGGGATATTCGTATATCGCAAATGATGTTCTTACTCTTTGGGAAGGCCAGTTCGGTGATTTTGCTAACGGTGCTCAGATTGTTATAGACCAATATATCGCAAGTGCTGAAAGAAAGTGGGGCATGCACACAAATTTAGTTCTTCTTCTTCCTCACGGTTTTGAGGGTCAAGGACCGGAGCATTCAAGTGCAAGACTTGAAAGATTTTTACAGCTCTGCGCACTTAATAATATGACAGTTGCCTATCCATCAAATGCAGCTCAATACTTTCACCTTCTTAGACGACAAGCACTCAGAAAAGTCAGAAAACCACTTATAGTCATGACTCCAAAGAGCTTATTAAGGCATCCAGGTGCAATGAGTAAGCTCTCTGATTTTACAGATAAAGAATTTTCTAAAGTTTTAGTAGATGATTTTGGAGGTAAGAAAAAATCAATACTTTGCACTGGAAAGATCTACTACGATCTAGTGGCAAGTCTTAAGCCTAGTGACTTCAATCTACTACGCCTTGAAGAGCTCTACCCATTTCCAAAAGAGGAGCTTAAGGTGCTTTTAGGCAAAGAGGTTTTTTGGGTTCAAGAAGAGCCTAAAAACCAAGGGGCCTATCCATATATTCTTCAAAGATTTGTTGAAGATTTCGGTTTAATACCCAAATACATTGGTCGCCCTGAAAGCTCCCAAACAGCTTGCGGATCTAATAAAAGGCACCTAGAAGAGCAAAAAGCCATAGTTGATGAACTAGTTAAAGAAATTTAGTAGAAATTCCGATATTCCATAAATGGATTGGAGCGTATCATACGTTGTCTATCGGATAGCACCTGACAATTCAGTAACTGAAGTGTTCCACACTGATACGATTTCTAAGGCCAAATACTGGATGAGCTACATTGCTATCGAAGGAGATGTGCTCTGTAAAACACCAAAACATCCTAAACATAGTCACTCAACAAAAATAGGCGAGTACTGGTCACACCGCGAAAAAAAGGGTGTAGTTTCCGATATTAACAAGTGGGCAATTTTCCTTGCCTCTAGAAATCTAAGTCCTAACTGGCCTGAAGAGCAGTTAGTTGGGGATGTTGGGTAAGCCCTACGCTAACCTGATTTGAGATTGAAAAGCTCGGAACAGAACGACTTTGATTAGGTACTACGTCAAAACATCGCTTACAGGACAATGACAGAACATCGCTTACAGTCG
>ERZ761607.359-NODE-359-length-85360-cov-12.609683_pt1 | contig 85360 bp, 68 predicted proteins | sample MGYA00511164_ERZ761607 | MGnify/ENA primary metagenome ERZ761607 (study PRJEB28899, sample SAMN02445080) | bioreactor sludge metagenome | biome: EBPR sludge | place: Australia: Brisbane, Thorneside Wastewater Treatment Plant | collected 2011-06-22 ...
GGGAAGTGCGAAGTCCGATGTGCGAATGGCGAAGTTCCGCCAGTTCGACATTCGGTATTCAGCATTCGAAATTCCCCCGATGATGGCCATTACGCCTTCGTCTTTGAGGAAGTGGAAGCCGTGCAGCATGAAGGCGAAGTCGGCGGCGGACTTGGGGGCCATGCCGTGGCTCTTGAAGCGCACGTCGTCGCCCATGCTCTCGCTCGGATCCCAGCGGTAGCAGCCGAGCGGATTGCAGATGCCGGGCCATTCGACATTCCGAATTCGTCATTCGTCATTTCTTCCGTCGCCGTGGAAGATTTCGAACTCGGTGTCCTTCACCCTCACACCCACTCCGCACAGAGCAGTTCCGCCTGCGCGAGCACAGTCTTCACGGCTTCCTCCTGAAGGTCCGGCGGGTAGCCGTATTTGTTCAGGATGCGCTTCACCATCACGCGGATTTTTGCTCGCGCACCTTCACGCAGCGTCCAGTCGATGGTCACGCTCTTTCGCACCTGAGTGATCAATTCTGCGGCGATTACCTTGAGCTTGTCGTCGCCCATCGCTTTCACGGCGGACTCGTTGGCGGCGAGGGCGTCGTAGAAGGCGATCTCGTCATCGGTCAGGCCGAGGTCTTCGCCGCGCTTGGTGGCGGCATCCATCTCCTTGGCGAGGCGGATGAGTTCCTCGATCACCTCCATCGTGCTGATGGCGCGGTTGTGGTAGGCGTTCAGCGTCTTCTTGAGCTTTTCGGAAAAAAGCTGGCTCTGCACGAGGTTGCGCTTTGAGCGCACCTTGAGTTCGTCCTTGAGCAGTTTCTCCAGCAGCTCGGCGGCGACGTTCTTGTGCTTGAGGCCGCGCACTTCGGCGAGGAACTTGTCATCAAGGATTCCGATGTTTGGTGTCTTGAGTCCCGCCGCGGCAAAGACGTCGATGACCTGCCCGTCGGTCGTGATGGCCTTGCTCACGAGCTGGCGGATGGCAGCGTCGATCTGCTCGGGCGTCTTTCGGGTGCCGCTGCTCTGCTTGTTCAGCGCGGCTTGGATGGCTTGGAAGAGCGCCACGTCATCGCGAATCTCCGTCGCTTCATCGCTGGCAGCGCAGAGGGCAAAGGCGCGGGACAGCTCGGTGATGATTTGGTTCCAGCGGGTCTTGCCGTCTTCGAGTTCGAGGAGGTGTTCTTGCAGCGCAGGCAGGGCAAAGAGGGTCTTCTTGCCGTCGCCCACTGCCTTTTTCCAATCCGAGCCGTGCAGCATGTCGCAGGCGAGGCCGTGCTTCTCCAGCATGATCGCGATGGCCTGCTTGGTGTCGTAGGTCGGGTCGCCTTTGCCGCCGCTCTCGGTGTAGTTGGCGAGGGCGTGTTTGAGCTGGTCGGCGAGGCCGAGGTAATCCACCACCAGACCGCCGGGCTTGTCGCGAAAGACGCGGTTCACGCGGGCGATGGCCTGCATGAGGCCGTGGCCTTGCATCGGCTTGTCGGCATACATCGTGTGCAGGCTGGGCGCGTCAAAGCCGGTCAGCCACATGTCGCGCACGATCACGATGCGGAAGGGGTCTTTGCTGTCCTTGAAGCGGTTCGCCAGCTTGCGGCGCTTGTCCTTGTTGCGGATGTGCGGCTGCCACTCGGGGCCATCATCGGCGCTGCCGGTCATGATGACCTTCACCACGCAGGGCTTGCCCTTCTCGGCTTCGGTGTCGTCATCCTTCGCGCTCGCCCACTCGGGCCGCAGCTTGATGAGGGCCTCGTAAAGGTCCACGCAGATGCGGCGGCTCATGCAGACGACCATCGCCTTGCCGTCCATCGCCTCGGTGCGCTTCTCGAAGTGCGCCACCAGACGGCGGCGATGAGCGCGATGCGTTTCGGATCGCCCACCAGCGCCTCCAGCGCGGCCCACTTGGTTTTGAGCTTCTCCTTCTTCGTCAGCTCCTCGCCCTCGGTGATCTCCTCGAACTCCACGTCCAGCTTCGGCAGCTCGCTGGCGTTCAGGCCCAGCTTGGCGATGCGGCTCTCGTAATAGATCGGCACCGTGGCCTTGTCGGCGACGGCGCGCTGGATGTCGTAGATGCTGATGTAATCGCCAAAGACCGCCCGCGTGTTCGCGTCCGTCTTCTCGATGGGCGTGCCGGTGAAGCCGATGAAGCTCGCATTCGGCAGCGCATCGCACAGGTTGCTGGCGAATCCGTAGGACATCTCGCCGGTCTCTTCGTGAAAAAGCCGCGCTCAGAGCAACCGTTCAACCTTGTTGGCTGTGCGGTAGCGCACCGGTTTTGGTTTGGTGACTTTCTCCAAGTCCGCTTCCTCTACCAGGCGAGCTAGCCAAGCCTTTGCCTGCGGTTTCGTAACGACCAGCAGAGTCGCCACTTCTTCCTCCGTGCGAGCTTCGGCGAGTTCACGGCGAAGAATCTCCCTCACCGTGTTCAATAACTCCGCTTCAGGTGACGGCTTCGCGTCGGTTGCCGTTGGCTCGGCTTTTACCACCGTTGCTTTCGTTGGCTTTGCAACAGGTGCAGCATCATAAACGACCGGTTCCTCCCGCAGGCTAAGTGGCAGCGTGTCTTGCTTTGGCTCCGCAGCGACGAACTGAGCCGCAGCGACGAGCGCTACCCCCAGTTCATTGCCGCTTTGAGGATTTGGCCACGGTTTGCCTCCGCGACTCAGCAAGGCCGAGTTGCCCTTGCCTGCGTTGGCCCCGTTGCGGACAAAGACAGGCACAAAGTGCAGACGTTCAAGTTGCTCAATAGCTCCAGCCCATGTTCCTCCCTTCTCGAAGTCTGAGGTCACCACCAAAGCCGCGTCTGCGAGGGCATAGATGAGTTTGTTTCGTTGCATGGCATGCCCGACGTTGAAGCCCGCTGCCGGATCGTAAGGAGAAATGAGCACCAGTCGGCCTTCCATCAACGGCTCCCGATTGTCCCGCGCCAACGCCGCCCGCTCCAAGCTATCCGCCATCACTCCCGCCACATCGCCGCCCGCCATCAGAGCACCATGCATCGCCGCCCTGTCTATTCCCTTTGCTCCACCTGACACGATGTTGCGATGCGCCTCGGCGCTCAGTCGCCCTACGTTTTCAGTGAAGCCGACGAGTTCGTCATCCACATGGCGAGAGCCGACGACCGCCAACCCGCCCTTTTCGAGCAAAGCAATATCGCCGCACCCATAAAGCAGCGGAGGCGCATCTTCCTTCAGCTTGGATTTTAGCCGTCTCGGGTATTTGGCGTCAGCCCGGCTAATCACCCAGATCGCCCGAGCGTTCCACCGCTCAACTGCTTGACTGAGCAGGAACCCACGCCCAAGCAACGCTTCAAGTCGCGCCCGGCCGAATGGCTGCGCGCAAACTTCAATCAACTCCTGCGCATCTGGCGCGAGCAAGTCCGCAGGCTGTTTCTGCTTTTGGCGCAGAATGAGGGTGAGCCGGTTGTATTCACCCAGGCTGAGTAGATCTCGCGAGGTCTCACCGCGTCCGGCAATCAGCGGAGCGGTCAGCAGCAGGATGGCCTGCGTGTTTGGTGTCAGTGGCTCAATCATTCGTCAGAGTTTGCAGTTGATGCCAGTGCCAGAGGATACACCGGACCACTGCCGTTGGAGGTTAAAAGATAAGCAGCGACCGTCAGCGTCCACTTGGAATCCACCATGTCATCAACCAGCAGCACAGGGCCAGTTGGCACCTGTCCACGGACGGCCAGTGCGCCATCAACGTTGCGCGCCTGCTGGCTACTGTTCGCCATATCCTTCTGCGCGGGCCGGTCGTCCGTCTTCTCCAGAACTGGATGAAACGGTAGATTCAGAGCCACCGCCAGACGGCGGGCAAAGTCCTGCACCAGCTCAGGATGCCTTCGTGATGGAATGCATGTCACCCAAACCGGTGAAGGCTGTGGTGCCCAGCTTCGCACCATCGCGGCACAAGCCTCCACCAACTGGTCAGCAAAATGCCCGTCACGCGACTTGCCCTGCCTCACCAAAGAGCCCCAGCCTGCATCATTCCAGATGCACAGGACTCGCCCGGGCTGAGCGCGGAAAGCCTCGGCGATGTTTCCGCTGACATTCATCTGCGGCAGACCTCCACCCGGCCATTGGCGGCGTGGCTCCAACGGCAGACTGGTGCGGCGCAGGTAGGTCAACGCCTCGCGGGCGATTCCTTCGTCGAATGTTGCTGGCAGCGGAGCCACATCTGGCGATTGATGTTCGCTTACCTCCCCGTCCAAGGCACCGACAAGGAACTCCATGTGGCCGGCTCCCAGTGCAACATACTCCTGCATCTGTTGTTGCTCAGCCCTGCGCAGTCCGGTGAGTCGGTCGGCTCGTTGCCAAAATGCCTCCGTCAAATTGGCTGCGGTGAGCCGCCACTTGCTGCCCTCCTTCACAATCGGGGCTGGCGATTCGAGCGCCATGAGTTGCAGCGCCTTGTCGATCCGCCCGCGCCGTGCATTCACCAGCGGCAGCAATTGAGGGATGGAAAGCCCGTCCGGCGCGCCTTGCAGCGCGGCCAGCACTCCCGCCACCTCCTCACGCGAAGGGAAAGCGCTCTCAATGAAGAAGTCTGTAATGTTGGTTTCCTCTGCGCCGCTCAGCAACACCCCGTGAGCCGCATTCAGTGCTCGGCCAGCACGGCCGACTTGCTGGTAATAAGCCACGACCGAACCTGGCGTCTGGTAATGAATCACAAATGCCAAATCCGGCTTGTCGAAGCCCATGCCAAGCGCCGTCGTCGCCACCAGCGCCTTCACTTGGTTCTCCAGCAGCGCGTTCTCCAGTTCCACGCGTCTCTCGCCGGTTTCACCGCTATACGCTTCCGCCTGAATGCCCCGCGATTGCAGCCAGCCTGCGATCTGCACCGCATCACGCACGGTCAGCGTGTAGATGATGCCGCTGCCCGCCATGCTCGGCAGATGAGTCGCCAGCCATGCCATCCGCCCCACCTGGCTCGGGATGCGCATCGTCTGGAGCAAGAGCGACGGCCTGCCCAGTCCGCCGCGCGACACCGTGAGATTCGGCCCCAGCACCATCTGCAAGTCATCCAGCACCCGGTTGTTCGCTGTGGCCGTCGTCGCCAGCACGCGGAGGTTTGCGGGCATCGTGCGTAGGATGCGTTCGATGAACCGATAGTGCGGGCGAAAGTCATGGCCCCAGTCCGAGATGCAATGCGCCTCATCCACCACCAACAGCGAAATACGCGCGGCAATCGGTGCCAGCACTTCCGTGCGGAAATGTTCGTTGGCCAGCCGTTCGGGAGAAATCAGCAAAATGTCCACCTCGTTCCGCGCCAGCGCCGCCTCGACCACCTGCCAGTCGTCGCGATTCTCCGAGTTAATCGTTACTGCACGCACTCCCATCCTCTCCGCCGCCGCGATTTGGTTCCGCATCAGCGCCAGCAAGGGCGAAATCAAAATGGCCGGCCCCATGCCTTCTTCCCGAAGCAGCTTGGTCGCGATGAAATAGACCGAACTCTTTCCCCACCCCGTCTTCTGCACTACCAGCAGTCGCCCGCGCCCCTCCACCACATGCTGAATCGCCTGCTCTTGATCATCACGAAACGCCGCCGCCGGGTTTTGTGTTCCGAGACACAGCAGTTCAAGAGCGCGTGTTGGATTGTAAGGCATGGCGAGTTCCGTGGCTATAAGTTCAAAATTCGACCACGACATCCTTGCCGAACTTCAGTTCAGCGACCTCGGCAGCGAGGCGGATGATGGTTTTCTTCAAAACATTGTTCAGGTTAGTGGCGACCAACCAGCCGCCCGGCAGAGTGTCGCGCATATCGCGCAGGTCTTCACGGTCGGGATAAAGTTCTTCCGGTGTCCGCGCGATGTAGCGGCGCTTGCGGCCTTGGGCGTCCCGGTGTTGGGAACAGCGTTCGAGGAACGAGGGATCGGTCTTAGCGAGTTCTCGAAGGACGATGACCATGGCATCCTTGGCGTTTTGGTATACGTGCACCTTGCCTAGCAGCACGAGCTTGCCGCTGCGGGTCGTTTCGTTCGTAGTGCGCGTCGGCGTCGAACGGGAAGAAACACCGGCACTCGGCTGTGTTGTGTTACTCCGTGCGGCTTCCACGATGATTGTCTTGCCGAGGCCTGCGAGAAACTCTGCGACATCGTCCGCATCGGGCCGGACTCCCGCTCGCGATTCCACGGCGTTGGTCAGCATTTCCACGAGGAGTTCGTCGCCTTTTTCAACCAATTCACGCCAAGCCTCAGGAATGGCGGCTTTGGCCTGCGATTGTCGGTTGCGGCTGCGGTATTCCTTTCGTGCAGTCTCGAGCGCTTCGCCGGACTGGACTCTGGCGCAATCCAAGTAGCGGTGAAGCGCTGCGGCGGCTTCGGCAGGCGGGCGCTCGTAGAGGTCGAGCTTGTAAACCCGCCGGTCCTCGTAGCTGCCTTGTTCGGCGGGGAGGTAAAAGCTCCACGTTCTCCCGTCGGTCAGAACGACGAAGGGAACACCTGCGTGAAAAGCGTATTCGAGTGCTTGGCGCACCGCGTCCTCCGCTTTGCCGGGCTGTTTGACCTCGGTAAACACCGCCGGCTTCGAGGGAGGATGGCACAGCGCGAAATCCGCACGACCTTCGCCTGTTTGATATTCGGGCCAAACGACGTTGGTGTCCCAAGTGTCCCAACTGAGTTCCTGAAAAACGCGCAGCACGATGCCTTGAGAAATGGCCTGTTCGTTCGGAAACTTTCCCTGACGCAGCCGTGAAGTGATGTCGGCGAGTGTGGTTTCGAGTGACATAAGTTTTAAGCAGCAAGGGCCACGCTGAGTTTTTCCGTCGACGCGAAGAGCTGGCCGGGGAGGGCGACCATGCAGTCCACGAGGTCGGCCTCGATGAGGGCTTTGCGAATCTCGCCTTCGCCGGACTGGTTGGAGGACATGCTGCCATTGGCGAGGACGAAGCCCGCCATGCCCTGCGGGGCGAGGTGGTGGATGAAGTGCTGCACCCACGCGAAGTTGGCGTTGCCCTTCGGCGGGACGCCGAACTGCCAGCGCACGTCGTCGTCCTTGCGGAACCAGTCGGAATCGTTGAAGGGCGGGTTGGCGATGACGAAGTCGGCGCGAAGGTCGGGGTGCAGGTCGCGGCGGAAGGTGTCGGCGTGCTCCGGGCCGAGGGAAATTCCGAATGATGAATTTCGAATGACGAACGGGCGCGATTTCTTCACTTCGACACTCACAATTCGGACTTCGCACTTTGCCACGCCGCCGGAGCCGCAGGCGGGGTCGTAGATGCGGCCATTGTCCTTCGCTGCGCTCACGACCTGCGGTGAGGCTTCGCTTTGAAGAAATGCGCTGCCGCGCAGAGCAGTGTAGGGTGCGAGCATCTCGACGAGCAGGCGCACGACGCAGGACGGCGTGTAGAACTGCCCGCCGTTCTTCCCCTCGGCGCTGGCGAACTGGGTGAGGAAGTATTGATTCGCTACGCTTACCCTGCGGGCAGTCTGCGGCTGGCTATCTCCGCTGCGCTCCGGCTCCGCCGCGTCCATGTTGTTGCGGAGCTTGTCGGCGGCGCGCCAGAGCTTGGCCTCGAAGCCAAGATTGGCGGTGGAGTCGGCGGGTTTGCTGGATGTTTTGCGTACCATGCGGGAGTTTTCCTATCCAAGCAGGGGATGGCCTGAAAGGCAAGACAGGGGGACGGGAGACTTTGAGACCGTGAGAAGAGGAGACTTGGAGACTTGGAGTTGGGGTGATTCCGGGGTGTTTTCGGTGGTTTTGGTCCGGATTTGGCGATTCCGGGGTGGGATATGGCTCGATCCTAGCCGGGATGGCGGGTGATCCGGCGGCGGTGATGGCGGTGTCCTTGCCGGGGCGTTCGGTGATCCGGGGACGCTGGCGCGTCTTCTGTGTCGGGATGGCTCAAGTCAGGGCGGCGGGTGAATGCGCCCCCTGCATAACAGAGGATCCCGCTCATGGGCAAACCGAAAGGCGCTGGCAGGCGTGCCCGCCATCTTACGGCTGCACTTTCGGCGGCTGAGGCACGGCGTCGGGTTCGAAGTCGAGCACGCTCTGGTGGGTGCGCAGAGCCTGGCGGGCTTTGTCAAAGAAGGCGCCGAGATCCCCGGCGTTGGCGGCGTTTTTGTCCTCAATGAGGTCGGCGAGCTTTTTCAGCGTGCCCTCGGCGTCGAGGTTGACGGCGCGCATGGAGCGCTGGGCGGAGGCATAGACGGTGTCGAACTTGGCCTGCGCCTCGGCGAAGGCGCGGCGCGCGCCCTCCTCGCGCAACTGCTCCCTTTCCGCTTCGCGGAAGTCCTTGCTGAACATGCGCTTGAAGAATCCGAAGCGGGACTTCGGCTTCTCGCCGGCGGTCTCGGAGGCGGCGTCCTCGAGGTAGTCGCGCAGGGCGGTGAACTCGGCCAGGGGCTTTTGATACTGCTTCTGGAGGAAGCCGATGCCGCTGGTGATGGCGGTGAGTTTTTCGACCTCGATCCTGGAGAGCTGCTGGCCGGCCTTCACGCGGCTTTCGAGGAGGTTGATGTATTCGATGGTCTGCCTGTTGCCGGCGAAGATGCTCTCAAACTCCTTGTAAGCGGCGGCCATCTGGGTGCGCTGGCTCTGGCGCAGCTCGTTGAGTTTTTTGTCATGCTCGTCGTTGAGGGACTGGAGCGCTTTCTGATGCTGGTCGTTTTGCGCGGCCAGGGCGCTCCGCATCTCCTGGGTGAGTCTTTCGACTTCCGCGAGGTGGGCGGTCTTCAGCGACTCCACCTCGGCGTGCAGGCGGCCGGCGTCGGAGTGGTAATGCCAGATGCCATAGAGCAGGGAGAGGACGACGAGGGCGAAGGTGATGTTGCGCGCGTTCATGGGAAGGGGAAGGGGGTTCGCGGGTACTCCTGCGCGCGCGGCCGGAATGCGCAAGGTTCATTCCCGGAAACTGCGGGGTTTTTGCTCCGCGTTTTTGCGGCGGGAACGGTGCGGTCCCGATGGCGGCTTGCTTTCCGGGCAATCCGGCGTTTTGATGCGCGCCTCAACCCCGCTCATGGAATCCCTCGAAACCGCGCGCTTGTGCGCCAAATACGCCGATGAAAAAAAAGCGGCCGACCTCGTCCTGCTCGACCTGCGGGGCATCTCGCCGGTGACGGACTTTTTCGTCATCTGCACGGCCACGTCGAACCCGCATCTGCGCGCCGTGCGCGACGAGGTGGTCGAAAGGATGCGCGAGGATCACGACATGAAGCCGCTGGGCGGCGACGGCTCGTATGAAAGCCAATGGCTGGTGGTGAACTACCCGAATGTGCTGGTGCATGTGCTCAGCCCGGAGAAGCGGGAGTTTTACAGGCTGGAGGAACTCTGGGGTGACGCTCCGCGCCTGCCATGGGAGGAGGGCGCGCCCGCCGCCGCCGAAGTGAAGCCGCCCGCGAAGAAGGCTGCGGCCAGGAAAGCCGCCGCGAAAAAAGCGCCAAAAAAAGCGGCCGCAAAAAAAGCGGCCGCAAAGAAGACGCCCGCGAAAAAGGCGGCGCGGCGGAAGGATGGGTAACCTGCCTGGCTGAACGGTTTTTTAGAATGAGCGTCCGGCCATGGTGCCGCGCGTGACTCCGATCTGGGAGCGGGCCTTGAGCGCGCGCCAGATGTCGCCGCCGCTGCTGCCGGAAAGCAAATCCTGGTAGGCGGAGATGACGCGGAGCGCTTCCGCGGCGTCCTCCTCCAGCAGCTCCACCCGGTAGTCGCGCAGGCCCGCTGCCATGAGGTCCGCGAAGAACTGCGCGCCGGTCTGCGGCACGGCGTTGAAGAGGGTGTTGCGGCAGCCGACGTCGGCCTTGAGCGGGTGCTCCATGCCGACGCGGTCGCGCAGGTGGACGCGGTGCCTCTCGCACGGGCGGCCGCAGTTGGTGAAGTCCGTGCCCTCGGAGAGAAAGGCGGCGAAGGCGCAGTGCTCCATGTGAAACATGGGCATGTGCTGGTGCAGGGTGATCTCGAACCACTGCGGCGGCGCGGCGCGCAGCAGGTCGAGCACTTGCTCGATGGTGAGATCGTAGCTGATGGTGAGGCGCCCAAGTCCGGTGTCTTTGAGGAAGCCGGCGGTGAGCGGGTTGGCGGTATTGAGGGAAAAATCTCCGATGGCGGGCAGGCCGGCGTCTTTGAAAAAGGCGATGCCGCCGAGGTTGCGGATGAGCACGCCGCAGGGCTGCGCGCGGGCGATGAGTTTGAAGAAGCCGGCCTCGCCGGATTTCTGAATGCGCGGCGTGGCGAGAAACACGGAGGCGCCGCCCTGCGCGCGCACGCGCCCCACCACATCGCCATAGAGGCGGATGTCCTCGAAGTCGGCGTAAAGGCGCGTGACGCCGCTGTCGAGCGCGGCCTGGACATGCTCAAAGGTGCGGCAGAGCACATGCAGGCGCGGCGGCTCATCGCCGGCGGGCGCGCGCATGGCGCTGACGGCTGCGAGCATTTCATCAAGGCTGGAACGGGGAGCGGAGGAGGGCGCGGCTGCTGGAGCCTCGCTGTTTTGCGAGACTTGCCCCACCAGGGCGCGGCGCATGCGGTTCAGCTCGCTGACCGGGAGCATGACCGCGCCTTCGACGCGCATGTCCAGAGATCCGAGTTCATAGGTGGTGGCGCCCAGACGGCCCAGCTGGTTTTGCAAAATCTCGCGTGTCAGCGGACTGCGCTCCGCGGGTTGAAGAGCGGTGGCGGACTCCACACGGGCACGCGGCGCGTCGCATTCGAGCAGGAGGGGCGCGCCCGCTTTGCCGCTGACGGCGAGATCGAGCCGGGTCTTGCGGCGCTGTGGAATCTCCCCCTGCCAGGTCTGGCGCAGGCGTTGTTCGAGCACCTGGTCGCCGGTTTTGAAGACGCGCGTGCCGGGGGGGATGCGGGAGGTGTCGAGCCGGCCGCGCTGGAACTCGATCCAGCGTCCGCGGATGCCATAGACGCGGCCGCCCTGCTCGTCGTTGGTGTCGTGAAGGTTCTCGAAGGCGAGTCCGTCCCCGGTTTTCAGATGGGCGGGGACGCTTTCGAGTTCCACGGCGTCGCGGGCGGTGGAGCGCACGACACCGGCGGGCATGCCGCGTTTTTTGCCGTAGATGGCGCCGACGAGCTCCTGGTGGTTGACGCCGTGCATCCAGCCGGAGTAGAGGCCGCGTGAGAAGGTCATCTCCAGCTCGTAGCGGTCATCCTCGGTGAATGCGGCGGGCGCGCCGGGAGCGGCGAGGGCGGAGTCAATGGCCTTGCGATACACGCGGGTGACGGCGGCGACGTATTCGGGGGTCTTGAGCCGGCCTTCGATCTTGAAGCTGCGGATGCCGAGTTCGATGAGGCGCGGGATTTCCCTCACGGCGGCGAGGTCCTGCGGGCTGAGGAGGTAGCGCTTGTCGCCGAGATCGCGCGGCTCGCCATCCACGAGCATCTCATAGGGCATGCGGCAGGCCTGCGCGCACTCGCCGCGGTTGGCGCTGCGCTGGCCGAGGGACTCGCTGGTGAGGCACTGGCCGCTGTAGGCCACGCAGAGCGCGCCGTGGACGAAGACTTCCAGCGGCAGCGCCGGATTTTCTTCCGCGTGGAAGCGCTCCAGCTCGCGCAGGCTTAGTTCGCGCGCGAGCACGGCCTGGTCAATGTCGAGCTTGCGAGCCAGTTCGAGCCCCTCCGGCGAGGTGAGGGTCATTTGTGTGCTGGCGTGAAGGCGCAGGCGCGGAGTGAGGGCCTTGACCAGGCGCGCGAGGCCGATGTCCTGTACGATGACTGCATCCACGCCGGATTGTTCGAGGAGTTGAAGCTGTCCTGCCGCGTCCGGCAGTTCGCGGGTGAAGATGAGCACGTTGAAGGCGCAGTAACCTTTGACTCCGTGCCGATGCAGAAAGCGCATGAGTTCCGGCAGGTCTTCCGCAGTGAAGTTGTCCGCCCTCATGCGCGCATTGAAGCGCGGCAGGCCGAAATAAATGGCATCGGCCCCGTTGGCCACGGCGGCGCGGGCGCAGTCCCAGTTGCCGGCGGGGGAGAGGAGTTCGGGGAGGTGAGACTGAATCATGAGCCTGCGAGACTAACCCCAAACCCAGTCGAGGAAAGAAATCTCAAATTACTGTTCATTAACACAACTTAAAATCATTTTATTCACAATATTGGAGATTTTCCAAAAAAAGCGAAATGCACTATTTACATCTCTTGGATTTCCGAATATTAAGATGACGAAAATAGGTCGCAGAGATTAATTATCAACGCTGACCTTGGCTTCCAGGCTGCTTTCCCGAAGATCTGCCATGACATCGTCAACGCTAAACATTTTTTCCAATTTTTGGAGTATTTTCCAGAAAAAAGAAATCCTGCGCGGGAACGGGCAGCGCAGCTCGGCGTTGCAACCGCGTTTTTTTGAATTTTTCCAGGTGGGGGTGTGGCCATGGTTTGGAGCTTCGGAGGCCATGGATGAACAGATGCCCTGGGGCAGGGGAAAGTGTGTGTCGCGTCCGCAAGGTGGGGATCATGAGCCTGAATCACAGCCTCCGCACGATTCGGAAGGCGGCAGACAGACGCCCTTTTATCATTTGCCGGTCTTGACGCAGCAGGTGCTGGACTTTTTGCAGCCACGCTCCGGCAAGCTATTTCTTGATGGCACAGTCGGAGGGGGAGGTCACGCGGAGGCGCTGCTCCAGCATGGCGCCCGGGTGGTCGGAATGGATCAGGACGAGGAGGCGCTGGATCATGTGAAACGCAGGCTGGCTTGTTATGAGGACAGGTTTTGCGCGCTGCGCGGGAACTTTCGCGACTTTCCCAAGGTGCTGGGCGAGGCGGGAGTCAGCGGGCTGGATGGCATCCTGGTTGACATAGGTGTGAGCAGCAGGCAGCTCGACTCGGCGGAAAGAGGGTTTTCGTTTCAGAAGGACGGCCCGCTGGACATGCGCATGGATCGCGGCGCCTCATTGACTGCGGCGCATGTGGTCAACGGTTATGAGTTGGAGAATCTGGCGCGCGTGATCCGCGAATTCGGCGGAGAGCCTCATGCCATGCGCATCGCGCGGGCGATCGTGCGCGAGCGCGCGAGGCAGCCCTTCACCAGCACCCTGCAGCTGGCGGAATTGATTGAGCGCGCTTGTCCGGGGCGCGGGCGCAAACATCCCGCAACACTGACCTTTCAGGCGCTGCGCATCGAGGTGAACCAGGAGATCGCCGCGTTGCGGGAGTTTTTGCAGGAGGCTCCGCGCTGGCTGAAACCCGGAGGGCGGCTGGTGGTCATTTCGTTCCACTCGACAGAGGACCGGGAAACCAAGCAGGCATTCCAGCGGATGAGCGCGCCATTCCTCGACAAAAAAGAGTGGGCCAGTCCGCGTCCGAACCCGGACTGCCTGCTGCGAGTGCTGACGCGCAAGCCTGTCGAGGCGGCGGAGGCGGAAGTGACGCTGAACCCGCGCGCGCGAAGCGCCCGCCTGCGCGCCGCAGAGAGACTCCCCGCATGAAAAACCGCCGCAACAGCTCCGGCCTCAGCCTGCCGCGCCTCTCGGCGCTGCTCACCATCATTGTGCTGCTGCTGCTGACGGCGCTCAGCGTGGTGGTGAACAAAAACCGCATCACCGCGCTGGCGGACCAGCAGCGCCTGGTGGAGCAGGAGACCCGTCTGCTGAAGTTTGAGATCACCAACCTGGACAACAAGATCGGCACCCAGCTTCTCGACAAAAAGCGGGTCTCGGGCGTGCTGGCGGACAAAGCCCTGCAGCTCCAGGAAATCAACAAGGACGCCAGATCCGTCATTTACCTGAAATCCGCCTCCATTCCGGTGGCTCAAAACAGCTCTCCCCAGTGAACCCAGCCGCCAAACCAGCCCGCCCATGCCGCCATGCAGCCGAGCTTCGCCGCATGATCCTCGCCGCCAGCCTTCTCGTGACGGGTTTTTCCGCCGTGGTGTGGCGACTTTATGACCTGCATGTGCGCCAGGCGCCGCGTCTGGCGGAGCTGGCCGCGGCCAAGTTTCGCGAGGAGCGCGTGCTGCTGGCGCGGCGCGGCACCATCAAGGACTTCAGCGGCAGGCTCCTTGCTTATGACGAGCAGGTCCATGAGCTGCGCACCAACCAGGTGCATCTGCACGAGCTGCCCACCATCAAGCCCTGCCTGGCTGCTGTGAAGGGCATGACGGTCCGTGAATTGACCCTCAAGATGAGCGACCGCGCCATCTTTGACGCTTACCACGACCATGTCTCCAGGGCGCTGGCCGCCAAGCTGGGCCGGCAGGTGCCGGAGATGCTGGCCGTGGTCAAGTCCAAGGAGCCTGTGCAGACACTGGTCCGTGAAATGGACGACGAAAAATCCGCTGAGTGGGCCGGGTATCTCGAAGCCATGCAGATCAAGGGGGTGTATGTGAAGCCCGCGGTGAAGCGCAGCTACCCCGCCGGGAACAGCATGGCGTTGATCGTTGGCGGCACCGCGCCGGGCAAGGGCGGCACCTATGGCATTGAAAAGGGCCGCGAGTCCATTCTTCATGGCGAGAATGGCAGCGTGCAGATCGAGCGGAACAAGCGCGGGGAGGAGATGCTGCTTTACCGCGGCGAGATGATAGACCCGCGCCACGGCAGCGGCCTCCACCTGACTCTGGACCTGGCTTTGCAGGAGGCCGTGGACAAGATCCTGATCGAGGCGCACAACCGCTGGAAAGCCACCCGCAGCATGGCCGTGGTCACCGAGGTCACCACCGGCACGGTGCTGGCGATGAGCTCCCTGCCCGCCCACGACCGCGCGCTGGCCGGCCAGTCTGAAGCCACAAACTGGGAGCACTTCGCCGTGAACAAACCCTACGAACCCGGTTCCACTTACAAGATCGTGGCATTCACCGCAGCTCTTGACCAGCGCAAGATCACGGTGGACGAGCGTTTCGACTGCCACTGGGGCAAGTATCACGACCCGGTTCTCAATTTCGACCTCGAAGACTTGACCAAAATGGGCACCGTGCCAGCGCGTGATGTGTTCACCCATTCGAGCAACATCGGCACCTACAAAATCTTCAAGAAAACAGGCCAGGCTGTGTTTCTCGACTACACACGGCGCTTTGGCTTTGGCAGCGCCACTGGCTGCGGCATTCCCGGTGAAAGCGCGGGCAAGATAAACTGGAGCAACTGGTCGAACACGACCTACTCCAGTTTTCCCATGGGTTACGAGGTGGAGGTGACTCCCCTGCAAATGGCGCTGGCCATGGGCGCGCTGGCAAACAACGGACTTCTCATGAAGCCGCGCCTCGTGGATCGCGTGACCAGTGAGAGGGGAGTCGAGCATTTGCAGCCGGAAGTGGCGGGCCAAGTCTGCTCCGGGCGCACCGCGCAGATGATGCGCGAACTGCTCAAAAACGTCGTCGCCAAAGGCACCGGCAAAGCCGCGGAGATCGAAGGCATTGAAGTGGCTGGCAAGACAGGCACCGCGCAGCGTTTTGACCCCGAAATGGTCACAGGCTACAGGAAGGACGGCACGCCCAAAAAAGGCGGCTATCGCAAAGACCAGTGGGTTGTCTCCTTTGCCGGCTTCGCGCCGGCCAATGATCCAAAAATCGCTTGTGTCGTGGTGTTGGACAATCCGAAAAAGTCGCTGGACACCGACGTCATCGGCGGAGGCGCGGTGGCCGGGCCTGTCTTCGCGCGCATCGTCGAGGAAACCTTGAAACAACTCAGCGTCAGACCCCAGCGTCCGCTGGCCTTGAAAGGAGGCGGTCAATGAAGTTGAGGGACATCGTCGCCCGGCTGGAGCAGCCCGTTGTGTCCGGCAGCCTTGACACGGACATCCGCGCGCTGGCCTATGATTCACGCAAGGTTGGTCCGGGCGCGGCCTTCTTCGCGCTGCGCGGAGCGCAGGCGGACGGCCACGATTTCATTCAGGCCGCCATGACTGCGGGAGCCGCCGCCATTATTGCCGAGACCGCGCCGCCTGCGGATGCGGTCATCCCCTGGGTTCATGCGCGCTCCACGCGCCGCGCACTGGCCGCCGCCGCCGCCGCCCTGCATGATGATCCGGGGCGCGTGCTGGCGCTTGCCGGCATCACGGGCACGAATGGCAAGACCACCACAGCCTTTCTTTTGCACGACCTGCTCAACCAGGGGCAGAAGCGCGCCGGTCTCATCGGCACCGTCTCCTGGGACACTGGCGCGCGCAAGCCGAAGCCGGCCACCCACACCACGCCCGAGTCCCTGGAGATTCAAGGACTGCTCTCTGAAATGCGCGACAATGGCTGCCGCACCTGCGTCATGGAGGTCAGCTCGCATGCCCTGGACCAGGAGCGCGTCCACGGGCTGGATTTTGCCGCCGGCATTTTCACCAACCTCACCCAGGACCATCTCGACTACCACGGCACGATGGAGAAATACTTCGCGGCCAAGGCGCGCTTGTTTGAAAAGATCGCCGCGCAAAAAACAGGCCGCATGGTCGTCAATGGCGACGATGCCTGGGGGCGCAAGCTCATCACCCGCTTCGAGGGCACCGGCAAGGTCGTTCGTTACGGCTTCGGCGCGGGGCTGGAATTCCGCGCCACCAATGTGCGCTATGATGTGACCGGCACCACCTATGAGTTGGAGGCGCTGGGACGGCACTTGCTGGTGCGCCTGCCTCTGATCGGCGACTTCAATGTCTATAACTCCCTGGCCGCGCTGGCTGGCGCCCATGCCATGGGCCTCAACCTGCGCGAAAGCGTCGCTCATCTGAAAAGCGCCCCGCAAGTCCCGGGCCGTCTTGAGCGCGTCACCGACCAGACGCGCTTCCACGTCTATGTGGACTACGCGCACACGCCGGACGCCATCGAGAACGCCTTGCGCACTCTGCGCGCCCTCCGGCCGCGCCGCATCATCACCGTCTTCGGCTGCGGCGGCGACCGCGACCGCACCAAGCGCCCGAAGATGGCGGCCGCCGCCGAGGCCGGCAGCGATGTTTGTGTCCTAACCTCGGACAACCCGCGTTTTGAGGATCCCGAGGCCATCATTGCCGACACGATCAAAGGCTTCGCGCGTCCGAAAAACCATGCCGCCATCGCGGACCGCCGCCAGGCCATCCGCGCGGCCCTGGAGCACGCGCAGGGCGGGGACATCGTGCTTGTGGCCGGCAAAGGGCACGAGGACTACCAGGACATCCAGGGCAAAAAACACCCCTTCGACGACCGCCGCGTGGTGCGGCAGACACTCAACGACCTCTTCCACGAGCGCGACGCGGAAGCCGCCGAGCGCGAGGCCCTGCGAGAGCAGGAAATGAGGGACCAGGACATGCGAGGCCCTTGGCGTGATTAAATGATGAAAGCCATTCCACTCCAAACGCTGCTTTCCTTCTGCCCCGGCATCGTCCGCAGGGCGGGGGATTCTACGCGCGCGGTGACGCGGGTGGTCACTGACTCGCGCGCGGTTCAGCCTGGGGACGTGTTCGTGGCTTTGAAGGGGGAGAGGTTTGACGCGCATGATTTCATCCCGCAAGCGGCTGCGTCAGGCGCCTCGGCTGTGATCGTGAGCCATGTGGATGAAAAATGGAGCCTGCCGGAGCACTGCGCGCTGATGGAGGCGCCGGACACGCTGACGGCGCTGCAAAATTTGGCGCGCGGCTACCGCTCATGGCACCAGCCGCTCCTCATCGGCCTAACTGGCAGCAATGGCAAGACCACGACCAAGGACTTCGCCGCCGCCGTCATGTCGGCGAAGTTCCAGACCCGCGCCACGGCGGGGAACCTGAACAACCACATCGGCGTGCCGCTGACTCTTCTCTCGCTCCAGGATGGCGATGAGTGCGCCGTCGTCGAGATGGGCATGAACCATCCCGGCGAGATCAGGACACTGGTGGACACAGCCCTGCCGGATGCAGCCATCCTGACCAACGTGGGCATCGCCCACATCGAGCACATGGGCAGCCGCGATGCCATCGCGTGGGAAAAAGGCACCCTGCCCGCGAACGTGCCCGGCGGCGGCACCGTCGTGCTGCCCGCGGATGACGACTACACGCCGCTCATCGCGCGGCATTGCCAGGCGCGGGTGCTCACCGCCGGCATCGAGTCCGGTGATGTCAGCGCCTCGGAACTTGAGCGGGTGGAAAACGGCACGCGCTTCAAACTCGATTTCCGCGGGGAAAGCGCGGAAGTTTTCCTCCCCGTCATCGGCCGCCACATGGTGGTGAACGCGGCGCTGGCCGCCTGCATGGGCTGGGCGCAGGGCATCGCCCCGGAGGACATCGCCGCCGCGCTTTCCAGGGCGTGCATCACCGGCGGGCGCATGCAGGTGCTCGACATCGGCGGAGTCGTTTTCATCAACGACTCGTACAATGCCAATCCAGACTCTGTCATGGCCGGCATTCTGGCGCTAAGGACCACCGGCAAAGGCCGCAAACACGCCGTGCTCGGGCGCATGGGCGAGCTGGGAGCGCGCGCGGAGGAGGAGCACGCGCGCATCGGTCGAAGCGCGGCCAGCACCCTCGACTCCGTCATCACCGTGGGTGACGGAGAGGCGCGGCTGATCAGCCAGGCGGCGGCGGACACGGAGTCTTTCGACCCCTGCCACACCGCTCATTTTGCCACGCATGAGGAATGCGCCGCGCACCTGCGCCAGCTCGTGAAGCCGGGGGATGCCGTGCTTGTCAAAGGCAGCCGCTCGACGCGCATGGAGCGCGTGCTCGAACTTTATCAGCAATCATGATCTACTGGCTCTACGAACTTCGAAACTGGCTCGAGGCCGGGCAATGGATCACGGTGGACTCCCTGGTTTACAAGGTGCTGAACATTTTCCGCTACCACACCTTCCGCGCCGGCGGGGCGGCGGTCACGGCGTTTTTTCTGTCCGTGTTTTTCGGCGGCTGGCTCATCCGCAAGCTCATCTCCCTGAAAATCGGCCAGCCCGTGCGCACCGCCGAGGAGGTCAACAAGCTCTACGAGTTGCACGGGAAAAAAGCGGGCACGCCCACCATGGGCGGCATTCTCATCGTGGGCGCCATTCTCGTCTCCACGCTGGTCTGGGCCAAGTGGGACAACCTCATGGTTTGGATCATCCTTTTTGCCACGCTCGGCCTCGGCGCGCTCGGTTTTTGGGACGACTATCTGAAGATCAGCAAGAAGAACTCCAAAGGCGTCAGCGCCCGCGCCAAGCTTGTCTGGCAGGGTGGTGTCGCCTTCGCGGCCGGTCTTGCCTTTTGCTACCTCATGCCTCCGGACGTGCTGGTGGACCAGGCCAGCAAGGCGGGGCAGGACGCCCCCATCCTGCACATGGGCGGCACGGAGACCTACCGGGCTTTGTATGTGCCTTTTCTCAAGGAGCCGCTAATCGCCGACATGGGATTCTTTGCCGTGCTGCTCTTCACCCTGGTCATCGTGGGGGCTTCGAACGCGGTGAACCTCACCGACGGACTCGACGGCCTGGCCACGGGCTGCTCGCTGACGACCGCCCTGGCCTACATGGTCTTCGGCTACGTCTGCGGCAACGCCAACTACTCCGAATATCTCGGCGTGGCGCATCACTCACTGGCCAATGAACTGCCCATCATCGCCATGTCGCTCGCGGGCGCCTGCCTCGGCTTTCTTTGGTTCAACGCCCACCCCGCCCGCATGTTCATGGGTGACACCGGCTCGCTAGCGCTCGGCGGCTGCATCGCCACACTGGCCATTGGCTGCAAGCAGGAGATCGTGCTCGTGCTTGTCGGCGGAGTCTTCGTCATGGAGGCGGCGAGCGTCATGATCCAGGTGGCCAGCTTCAAGACCCGCGGGAAGCGCGTCTTCAGAATGTCCCCCATCCACCATCATTTCGAGCTGGGCGGCTGGCATGAGAACCAGGTCATCGTCCGCTTTTGGATCCTCTCCATCCTCTTTGCCCTCATGGGACTCGCCTCCCTGAAACTGCGTTGAACTTCAAACCGCCTTTTCTCCAAGCCTTGATGTCACTCCAGGATCAAAACATCGCCATTCTCGGCGCCGGCCGCAGCGGTCTCGGCGCCGCGCGCCTCGCGCGTCTGCATGGCGCCCGGGTGACGGTCATGGACGAGGGCGACCCCGCGCGCATCGCGCCGGCGTTGGAGAAACTTCACGCCGAGGGTTTTGACACGCTCCCGGGCGCGCCGGCGCGCGACCTGGTGGTGAGGCCGGGGGAATGGAGCCGGGCGGTCATCAGCCCCGGACTCGACGCGGGCTGGCCTTTGCCAAAAAAATTCACCAGTGCCGGAGTGCCGCTCACAGGTGAAATGGAGTTCGGCTACGGCTTTTGCCGGACGTCCCTGGCGGCCATCACCGGCACCAATGGCAAGAGCACATGCACGGAGATCACCGCCGCCGTCTTCAATGGCTGCGGTCTGAAATCCCTCCCCTGCGGCAATCACGGCGTCAGTCTCAGCGAGGTCGTGGCCTCGGGGGAAAACTACGACGTGCTCGCCCTGGAGGTCAGCAGCTTCCAGCTCGAGACCATTCGCGCCTTCCGTCCGCGCGTGGCCGTGTGGTTGAACTTCGCGCCCGACCATCTGGACCGCTATCCGGGCATGGAGGAGTACTTTTCCGCCAAGGCGCGCATTTTTGAAAACATGACCGGGGAAGACCTGGCCGTGGTGCGCGCCGGAGAGCCGGTCAACAGCGGCGCGGCGCGCCGTGTCACCTTTTCGGCGCATGGCATGGAGGCGGACTGGACATGGGCGGACAGCGTCATCCGGCATCCCGGCGGCGAGGCGCCAACCGGCGGCATCCGCCTGCGCGGACGGCACAACATGGAGAACCTCCTGGCCGCGCTCATCGCCTGTCAGAGCTTTGGTTTGGACGTGCCGGACATGCTGCGCGCCGCCGCCGGGTTTGAGCCTCCGGCGCATCGTTGCGAGCTGGTGCGCGAATGGCGCGGGCGGGAGTTCATCAACGACTCGAAGGCCACCAATCTCCATGCCCTCAATGCATGCCTGCTCGCCATGGACCGGCCCGTGATCCTCATCGCCGGCGGCAAGGACAAGCAGCTCGACTACGCGCCGCTGCTGGCCAGCCTTCCCGGCCGCGTGCGCGCCATGGTCCTCATCGGCGAGATCGCTCCCGCCCTGCACTCGCTATTTTCCCCGCATCTGCCCTGCGAGCGCGCCGCGGACATGGACGAGGCCGTGCGGCGCGCCGCGCGCCTCTCCCAGGAGGGCGACCTCGTCCTCCTCAGTCCGGGCACCTCCAGCTTCGACATGTACACCGGCTACGCACAGCGCGGGGAGGCCTTCCGCGCCGCCGCACTTTCACTCCATTGAACCCGCCAACTCCCGAACACCATGAGCACCACAAGGCAAAAGAAAATGCTGCTGCCGGATTCCCCCAGGCGGCGGAAAATCAAACAGCACCAGATGATCGTGGCCACCGTCACCGAGGAGGAGGGCTTCAACCCGCCCGTGCCCCACACCGACACGCTGAGACTGCTTGTCGCCATCTTCCTCATTCACGCCGTCGTCATCGGCGCCATCATCGGCTACGACCGCATGAGCGGCGTGACCGAGGAGACACGCACGATGAAAAAAGACACCCGTGGCGAGGCCGTCCCGAGCGTGCTGCCGCCCTCCGCGGTCAACACCGATCTGCTGCAAAAGGAGTATCCCATCGAAGAATACGCCACTTATGAATGGCGCTCCGGCGACTCGCTGCCCAAGGTGGCGGAAAAACTGCGCGTGCCGCAGGACCTGCTCGTGCGCCTGAACATGCTGGACAAGGGGGCGCAGATCGCCACGAACACCATTCTGCGTTATCCCAGGCAGCCCGCCGTCAAGGCCGTCGGTATTGGTGTTGCTGGAGCGGACGGCCTGCCGCCGGTGACCGCCGTGGCATTTGAGCCGCCGCCGCCCGCGGGCAGCCTGGCCGCGTCCTCGCCTTCCATCGGTCTCGAAATGCCTGGTGAGGCGCCTTTCAGCCTCTCTCCCAACATCATGCATGAGCTGGCCCAGGGGCCCGATCTCGGCTCCGGCGCGGTGTCGGCTCCAGATTCGCCGCCGCCGGCGCAGCCCGTCGCGGAAAAAACCCCGGCAGTCCAGGACCAGCCGCCGCCCGCGCCTCCGCCTGTGGTGAAAACGGCCGGGGAAAAGCCCGTGCCCAAGGCCATACCGGTCCCGCGTTCCTACACGCCCCCCGCTCCCCCCGCCGCGCGCAAATCCGCGCCGCCGCCGGCGGTCAAGCCCGCCCCACAGAGGCAGGGGGCATCCCATGTTGTCAGGCCGGGTGAGAATCTTTACCGCATCGCCGCGCGGTACAAGGTGGATGTGAAATCCATCCAGGACGCCAACAAGCTCAAAAATCCGGACCACATCCGCGAAGGCATGAAGTTGCTCATTCCCGCCAAATAAAAGCACTCACATGGCCAGACGCTCCGTTTTCATCCTGCTGGCGGCCGTGCTTTTACTCACGGGGCTGGGCATCACCATGCTGGCCAGCACCAGTGTTTATTCCGTGAAGGCTGGCGAGGACTACGTCACCGTCTGGAAGCAGTGCGTCTCCGCCGGTGTGGCCTTGCTGGCGGGGCTGATCGCGGCCCTGGTGGATTACCACGTCTGGCACCGGCTGCGCTGGTGGATTTACGGACTCGCCTGCGCGGGGCTGGCGCTTTGTTTCGAATGGCACCTGGCAAAGCTCGCCGGCTATGAGCCGTTGATCGGCGTCTGGAAAGGCGGTGCCGCGCGCTGGTTGAAAACGGGCCTGGGCGACATGCAGTTGCAGCCTTCGGAGTTTGCAAAAATCGCCCTCATCATCGCCCTCGCGGGCTGGTTCGTCGCGCATGAGGGAAAGGAGCGCACATTCAGGCACGGCCTGCTGCTGCCCGGTCTCATCCTTGGCGGCGTCACTGGCTTGATCGGACTGGAGGTTGACCTTGGCAATGGCAGCCTCGCCATCGCCGTCGGCATGGGCATCCTCTTTGTGGCGGGCACCCGCGCGCGCTATTTGACCATCCTTGGCGGATTGGGTGGCGCGCTGCTGGCGGCGGGCATCTGGCTGGCGCCGAAGCGGTTCGAGCGCGTCATCGCCATCTTTGACCTGGAGAAGTACAAGGACGGAGTCGGTCTCCAGCAGTGGATCTCCTGGCTCGCCTTCGGCTCCGGCGGCCTGGACGGGCGCGGGCTTGGCGAGGGGCGCATGAAGCACTCCTACCTGCCCGAGGCGCACACCGACTTCATTTTTCCCATGATCGGGGAGGAGATCGGCCTTTGGGGCAGCCTGGGCACCCTGCTGATCTTCGTCGTCATCGCCCTCTGCGGCATGTCCATCGCCATGCACGCGCCGGACCGCTTCGGCCGCCTGCTGGGCTTTGGTCTCACCCTGCTCATCAGTCTGGAAGCGCTCTTGAACATGGGCGTCACCACTGTTTTGCTGCCGAACAAGGGCCTGCCCATGCCTTTCGTCTCGTACGGGGGCTCCAGCCTTGTGGCCGCCATGGTGGCGGTGGGCATCCTTGTCAACATTCACTGTCGCAGCACCCATTCCGCGCGTGACCAGCTCCCGCTGATCCGCAGGGACAAGCGCTGGACGCCCCAGATTTGATTTTCCGTGAAACCATCCTCGAAAAAGCCCGCCCATGTGCTCATCGCCTGCGGCGGCACCGGCGGGCACCTGTTCCCCGGCATCGCCGTCGGTGAGGTGCTCGCCGCGCGCGGGCACCCTGTCACCCTTTTCATCAGCGAGAAAAAAATAGACGCCATCGCCGCCTCCGGTCACAAGGAGCTGCGGTTCGAAAAAATGCCCTTCCTGGCCATGCCGAAGCCGTGGTCGCCCAAAATGCCCGGCTTCCTGCTCGGAGTCTGGCGCGGCATTCAGGCCTCGCGGAAATTCATCCGCGACAACGACGTGGCTCTCGTCCTCGGCATGGGCGGCTTCACCTCCTTCGCCCCGCTCTATGCCGGGCGCAAGGAAGGCCGCCACACCCTCATCCACGAGAGCAACGCCATCCCCGGCAAGGCCAACCGACTCAACGCCCGCTACTCCGGCACCGTCCTCTGCGGCCTCGGCGCGTGCAAAAGCGCCTTCGCCTCTCACCCCGACGTGCGTGTCACCGGCACCCCCGTGCGCTCCAGCATGAAGACCGCCTCCAAGGAGGACCCCCACGCCTTCTTCAAGCTCGACAAAAACAAAAAAACCCTCCTCGTCATGGGCGGAAGCCAGGGCGCGCGCGGCATCAACCGAGTCGTCGGCATGACCCTCGATCACTTTGAAAAAATGGATGTCCAGGTCCTCCACATCGCCGGTCCCGGCGACTATGAGGAAGTGCGCGACACCTATGCCCGCCACCCCATGCTCTCCCAGCATGTCGCCGCCTTCTGCCACCGCATGGACCTCGCCTGGCGCGTCGCCGATCTCGCCCTCGCCCGCAGCGGAGCCTCCACCATGGCCGAGATCGCCCTCTTTGGCGTGCCCAGCCTGCTTGTGCCCTACCCCTTCGCCGCGGATGACCACCAGACGCGCAACGCCGAAGTCTTCGCCAATGCCGGCGCCGCATTGCTGCTGCCCGAGTCCGGCCTCAATGCCGAAGTCCTCGCCGACGCCGCGCGCTCCATCCTCCAGGACGGGCGCAAAGCCGCCGAAATGCGCCGCGCCGCAGGCAGTCTCGCCGTGCGCGACGCCGCGCAAAAAATCGCCACCCTCATCGAAAAGACCCTCAAAAACCAGACCGGCGCCAAACGCTGAGAAGCGCGCGCCGCCGCCAACGGGTCAACTTGGGAGCGGGAAAAAAACACGAATCACACGGACGGGCACGGATTCAGCCCCGCCCGCCTCATTGGCTGTGCAGCGCCGCGATGGCGATGTTTGCCTGCCGCAGGCGGGATGAGATCTCCCTCATGAACGCCTGGAGCAGCCTGATCTTCAGTTCGGGGTGCGTCTCCGACAGCGACTCGAACCATGCCCTCGTCATCACCAGGCACTCCACCCGGTCCATCGCCACCACATCCGCCGAGCGCGGCGAGCCGTCGAGGAAGGCCATCTCACCCGCCGTCATGCCGGAGGTCAGCACATCCACCCGCTGGCTCAGCCCCAGCTTGCCCTTGATCCGCACCTCCACATTCCCCTCCAGCAGCACAAACATCTCGTCGGAGCTCTCGCCCGCCTTGATCAGCGTCTCGTCCGTCTGGAAGGTCCGCCTCGTCAGCGTCTGCTCCAGCATCCGCGCCTCCTCCGGCGAGCAGGACTGGAAGACGGGGCATTCCGCCAGCTTCAGACCGCGCGCCGGCCTCCATGACACCCCCGTCACAGCCAGGAGCAGCGCGTCCTCGCATTTCTCCAGCGCCGCGTCCAGGGTGGAAAACACGCAGTCCGCCGGCACGCCCGCGCTTTGCAGGCGCGGGGCCAGGCCGCCCGGCTGGCACACCACCAGTTGCACCCCCAGCCGGCGCATCCGCCCGCACAGGTCCGCCAGCAGTTTCAGGCTCACCGTGTTCGCCATCACCACCGCGCGCAGGTCGAAGATGATGTGCAGGCAGCCCGCGTTCGCCAGTTGAAAGACCTGCCTCACCACCGGCTCGAACGTTGTGAAAATCAGCCCGCCCTGCAACTCCAGCACCTGGATGCGCGAGCCGTGCCTGCGCAGCGTCTCGCGCGAGCTTTGCGGCAGCCGCCGCCGCGCCGTCACCTCCCCGCCGTGGTAGCCGAGCCGCACCGCCGTGCGCGGAGTCGCCGTCGGGTTCATCATGTGCAGGGACAGCTCGCGGGAAAGGTCCATGCACACCTGGATGCCGCGGTGGCTGTTCCCCTGCGCGTCCAGCGGCGGGGAAAAAACACCGATGCCCAGTTGCCCCGGCAGCACCGCCAGGATGCCGCCGCCCACCCCGCTCTTCGCCGGCAGGCCCACGCGGTAGATCCACTCCCCGGACCAGTCATACATCCCGCAGGTCGCCATCACCCCCAGCACATTGTCCACATATTGCGTCGGGATCGCGCGCTTCTGCGTCAGCGGCTGCACGCCCTGGTTCGCCAGCGTCGCCCCCATCAGCGCCAGGTCGCGGCACGTCACCCGGATGGCGCACTGGCGGAAATACGTCTCCAGCGTCTCGTGCGGGTTCTCATCCACAATGCCGAAGTTCCGCAGCAGCCAGCCGATGGCGCGGTTGCGGTGCCCGGTCGCGCTCTCGCTCTCATACACTGCCTCGTCCACATCCAGCGCCCGGCCCGCGAAGCCGCCCAGAAACTCCAGCAGCCTTTCAAAGCGTGTCTTGCCGTCCTTCGCCAGCACCTGCCCGCAGGTGGCGATCGCCCCCGCGTTGATCATCGGGTTGAATGGCGCGCCGCTGCCCTCTTTCAGGCTGATCGCGTTGAACGCCTCCCCGGACGGCTCCACCCCGATGCGCGAGAGCACATGCTCCTCCCCGCGGTCCTCCAGCGCCAGCCCGTACGCCAGCGCCTTGGAGATGGACTGGATCGTGAAAGGCTGCCGCGTGTCACCCACCTCATAGACATGCCCGTCCCGCGTCGCGATGCAGATGCCGAACCAGTCCGGGTCCGCCTTCGAGAGCTCAGGGATGTAGCTGGCCACGGCACCCTCCCGCGCGGGCGCGTGGCGGGCGTGCAGATTCTCGAGGTACTCTTGGATGGGAGAGAGCATCCGAAGCGCGGAAGCACGGATGATGCCGTAAGAACGAATATTTTTTTCTTCCCCCGCCGCCGCCGCCGCGTTTAGCCTCCGCTCATGAACTGGTATTACGACAATCAAGGCGAGGCCGCCGGTCCTCTCGACCTGCCCGGCCTGCGCGCCGAAAGGGACGCCGGACGCATCCGCGCGGACACCCTCGTGTGGTGCCCCGGCGCGCAGGAGTGGCAGGCCGTCGGCCTGCTCCAGCCCTCCTGGTGGACCCAGGCGGAGGAAAAGGAACCTCTCCAGCCCGCCATCCCCGCGGGCGACACCGCGGCCCGCAAACTGCCCGCGCCCCATGCCCCCGTCAGCTCCGGTCACGAGTCCGCGCGCGGCGGCTTCCTCAAGCGGCTCTTCAGCTTCGGCAAAAAACGCGCCTGAGCACCGCCATGCCCCGCGCCATGACATTTATACTGAAGGTCATCACCTTTTGTAAATTGGGTTTTCTCCCACAGATTCAGGGAGGCCCGCAGATTAAGGATGAGAAAGAGAAATCTGCTGGCCTCCTTGAATCTGCGGGAAATCACAATTCATGGTGACGCACGGCATACATGCCCTTTCTGAGCTTTTACCACACATTGAAGGACGCGGCGCGGCGGAACATTCCCGCCGCGCCGTAGCTTCCGCCGCAAGGCGGTGGAGTGTGGAGGGAAGGGGACCCCACAGCCCGAGCGGGGTCTGAAAATCACCCGTTTGCGCAAGTGACTGATATTCAGTCGGAAAAAGGTGCTCCTGGGCTCTCCAAAGCGTGTTTTTGAAGGCTGGGAGGCCATTTTTCATGCCGTGCAGGCGCGTCTCCACGCTTTGGTGACGCACCTCCACGCCGTCCGATGGACGCTGAGAAGTTCGGAGGCGCACCTCCACGCCGTCCGATGGACGCTGAGAAGTTCGGAGGCGCATCTCCACGCCGCTCGAGAGACACTGAGAAGTTCGGAGGCGCACCTCCACGCCGCCCGAGAGACACCGGGAAGTTTGGAGGTTCACCTCCGCGCCGTCGGAGGGACGCCGGGAAGTTTGGAGGTGCGCCTCCACGCCGTCCGAGAGACGTTGGGAAGTTCGGAGGCATGCCTCCACGCCGTCCGAGAGACGCTGAGAAGTTTGGAGGCACGCCTCCACGCCGTCCGAGAGACGCTGAGAAGTTTGGAGGCGCACCTCCACATCGTCGGCGGGCCTCCCCAGGTGGGGCGCTTGGTCCTCCAAGCGCCGCGTGCGCACGCGCAGGGTCCGAGCGGTGCGGCAGCATCAAGCGCACCCGCAGCTCCGTACGCGGCGCGTTGAGGACAACTCGCCCTACCCCCTGCCGCAGACGCGCTTGCCCTGGAAGATGCCAGACATCTGCAACCTTCATTCTTTGCCGCTCTTGGCTGGGGTTTCCTTGTGGCGGGCGTAGGGAAGCAGGCTGTCACAGTGGCTCAGAAGTTCCTTCGCGATCTCGCTGTCCGCATCAAACCCATACCATCCGCTGCCCAAAGGCCAGATCTCGACGTAGAAGTTACTGCACTCCCAACAGATGCTCGTCTCGGCGACAAGCTTGGCGCCTCGATAGAGACGGAATCCATAAGCAGGTTCATGGCAAAGGGACCCACGCTGATGAGCGGCTGACTGCCAACGCCAGAGGTCCAGGAACGCATCGAGCTTCTCTCCGGTGAGAGTGATGCTGCCGCAAACAGGCTATGTGCGCCCATAAGGGCGAATCGGAAAGGTCTCTTTGGTCTGTTGCTCCTTGGTGCCCATGAGAAGATAAATGCGTGCTTCGGTGACGCCTCCAACCTTGGAAAACATCTCCTGAGCCTTCCGGTGAAAACGTCCGAATGTGACATCCTTCCAGCCTTCTCCAAGCGCGAGGTAGAAACCAATGATGAACAGCAACAGCCACGGCAGGGCACGAACGCATTTCTGGAGTCTTGGTCGCATCACGAGTGGCTGTTTGGTTGCCCGAACATTGCGCATCATTCACAAAAGCGCCGCTTTGTCAGCAGCTTTATCTCCGGCGGATGGGTTGCTTGATGACGGGCTTTGGGATTCATGGCATGGCTTTTGCCGGGTATTTGAGCGCAGGGCAACAAGGAGGCTCCTTTTTGCTCAAGTGCCTGGCAGAAAGATGCCAGACATCTGCAATCTGCAAGGATGAGGAGCTGGCAAGTGGGGGGCTCACTTCCCGGCGGCCTTGCCCCCGCGCTCGGCGGGCAGGGACTGGCCTTCGAGCCAGACGTATTCCTTCCACGAGCCCTCGTAGAGGCGCACCTTCGGGTAGCCGAGCACGTGCTTGAGGGTGAAGTAGAGCAGGCTGCCCTCGCGGGAGGTGCCGCAGTAGCAGATGATGTCCTTGTCCGGCGTGATGCCCGCGCTTTGCAGCTCGCGCTTCATTTGGGCCGTGGATTTGAACTGGTGCGTGTTTCCGCCGTCCATGAGCCGCGCCCAGTGGAAGCTGATGGCGCCGGGGATGTGCCCCTTGCGCAGCCAGACATCGTCGTTGCCTTGGTATTCGTTTAGCGGACGGGCGTCCACGAGCAGGTTGCCGGGTTTGCCGGCATGGGCGCTCACGGTTTTCACATCCACGCCGATGCCTTTGTCTCCCCGCCAGGGCAGGCTGCCGGGTGGGTTGCCAAAATACTCCCGCACGGGTTTGAGCCCGGCCTTCACCCAGCCGGCCAGGCCGCCATCCACGACGCGGATGTTTTGGATGCCGTACTTTTCCAGCACATAGACGACCATGCTGGTACTGAGGATTTCATCATTGGGCAGCGCGGCGCCGGTGGCATAGACGAGGTGGAGGCGGTCTTTGTCCGCGCCGGCGCGCTTGAGCAGGGCTTTGGTGATGGAGTCGGGCAGGTATTGCACAGGCACGGCCTGGTCGGTGCCGCGCAGGGTGTCGAAGTTGATGTGGTGCGCCTGGGGCAGGTGGCCGCGGAAGTAGTCCTTGTAGCCGCCGCGCGTGTCGAGCACGATGGGGCGCTGGGCGGGGTCGGGATGGTCGAGCAGCTTTTTGGCGTCAGCCGGTGAGATGAGGCCGATGTCGGCATGGACGGCGGTGGCGAGCAGGGCGAGTGCGAGGATGTGTTTCATGGTGGGTGGGGATCAGAAGGTGAAGACGAAGTTGATCTTGGCGATGAAGCTGACGCTGCCCTGGTCGGGAAAGTTGGTCCAGGTCTCCAGGACGATGTGCTTGCTGAGGTCGTACTTGGCGCCGACGGAGGGCAGCCAGCCGCGCTGGTCGCGGGTCTGCACGAGGTCGGCGTTGAGGTTGAAGTTGCGGTCGAGCAGTTTCCAGGTGCGGTCCACGCCGAGCAGGAGGGTGTCGCCCCCGGTCTGCCTGCCGTAACCGGCGTGGCCGCGCAGCAGGCCGAAGTCGTGGGCGAGCACGGCGTAGCTGAAGGGATCGCTCCAGCGCTCATGATCGGTGAAGGCGATGTTGGCCACGCCGAGCGCGAGCAGACCATTTTCCCAGGGGCTGAAATTGACCTTGGTCTGGAACAGCAGCGGCCCGGTGAGATCGGGTGCGATGGGGCTGTCCATGCCCCATTCGAGATCCAGCGGGCCAAAGTCCCAGCCGGTCTTGAAGCCGAGCCAGAAGGAGTGCTGGCCGGGGCCGTTGGCGGCGAACTGGTTGGCGCCGCCGAAGCTGCTGAAGGCCTGCACGGCCACGGTGCGGTGTGGCACGGTGTCGGCGGTGGGGATGTTGTTGAGGCCGGTCGGCGTGCCGAGGGCGGTGGAGGCGGCGGCGAGGAGCGCGGCGGTTAGGATGTGAGCACGGTTGGTTTTCATGGTGAGAGAAGGCGGAAGATCAGCGCCGCGAGCAGCGCGGAGACGGGCAGGGTGACAACCCAGGCAGCGAGCACGGGCAGTGCGGTGCGCCACTTTGCCTGCCGCGTGGTGATGCCGATGCCGAGCAGCGCGCCCACGGAGACATGCGTGGTGGAGACGGGCAGCGCGTGCAGGCTGGCGGTGGTGACGAGCACGGCGGTGGCGAGATTTGCGGCGAAGCCCTGGCCGGGGTTCATGCCGGTGATCTTGTGCGCCAGCGTCTCCGCCACCTGGCGCGCACTGATGAGCCCGCCCAGCGCCATGGCGGCGGCGATGAGCATCATGCCCGCGCCGCCCTGGAGCCAGCCGATGACGGCGAGCAGCGCGGCCATCTTCGGCGTGTCATTCAGCCCGCGCGCGAAGCACACCGCGCCGGCGCTGAGGAAATGCAGAGCGTCCAGCGCGCGCGTGCGGTGGTCCGGAGCCAGACGGAGCTTTTTCAGCGCGAGATAAACCCCTGCACCCGCCGCCACGGCGAGCACGGGGCTGAGCAGCAGCGGCTTCACAAAACTCTCCCACAGCTTGCCGGCATGCACGTCCCCCGTCATCCAGCCCGCGCCGAGCAGGGCGCCGGTGAGCATGTGCGTGGTGGAGACGGGAAAGCCGAGCCGCGTGGCCAGCATGCCCGCGAGCCCCGCCGCGGCGGCCACGGAGGCGAGGAAGGCTGGCTGAGCGGCCAGGTCATCCGGCACGAGGCCCTTGCCGGAAAAAGCCTTCAGCATCGCGCCCGTCAGCAGCGTGGCAGCCACGCAGCCCGCCGCCGTCGTCACCGCCGCCCAGAGCACGGCGGTCCGGTAGCTGGCCGTGCCGCTGCCAAAGAGCGAGGCCACGCCTTTGAAATTGGCGTTGGCCCCGTTCGCGTAAGCCACGATGAGCACGGCGCTGAACAGGAGGATGAGCACGGCGCTGCTTTTGAATGCATTTGCCCGTTTTGGCAAACTTTAATTTGCCAATATTGGCAAACAACTTCGTCAGGCTGGCCTCATCTCGCTTTTTGACAGCGCGGCGGATTTCATGAAAGGAAAGCGTTCCGATGCTCTTGCCAGATTTGCAGCCCCTCTCATCCTTGAGGCGGACCTTCGTCCGACTGGGAATGGCCGTGGCTGCTGGCTGGGCCTCCTGCGGACAGGCGGAGGATTTCAGTCCGGTGAAAACGCTCGCCGCGGCATCGGATCGCATCTCGGAAAGCCCCGCCTATGCTCATGCGCTGGCGGGCAGCCTGGAGTGGCTGGACTTCGGCATCGAGTCGCGCACGCGTTACGAACAGCGCTGGAACGACTATGCCACGCCCGGACTGCTCAGCGATGACGCGCTGGTGACACGCAACCTGCTCTGGCTCGGCATCACGGAAAAGCTCGACCCGCTGCGCCTCTTTGTGGAGGCGGAGGATTCCCGCCGATTTTTCTCCGACAGAACTGCGGATCCAAACATCGAGACCGGTCTGGAGCTGATCCAGGCCTTCGCCCAGCTTTACTGGGAGGACGCGCTGGCCGGCCTGCCTCTGCGCATCAACGCCGGGCGCATGGCCTTTGACTTCGTGGACCGCCGGCTGGTGGCGCGGAACCGCAACCGGAACACCATCAGCGCATTCGACGGCCTGCGCATCCGGCTCGGGGAAGATGCCACGCGCTGGGAGGTGGATGCCTTTGCCCTGCATCCGGTGGAGCGCATCTTCGACGCGCGTGATCAGGCGGCGGAGAACATCTGGCTAGCGGGCCTGGCCGCGCACTGGCGCGGCAGCTCGCCGCATTTCATCGCCGAGCCTTACTGGCTGTGGCTGAACCAGGACAATGACAGGACCACGCCCATGCGGCGCGACATCCACACGCTCGGCTTTCATGCCTTCGGACGGCTGGGCAAAGAGGAAGCCTGGGACTACGATGCCAGCCTGACCTGGCAGTGGGGCACGGCGCAAGACAGCCGCCACCGCGCCTGGGCCGCGCACCTGGAGGCCGGACGCACCTTTGACGCCCCATGGAAGCCCCGGCTGGCCCTGTGGCTGAACTACGCCAGCGGCGACAGGACGCCTGGCGATGGCAGCAACGAGCGCTTCGATCCGCTCTTCGGCGCCTCCTATGCCATGTACGGCTTCAGCGGCTGGTTCGTCTGGCGCAACATGCTGAACACGGCTGTCCGGCTGACGTTTCAGCCAGCCGCCCGTCTCAGGTGCGAGCTGCTGCACCGCGCCTACTGGCTGGCCTCCGACACGGATGCCTGGACGCGCGGACTGCGCCGCGACCGCACGGGCGGCAGCGGCAGCTTCATCGGCCAGGCGGCGGAGGCGCGCCTGGTCTGGCTCGTGTGCGGGAACCTGGACTTTGACCTGGCCTGCTCGCACTTCCTGCCCGGTGGCTTCACCTCAGGCACTGGCGACGCGCCCGCCGCGCACTTTTTTCAAGCCGCCGCGACGCTGAAGTTTTGAGGAACGGCCTCCTTCCTCAGCAGCAGCCGCTGCCGGGCTGGCAGCCGCCTTTGGTTTCCATCACCAGCTCGCCATCCCGGTAGGTGGGCACGGGCTTGCCAGGGCAGAAGTGCTCCTCATGATCCAGCGTGGCCCGCAGCCCGAAGAAGCCCGCGCTGACCGCCTCCAGCCCCGCTTTCACAGCCTCGACCAGCGCCGCGGGCTCCGCCTCGGCGCGCAGGTTCACGATGAGCTGGCCGCCGGTGCTGGGCTCGTCCAGCTCCATGCCCAGCTCGGGGATGTAGTCGCTGCGCACGAGGTTCACGCTCGCCAGCTCGCCCGCGATGCCGTCGTCCGGGCTGAAGGTCATCTTGAAATGCGCGATCTCCACGCCCTGGCGCTGCAGCTCCGCCTGCACATGGGCGGCGAGCTTTTTGAGGAAGTCGTTCGCTTCAAATTCATCGTCGCAGCTCAGCGTCACGGTGGCATTCAGCCAGCCGAGCAGCGCCTCGCCCTCGGCATACACCTCGTAGTCCACAGCCATGGGATTCCGCCGCGCCTGCTCGCCACTCATCAGCGTGGCGAAAAGTTCGTCCAGCCCGCTCTCCTGCCGTGGCGAGGCGGCAACGACTTGAGCCAGCGGGAACTCCTTCTGCAAAACCGCGCGCAGTTCTTCGCGCTGCGCGTCATCGAGCAGATCGCTCTTGCTGATGACGATGAGATCGGCCTCCTCGATCTGCTTTTTGAAAATGTAGGCCACCTTGGAAGAGAACGTGCCTCCCTCCTCCAGACCAAAGACGCGCCTGGCGCGCACCGGGTCCACCAGCACCGCCAGCGGCGCGATGGTGAAGGCATCCCCATACATGCGGCGCAGCGGATACGTCACCGTGGCGACGAGGTCCGTGCAGCTCCCCACCGGCTCGGCGATGAAGACATCCGGCTTGGTGGCGTCATTCAGCCGCGCGGCGGCATCCACCAGCGTGTTGAAGCGGCAGCAGAAGCACCCGCCCGCGATCTCCTCCGTGGCAAAGCCCTGGCCGCGCAGCAGCTTCGTGTCCACCAGGCCGCCCGCCTGGTCATTGGTGATGAGGCCGACCTTCAGCCCCTGATTGCTCAGGTAACGGGCCAGGCGGCCGACGGTGGTGGTCTTTCCGGCTCCGAGGAAGCCGCCGATCATGATGTAACGCGCAGGTGAGGGCATGAGGTTTGTTTGCCGGGAGGCGCAAGTACGCAAGCCTCAACCGCGCTTCTTGCGCAAAAATGCCGCGCGTAGTATGAAATGCATCAAGATGCCCGCCCGCAAGACTCCGCCCAAGTTCGACTGCCTTTCCGCCATGAAAGCCCTTGGCGAGCCGACACGTCTGCGGCTGGTGCGCCAGCTCATCAGCGGGCCCAAGCCGGTGACGGAGTTGTGCGAGAGCCTGGGCGCCACAGCTTACAACGTCTCCAAGCATCTGCGCGTGCTCAAAGAGGCGGGATTACTGGAGATGCAAAAGCAGGGGCAGCAGCGCATTTATGATCTGGCCTCCGCGTTTCGGGAAAAGCTCTCGCGCAACTCCATGACGCTCGATCTCGGCTGCTGCCAGTTTCACTTCGACAAGCTGCCGGAATAAGACGATCCGGGATCAGCGGCATGCGCGCTCGAAAAAAAAGCCGGCGGTTTCCCGCCGGCTGGTGTGAGACTCGGAGCGGCCTGGATCATTTGGCCTTGGCCAGCACCTGCTCCAGCGTGCCCGCGAAGGCTGAAGCGCTGGTTCCGCCGACCTGGTTGCCGAGGCTTTTGCCGTCAGCGCCAAGGAACTGGATGTGCGGGATGCCGTTGACGCCGTATTTCTGAGCCGCAGCCGCGTTGGCCTCGACATCCGTGTCCAGGTAGGCCCAGACAAACTTGTCATGCAGGGCGGCGACTTCCTTGCTGGGATAGACGGTCTTTTTCATTGCCTGGCACGGAGGGCACCAGACGGCGGAAAAAACCACGACCAGGGGCTTGCCCTCTTTTTTCGCGGTCTCGGTGGCGGTTTTGAAATCGGTGAGGAAGGCGGGGCTGCCTTTGGGGAAATCCGCGGCGAGGAGTGGCAGGGACAGGGCGGCGGCGAGTGCGAGGATGCGTTTCATAAGTGTGTGTGGATTGGGGTGACGCGGAGAAGACGCGCGGCGGCTGAATTTTATTCCATTGGGATCATTCGAGCTGGAGCTTCGCCAGCGAGTTGTAAAGTCCGCCGGTCTTGCCGACAAGCTCTTCGTGCGTGCCGCGTTCGATGACAGTGCCGCCGGACATGACGAGGATTTGATGGCAGCGGCGCACAGTGCTGAGACGGTGGGCGATGATGATGCTGGTGCGGTTTTCCATGAGCTTGTCCAGCGCGTCCTGCACGAGCCGCTCGCTCTCGGCATCGAGGCTGCTGGTGGCCTCGTCGAGGATGAGAATGGCGGGATCGGCCAGGATGGCGCGGGCAATGGCGATGCGCTGGCGCTGCCCGCCGGAGAGCTGCGTGCCGCGGTCGCCGACGACGGTGTCGTAGCCATCCGGCAGGGCGGTGATGAAGTCGTGGGCGTTGGCTTTGCGCGCGGCGGCGGTGATTTCGTCCTCCGCAGCCTCAGGCCTGCCATAGGCGATGTTTTCGCGGATGCTGCCGCCGAAGAGCAGCACCTCCTGCGGCACGAGCGCGAGATTCCGGCGCAGCGTGGTCAGCGGCAGGCCGCGAATGTCGCGTCCGTCAATGAGGACCTCCCCGCCGGTCGGATCATAAAAGCGGAACAAAAGCGAGACGCCCGTGGACTTGCCCGATCCGCTGGGGCCGACAAGCGCGATGCGCTGCCCGGCATCCGCATGAAGCTCAAAGTCGCGCAGCACGGTGACATCGGGCCGGGAGGGATAAGCAAAGCTGACACCGCGCATCTCGATCCGTCCCTTGAAACGTTCCTTCGGAGCATCGTCCGTGTCATCCGGCTCGGTCTCCCCGGCCAGGATTTCACGCACGCGCTCGGTGGCTCCGAGTGCGCGCTGAAACTGCGCCACCAGTTCGGGAAACTGCATGAAGGAAGCGGCGATCATGCCGCTGAGGGCGGCAAACTGCGTGAGCTCCTCGCGGGCGATCTCGCCGCGCTCCAGCATGCGCATGGCAAACCAGGTGACGAGAATGAGCGCCACACTGAAGGCGAAGATGATGAAGGCAATGAAGGAGGCGCGCGGAGCGGCGGCGCGGATGACCGTGCGCAGGTATTCACCCAGGTTCTTGTCATAGCGCGCCAGCTCGTGGGCCTCATTGCGGAAGGCTTTGACGCTGATGATGCTCTGCAAACTCTCGTCCACCACGACCTGGGTGGCCGCCAGGTTGTCCTGAGCCGCGCGTGTCAGCCGGCGGATGCGCGCGCCAAAAACGGCGATGAGCACGATGACCACCGGGATGGTGCCGATCATGAACAGGGAGAGCTTCACGCTCATGCTCAAAATGAGCGCCAGGCAGATGGAGAACATCACCGTGTGCCGGATCAGCATTGGGATCGTCACCACCAGCGTCTCGCGCATGGCCTCAACGTCATTGGCCAGGCGCGAGGCCAGCTCGCCCGCGCGGCGGATGTTCAAGGCGGCCATCGGCAGACGGATGATTTTGCCGAAAGTCTCCCGCCTTAGTGAGGCCAGCGCGCGCTCGGATGCCTTGGCGAAGAGCAGGATGCGCCAGAAGGCGACAAAGGCCTGCGTGCCGACAAGGGCGACTAGAAACCACAGCCTGCCATCCAGCTCCGCCATCCACTCCGGCCCGCCCGCGCCGCCGAGCCCCCGGCCGGCGATTTCGGCCAGTTCCTTGATGAAAACCACCGTCAGGCCGCCCGTGAAAGCAAGCGCGATGAGGGCGGGAATGAAGACATTGTAATGCGGGCGCAGATAGCGCTGGAAGAAGCCGGCGTCACGCCAGGCCGAGCGATCCCAGAGTTTCTTCGAAGGTGGTGTTTCAGGCATCAGGAGCGCTGAACGTGGCGGCTGTCACACAAATGGCAAGGCGCGAGAGACTGTGACGCTCAACTGCCGGGATTCCCGACCGGGACCGGCGGCATGACCGCCCCGCCGGGCTGCCCGTTTTTCCCGGCATCTTTCCCCTTGCCAATCAGTGGTCTCGTCCGAGAATGGCGGCCCTTTTGTCCGGCGGCCCTCTGGCCGCACGGGACATCAGCCCGCGCCGGCCCTCAGGAGTGGAAGGTCATGCGCGGTTCCCCCACCAGCACTCCCAACCCACACACATCAATGAGCGCAGCTACACTCGCGGAGATGATCGCAGGATCCTTCCGCGAACTTCACGAAGGATCCATCGTCAAAGGCCGGATCCTTGAAATCAAACCCCAAGTCGTCCTCGTGGACATCGGCTACAAGTCCGAAGGAGCCATCCCCGCCAACGAGTTCGAAGACGAAGACATCCAGGTCGGTGACGAAATCGAAGTTCTCCTGGAGAAACTGGAAAATGACGAAGGCATGGTCGTCCTCTCGAAGGAAAAAGCCGCCTACAAGCAGAACTGGGAAAAGATCGCCTCCGTCTTCCGCGACGGCGGCCTGGTCAAAGGCAAGGTCAAGTCCGTCGTCAAAGGCGGCCTCATGGTCAACGTCGGCGTCGAAGCCTTCCTGCCCGGCAGCCAGATTGACATCATCCCGCCGAAGGACCTCAACGAATACGTCGGCAAGGTTTTCGAATTCAAGATCGTCAAGATTAACGACGACCGCAAAAACATCGTCCTCTCCCGCCGCGAGGTCATCGAGGCCGAGCGTGCCGAGCAGCGCCAGAAGTTCCTCGACTCCGTGGCCCCCGGCGACAAGGTCGAAGGCGTGGTCAAAAACATCACCGACTTCGGTGTGTTCGTGGACCTCAACGGCATGGACGGCCTGCTTCACATCACCGACATGTCCTGGGGCCGCCTCAACCATCCCACCGAACTGGTGGGCATCGGCCAGCGCCTCAACCTCGTCATCCTCGAGGTCAACCGCGACAAGGAGCGCGTCTCACTCGGCCTCAAGCAGCTGCAGAACAACCCCTGGGAGAACATCGAGACTCGTTACCCCATCGGTCAGCGCGTCAAGGGCAAGGTCACCAAGCTCGTCGCTTACGGTGCCTTCGTCGAAGTGGAGGAAGGTGTGGAAGGCCTCGTTCACGTCTCCGAACTCTCCTGGGTCAAGCGTATCGCCCGTCCTTCCGATGTCCTCCAGGTCGGCCAGGAACTCGAAGCCGTCGTCCTTGGCATCAACAAAGACGAGCGCAAGATCAGCCTCGGCGTGCGCCAGCTCGACACCAACCCGTGGGATGACATTGACGAGCGCTACCCGGTGGGCACCAAGTTCACCCGCCCGATCCGCAACCTCACCGCTTACGGCGCCTTTGTGGAGCTGGAGGAAGGCATTGACGGCATGATCCACGTCTCCGACCTGAGCTGGACACGCAAAGTCAATCATCCGTCCGAAATGCTCAAGAAAGGTGACGAGGTTGAGACTGTCGTGCTCGGCATTGACAAGGCCAACCAGCGCATCAGCCTCGGCATGAAGCAGATCGAAACCGATCCCTGGAGCGAAATTGACAATCGCTTCAAGGTTGGCGACATCGTCAAGGGCAAGGTGGCCAAAATCGCCAGCTTTGGCGCCTTCGTCGAGCTTGAGGGCGACATTGACGGACTCATCCACATCTCCCAACTCAGCGAGGATCATGTGGCCAAGGTCAAGGATGTCATCAATGTCGGCGACCCTGTCGAAGCCCGTGTCATCAAAGTGGACAAGGTGGAGCGCCGCGTCGGCCTCTCCATCAAGGCCATGGCCTACAGCGACGCCGAGATTCAGAAGGAAAGCGCCGCCTTCGAAGCCCTCCGCCCCAGCACCGACCTCGTCGGCCTGGAGCAGGCATTCAAGTTCGCCACCGAAGAATGGCGCCCCGGTCAATAAACCGGCCTTGCCGATCCGGTCAAAATCACGGAGGGACGCCGCGAGGCGTCCCTCTTTTTTTATCCGCAGAGGCGCGGTCTACCGAGAATCAGGCCAGAATGTCTTTCACCACATGGCCTTCCACATCAGTGAGGCGGAAGTCGCGCCCGGCATGGCGAAAGGTCAGGCGTTCATGGTCCAGACCCAGGATGTGCAGAAGGGTGGCATGCATGTCATGGACATGAACCTTGTTTTCCACCGCATAGTAGCCGTAATCGTCCGTGGCGCCGTGGGCATGACCGGCCTTCACTCCGCCTCCCGCCATCCACATGGTGAAGCCCTCGGGATTGTGGTCGCGCCCGTCCGCCGTGCCCTGAGCCACGGGCGTGCGGCCAAACTCGCCGCCCCAAAGAACGAGCGTGTCCTCCAGCAGGCCGCGCGCTTTGAGGTCGTGCAGCAGGCCCGCGATGGGCTTGTCCACTTCGGCGGCGTTTTTGGTGTGGCCCTTGATGAGATTGCCATGCTGGTCCCACTGCACATCCGAGTCGCTGTGGGTGACCTGAATGAACCGCACTCCGCGCTCGGCAAAGCGCCGCGCCATCAGGCACTGGCGGCCAAAGTTTGCCGTCACCGGGCTGTCCAGGCCGTATAACTTCCGCGTGGCCTCCGTCTCTCCGCTCAGGTCCTGCAGTTCCGGCATCGCGGTCTGCATTCGGTAGGCAAGCTCGAAGGAGTCAATGCGCGCCTCCAGCGCGGCATCGGCATGGCCTGCCAGATGACCCCGGCTCATCTTTGCCGCCAGTTCCAGTTGCAGGCGCTGTACGGTCGTGCCCGAACCAGGCCCGCGAATGTGGCGCACCACGGCCTGATCAGAGGGCACGCTGGCATTGCCAAGGGGGGTGCCCTGCGCCCAGGCTGGCAGAAAAGCCGCGCCCCAGTTGTTCACCCCGCCGTGGGCCAGCGTGGGGCAGATGGTCACAAAAGCGGGTAGATCGGAATTCTCGGTGCCCAGGCCGTAACTCACCCAGGCTCCCATGCTTGGTCGCACAAAGGTGTCGCTTCCCGTGTGCAACTTCAGCAGCGCACCGCCGTGCGCCGGATTGGTCCCGTGCATGGAGCGGATGACGCACAAATCGTCGGCACAGCGCGCCACATGCGGAAAGAGATCACTCACCGGCAGGCCGCTCTGACCGTGCCGCTTGAACTTCCAGGGCGATTTGAAAAGCGTCGTCGTCTTTGCAAAGGTCACCCTCGGCAGCGCGAACGGCAGTGGCTTGCCGTGGTCGCGGTCCAGGAGCGGCTTCGGATCAAAGGTGTCCACATGCGAAGGACCGCCCTTCATGAACAGAAAGATCACCCGTTTGGCGCGTGCAGGAAAATGCGGCTTCCTGGCCGCCAGCGGATTAACCGCCGCCTCCGCACCCAGCACCCCGCGCAGAGCCAGATAACCAAAACCCGCCGACGCCTGCTGGAGCATGGCGCGGCGTGACTGCAAAGGCTGCCAGGGGAAACGGTTCACGCCGGAGGATACGCCGGGAGGCTGGAGACCTTTCGACGATGGGAAGCCTGAACTTCGCGCCTCAACCTCCCCATGCCCGCGCAACCGCATTTTGCACCGGCATCTGCCGGTAAAACTTGCCTCCTGCTGCGGCATTTTAAAAAGCGCGGGCCCGCTGCGTTGCGGGACGCGTCCCCGTCGCGCCTGAGGGCTTCACTCCTGCGAGGAAGCAGTGCCATGAGCATCAATTCGGCGGACCTGCGGCTGGCAAAGCCGGGGTTGGCTTGGGCGTCGCAGTGGCGGGTGCGGACGGGATGCCGGGGGCAGGCGGCTGAGTAGCGAGGCTCTGGACAGGCGCACGCAGCGGGACGGGGCGGCTGTTCCCCTGTGTTGGCGGAGCAGGGCGGGGAGCGGGTGTGCCGCCCTTCGGCTGCTGGACCATGGGACTCATCTCTGTTTTCGACGAGCTGGCATTCCCTGGTGAGGCTGGCAGCACACGCACAGCGGGGATGGGGGCAGGAGCCGTGACGCGGGGTTTGGGCGCGGCGGGAGCAGGGGTGGCTGCGCGTGCTGCGGGCGCGCTTGCGGCTGTGGCGCGGCTGGAGCAGCCGCAGCTTGAGCCCCCGCCACCCGCCGGGGAACCGCAGCCCGCGCCGCCAGAGCCGCCGCAGCCGGAGCTTTTGGCCCCCGCGCAGGTGGCGCAACTGGAGACGATCTTCGCCGATGGTGGTCCCTCATGCGCGCTCAGCCCCAGAAACGCCAGCGCCAGCACCGCCGCATGAAACGGCCAGACCGAAAGTGAAACCAGCCTGCCCAGCCAAGCCCGCAACTGCTCCGTCACCGAACCGCCCGTCTCCACCTCCTTTCCCGCCTCCAGCAACCCGAGCAGGAGCAGCAACCCAAGAACCACCTCCCGGTGCATGTGCGCGGAGACCGGATGGATGGCGCAAAGGAAGACGAGACTCAGAGAGAGGAGGCGGGAAAGGGACATCAAAGGCTTCAAGTTGGCTGCTGCAGGGCGAATTCAAGTTAACGAAAATACACTGCGCTCACGAACGACGCTTGAGCAGCAGCCACAACAAGCCAAGCGCCGCCACCATCAACACCACGATGAGGCTCCACGGCGTGGGTGTGTGCATGTCGGAGCTTGACTGTGTTTTTGATGATCCCGGTGCTCTGGAAGGTGGCTCGCTGATGGGTTGGTTTGAATTGGGGGTGATCTTCTGCAAAGCCGCATGATCACCATTCGGCACCCCTGGCCGCTTCATTTCCAAGTTCCTCTTGAAGAAGGCATAGTAGGGTTCGAGCCTTTTGAGCCGGGATTGCCTTCTGAACATCGCGTTCTGCCATCGCTGCTCAGGCGTGGCCTCGGTCACTGGATAAAGCAGGCTGCCGATTCGTGTCTTTGAGGCTCTGAACTCGTCTTGAAGTTGATAGGCTCGGCGCAGATCCTCGTCCGTGCCATGAATCGCCAGATAGCCTTCAATGTCCCCAAATTCATCAGCGGAGAACCAGGTCTGATCAATCCTGCCTTGCCTAAATACCGCTTCTGCCCAGGCCAGACGGTGTCGAAGCAGAGGGACAAGCCACTTCGCAACATTACCATCATCTATCAAATCTACAATGAGTTTTGACTTGGTGCGCCCTGTTCGGAAATCTTGATAACTCAGGCGGGGTGGATCCTCGGCATACATCCAGATCATCGCCTTGGCTGCATTGTCTCCAAGACGGACGATTGTCTCGGCAGCCAGTTGAAAGTCATCCGGAAGAGGCAGCCTGTCATCGTAGGTGTCGCTAAGCATTGTGTTAGGCCATGCTTTGCGCATCTCATCAATAGCCTGGACAGGCACGTCAGGCAGTAAATCAGTCCGCCCGTCGAGCCATGAGGGAGCTGTGGTCTGCGCATGAAGGCTGTGCGCGAGTGTCAAGGCAACGGCCCATCTGATGATCAAGGGGTAATTGCAGGACATCGCGGTGATCCTTTCATGATTTCAGGGTCGCCATAACCATCGGCATCCAGTCTCCAATGCTTGGCGCTCTGATCGGGACTGCCATCCACAATGCCATTGGATGAATCGGCTACGCACATCAAATGATATGGCAGGTAAGGATTGTCACGTGGATCAATGTGATTGTATGCCCCAATCAGGCCGTGCCCGACCTCATGTGCGGCAACCATAGAAGTTCGATGTGCAACCGCTGATGTGACATTTAGTTTGTTCAAGAACAACAAACACACATCCGGCCTGTCGCTCGGCTGCGTAAGATTGATACCAAATTGGCCCGATGCATCCACATGATCTTGCGACACCCACACAAGCCTGAAAGTTGTGATTTCATCAATCCCGTTAAACACTTCGTCCGCGCATTGAGCAATATAGCCGTATGTGTTGTTGTTCGGTCCTTGCTGCCCGCCAATGAAAGGCTTTATGCTCCTGGCAAGTCTGATCGGCTGCGGATTAATCTCAGCCTGGACATGGTTTTGAGCATATATTTCCTTGATACGCCTGACGTTTTCATCCATGCAGGCTTGAGCAGCAGCTTCCTCGGCCGAACTCAAGTTTAAGTAAATGTTTTGTATCTTGATGCGATTCGTGAACCTCTGAACCTGAACTTCGAATGTTAATCCTGACGCATCCAAAACCTCGACCACCAACCGGCCTCCAGGCGAGGAAATGAATGTGCGGTCATTTAATCCACCATCGGCAGGAGAGCCGGCTCCGACATTGAGCGCATCGTAGTCTGCGTCGGCGACCAGCACGATTGGCTTGCTTTCAAAATAGCTTCCTACTCTGTCGAACTCCATTTCAGCGCCTGCGTCATCGTATCCGCTGGATGCTCCGGTGGTGCTGAGCTTGACTCGCAGTCCCTCGCCGTCTTGCGCAATGGAGGATGAAATGCGCACCACCAGCCTGTCTGGGTCGTTGTCGGGAAACGTGCTTCTATCATCATTGTCAACTAGATGATTCGAACCGCGCTGGCTTCCCCAGCGTGAAAGTCTTGGAGAAGATGTCATTTGCATTGCTCCCACTTCACCGGTTGGGCTGATGACGGGCTGCAATATCTTGAATTCAACAAATCCAGAGCAAGGCAGCTCCCCTGTGCGCACATGGCCTGGGGGAGGGTCGGCGAGGTTACCGGCGATGCAGGTGGAGTGGTCTATTTCCGGGTTGGGGGAGGCGGCGCAGCCGCCGAACTCGGGGTCGCAGTCGCAGACGCAGGGGAAGGACTGCGGATTGCAACTGATGCGGCAGGGACAGGGAGTGCCTTCGTCGCCCTCCACATTGGGGTCGGGCGGGGTGGCGCCGCAGCCTGCCGCGCATTCGCAGTCCGTGCTGTCCTGGCTGCAGTTCGGCGGCCGAGTGCCGAGCGAGTCGTTGGTGCAGCGTCCGTGGTTGCCAGACAGGCAGGTGCAGTTGCCCTCGCTGGCGGGGCATTCGGTGGAGCATGTGCCCTGGCCGGGCGGCGGGGGGCAGAGTTCGTTTTCAGGGCATGAGCGCCCCTCCGGGCAGCCGCACTGGCTGCCAGCAGGGTGCTGGGAGCGCTCGCACTGGCACGGGCCGGTGCCAGTGCCGCCTCCTGAGCCACCACCCCCACTTCCGCCGCCGCCTCCGCCGCCTCCCCCTCCAGGGTCGCCGCCGCACATTTCGGTGCAGTGGCATTCATAGACGTGGCAGGAGAGACCGCCGCAGCCGCAGTAGTGCGGGGTCCAGTTGTCGCAGATGACGGTGCAGGTGCAGCCGTGGATGCCGCAGTCGGGGCCGCCGCAGGTACACATGGTGTCGGGCTGGATGAGGTGCTCGAAGTTTAGCCAGGTGGTCTGGGAGACCTGGCCGGAGAGCATGGCGGCGAGGATCTGGCTTTCATCCGGGATGGAGGAGGTGTTGCGCAGGGCGGTGTGGAAGACGAGCAGTTCGTCCACGTTACTGACGCCGTCGCCGTCCCAGTCGTTCTCGGCGTAGCTTTTCCCTGGGTCGTGGTTGCTCATGGTGGAGGGGTCCTGGCCGGTGACAGCCAGGTAGTCCTCCGGCAGGACCTCCTCCCAGGGGTTGAGTCCGGCGGCGGCTTTTTCGGCCAGGAGCACGAGGTCGTCATGGGTGTTGCCGGCGGCGTCCTGGTTGTCGAAGGGGCTGAGTCCGTGGGCGGCCTCGTAGCGGTCGGGCATGGTGTCGAGATCGGTGTCGCGCTCCGGGGGGATGAGGGTGGTGAGGGGCAGGATGAGGCCGGGCTGGCCGGCGGCGGCGGCTTGCTGGTTGTAGAGATGGGCGCGCAGGTGGGAGACGCCGTCGGCGCGGACGATTTGGGCATCGGCGGGGTTGTTCCAATCGAGCACGCCGGGGTATTGGGCCTCGATGCTGTCGGGGATGCCGTCGGCGTCGGTGTCGTTGCCGTTGTAAAAGTCCTGCGGCAGCGGGTCGGCGATGTCGGGAATGCCGTCGCCATCGGTGTCGCTCCAGGCGCTGAGGTAGTGCTGGCGGGGGAAGGTGACGTTTTGGTTGTTGATCTTGACGGTGAGGGAGGGGGCCTGGGGCCACCACCAGCCGGTGCCGTTCCAGGAGTCTGTGGGGAAAGGATCCAGCGCGTCGGGAATGCCGTCGCCATCGCCGTCCGGGGCGTTGGCGGCGATCCACTGGGCGGCAAAGGTCTGGTCCTCGCCCTCGACGAGCCATGTGCCGCCGAGCCACCAAAGGGAGTTGTTGGCATTGTCCGCTGGATAAGGGTCGGCGGCGTCGGGGATGGTGTCGCCGTCCACATCGCTCCAGAGGCCGGGGTAAGTGCCGCTTGGGAGAGTCTGCTCCACGCCGTTGACGCGGAAAACGCCGCCCTGCCAGGAATGGGTGACGGGCGTGGGGTTGAGCGGATCGCCTGGATAGGGGTCGAGGTCATCGGGAATGTCATCCTCATCGGCATCCACGGCATCGGCGCGGTGCCATTGGGCGGGGAAGGTGTGCGGCTGGCCGTCCACGGTGAAGACGCCGCCCTGCCACCAGGCGGAGTTGTTGGCGGGGTCGTTGGGCCAGGGGTCAAGGCTGTCGGGGATGAGGTCCTCATCCGTGTCGGCCCAGACGCCCGGGTGGGTGCCGGAGGGGAAGGTCTGCGCCTGGCCGTTGATGATGAAGACACCGCCCTGCCAGGTGAACTGGTGGATGGTGGGATTGTTCGGATCACCCGGATAAGGGTCCATGTCCTCGGGAATGCCGTCATTGTCGCCATCGCCCGCATTGGCGCGGTGCCACTGGCCGGGGAACTCGGTGGGGATGCCGTTTATGGTGAAGGTGCCGCCGGACCACCAGGCGGAGTTGTTGGCGGGATCGGCGGGATAGGGGTCGGCGACATCCGGGAGGGTGTCGCCATCGGTGTCGGCAAAGAGGCCGCCATGATAGCGGGGCGCGAAGGTGGTGGGCGCGCCGTCCACATGGAAGACACCGCCGCTCCAGTGAAAATAGGTGCCGTTCCACGGATCCTCGGGCGCGGCGTCCAACTCGTCGGGGATGCCGTCGGCGTCGGTGTCCGCGACAGCGGGGGCGAAGTAGTGGAGAGGACCATAGGTGCTGGGCGCGCCATTGATGAGGAAGGTGCCGCCCGCCCAAAACTGGAGCGCGCCGTAGGAGGCGGGGTTGATGAAGCGGTCGTCGAGGTCATCGGGAAAACCGTCCTCATCCCCGTCCACCCCGCTGCCCGCGTAAAAGCCCGAGCGCAGGGCCAGGGTGAGACCATGACGGGTGAAGATGCCGCCGGAGAATTCGAAGGTGTTGTTGGCGGGATCGTACGGGTGCGGATCCCAGTCATCGGGCAGGCCGTCATTGTCATCATCAGGCAGAGGACCCGTCCCGGCCAGCCACAGGCCCTCCCAGCTCTGAAGCACGCCATCAATGGCCCAGGTGCCGCCGCCGAACCAGTGGCTGTTGTTGGCGGCGTCGTAGGGATGGGGGTCCCAATCATCGGGCAGGCCGTCGCCATCCGCGTCCGGGATGAAGTCCTGATAAGTGGAGGTGCCGGTAAACTCGACGGCCACGCCGTCAATGATCCAGACGCCGCCATGCCACTCGAACATTTCGGGGCCGGTGCCGCCGGAGCCGGGCGGCGGCTCGGTGGGTTCGTCACCTTCGAAATCCGGCACCCAGTAATATTGGCCCGCGCCATCCATCGCCCAATAACCGCCAAAGGTGGCCACCGGGGAGGTCAGCGTCCAGGAGAGCATGACGAGAAATTGCAGCCAGCCGAACCAGCGTTTACGGCGCGGAATGAAGCTTCGAGCTTCGCGGTTCGCGGTTCGCGGTTCGCGGTTCGCGGTTCAGGCGGGAGGTGAGAGTTCATGCGGAAAGCTGCGTTTGGAATTTCCGGATTATTTCCTGACACCAGCGGTTAAACCAAAAACGCGGGACTTTGACAAGAAAAATTTCGGGGGGAAGATTCTGGGATTTCGGATTCCGAATTTCGAGCTTACCTGCCCCATGCCCGATCTCACCCACCTCGATTCCACCGGCAGTGCAAGCATGGTGGATGTTTCCGCCAAGCCACTCATGACACGCGAGGCTGTGGCCGCTGGATTCATCCATCTCAAGCCGGAAACGCTGAGTCTGATCCGCGCGCAGGCTTTGAAAAAAGGCGACGTGCTTGCCACTGCGCGCATCGCTGGCATCCAGGCGGCAAAGCAGACGCAGTTGCTGATTCCGCTGTGCCACCAGATTCCCTTGTCAAAGGTGGCCGTGAGCTTCGACGAGCGCGCGACTGGCATCGCTGTCACCGCCGGGGTTAAAACTGTCGCGCCCACGGGTGTCGAAATGGAGGCACTGACCGCCGTGTCCATCGCCGCGCTGACGATTTACGATATGTGCAAGGCCGTGGACAAAGAAATGCGCATCACAGACATCCACCTCATCTCAAAAACCAAAATCCCCTCCGCCGCTTGACCCGCGTGCCGCGCGCCGCCATGTCAGCCGCCAGCACGCATGACCCGTTTCCGCCCCTGCATTGACCTTCATGATGGCAAGGTCAAACAAATCGTCGGCTCCACCCTCAAGGACGAGGGCGCGGGGCCGAAGGTGAACTTCGTCAGTGACCGCTCCCCCGCCTGGTTCGCGGAACTTTACCGTCGCGACGGTCTTACCGGCGGCCACGTCATCCTGCTCGGCAAAGGCAACGAGCAGGCCGCTCGCGAGGCCCTAGCCGCCTGGCCGGGCGGGATGCAAGTGGGCGGCGGCATCCGCCCGTGCAATGCGCAGGAACATCTCGCCGCTGGCGCCAGCCACGTCATCGTCACCAGTTACCTCTTTGAGACCGACGGCACCTTTTCCGAGACAAGACTGGAGAAAATGACGCGCGCGGCAGGCAAAGAGCGGCTGGTCATTGACCTGAGCTGCAAAGCCACCCCCGAAGGCTGGACCGTGGCCATGAACCGCTGGCAGACGCTCACCGACCTGAGCATCACACCCGCCACACTCATCCACCTCGCCGGACACTGCGCCGAGTTTTTGATCCATGCCGTGGATGTCGAGGGCAAATGCGAAGGCATGGACGAGGACCTCGTGCGCTTTCTGGCCGAGCACAGCCCCATCCCCGCCACTTACGCCGGCGGCATCCGCCATCTCGACGACCTGCGCCGTCTGGATGAACTCAGCTCCAGCCGGCTCGACGGCACCATCGGCAGCGCCCTCGACCTCTTTGGCGGAACCGGCGCCCGCTATGAAGACTGTGTTGCCTTCAACCACCGCAGCGTGCAATAACACGCCCCTCTCCCCGCCATGAAAATCATCCGCCATCTAGACTCCGAAGGAAAAACCGCCTACGCCGCCCTGCAACCTGATGGACGCGCGCTCGTCATCGAAGGCTGCATCTTCAGCGAGCACACCGTGACCGGCCGCGAGGCCGTCATCACCAAGCACCTCGCCCCCATCAAACCGCGCGCCATCCTCTGCATCGGCCTCAACTACAAATTCCACGCCGAGGAAAGCGGAGCCGCCATTCCGCAGAATCCCGTGCTTTTCATGAAGCTGCCCGGCACCGTGCAGAACCCCGGTGACCCGATTCTCCTGCCCACCCACCTGAAGAGCGAAAAGGTGGACTATGAATGCGAGCTGGCCGTCGTCATCGGCAAAGCCGCCAGGAACGTCTCCAAAGAGAAAGCGCTGGACTATGTGCTCGGCTACACCTGTGCCAACGATGTCAGCGCGCGCGACTGGCAGCTCAACGGCGGCGGCAATCAATGGTGCCGCGGCAAGACCTTCGACACCTTCTGCCCGCTCGGCCCCGTGCTCGTCACGCGCGACGAGATACCGAACCCGAACGCCCTCGGCATCAAGACCGTGCTCAATGGGGAGACCGTGCAGGACTGGAACACGAACGACATGATCTTCGACGTGCCCACGCTGATCTCCTTCCTCAGCGGCAGCACCACGCTCGAGCCCGGAACCGTCATCCTCACCGGCACGCCGCACGGCGTCGGCATGGCGCGGAAGCCCCCGCTCTGGCTGAAGGACGGCGACAGCGTCACCATCGAGATCGAAGGCATCGGCACCCTCACCAATCCCGTGCGCGACGAAGCTTAACCGCCCCTGTTCATGCCCGTCTCCGCTTACGACCAGCTCGTTTCACTCGCCCGTGAGATCGCCATTCTCAGCTCCACTGAGGCGCTCATTTCCTGGGACCAGGAAACCTACATGCCGCCCGGCGCGCTCGACCACCGGGCGCGCCAGCTCTCCTACCTGAACGGCAAAGCGCACGCCCTCGCCACCGGCCCCAGCTTCCGCAAACTCCTCGACAAAGCCGAGGCCGCCCCGCCACCGGATGCCAAAGCCGCCGCCAACCTGCGCGAGATGCGCCGCGCCCGCGAGCGCGCCGCGCGCCTGCCCCAGCGCCTCGTCCAGGAGGAAAGCTCCGCCTGCGCCCATGCCAAGGCCGCCTGGGTGGACGCCCGGCGGCGCTCCGACTTCACCACCTTCGCCCCGCACCTCCAGGCCCTGGTGGATCTGGCGCGGAAGAAGGCCGACCTCTGGGGCTACACTGGCGAGCCCTATGACGCCCTGCTGGAAGGCTACGAGCGCGGCGCCCGCACCACGGAGGTGGCCGCTCTTTTTGCGAGGCTAAAGCCCGACCTTTCCCGCATCGCCCGCGAGGCCGTCGCCCGCAGCGCCCAGGCCCCCGCCGCCCTCCCGCGCGGGCGCTACCCCGTCGCCAAACAGCAGCAGCTCAACACCGAGATTGCCGCCAGCATCGGCTTCGACTTCGACTGCGGCCGCATAGACACCACCGCGCACCCCTTTTGCACCACCCTCGGCCCGCGCGATGTGCGCCTCACCACCCGCTATGACGAGGCCGACTTCACCTCCTCCCTCTTTGGCGTCATGCACGAGGCCGGTCACGGTCTTTACGAGCAGGGGCTGCCCGGCGAGGACTTCGGCCTGCCCTCAGGCAGCGCCTGCTCCCTCGGCATCCACGAGTCTCAGAGCCGCCTGTGGGAGAACCACGTCGGCCGCTCCCGCCCCTTCTGGGAAAAATGGCTGCCGCGCGCGCAGGAGATCTTCCCGCATCTGAAAAAAACCAGCCTGGAGAGCTTCCTCGCCTTCATTCACCGCGCCCGTTACTCCTTCATCCGCGTCGAGGCCGACGAGGCCACCTACGACCTGCACATCCTGCTGCGCTTCGGCATTGAGCGGCGCATCGTCAGCGGCGAGCTGCCCGTGGAGAAGGTCCCCGAGGCATGGAATGACGAGTTTCACCAGCTCTTCGGCATGTTCCCGCCGGATGACGCGCGCGGCTGCCTCCAGGACATTCACTGGAGCATGGGCGGCCTCGGCTACTTCGCCACCTATACGCTGGGGAACCTGAATGCCGCCCAGCTCTTCGCCACCGCACTCAGGCAGCGGAAGATCGCCGCCGCCATGGACTGCGCCGACTACGCGCCGCTGCTCGCCTGGCTGCGTGAAAAAGTCCACGCCCAGGGCGGCGCCGGCCTGCCCGGCGAAGTCATGACCCACGCCACCGGCCGTCTTACCGAAGCCGCCTGGCATCTGAAGCACCTGCGCGCGCGCTTTTTAGTCTGAAACCGGGAAACGCGGGAGTGAGCCGGTTGCGATTCCGATTTGCGCGAAGCGGGATGAGAGCAAATCAAGGGTACTTCCGAAAACCCGCTTTTGCATGGGGAACAGGCGTCCCGCCTGTTCGCGCAGGCAGGATGCCTGCGCCCCATGCTCAGAGTTTTCGGGAGTCCCCTCAAGATCATCATCCACACTGCCGACGCCAAGCGTGGTTGCGGAAGGCTGCGTGATCCCGATCCCGCGAGCGGGAGGTCCGCAGGGAGAGTCCGGGCTGTTCGGTGCTTTCGCAGTGAGAGTGCTGTGACAAGGTGGTGGTGCTTGGATTGGCCGCCACGCTGATGCACCGCCTTGCGGCGGCGACCACAGCTCACTCATACATGCGGAAAAGGCCGGAGTGGTCCAGGTCGCCGCCGCCTTTTTCATGGACGAAGGTCTCCCACTGCGCGCGGCAGTTTTCGAGCGTGGGGGAGTGGAAGCCGAGGTTTCCGGCCAGCTCGCAGATGAGGCGCACGTCCTTGAGCTGGAGGGTGGAGCGTCCGCCGGGAGCGAAGTCGCGCCGCACCATGCGGTCCCCGTGCAAATGCAGGATGCGGCTTTCGGCGAAGCCGCCTAGCAGCGCCTCGCGCACGAGCGCTGCATCCACGCCCGCCAGCTCGGCCAGCCGCAGCGCCTGCGCCACAGCGTCAATGGTCTGCGCCACGATGAGTTGATTGGCCAGCTTTGTGACCTGCCCGGCGCCCGGGCCGCCCATGTGGGTGATGCGCTCGCCCACCACCCGCAGCACGGGAAGGGCGCGCGCGAAGTCCTCCGCGCTGCCGCCGGCCATGAGGGTGAGGTTTCCCGCCTCCGCGCCCACCTGGCCGCCGGAGACGGGCACATCCAGCCAGCGCGCGCGCCGGGCGAACTCGCGCGTGGCCGGCACGGATGTGGTGCCGAAGTCTATGATGAGCGCCTCGGGCGAAAGTCCCTCCGCCAGCCCGCCCGCGCCGAAGACCATCTGCTCCACCACCTCCGTAGTGGTGAGATTGATGCAGACGATGCCCGCGCCAATCTCGCGCGCCAGCTCCGGCAGGGAAAGCGCGCGCCTCATGCCCAGCGCGACAGCTTTTTCAGCGGGCGCGTCGCTGCGGTTCCACACGACCATTTCAGCCCCCGCCTCATGCAAATGCCGCGCCATGGCCGATCCCATGTTGCCCAATCCCGCGAAGCCGATTTTTTGTCCGGTCAAAGTCTTGATCATCCGCTCATTCGAGAGCGCGGCGGCGGGAATGCAAAGAAAGTTTCGGGGAACGCGGGGCAGGGCTGGGCGCCGTGCGCAGGTGTCGTGTTTTTGGCGGTTTGAGCGGCCGCGCCATGCTTTGGCATCTTCAGAGGTGGCTCGGGACGGAATCGAACCGCCGACACGGGGATTTTCAATCCCCTGCTCTACCGACTGAGCTACCGAGCCTTCACTTTCCGCTGTTTTCAGCGGGCCGCGATTGTGGCAAGACAGTCAGCAGCGTGCAACGGCTTTTTGCATTTTGTTTCTTCATGCAGAGCAGACCATGCGTGGTGGCGTCGTGGGCGACAAATGGCGGATGAGCGTCTTGATGCAGGCCGCGCATGGATGTGCGGGGCTTTATAATCATCAGAATGGTGCTTGTCGAACCGGTGAGTTGAGCGAAATTTAAAAAAATACCTGCGGGTATTGAAATCCCCCTCATGGCTCCTGACACGATCCAGTTTCAATGTTCTTCCTGCCAAAGCACCCTCACGGTGCCGGGGTATCTCGCCGGAGTGTCGGGTCCTTGCCCTGTGTGTGGTCAGACTGTGACCTCACCTCAAGCAGCGGCAGCGCCCATGTTTCCACCCGCACCGCCCGCGCAGTCGCCGTCAGCCGCGACTGCCGCAGGTCCAGTGCTGCCTGATCCGGCCTCGCTGGCCCGGCATCTGAATCCCTTGGGCGCGGGTGCTCCAGCATGGCAGGGCGGCCCGGGGCCTGCGCCCTCATCGGCTCAAAGTCCGCTTCCGCAATCTCCTCCCGCTTGGCAGCCGCCCGGTCTTGGCCAGGCTCTTCTTGGCGGTGCCGCTCCAGGGCAGGGCTTGCCACAGCAGGGCGCGGGACCGCTTTTTCCTCCCGCGCAAAGTCCGCCCGCCTGGACCGGCGGTCCCGTGGCGGGCCCGCCCATGCAGGGGAGCGGAACCGTGCTGCCTGAACGGCGCGGCGGCGGCGCGCCATCCCACAGCAGTCTCATCCCTGGAGCGCCCGCGCTGCCCACGCTAGGCGGCGGGCATGAAGGCAGGGAAGCCGGTTCCCTGCTCGGTCGCGGCGTGCCGCAGGGCATGCCTGTGATGCAGCCGGCCCCGGCCATGCCGGCCTCGCAGCCGCTGCACCAGCCCATGCCGCGCGGCTCCCGTCCGCTGCGAAGGCCCAAGCGCGCCTCGAACATTTTCATGTTCAGTCTCGCGGTCATTTTCCTGCTCGGCACGCTGGCCGCGGCTGGGTGGATGTTCCGCGAGCCTTTGATGGAGATCGTCCACAAGTACATGCCGGCGGGGAATGAGACGCCGGTGGAGGCCCCCGTGCCTTCGCCAAAATCCGTGGTTTCTGCACCTGCACCAGGCACCGAGTCGGAGCCCGTGAATGCGCCAGCGCCAACAGTGGTGGCGGAGCCGCCGCCTGAGAAGCCGGCAATCGCCGGATTCGATCCCGATGAACCCGCGCCGCCGAAGGCTGTGCCGCTCACTGATGACGAGCGCACTGCTTTGACTGCCGGGCCAGGGATGAGCAATTCTCAGCCCCCTGCGCCGGCAGTGCCCGACGCGACGCCGGGTTCGGGATTGCAGGAGGTTCCTCAGCCGGCGCCGGACACAAAGAGCGGCGTGGCCAGGGCGGACATTGAGATCGAGGTGCCCGAGGAAGCCAAGCCTGCCGCCGAGGCGCTGATGAAATTCCTCACCGCGCGCACGTTGGAGGATCGTCTCCGCCACAGCCTGGCGCCGGATTTCATGCGCCCGCTGATGGAGCGCTATTACAAGGGCGCGCCGGAAGGCCCGGTGAAGGTGGATGCCGTGGGCCTGGTGCGCTTTGACCCGAAGCCGCAGATTGGCGGCGGCGCTCATGCCGTGTTCGGCCTGGAAAGCCGCGAGTGGGAGTTTCCCATCCCGGTGATGCTGGAGGAAGGCAAGGACGGCTTCCGCGTGGACTGGCTGTCGTTTGTGGAGTTCAAGGACAGGCTGCTGGAGCGCTTCTTTGAAAACTACCAGGAAGGGCCGGCGCGCTTCCATGTGGGCATCACGCGCACGCATTACTTCGACGACAAAGTGCCGAACTCGGGTTCGAAAGACGCTTTTCTCGTCAGCCCCGCGCCGCCGAATCCCTGGAAAACGACCGTCTTTCTCGACAAGGACTCGCCCCTGGCGCGCGACCTTCGCGAGCGCATCCCGTGGGGCGCGCAGGTCTGGGCGGTGGTGGAGTTGGAGTGGGTGAAACTGGGCGCCACGCAGTGGGTGCAGCTCGCCGCCGTGCCGCAGCTTAACTGGTACTCGGTGCCAGCCGCCAACGGCCAGGCCGGCGGAGGCCCATCCTCGCAGAACCAGCTTCCCAACGAGATTCAGCGCGCGGCTCCAGTGGGGCGCTGATGCGCGCGGCTCAGCCGGGTTTGCCGCGCCAGTGGCGCGGCACCTCCCAGGCGGCGAGTCCGGCGCAGGCGGCGGATTTGAAAGCCTGGGTGATCTGCCCCGCGGGCAGGCCGGCGACGGCGACGACATCCTGCACGCGTTCGGGGTCGCGGCTGGCGGCGCCATGCACCGCGATGTCCGCGATGCCGGTGGCGCGGCGGATTTTTGCGGCGATCTCGTCAGGGCTGAGCTTGCGGCTGGCAACATTGATGCCCGGGCCGGCGCAGGATTCGAAAAACAGGGCGTCACCCTCCAGGCGCGCCTTGTCCCAGGTGCGGTGACGACTTGCGGAAAAAAGCTCGCCTGGCAGCGGGGCATCGTAGCCGAGACCGACGGCGTCGCTTTCCACGATGAGAAAGCCCTGCTCGTCGCACAAGGCACGGACTCCCGGCAGCAGGCGGCCGAGATCGCGCGCATCGGTGCGCGGAGACTGGCCGGCATCATAGCTGATGGCGCCCGTCTCGCTTGTGCCGTAGAGATTGTGCAGCTTGAGGCCGAACTGCCGCCGCACTTTGCTCTCAAGCTCCAGCGTGAGGGGGGAACCCGCGCTGACCGCCAGCGCCACGCGCTCCAGGCCCAGGCCGGAAAGCAGCCATGCCTTCCACATCGCGGGCACTCCGGGCAGGAACACGCGCTCATGCAGGGCCAGCGCCTCAGCGATGCCGGCGGGGAAAGGCGTGGGCAGCCAGTGGACGCGCAGGCCATGCAGCAGCATGGGCAGAAGCGTGGTGGTCAGGCCGAAAGAGTGCGCCACGCTCAGGGGAGCCAGCGCCGTGCCGATGCCGCCGAGTCCCAGCGCGGCATGAAGGCGGTCCGCGTCCGCAGCAGCCTGCGCGAGGGTGAAGAACTGGCATCTGCGCGATCCAGAGGCGCCGACGGCCTGCTTGATCAAGGCGGTGCCGGCGGGAGCGGGGCAGGATGGCACGCGGCGGGAGCGGTCTTTCTCCACCACCTGCACCGGCAGGCCGGAAAGGAAGCCCGCCAGCAGCGCGCGGGCGATCTCCGGCCCGTCACCCTGCGCCAGGTAATAAGGTCCAAGCACCGGACAAAGGTCCGGCTCCAGGGTGCGGGCCTGCTTTTCCAACTCGTGAAAGCTCCACACGCCGCCAGGATGCCGGAGGGCGATGTCATCGCCCTGCGCGTCCAGGATTTTTTGCCAGCGTTCACCAAACATTTGACACTCTCCGCCGCGAACAGCAAAACGTGGAGCGCGGGCGTGCCAGTGTGCGCGTGTCCGTCCTGAGTTCAAGCCTGGGAATCCATCCGGCTGAAAACTTCGTTTTCTCATTGTGTCCCGACCCTCCGATCCTCGAATTCTCATCACTGGCGCAGGCATCGTCTCGCCCCTGGGGCTGGACTGGCGGGAAAACGAGGCGTCTTTGATGGCGGACCGCGCCGCTTTCAGGCCGGTGACGCTTTTCGATGTCTCCGAGCGCATCGCGAAAACAGCGGCCAGCGTGGATTTGCCGGAAGACCGGCTTTTTCAGAGAGTGCCGCGCCGCCGCGCGCATCTGGTGGACCGCGGCACAAAAATGCTGATGCTGGCCGTTCGCGAGGCCTTGGGCATGGCCGGCATGGCGGGGCTGGCCGGGGTGGATGCCATCGTGCTCGGCACTTCGGCGGGGGCCATGAGCGTGGGGCAGGAATACTTCCGCGCGGCGCGCGCCAGTCCGTCCCGGCAGCCGGGGCAGCTCTCGCGGCTGGAGCACTACCAGCCGCAAAGGCAGATCTCCCTCATCGCCGCCGAGTACGACTGGCGCGGGCCGGTCATCCTCATTTCCAATGCCTGCGCCAGCGGCGCCAACGCCATCGGCGAGGCCATGGCTCTCATTCGCTGCGGGCGCGCGCGCCGTGTTCTGGCCGGAGGCTACGATGCCCTGGCGGAGCTGGTTTTCGCAGGCTTCGACACTTTGCGCGCCCTGGCACCCTCCGGCATTCCCCGGCCCTTCGATGCCGCGCGCGACGGACTCGCCCTCGGCGAAGGCGCCGCCGTCATGCTTCTGGAGAGCGCGGACGCGGCGGCGGAGCGCGGGGCGGACGCGCTGGCCGTGGCGGCGGGTTACGCCACAGCCACCGACCTCCACCATCTCACCCAGCCCGATCCCGAAGGCAAGGCCGCCATTCGCACCATGACCGGCGCCTGTGTCATGGCCGGACTCAGGCCGGATGAAATCCATTACCTCAACTCCCACGGCACCGGCACACCCTACAATGATGTGGCCGAGGCCAGCGCCATCCGCGCCTGGGCCGGGGGCGCGGCGGCAGGCCTCGCTGTCAGCTCCACAAAGTCCGCCATGGGCCATTTGCTAGGCGGCGCGGGCGCGGTGGAGGCCGTGGTCTGCCTCATGGCCATGCGCGGCGGCTGGCTGCCCGGCAGTCTGAATGTGCGCGAAGTGGATGAATGCGCGGGTTTTGATCTCGTGCGCGCATTCCGCCAGGCGCGGGTGCGCGCTGCAATGACCAACTCCTTCGGTTTCGGCGGCACCAATGCCACTCTCGTTTTCACCGCCGAGACCCCTTCATCTCATGCCTCGCCATCGCCGCCCGCCGGCTTGAGGATTTTGGGGGGCGGCGCGGTGTCGTCCGCCGGCTGGACGGCCGCCGATCTCAAAAAAGCCGTTCTGGAAAATGCCGCGCCGCCTTTGAGTGACTGCCCGCGCAGCATTGGCACGCGCGACTGGGAGTGTCCCGCGCGCCGCGTTCCCGCCATGCCGCCGGACCGCATTCCAAAATCTCCCCGTTTGCGCCGTGCCAGCCCGATTACCAAATTCGCCATGGCCGCCGCGCTTGAGGCGCTGGAACAGGCGGGTTTTCCCCAGGGCGCGGGTGCGGGGCGGCTCGGCATCGTCATGGCCGTGTTCAACGGATGCGTGCAGTTCTCCGGCCGCTTTTATCATGAGGTCATCGAGACGCCCGCGCTGGCCAGCCCGCTTATTTTCCCGGAGACTGTCTATAACGCGCCCGCCTCGCACATCGCCGCCGCTCTCGGCGCGGACGGGCCCGTGTCCACTCTGGTTGGCGAGTCCTCGGCCATCGCGGATGCCGTCACACTCGCCCGGCTGTGGCTGGAGCAGGGACTCGTGGATCACTGCCTGGTCATCGGAGCGGAGGAGGCCGACTGGCTCGGCGCGGAGGCTACCAGTTATTATCACCCGCAACTGCCGGCCAGTGAGGGCGCAGGCGCCTTGCTGCTTGGAGCCGCTCATGAAGCGCGCGCGGACGGGACGCCCGCGCCCCATGCTCCCAGCCTGCGAGTCCTGGGGACAGCCGCTTTTCTCGGAGAAAACGAGCGCGCCGCAGTGCTTGCGGGGCTCGCCCTTGCCCTTGCCGCCCCCGCGCCGCCGGGCCTGCTCGTGGACGGCAGCAGCGGCATCTCCGTGCTCGATTCTCCGGAGGAGGCCGCTTTGCGATCCCCGGGTTTGCAGCCAGCGCGGCGCTTGCATCCGCGCGCTGTCATCGGAGAAAGCATGGGCGCCGCAGGCGCTCTTCAACTCGTCCTGGCAGCGGCGCTCGCCGCGGAGGAAAAGCGCGTGGATGTGCTCATGCCCGGCACCCTTTGCGGCGCTCACGCATTGCGCGTCGAAATTGACGGCAATGCGGGTTGAGATAGGAGCGCGGTTCAAATCACTCGGCCATCCAGCCCACAGGCTGAGTCCATGCCTGCTGTTTCTCGCCAGGAGTGATCGGATTTTTCATTTCCTCGTCGGAGCGGATGACAGCGCGGACGTAAAGCTCGTCTCCAGTGAGCTGGTAGGAGGGTTCGAGGCTGGTGTTGGAGGCGAGCAGTTTGCCCACGTCCGCGCCATGTTGCAGGCGCACGGGATGGTTGTCACCCTCGGGGGTGGGTACCTCTTTCACGGCGCGGTCATAGTTTTTCAAAGTGCCGCGAAACTCCGTGGTGTAAGTGACTCCGGGTTTGCCCTGGATTTTCAAGCTGAGGCGGCGGGTGACTTTATCAAAAGAAACGTCATCGAGCAGGATGCCGGTGGTGGCGTAAAAATCCCCGCGCTGCATGGCCTCGGTGAGCACGCTGGCGTCGAGCTTCGCGGCACGCACCATCACCCAGCCGCGCCCCGGCGTGTTGGCTCCGCCGTGGTAGTGGTGTGAATCGTCGGTGGCCATGCCGTAAAGTGGCGGGTGCTTTAACTCGGCCAGCCGGATGGTGTTGGCGATGTCCCACACGCGGCCGAGATGCGTGTCCGCGCGGCCTTCCTCCCCCTCGTTGTAGCAGGAGGGGTGGCCGTTATAGACCTCGAAGTATTTGTCCTCGATGACATGCGCCAGGTCCTCCGCGGTGAGCGCCCAGCGGAAGTTCGGATGGTTGATGTGGGCGATCATGGGCCGTCCGCTGCGCGCGGCCTCCGCGGCGATGGCCTGGAGGTTTTTGCGCATCGTTTCGCGGATGGAGACCACATCCTTGAGCGGCTCGATGACATTTTCGAGGTTGATGGCGTTGATGTGAATCGGAGCCTTGTTGAAGGAGGCGGTGACCTCCTCGGCCTGCACGAGGATGAACTTGCCGGGCGCTTCGAGCTTGGAGCGGAAGTCCTCCAGCGTTTTGAGCCGGACTTCGAGCTTGCCCTCGGCGTTCATGCGGGTCTCCACCCAGCCGGGGCCGAAGCGGTCGCGGCATTTCTCGATGACTTTTCTACCGAGCGTGACGCGGCGTTTTTCGATGGCCTCCTCGGTCATCCATTTTTCGCCTTTTTGCAGGGTGTTGTGGTCGGAGAGCGCGAGGAAATCGTAGCCCTGGTCCTTGTACCATGCGGCGATGGTTTCCGGAAAATCATTGCCGTCGCTCCAGAGGGAGTGGGTGTGCGTGTTGCCTTTGAACCAGCGCAAGTCTTCGGCTTGGAGCGCGGCGGCGGCGAGGAAGGGGAGGAACATTCTCATGAGAATGGCTTGAACGCGCTCCGGCGCGGCGAACAATCACGCGCTTGATGATCGTGTCCCTAGAAACCGCCCTCGCGAACACCCGCGCGCATCTTTTGTCCCTGCGCAACGCGGAGGGCTATTGGGAGGGGGAGCTGTCCAGCAGCGCGCTGAGCACGGCCACAGCCATTGTGGCTCTGCACGGGGTGGACGCGCAAAAACACGCCCCGCTCATCGCGGCGGGCGCGCGCTGGCTCGTCGCCAGTCAAAATGACGACGGCGGCTGGGGTGACACGACCCTCAGCAAGAGCAACCTCTCCACCACGCTGCTCTGCTGGAGCGCGCTGCATCTGGATGATGAGGATGACAACGGCGGGCGCGGGCATGGGGCGCGGGAATCCCGCCTGCGCGCCGGGGCCTGGATCACCGCCCGCACGGGCAGCCTCGCGCCGGAGGCCATCGCGCGCGCGGTCATCGCCCGTTACGGGAAGGACAAGACCTTCTCCGTGCCCATCCTCATGCTGTGCGCCATCTGCGGCACGCTTGGCGCGCGGCCCTGGCTGCATGTGCTGCCGCTGCCGTTCGAGCTGGCGGCGCTGCCGCGGAGCTGGTTCGGCGCCATCGGCCTGCCGGTGGTCAGTTACGCGCTGCCGGCGCTCATCGCCATCGGCCACGCGCGCTGGAGGAACGCTCCACCGGCGTGGTGGAACCCTCTGCGCTGGCTGCGCGCAATGTTGTGGCCGCGCGTCCGGCCCATGCTCAAGGCGCTGCAACCCTCCACTGGCGGCTACCTGGAGGCCACACCGCTGACCAGCTTTGTGACGATGGCCCTGGCGGCGGCGGGGGAGAAAGACCACCCCTGCGTGCCGGACGCGGTGGCTTTTCTCACCCGCTCCATGCGCGCGGATGGAAGCTGGCCCATAGACACCAACCTGGCCACTTGGGGAACCACGCTCGCCGTGAAGGCGCTGGGCGAAATCGAGCCGGCCACGGCGGACTGGCTGCTGAGCCAGCAATACCTGGAGGTGCATCCTTTCACCAACGCCGCGCCCGGCGGCTGGGCCTGGACGGACCTTCCGGGCGGTGTGCCCGACGCGGATGACACCTCGGGCGCGCTCATCGCTTTGAAACTCGCGGGGGAGGGAAACTCGAAGTTCGAAGTTCGAAATTCGAGGCCCAAAGAGCCATGTCCCCGTTCCGCAATCCGCAATCCGCAATCCGCAATCGCCTGGCTTCTCAACCTGCAAAACCGCGATGGCGGCATCCCCACTTTCTGCCGCGGCTGGGGCGCGCTGCCGTTTGACCGCAGCACTCCGGAGATCACCGCCCATGCCTTGCTGGCGTGGCGGCTTTGGGATGTGGAGGAACTGCGCCCGCGTGTGCGGGACGCCACGGCGCGGGCGCTGGATTACCTGGCAAAAACGCGGCGCGCGGACGGCTCGTGGGCGCCGCTCTGGTTCGGCAACGAGCATGTTCATGAGGAGGAGAACCCCGTCTATGGCACGGCGATGGTGGTGGGTTGCCTCAGCGCGCAGCCGGCGCTGGCGGAGCAGGCGCGTGTCTTGATCAAAGGCGGCGCGGCTTTTCTCCTGAAAGCGCAGCGGGAGGATGGCGGCTGGGGCGGGGCAGGGGACGCGCCCGCCAGCATTGAGGAGACAGCGGTGGCGGTGAACGCGCTGGCTTCACAGGGCGGGCATCATCGCGATGCCGTGCAGCGCGGTGTTTCATGGCTCGTTTCCGCCACGCAAGGCGGCGCGCATTTCCCCCCCAGCCCCATCGGCCTCTACTTCGCGCGCTTGTGGTACCACGAGCGGCTCTATCCCGTGGTCTGGACGCTCCAGGCTCTGCGCGCGGCGGCTCCGCTGCTGTCGTGAGTTGCGCGTCTTTGCCCGGCGGGGTCATTGCCGGGTGGCAAACCCTCCCTGCCTTGAAGAAAAGACACTTGTGTGAACCCGGCACGAATCAAAAAAGTCATTGATCTCTCCGCTGGTTTTTGCCGGGCTCGCGGCGTTGCGGAAACATGCGGAACGTCATCACCTTTGGTGAATTGGGTTTCCTCCCGCAAGATTCAGGGAGGCCCGCAGACACAGGATGAAACACAGAAGTCTGCCGGCCTCCTTGAATTTGCGGGAAATCACAAATCATGATCACGCGAGGCATGGCATCGCGGGCGCACCGCGCGCTCCAGCCCGTCCGCCAGATCCTGCGCGCTCACCTCCCCCGCCGGCAGCGTGTCCACCGTGTCCACCACCGCAGGCGTCCGCCACGCGGGCATTGAGTTTGACCGTGTCCACGCCCAGCACGGGATTCACCACCAGCAACTGCGTGGCCAGGTTGTGGAACCACGCCGGGCGCTCGGAGACGCGATAAGGGAAGTAATGTTTACGGCTCATGTCTTTACGGTGTTTATGGTTTCGACTGCGGGTTCTAAACGGGTCCGGCCCCGTGGCCGGCCCCCAAAGGGCGCCGGAGGACCATGTCACTCCGCTGGACCAGGTCGGCATGGCAAAAGATGGATTTTCAACGGGTTAAACAGTCGCACCCGGCGCGTCGTCAGGCCGCGAGGAGGCTTGCCGGATTCATCCCGGCATGTGCTGGATTCATTCCGGCATGTGCCGGATTCATCCGGGCATGGGCTGGATTCATTCCGGCATGTGCCGGATTCATCCGGCACGTGCTGGATTCATTCCGGCACATGCCGGAGTCATTCCGTGCGCCGCCCCAGGGGGCACCGCCATCTGGTAAAGCCCGCCCGGCAACCGCCCACAATTGCGCGCCATGCCTCCCCGAGAAAATCCCTGGACCGCACTTAGCGCCTCTATTGGCCGCTGGCCGCTGAGCCCTAAGCCGTGTTCATGCGATGGAAAACCACGAATGGACACGAATGAGCACGAATTTTGGAGGCATCATGTCCGGTGAGCTGAAGCGCCGGGAGATCACCCCTGGGTGATGCCCCTATCCCCCTCCTCTCCGCATGGATTCGTGTCCATTCGTGGTTCAACTGCATCGTGACGGCTCAGTTAAGGCGCTGAATCGTGGCGGAATGACGATTCGCAGGCCGGGTGTGGCTTTAGCCCGCCCGGCTGTGCACGCACCTCCGGCATGGGATTCACGCGCCAAAAGCCGGGCGGTCCGGCGGTGAGGGCTTGTTGAGTTCAGCGGCGCGATTCTTCGCCGGGCACACCCGGCCTACTGCACCGCCCCCTGTCTTAAATGAGTGCCATTCATGTCCGGCATTCTCCTCCAGTTCCAGATTCAACACCTCGCGATGCAAAAACAGCACGGCATTGACGGCCTGATACTGCGTCACCGCGCCGACGCCGCGATTTACCGCCAGATGGGTCAAAAACGCCTCCTCCTCGGTCGCGCCCATCTCCGCCGGATGAACCGCGCGTCCCGCCCGCTCCTTGTGCCAGAGCACATGGCGGCGGTACCAGCCCGCATCATTCTCCCCGGTCTTGCGCGAGTCTTGCTTCTGCGGAGGACCTCCCGCAACGAGTCTTCCAGTTTCATCCCGGTGATCATTTCACCGGTTTGATGCACGCATTTGCGCCATAACCCGCTTTTTTATTGCCCATGACCCGCGCTCAAATTAAAACCGGTCATGCACATCCCCGAAAACCGTGAAAAACCCACCCATTTGCCGGCTATAATGGGGATGACGTAATTGCCAAATTTGTGTCTCATCAACAAGTTCGCCTAAAAAGCCGAGTTCATCGCCATTGCTTCATGCTCGCACAGATCATAGACCAAGCAGAGCGACGTGAGCCTTCCAAGTTCGTGAGAGTCGTTCGTGTGATACTCCCGGCGACCATCGCATAACCTGGGGAGTATCTTGGCTACTTTCCCATGACTTCGGAGGAGGGTTGAGATCGTCATATCCTGCTACGGACTTCGACTCCAGACTCACTCAGGAGGCCAGACACGCCCTTCCGCTCATCAAGGCTATTCGACATTATCGCGAGACCCACTCCAACACACTTCCCCCGAATCTCGATGTCATTCGTGCTGATTTACCCCACACAACCGACCTTCAAGATGAGATGACCCTCGGTTGGACCTATGTCCCAGAGGGCTCTGGCCAGTTCAGGCTCTACCGGAAGCTCGGTTGGGATCCGGCGCTGTGGTTTGAAGAAGTTGGTGGAGTTGACATTTGGACATTCGATCCCGGAGATGGTGCGCCAACCAAGCAACTGAAACTGAAGCCATGAACAACCTGGCGAACAAAACGGATGCATGCAACGGCTCGAAGGCTATCCGTTGTGTCAGCAACGGATTGCGCTCGCCGTCGCCTGATCCGAAGCGTTAAGCGGCTTCGAGCGCGTCCACAAAGAACACAACCCAACCAGCACACCATGACAAAATCCGAAAAAAGCAGGCTTCTGAAGCACAACACGATTCTCTGGCTGACCGCGATGGTGTTGCCGGTAGTCCTGCACTTTGGTCTGGCATCCACCAAGTTTCCGTGGCCCGTAATTCTTCCACTCTTGCTATTCGGAGCGATGCTGGCTTCCAACAATATGCTGGCCAAAGCAATCGGAGAAACCACAGATGATTCGAGTCGGAGATGACCGAAAAAGGATGCCTGGCGTTTCTGCTCTGGCAGTGCTTCAAAAAACGCGCCATTTCCCCGCCGGCGCCTCAACCCGTGAAGAGGTCCGGCTCATTCAGCGGCTCGATGGCCGCCGGGGCCTCGAAGCGCTGGCTGTTCATGCGCGGCGTCACGCGGCAGGTCTGGAAGTCCGCCGCGTCCGCCGCGCCCATGCCCTGCGGCGGCGGGTGCCGCCACGTCTCATGCAGCCCCGCGAAGGTCAGCAGCCCCTCCCCGCGCGCCGCGCACACCCGCCAGGGCAGGGGACGCGCCCGCCGGCAATGAGGAGACAGCGGTGGCGGTGAACGCGCTGGCTTCGCAGGGAGGGCATCATCGCGATGCCGTGGAGCGCGGTGTTTCATGGCTCGTTTCCGCCACGCAAGGCGGAACGCATTTCCCCCCCCAAGCCCCATCGGCCTCTACTTCGCGCGCTTGTGGTACCACGAGCGGCTCTATCCCGTGGTCTGGACGCTCCAGGCTCTGCGCGCCGCCGGCCTGTCCGTTCGCGTGTGTGAGTGTGCTCCTGCTGCGTCTCAGGGATTGACTCCAAGCAGCTGTGCGGCACAAAAACACTTCATTCCGTGATTGCCCATCCAGCATCTCTGAATGTAGCCTCGCCCTTCCATCGTTAATTTCCGCCTTCTCCCAACCGTCATGAGCCAAAAAGCCGCCTCCCAAAAAACCGCGAAAGCCGCCAAAAACGTCAAGCCCGCCACGACCTCCACCAAAAGCCTGCTCGTTGAAAACCGCGTGTTCAAGCCCGCTGCCGAGTTTTCCAAAAAGGCCCGCATCAGCTCGATGGCCCAGTACAGGAAGATGCATGAGGAGTCGCTGAGGCATCCGGAGAAGTTCTTCGCGCGCGAGGCAAAGGAGTTGGCCTGGCGCAAGCCCTTCAAGAAGGTGCTCGACTGGAAGTGCCCGAACGCGAAGTGGTTCACCGGGGGCCAGCTCAATGTCAGTGAAAACTGCCTGGACCGCCATCTCGACGGCCCGCGCAAGACAAAGGCCGCCATCATCTGGGAAGGCGAGCCCGGCGAGAAGCGCGTCATCACCTACCAGCAGCTCCACCGGGACGTGTGCCGTTTTTCCAACGTGCTCAAGCGCCACAAGGTGAGGAAAGGCGACCGGGTGGTGATCTACATGCCGATGGTGCCCGAGGCCGCCGTGGCCATGCTGGCCTGCACGCGCATCGGCGCGGTTCACAGCGTCGTGTTTGGCGGATTCAGCGCGGAATCCATCAAGGACCGCGTGCTCGACAGCGGCGCCACGGTGGTCATCACCGCCGACGGAGGCTACCGGCGCGGCGCGGTGGTTCCGCTCAAGAAGAATGTGGACGACGCTTTGAAGGGCGGGGACACGCCCGTGAAGACGGTCATCGTGCTGCGCCGCACCGGCCAGGATGTGCATATCGAGGAGGGCCGTGACTACTGGTGGCACCGCGAACTCGAATATGTGGATGCGAATTGTCCCGCAGTGGCGCTCGATTCCGAGGCTCCGCTTTTCATTCTCTACACCAGCGGCAGCACGGGCAAGCCCAAGGGCATCCTGCACAGCACGGCGGGCTATCTGCTGCACGCGCAGATGACCTGCAAATACGTCTTCGACCTGCGCGACGACGATGTGTACTGGTGCACCGCCGACATCGGCTGGGTCACGGGCCACAGCTACATGGTTTACGGCCCTTTGGCTATGGGAGCGACTTCATTGATGTATGAAGGCGCGCCAAACTGGCCGGAGAACGACCGCTTCTGGCGCATCATCGAGGAATACGCGGTCACCGTTTTCTACACCGCGCCCACCGCCATTCGCGCCTTCATGAAATGGGGCGATGACTGGCTCAAGAAGCACGACCTCAGCAGCCTGCGCCTGCTTGGCACCGTCGGCGAGCCGATCAATCCCGAGGCTTGGATGTGGTATCACAAGCTCGTCGGCGGCGGGAGGTGCCCCATTGTGGACACCTGGTGGCAGACGGAGACCGGTGGCCACATGATCACACCGATCCCCGGCGCCACTCCGACCAAGCCGGGAACTGCCACGCTGCCCTTCTTCGGCGTGGATGCCGCCATCGTTGACGACCTCGGCAAGGAGGTCGGCACCAATGAGCAGGGCAAGCTCGTCATTCGCAAACCCTGGCCCTCCATGCTGCGCGGCATCTGGGGTGACAAGAAACGCTACCAGGACACTTATTGGAGCGAGTTCAAAGGCTGGTACTTCGCCGGCGACGGAGCCCGTCGCGACAAAGACGGCTACATCTGGATCATCGGCCGCATTGATGACGTGCTTAACGTCGCCGGTCACCGTCTCGGCACGGCCGAGGTGGAGAGCGCGCTCGTCTCGCATCCCGCTGTCGCCGAGTCCGCCGTTGTGGGCCGTCCGGACGAGTTGAAAGGCCAGGGCGTTGTCTGCTTCGTCACCGTGAAGGAAGGTGTCAAAGCCGGGCGCGAACTGGCCGATGCGCTGAAATCGCATGTGCGCAAAGTCATCGGCCCCGTCGCCACGCCGGACGAGATTCGCTTTGCTGCCGCCTTGCCGAAGACCCGCTCCGGCAAGATCATGCGCCGCCTGCTCAAACAAATCGCCGCCGGCGAGACGCTCAAGGGCGACACCACCACCCTTGAGGACATCAACGTCATCGCCGCCCTGGCCGCTGCGAGCGGGGAGGATTGATCTGTTTTGTCATGGCGAGACGCGGCGCAAAAAACAGCACTGGCATCGCGCGCCTGGAAAACCTCCAAGCGCACGACGCCTGGGCCGGGTTCGTTTGTGTTCGCTGCGGAATGCTTAACACCGTGCGCATCGGTCAAAAGCTGCTCGCACCGGATGATGCCTTGGAAAGTTGCAGGTGGTCATGCGGGAAATGCGGCTTCGAGCATGGCAAAGATTCGGCTTTGCCGGACTGGGACAACTGGCCCGGGGAGGCCACTGCGGCAGGTTCGGCTCCCGCGATGCGGTTTTGGCAGGGTTTCTTTCGCATCCACACGGAAAATCCGTCATCCTATTGGAAGCAGTGCAACACCTGCGGACGAGTGCTGCCTTTCCAAGCGTTCAGCAGGCACGCCGGATGGGGACCGCTGGAGCGCCAAATGGAGTGCCGAAGCTGCAAGGGGGCGATCAACGCGGTGCTCAATCCGCTGCGCACGAAAGAGCAGATGCAGGAGTCAGCGTCGCGCCGCAGGGTCTCCGAGCTGCTACTCAAAGGCGAAAATGAGAGAATGGATTTCGCGGACCTGTTCAAGCGTTTTGGCGGCAAATGTTTCAAGACCGGCCAAAAACTCGACATTCATGCGCGCGAGACCTGGGAGTTGGACCACATTCTTCCCTCAACATGGCTATACCCCATGACAAAGGCCAATGCCTGCTTGCTCAGCAAGGAGGCCAATCAAAACAAAAAAGCCGCGTGGCCGAGCCATTTCTACACCAACAACGAGTTGATCGAACTGGCCCGCATCACAGGCGCGGATTTGAGCTTGCTGGCAAGCAGGGAGCCCGTGGTGAATCCGGAGATTGATGTGGACGCTTGCGTCACGAGATATTTAAAGGTCAGGGAGGGCGGCAATCTTCAAAAGCGCGTGAAAGAATTGAGGGACCTTCTCGATTCACGCGGACTTTCGGCAGGACTCTCGGCGGCCAACAAACGCCTGCTGGGCCATGCATGAACCAAGCTCACTCCAGCACCAGGAACTGATGCGCGGTCACGGTGCCCTTGTCCCTGATGCCGTGGGATTCGCAGTGGGACACACTTTCTGAAAAGAGGTCCGCCACCCGGAACCAGCGCCGCGCGATATGACGCAGATGAGCCGCCATGTCGCACTTTCTGCTTTCCCCAAGATGCAGCACGAAAACGCCGCCCGGTTTTAAGCGCTCGCGCGCCTGCCTGAAGACCGGCTCGTAAATGTCGAGGGACTTTTTCTGGCGCTCGTCAACGAAAGACTTCGGTTGCTCCTTGAAATCCTCCGCCTCCCAGCCGCAGAACCAGAGGCGCATCCAGTTGGAGAGGTAAAACCGAGTGCTGTCATAAAATGGCGGCGAGGTAATGACAGCGTCCAACTCGCGGACTTCCTGCGGCCAGAATCCGCAGGCATCCTGGCGCAGGACCTGCCCGGTCACGAATTCCGGGGGCAGTTCCGCATCCAAAGTGCGGGCAATCTTTTCCCGCAGGCGGGGCAGCAGCGCCCGGTATTCAAAGTCACCCGTCGGCGCGAAGGGGGTGATGGGGTGGGAGCGGCGGCTCAGCGCATAGGGCCTGTTGCCGTGCAGGATGTGCAGCAGGCATGCAAGCACCAGCGCCTCCGCGTCCGTGCGCGGAGGCCGGGTCAAAAACCAGCGCCTGACTTTCAAGATTTCCTCAAAAGTCTTCGGCTCAAAATAGGACTCCAGAGGACCGTTGAAACGGATCAATGCTGCCCGGCTCGAGTCCTCCGGTGCAGGCCGCGCCTCATCCAGCCAGGCTTCAATAGCGCCCAGCACCTGGTCGCATTCCCGCATGGAGGGCCGGCCAAGTTTGGCGCGGGCGATGCACAGCGCAGCGGGGCTGATGTCAAATGTCCACGTCCTCATCCCCTGCAGGGCCGCCTCCAGCGGGAGGGTGCCCACTCCGCCGAAAGGATCCAGCATGGAGCCTGACTCGGGCACGAAAATGCGCGTCAGAAAGTGGGCGATGGAGGGTTTCATCTTTCCCTGGTAAGAGCACAACGAGTGCAGGCCGTGCCCCCAATTTCTTTTGGCGAAGACGCCATGCTGGTGGGGCAGCTCTTTTTTGAATTTTTGCCAGCGTGTGTTCCACCAGGGCACGGAGCCGGTTTCCTCCCTCAGGCAAAGCGCTCTGTTGCGCGCGGTTGACTTTTTAAACACCAGCATGGCCTGGCGTAGTTCCCGGCCGCCGCGCGAGGCGCGCCGGCGCAAAGTCAGGTCCTCCACCAACTGGTAGCCGCGCTCGGCAAACATTTCTTTGAGTACCTTCTCGGCTGGAACATGCACGCCGCCATAGTTCGAGTCGCCGATGTCAATCATGACCGGCGCACCCGGGACCAGATGCACGTCCATGCCATCCATCACCTCGGCCATGTCGGCGAAGTAGCCAGCCACCATGATGGGGATGCGCCTGTCATAAGCACTCTTCTCCAACTCGGCCACCACCTTCTCCGCCTGCGCGGGCGTCTCGCGCCAGGTCTTGCCCTTTGTGACATCGTTGATGCCGCCTGTGATCGCCCTGGCGCGGAAGGCGCCCAAGTCAGCGCCATGCCTGAGGCAGCGCATGAACCAGAGTTCCACCTTCGTGTTGCGGAAGTAGTTGGTGCCGTTGATGTAAGGCGGGCTGGTCAGCACGGCATGAATGTCCTGTTCCGGCAGCAAGGTCAGATTTCGCGCGTCAGCGCAGAGCAGCGCGGGTGGTGAATCACACGGCGCCGGCAGCGCCCTCAAGTCGGATGCCATCAGGAGAAGATGCCTGATCATCGCCTCCAATAAATCCTCGGTCCCCGCCACCAGTTCAGCGCGGGTTTTGAAGCGCACATCCCCGCGCCGGATGAGCCGTGAGGCTTTCAGCAGGCACGCGGTGGCAGCCACTTCGGCAAAGCGCGCGTGTGCCTGGTCCCCACATTGCAGGTGGTCCAGAAACGAGCGCAGCCGCAGCACGGTTTCAAACACCGGCGGGTCGAAAAATTCGCTGCCGACAAAAGTGTCCGTGTAAGTTTGGCGGAGCGCCGCGTCAGTCGGAAAGCCGTGGCAGTCATGCTCAAGCCTGGCCGCCAGCTTTTCCAGCTCCGCCGCATGACCCCTGCGTTCCTCCCCGGTCATGCCCAGAGCATCGGCTTTGGCCCGGATCAGTTGCTGAAGCAGCGGGTTGACCTCGCAATACATGGCCTGCAATCCAAGGCTGGCGGCGGTCAGCGGGGTGGTGCCGACACCGCCGAATGGATCAAGGACATTCTTGGCATCTGGGGCGTAACGTGACAGCATTTGGCGCACGAATTCCGGCGAGTAGCCCTCCAGATATGGGAACCAGCCGTGCATCGGCTCGTCCTTCCCGCCCCGAAAAGTGGCTTGCACACCCATGTCAATGCTGCCCTTGAGGCCGGCTTTGCCGGAATGCCGCCCTAGTCTGCCCAGACAGTAGGCGTTCACGCTTCTCTGCTCGCGCGCGGCCGCCTTTTTTACGGTCGCGATGGTGCGATGCCCGATCATGCTCCGGACCTCGACGCTGGACAGGTGTGAAACTCTTTTCCACAACTCCGTATCATCGGCCGGGAATGCCAGAGTCAGGCATTGACGGCGGCCCTCCCTGTCCACTAGATCATGGAAATAAATGCTCTTGAAGAACTGGCCTGCCTTTTCCGAAGTAGATACCATAATAAGACCGCATTTCGGGCTGTTTCACAGGAGGGTCAAACGACATTTTGCCTTCCTGCAAATTGTCGCCGCAGCCTCGTTGGTCCGCGAACTCACCCGTTCCAGACAAAGGTGACGGGTTTGTCTATCTCCGGGTGGACGCTGTGATGCACCGGACAGCCGAGGGCGGTGGCCTCCAGAAGGCGGCGGTCGGGATGGTCGGGGGGCAGGGGAATCTCGATGGTCACGGGCAGGCGCGTGATGCGCCGTGGCGAGTCGGCGCTCATGTGCTTCTCCACACTGACCTTCATGCCGGCGAGATCGTAGCCTTTCTGCCGGGCCTTGATGCCGATGACGGTGGCCATGCAGGTCGCGAGCGCGGTCGCCACCAGATCGGTGGGGGAAAAGGACTGGCCTTTGCCGTTGTTGTCCACGGGGGCGTCCGTGTGGAAGTGGTTGCCCGAAGGGCCGTGCGTGGCTTCGCAGCGCAGCTCGCCCTGGTAGTCTATGCGGATGGTGATTGCCATGGGGATGAGAGTGAGGAGTTTGTGCGGGCTGCGGCAGGGTGCATTCCTGGCGCGCGCACTTTTTATCGCCAGCGGCGGCACTGCTCAAGCCTGGAGTGAAAAAGGCGGCGATTCAGGAAGCCCAGCTTCTTTACAGCCGCTTTACAGACGCGGGGCCGAATTGGCGGGAGGCTGGGGCCGCCATGAAAACGCACACCCATCCCATCCTTCAACTCACCCTGAAATCCATCCTGGCTCTGGCCATGCTGCCCCTGGCGGCTCTCGCCAAGCCGGACAAAGACAAGCCTGGCAAACCCGTCAATGATGACGAGGCGCTGGTGCAGATCGCCCTGTTGCTGGACACCAGCAACAGCATGGACGGTCTCATCGAGCAGGCAAAGACCCAGCTCTGGAAGATCGTCAACGAATTCAACGACGCCAAACAGGACGGCAAAGCCGCCGTCGTGCAGGTGGCGCTCTATGAGTACGGAAATAACAACCTCAGTGCCGGCACGAACTACATCCGCCTCGTGCAGCCCTTCACACGGGATCTCGACAAGGTCTCGGAGCATTTATTCAAACTCACCACCAACGGCGGCCAGGAATACTGCGGCGCGGTCGTGCGCGAGGCGGTGGACAAGCTGGCCTGGGATGCTGGCGCGGGGGTTTACAAAGCCGTCTTCATCGCGGGCAACGAGCCTTTCACCCAGGGGCCGGTGAATCCGAACGACGCCTGCCGCGCCGCCATCCAGCGCGGCATCGTGGTGAACACCATCCACTGCGGCAGCCAGGCCGAGGGGGAGAACGGCGGCTGGCGCACCGGCGCGGCCTTGGCCGAGGGCAAGTTCATGACCATTGACCAGGACAAGGCCATCGTGCGCGTGCAGGCGCCGCAGGACAAGGAGATCGCCCGCTTGAGCATCGAACTCAACAAGACCTACATCAGCTACGGCAAGGAAGGTCCGGCGGCGAGCGCGAACCAGATGGCTCAGGATCAAAACGCCGCAGCCAATGCCGCATCCGGGGCCGAAGTGCAGCGCGCGGTCACAAAAATCTCCCGCAACTATGACAACAGTGGCTGGGACCTCGTGGACGCGGTGAAGCGCAAGCGCCTCGCCCCCGGCGCGCTGAAGCCCGAGGAATTGCCGGAGGAGTTCAAAGGATTGAGTGAGGCCGAGATCAAGGCGCGAATCGAAGCCAAGGCCGCCGAGCGCGAGCGCATCCAGGCTGAGATCAAGAAGCTGAATGATGAGCGTGAAAAGTTCATCGCGGAGAAGGCCAGGGAGAAAGGCGAGTCCGACACGCTTGATGTCGTCATCGGCAAGGCCGTGCGCGAGCAGGCGGCGAAGGTGAGGATCGAGTTCAAGTAAAGGGGTGCCACCGTTGGAGTTCATGCTTCAGCATGTCCGGGAGCGGGTGCGCGGCGGCGCGCGCTCCCGTGTCGCCTGAAGGCTTCACTCCAGCACGGGCAATCAAGAGACGACTGCCCCGCCTTGGAGCCTTGCCCAGGCTCGCGTTTTGAAGGACACTTCCACGAAAATTCAAACCATCATGCCCACTCTTCTTGTGATCGAGGACGACAGCGCCATACGGCGCGGTGTCTGTGACGCGCTGCGCTTCTCGGGCTACGAGGTGCTGGAGGCCGCGGAGGGCATCAGCGGCATGGAGCAGGCGGCGAAAGCCAGTTTTGACCTCATGCTGCTGGATCTCGTGCTGCCCAACCACAACGGCTTCGAGATTCTCCGCGCTCTGCGCGAGCACCGGCCGGGCACACCCGTCATCATACTTTCCGCGCGCGGGGAGGAGGCTGACCGCGTCAAAGGGCTCAAACTCGGCGCGGATGACTATGTGGTGAAGCCCTTCAGCGTGCGCGAGCTGCTGGCGCGCGTGGAGGCCGTGCTGCGCCGCTCGCCGGAGCGGCCCAAACCTGTGCATTGCGTGGCATTTCCATGCGGCGAGGCGGACGTGGAGAGACGCGAGCTTCGCTTCGCCGACGGATCACGCGCGGAGCTCTCCGAACGTGAGTGTGATCTCATCCAGTATCTGGCCTCGCATCGGGGGCGCGCCATCTCACGGGAGGAGCTGCTGCGGCGCGTCTGGCGCGTCGAGCCGCGCCACACCGAGACGCGCACCATTGACATGCACATCGCCAACCTGCGCGCGAAGCTGCGGGATGACGGCTCAAATCCGAAGTTTCTCCTGACCGTTCGTGGTAAAGGATACATGCTGGCCGTTTGAAACTCGAAGTCCCTGATCCCCATGCTCCGCTGGCTCGCTTTCCTCCTTTGCCTTTCCGTCTTCGTGGCGGCCATGGGCTGGATCAGTCTGCGCGCTTTGGGACTCGAGGAGGAGCGCCGGTCGGATGCCATCGAGGCGCAAATCCAGGAGCGCATGCGGCTGGCTCTCTGGCGCATGGACGCGCTTACCAGCGCGCTGCTGATTCGGGAAAACGCGCGCCCACCCTGGCATTACCAGCCCTTCTACCAGCCGGATGATGCTTTCACAGCGGACAACCGCGCTCTGGGCAAAGGCGAGGTCGTTCTGCCTTCGCCGCTGCTGGCCGGGCTGCCCGACCTGGTGAAACTGCATTTTGAAAAGAGACCCGGCGCCATGATTTGCAGTCCTCAAGCCCCGGAGGGAGAGGGGCGTGAGAGGGCGCTTGGCTGGTATGCGGTGAGTCCACAGTTCCAGCAGGGCATGGACGCACTGCGCGAGCTTTCCGGCCTGCTGGCCAGGCACCCGGAGTTTGCCACTCCCGCCCCGGCGCCGCAGCCGCAGCAGCAAGGCAAGACGGCATCCGCCACTCCACCCGCCAATCAGGAAGTGGCAAAGGTGGACCAACTCCAGGCGGAGGTAAGCCTGCGCGAGCAGATGACGCGCAACACGCTGATCACCCAAAACGTGGGCGCGGAGAAAACGGAGCAGCTAAAGCTGCCGCTGCTCAAGCGCGCTGCCGCTCCCATGCCGGAAAAGCCCGGCGCTCCTGTTCCCGCCGCCGCTGCGGCGCCTGCCAGTGCTGCTTCCACTGATTCCTTCGCTGGCGCGCCATCCCGCTCGCCCGCGCCGGGTACTGCCGGTCCCGCGCAGGACACGTCGGCATTGTCCTCGGTTGCGTCCAGGTATCGCGCGAACGCTGATGCCGCCGCCGCATCGCCGGGCGCGGTGCTGCTTCAGGAGAAACCCGCGCTGGCAGGGGACATGCGCCCGCTCTGGCTGGGCGAGGAACTGCTGCTGGTGCGCACCGCCGTGGTAGAAGGAAAGGAGCGGCTGCAAGGCGTCTGGCTCGACTGGCCGGGGCTGAGGGGACGGTTATACGATGCCATCAGCGATCTGCTGCCGGATGCGCGCCTGCTGCCAGTGCCGCCCGAACTGGCCAGCACGGACCCCGCCGCGCTCGTCACGCTGCCAGTCCGGCTCGTCGCCGGGGTCGTGCCGGTGGAGACCGGCGCGTTTGGCTCGTTTTTGAAACCCGCGCTGGCACTGGCATGGGCCTGCCTTGTCGCGGCGGCGGCGGCCATCGCCTTCGTGCTGCACAGGGCGGTGACGTTGAGCGAGCGGCGCGCAGCCTTTGTCTCGGCGGTGACGCACGAGCTGCGCACCCCTTTGACGACTTTCCGTCTTTACTCGGAGATGCTGGCTGATGACATGGTGCCGGATGCCGGGCAGCGCAGGGGTTATTTGCAGACGCTCTGTGACGAGTCGAGCAGGCTCATGCATTTGGTGGAAAACGTTCTGTCCTTTTCACGAATCGAGCGCGGACGCGCGGCGGCGCGGCTGGAAAGCGTGCCGGTGGGCGGTTTGCTGGACCGCATCCTGCCGCGTCTGAGCCAGCGCGCGGCGCAGGCGGACATGCGGCTGGAGTTGCGTGTGGAGGAAAACCTGCGCGCTTGCGAGGTGCGGGTGGATGCCCTGGCCGTGGAGCAAATTCTTTTCAATCTCACCGACAACGCCTGCAAATACGCCGCGCCAGAGTGTGATCCGCGTCTGTTGGAGTTGAGCGCCGTCAGGGAGGCTGGGACGATCTCGCTGACTCTGCGGGATTACGGTCCCGGTCTGCCGCCGGGCCAGATGAAAAGGCTGTTCCGTCCCTTCAGCAAATCGGCGACCGAGGCGGCGCACAGCGCGCCGGGCGTGGGTCTCGGACTTGCGTTGAGCCGGCGGCTCGCGCGCGAGCTTGGCGGGGATTTAAAGCACCTGCCAGTGACGGGGCGCGGCACGGCTTTTTGCCTGACGCTGCCGCTGGCGGGGTGAGATGGCTCACGCCGGCACGCCGGCGAGACCGCCAGGCAGGCCGTCCTCCTCCGCGTCGTCGTTGCTGACGGGCCGTGAGTCGGTGTTCTTGGGCAGCGGCGGCGGTGTCGGGGCCTTGGTGGGCGGCGGCGGCGGATTGAGCATGCGGCCATGCTGCATGATTTCTTTGATGTGCTCGCCGTCGAGCGTCTCGTATTCGAGCAGGGCTGCGGCGATGGCATCCAGCTTGTCCTTGTGCTGGAGAAGGATCGCCCTGGCCTTGGCATAGGCCTCGTCAATGAGGCGCTTGACCTCCTCGTCAATTTTCTGCGCCATGGCGTCACTGTAGTTGCGGGTGCGGCCCAGGTCGCGGGCCAGGAAGACGGCGCTGTCGCTCTCCCCGTATTCCACCATGCCGAGGCTGTCGCTCATGCCCCAGGCGCAGACCATGCTGCGGGCGATGCGCGAGGCCATGCGGATGTCTCCGCTGGCGCCGTTGGTCACATCGCCGAACTGGATTTCCTCCGCCACGCGCCCGCCCATGGCCACGACGAGTTCGTCGAGCAGCTCGCTTTTGCGGTTGTTGTGCTTGTCCTCCTCGGGCAGCCACATGGTGGAGCCAAGGGAGGGGCCGCGCGGGATGATGGTGACTTTGTGCAGCGGGTCGGTGTGCTCCAGCAACTCGATGAGAATGGCGTGGCCGGCTTCGTGGTAGGCGGTGTTTTCCTTTTCCTTGTCGCTCAGCGCCAGGCTGCGGCGCTCGCGGCCCCAGCGCACCTTGTCGCGCGCCTCCTCGAGCTCGGCGGTGGTGATGGCCTTGAGGTTTTTGCGGGCGGCGAGCAGGGCGGCCTCGTTGATGACGTTGGCGAGTTCCGCGCCGGAGAAACCGGGGGTGCCGCGCGCGACCTTGCTGAGGTCGGCATGTTCGGAGAGCTTCACTTTTTTGGCGTGGACGGTGAGGATTTCCTCGCGCCCGCGCACATCCGGGAGGCCGACGGTGACCTGGCGGTCAAAGCGGCCGGGACGCAGCAAGGCGGGGTCCAGCACGTCCGGCCGGTTGGTGGCGGCGATGATGATGATGCCTTCCTGGGAGTCAAAGCCGTCCATCTCGACGAGCAGGGCGTTCAGCGTCTGCTCGCGCTCGTCGTGGCCTCCGCCGAGGCCGTGGCCGCGGTGCCGTCCCACGGCGTCAATCTCGTCAATGAAGATGAGGCAGGGCGCGTTTTTTTTGCCCTGCTCGAACATGTCGCGCACGCGGCTGGCGCCGACGCCGACGAACATCTCGACGAAGTCCGAGCCGCTGATGGTGAAGAAGGGCACGTCGGCCTCTCCGGCGATGGCCTTGGCCAGCAGGGTCTTGCCGGTGCCTGGAGGGCCGACCATGAGCACGCCTTTGGGGATCTTGCCGCCGAGTTTCTGGAAGCGCTTCGGGTCTTTGAGGAATTCGACGAGCTCCTGCACCTCTTCCTTGGCCTCGTCACAGCCGGCCACGTCTTTGAAGGTGACCTTGTTGCGGTCCTGCGAGAGCATTTTGGCGCGGCTCTTGCCGAAGCTCAGCGCGCCGCGCCCGGCGGTCTTGATCTGCTGGCGCACCAGGAAGTAGATGAGCAGCAGGAGGAAAAAGATGGGCAGCATGGAGAAGAGCATGGCGCCCCAGTGATTGGTGCGGTAGCGCGGGATGAGCACCAGGCCGTGCTCGTCCATGAGCGCCTTGAGCTCCTCTTTCTGGAACTGGATGCTCACCGGCACCTTGAAGCGGATGGAGCCGCCGCCCTGGGCGGGAGTGCCGGCGCCCGGGCTTTCAGACGAGGCGGCGGTGCCTTTGAAATAAAAACCCTCGATGTGCTCCGCCGTGGTCGTGTCCTGCTGCACGAGTTCGAGGTCCTTGCCTTTGTCTATCCGGTCCTCGGTGACGATGTCAATGAAGTCGCGGTAGGAGATTTCGAGGGAGCGCGCCGAGTTGGGGTTCAATACCAGGGCGGAGACGATGAGCAGCCCGACCATGGCAAAGAGCAGGAAGCCGCGCCAGTTGAAGGGCGGCTCCTGGTTGCGGCGGTTGGGCGGATCGTTCGGGGGTGGGGTGTCGTCGGACATGGGGGCGTTGATTCAATTACGCGCGCCGGGCGCTTGCGCCCCCTGCGGTTGTGTTTTTTGGACTGGTGCGCGGGATCGCGGTCATTTCAAGCGCGTATCCGCTGGCGCACGGCCTCGAACAAACAAACGCCCGCGGCCACGGAGACATTCAGGCACGGCACGCTGCCGCGCATGGGGATCTTCGCCAGGAAATCGCAGTGCTCCGTCGTCAGCCGCCTCATGCCCTCGCCCTCGGCGCCCATGACGATGCCGATGGGGCCTTTCAGATCGAGTTCGTAAAGCGACTGCGCGGCTTCATCGGCGGTGCCCACGAGCCAGACGCCCAGCTTTTTGAGCCGGTCCATGGCGCGTGCCAGATTGGTCACGCGCACCAGCGGCACATTCTCCGCGCCGCCGCAGGAGACGCGCAGCACCGTTTCGGAGACGGGGGCGGACTTGTCCTTCGGCATGACCACGCAGGCCACGCCCGCCGCGTCGGCGGTGCGCAGGCAGGCGCCGAGATTGTGCGGGTCCTGCACGCAGTCGAGCACGAGCACGAGCGGGTCCGTCTTTCCCTCAAGCAGGGCTGGCAGGTCATCCTCCTCATGCATGCGCACCGCGCTGGCGGTGGAGTGCGTGTGGCGGTTCTGGCGCGCGGGGTGGACGGGCTTGGACATGCGGGATGGAAGATCGGAATTGAAAAATCGAAACACGAAAATCACAAAGATGGCCGCGGCCCGACGCGCGCGTTCCCGGGCGGAGGTCGGAGCAATGACCGCGAGTCAATTCCTCACGGAGTCCTCGGGCGTGATTTCGATGAGCACGGGGCCGTCCGGCAGAAGTTCGAGCTGCTCCGGCGCCTGCGCGTGCATGCAGCTCATGCCCCACATTTGCGCCCAGGGGGCGAAGGTGACACGGTGGCGGTTTTCGATGATGTGGCGGGCCTCTTTGGACAGGGAGCGGAGCGAGGCGACCTGGGAAAAGATTTTGCCGCCGCCGTTGTTGATGACGACCAGGCGGCGGTTGCCCGCAGGCATCTGCGGCAGCACCCAGGGCGCGGCGAGATCGTAGAGGGCGGAGAGGTCGCCGATGACGAGCCAGGACTCGCGCACGATGGCGCTGGCGCCGAGCCAGGTGGAGACGACGCCGTCAATGCCGTTGGCGCCGCGGTTGGCCAGGAAGCTCACGCCCGGCGCGATGCCGGGCACGACGCTGTTGAACTCGCGCACGGGCAGGCTGTTGCCCAGGAAGACCTGCGCGCCGGCCGGGATGCTGGCGGCCAGGGCGCGCATCCAGGCCATCTCTCCCAGTGTCTCTTCCAGTGGCGGCGGCAGGGCATCCGCAGGCGGCAGTGACACCGTGGCGGCGGGCAGGCGGTATTTGCCCAGGGCGCTGAGAGCCGTCCACGGCAGTGTCTGCACATGCTCCCGGCGCGCCAGCCCAGGAAAGGGCAGCCGGGAGACATTGGTGACGTGGATGTCCGGGCGGTTTTCCAAATCCCGCCACCAGCGGCTGGCCGGCACGCCGCCGAGGCGCAGGATGTGCGCGGCATCAAGTCCGGAGAGCGCCGCGTCATCGGCGGGATGCAGCAACGCGGCGAGGTCCGGGCGGTCCGGCCACGCGCCCCAGAGATTCGCGGTGGCTTCGGCGAAGACAGGCAGTCCCATCCGGGCCAGCACGGGCGCGGCGGCATCCGCCTCCAGGGGGCTGAGGCCGGAGGCGAGCACGGCGGAGGGCAGCGCGGGCAGTTGGAAGACGGGCGGCTTTGGCGGTTTCGGCGGCGGCGGTCCGTGGTGCGCCAGGAAATCAATGCCGGGCTGGTTGGTGTCGAGCGGCTCCTCGAGGCAGAGATTGATGTGCAGGGGACGTCCGCTGGTGCGTGTCGGCCAGGACAGGCTGGCTCCGGTCTCGACATCCAGGCAGGGGCCGGCATACGGGCCGAAGAGGTCTTTTTGCTCGATGGCCTGCGGCGCGCCGCTGCCGCGGAAGCGTCTCGGGCGGTCGGCGGTGACGAGCACCAGCGGCAGGCCCTGGTAGTGCGCCTCAATGACGGCGGGCAGGAGCTCCGCCGCCGCCGTGCCGGAGGTGGTGAGCACGGCCACCGGCGCCCTGTCGGCCAGGATGCGCCCCAGGGCGAAGAAGGCGGCGCTGCGCTCCTCGAAGAAGTTCCAGAGCTTCACCCCCTCGCTCTCCATGAGCGCGGCGATCACCGGCGCGTTGCGCGCGCCCGCCGCCACGCAGATTTCCGAGACTCCCATGCGCGCCAGCGCGGTGAGCAGGGAGCGGATGATGTGGGTGTTCATGCGGGAGTCCGGCCTTGTCTCCACCATCCGACCCCGGCCTTCAACCGCAAATGTCCCGCGCCGGTCTGACTTTCGGGATTTCCAGACTAAGAACGCCCTGGAGAATCGGAGCTTGACAATCCCGGCCTCATCGGCACCATGCGCGCCCCTCGGACCGCCAGCCCCGGCTGCGGTCCGTGCGCGACCTGAACAACCCCGACCCATCCATTGATCCGTCATTCCCTCCTGTGCATCGCCGCGCTGACCGCCCTCGCCAAGGCGGATGAAGTCCAAATCAAGCCGTCTTCGACTCCAGTGCCTCCGAGCCAGGTGATCCAGGGTGTGCGCACCACCGCCTACACCCACACCGAGTCCGACCACCTCAAATACGGAGCGCGCACGGCGGCGGGCACCGCCTTGAAATTCGGCCAGGTGCGCAGCGCGGCGGCGGACTGGTCGGTGTATCCGGTCGGCACCGTTTTCCAGATCGTCGGCAATCCGGCGCTCTACATCGTGGAGGACTACGGCTCCGCCCTGGTGGGCACCGGCACGATTGACCTCTACAAGCCCGACCAGGGCCGTGTGAACACCTGGGGAGTGCGGCGGGTGAACATCCAGATCGTCAAATGGGGCAGCTTTTCCAAAAGCCTCGCCATCTTGAAACCGCGCGAGAGCAAGGCCCCGCATGTCCGCCAGATGGTGGCCCGGATCGAGGCGCGCTCGGTCTGAGCGCGCACCGCGCCGCGCGTCATGGAATGGATGCGCGGCGGGCCTGAGGGCAGGACGGGTTATTGACAATCGAGCCGCCAGCGTGAAATTTCACAAGTGCAGCAGAAAATAGACATCCCCCGCAAGTCCATTTACCGCCTGTCCATCTACCAGCGCTGCCTGAGCCGGTTGAAGGAGAACGGTGTGGACACCGTGTCTTCCGAGGCGCTCGCCAAAGCCGCCGGGGTCAAGCCCACCCAGTTGCGCAAAGACCTCACCTACTTCGGCCAGTTCGGCACGCGCGGGCTGGGCTATAATGTGGACATGCTCAGCGGCACCATCTCCGAGGTGCTCGGCCATAACCGCCTGCAGCCCGTCATCCTCGTCGGCGTCGGCAACCTGGGTTCCGCGCTCCTGCGCTACGGCGGCTTCAAAAAGGAGGGCTTCGAGGTGGTGGCCGCCTTTGACCTGGAGGCGCGCCGCATCCCCGGCATCAGCATCCCCATCCTCGGCATGGAGCAGATGCAGGAGTTCATCCGCGACAACCAGGTCAAGATGGCCATCCTCACCGTCCCCGCCAGCAGCGCCCAGAGCGTGACCAACAAAATGGTGGCCGCCGGCATGCAGGCCATCCTGAACTTCTCCCCCACCGTGCTCGACGTGCCGGAAAACGTGGTCGTCAACAGCGTGGACCTCGCCGTTGAGCTGGAGAACCTCAGCTACTTCATCCGCTGAGCGCGCGCATCCGCGCATGACAGCCGCCCGGCTTGTGCTTCATCTTCCCGCGTGGAATCCGGCGAACCGTTTTTTGACAAACTCATCCTGCACCTCGACACGGCGCACCCCGGCGCCTGGAACATGGCCGCGGACCAGGCCTGGCTCGAGCAAAGCTCCGCGCCCGTGCTGCGCGTCTATGGCTGGGACCGCGCCACCGTCACCCTCGGCTATGCGCAAAGCCTGGCAAAGCTGGCCGGCGTCCTGCCGGACTGGCCCGTCGTGCGCCGCTGGACCGGCGGCGGCGTCGTGCTGCATGAGGGTGACTTCACCTACTCGGTCATCGTGCCCGCCAGCGACCCGTGGTCATGCACCCAGACGCTGGAGAGCTACCGCCGCATTCACGGCAGCCTGGCCGCCGCCCTGCATGAGCACGGCCACACCGGCTGCCGTCTGGCCCGCAAGGAGGACGTGGTGGACGCGCCTTTCTGCTTCGTGGCCCCGGCGGTGCATGATGTCATCCGCGGACCGTTGAAGGTGGCCGGCGCGGGCCAGCGGCGCGGCAGGCTCGGCCTGCTCCACCAGGGCAGCGTGCAGCAGGTGCGGCTCAAGCCGGAGTTCTGGCCCTTCTGGGCCGCGCGGCTCGCGCGCTCCGTCGAGACCGCGCGCGCCCTGCCCGGGCCGGCGCGGGAGCGCGCGCGGGTTCTCGTCGAGGCGCGTTATGACCGGCCGGAGTGGCTGCGCGAGCGCGAGGACATGCTTTGAGCCGGCGCGGCTTCAATGCGCCTCCAGCCAGTTCATGCCCGTGCCCGCCTCCACCTCCACGGGCACATCCCCCAGCGGCAAAGCCGCGCGCATGTGCTCCAGGATGAGCGCGCGCGCAGCCTCCACCTCCGCCTCGGGCATCTCGAACAAAAGCTCGTCATGCACCTGCAGCAGCATCCGCGTCCTCAGCCCGGACCCGCGCAGCGCCGCGTCTATCCTTATCATCGCCAGCTTGATCATGTCCGCCGCCGTGCCCTGGATGGGCGTGTTCATCGCCACCCGCTCCGCCGCGCCGCGGATCGTGGCGTTGGCGCTGTCAATGTCCCGCACCACGCGCCGCCGGCCCGTGATGGTCTCCACATAGCCGTGGCGGCGCGCGTCCTCCACGATCTGGCGCGTGTATTTTTGCACGCCGGGGAATTGCTTGAAGTAGTTCTCGATGATCTGCCCCGCCTCCCCGCGCGGGATGCCCAGCCTTTGCGCCAAACCAAAAGCGCTGATGCCGTAGATGATGCCGAAGTTCACCATCTTCGCCGTGCGCCGCATCTCCGGCAGCACCGCGTCCAGCGGCACGCCATAGACACGCGCGGCGGTGGCCTGGTGAATGTCCAGCCCGTTTTGGAAGGCCTCGATCATCGCCGGGTCCTCGCTCAGCGCCGCCATCACGCGCAGCTCCACCTGGCTGTAGTCCGCGCTCAGCAGCACCCAGCCCGGCTCGCCGGGCACAAAGGCCTTCCGTATCTCCCGCCCGTGCGCGCTGCGGATCGGGATGTTTTGCAGGTTCGGATTGCTCGACGCCATGCGCCCCGTGGCCGCCATGAGCTGGTGAAACGTCGTGTGGATGCGGCCCGTGGCGCGGTTCACCTCGTTCGGCAGCGTGTCCACATAGGTGTTCTTCAGCTTCGTCACCTCGCGGTAGTCCAGGATGTCCTGGATGATCGGGTGCGCGCCGGTCAGCGAGAGCAGCACCTGCTCGTTCGTCTGATACTGCCCCGTGGCCGTCTTCTTCGGCTTGTCCAGCAGGCGCAGCTTGTCAAAGAGCACCTCCCCGAGCTGCTTCGGGCTGTTCAGGTTGAAGGCCATGCCCGCGCTCTCCTGGATGCTCTGGTGCAGGTCGCCCGCGCGCTTTTCCAATGTCTGGCCGATCTCCCGCAGCACCGCCACATCCACCTTCACGCCGGCATGCTCCATGCGCGTGAGCACCGGCAGCAGCGGCGACTCGATCTCATAAAACACCTGCTCCGCGCCCATCGGCGGCAGTTGCGGGCGCAGCTTCGACGCGAGCTGCCAGGTCACATCCGCGTCCTCCGCCGCGTAGTCGGTGATCTTTTGCGGCTCGCTCTCCGCCACGTCGGCCATCGTCGCCTGGGCAAAGAGATCGTTCTTCTCCAGCCCGATGAGCGCGCTCAGCGGCACCGGCGTGTAGCCCAGCAGGCTCTCCGCCAGATAGTCCATGCCATGCCTTTGCTCCGGCTCGATGAGCGAGTGCGCCAGCATCGTGTCAAAAAACGGCCCCGCCACCTCCAGCCCCTTCGCCAGCAGCACGGCGAGGTCGAACTTCAGGTTATGCCCCGTCTTCTCCACACCCGGCTTGGTGAAAACCGCGCGGAACTCCTCCAGCACCGCCGCCGCCTCCGCCGCCGCGCGCGGGAAAAACACGAACCACCCCTCATGCGCCTGCCACGAGAAGGCGATGCCCACCACCGCCGTCTGGCGCGGGTCCAGCGAGGTCGTCTCCAGGTCAAAGCAGAAGCCCTCCAGCTCCGCGAGCTTTTGGATCAAAGCCGCGCGCTCCTCCGCCGCGCGCACCGCGTGGTAGGTGTGCGGTGTGTCCGCCAGCGTGCGCGTGGGGTTCGCGGATTGCTGCTGGATCTCGGTGGTGGAAAACAGGTCGTCTGACGGTCCGGCGCTCGCGCCGGGGCTGGAAGCCCCGGCCACAGGTGTCAGGCTGGAAGCCTGGCCTGCCGCCAGCGCCCTGCCGCGCCCCGCCTTGAACTCCTCCCCGAACAGCCTCTTCCCCAGCGCGTTGAACTCGAACTCCGTGAACAGCGCCTTGAGCGCCTCGTCATCATGGCCTTGCACCGCCAGGTCCTCCAGCTCCACCTCCAGAGGCGCGTCGTGCATGATCGTCGCCAGTTGCCTCGACAGCCGCGCCTTGTCCGCGTGCTGCTCCACCTTCTCCTTTTGCTTGCCCTTCAGCTCCGCCGCGCGGGCGATCAGGTTTTCCACGCTGCCATACTTCTGGATCAGCGCCGTCGCCGTCTTCTCGCCGAAGCCGGGGATGCCAGGGATGTTGTCCACCGCGTCACCCATCAGCGCCAGGATGTCCACCACCTGCTCCGGGCGCTCGATGCCCCACTTCGCGCACACCTCCGGCACGCCCAGGATCTCCACATCCGCGCCCTGCCTGCCCGGCTTGTAAATGCGCACCGAGTCCGACACGAGCTGGCCGAAGTCCTTGTCCGGCGTCACCATGAACGTCTCGAAGCCCTGCCCCTCCGAGCGCTTCGCCAGGATGCCGATGATGTCATCCGCCTCATAGCCGTCCCGCGTCAGCAGCGGGATGCGCATCGCCGCGCACAGGCGGTGGATCTGCGGGATGGCGCCCGCGATGTCCTCCGGCATCTCCTCCCGCTGCGCCTTGTATTCCGGGAAAATCTCATGCCGCGGCGTCGGCGCCGCCGTGTCCAGCACCACCGCCAGATGCGTGGGCTGCTGGTTTTTCAGGATGTCCAAAAGCGTGTTCGCAAACCCGTAGAGCGCCGAAGTGTTCACCCCGTCGCTCGTGCGGACCGGATTCTTGATGAAGGCGAAATGCGCGCGGTAAAGCAGCGCCATCCCGTCGAGGAGAAAAAGGCGTTTGGACATCCCCGCCGAGCCTAAAGAGCCAGCCCCCCCGCGCAAGAGGCGCGGCCCGCCGCGCCGCGCCCGCCCCCCAGGCGGCGCGGCAGCCCCGCCAGCCGCCGCAGGCGCCGCCCCAGGCAGGGCGGCTGGTCCCCCAGCCGCCGCGAGCGGGCGCTGAGGGCACGAATGGCCCGGCAGGATCGCGCGGAAATCCACCCCCCGCGCGCGGCGCGTTGAGGTCAACGCGCCCCACCTGGTTCCATGCGGACGCGCTTGCCAGGGCGCGGAGTCCGGCACCGTCCGCGCGTCCGGCATCATCCATGCAGGCGAAAATTCGTGTCTCTTCGTGTCCATTCGTGGTTTCTCCACCACCCAAGCCCGCGTCCTGGCGGACGCGCCTGCCACCCCGCGTAGCCGCGCCTGCCACGGCGTGGATGGTGCTCCCGCCGTCACGCCCGAGCCCCGCGCCCTGGCGGACGCGGCCACGGCCTCAAAGAAAAACGGTTCATCCGGGAAGTTGGCGCGGGGTTTGCGCAGCAGCGGCACGGAGCGGTTTCCAAACGGGTTTTGAAGTGCCCGGCACCCTGGACTGCGGCAGCCTGCTGCCGCTTTTCCGAGGCAGCCTGCTGCCGCCGCTGTCTGCTGGCGCGCGCAACGCCCAGGACTGGCGCAGGGGGATCCATCCAAAAGAAAAGTCCGCGCGGCAACGCTCGACGGCCAGCAGGCTGGCCTGCCGAAAGCGGCAGCAGGCTGCCGCAGTCCAAGGGCTGCCGCCGTGAAGGTGCTGCCCAGCGGAACCCAAAACTCCGCACCAGCTTCCCGGATGAGCCAGAAAAACCCCGCCCCGCGCGGCACAGCGGGGCGGGGTCGGGGAGGCGGCTGGCTTTACAGGCTGCGGCGGGAGACGGCGTTGCTCCAGTCACTCTGGCCCGTGCTGCCGCCCATGGCGCGCACCTCGATCATGTAAAGCCCGCCCGGCTGCAAACCCGTCAGCAGCATCGCGCGCGAGTTCGTGAAAAACAGCTCGGCAGACCACGGGCCAGGCGCGCCGTCCGGGCCCACCAGCGCGTGACGCGCCTGGTAGCCCTTGGCATTGCGCACCGGCGTCACACGCACGATCAGCTCGCCCGGGCCGTCATTGTCTATCTCCTTGATGTTCGGCGTCTCCAGCGGGCTGGAGGCATTGTTCGTGCTCACCGCCTCAAAGCCGGTGGACAGCAGCTTCGCCAGGTCATTGCCGTGGCGGTTCTGCACGAAACCCGCCAGGGCGCGCAGATGCGTGATCAGCGCCTGGCGCTTGTTGTTCTTGAGCGCCGTGTCCGCCGGGCCGCCCTGCTCGGCGGCGGCCATGGACGTGCGGAAATCATTCAACGCCGTCTCGAAATCCGCCTCGGACACAGGCGGATCGGGGAAATCGGCGTTGTCGTAGAGGTTGTCGAGCACCGCTTGGGCGCGTTCTTCAAGGGAGTGGTCTGGCGCGGAGGCGAAACCGAGGAGTACACGGAGTTGAGGCATACGGGTTGGACTAGGTTGAGGCACTGATCCTCCCCAGACAAGGCCCGGTGTGTCCCAAAGCAAAGGTTGACCTTGCGAGTCCACTCCGTCCCAGACCAAAGGAGTCGTTGCCATGGTTGTGTGATGTTCGTTTGATGATGTGCCGGGGAGGTTGGAAACAGGCAGAACCGGCCCCGGCGGCCAGCGTCTCACCCGCCACAGCGACAGCGAGGAGCGCGGGCAAAA
>ERZ761607.361-NODE-361-length-85300-cov-5.489847_pt1 | contig 85300 bp, 81 predicted proteins | sample MGYA00511164_ERZ761607 | MGnify/ENA primary metagenome ERZ761607 (study PRJEB28899, sample SAMN02445080) | bioreactor sludge metagenome | biome: EBPR sludge | place: Australia: Brisbane, Thorneside Wastewater Treatment Plant | collected 2011-06-22 ...
AAGCGGCGTGTGGTCCTGGTTCATCAGCTTGATCGATGGGCGCGATCCGATCGAAGTCCCGACGCGAAAGCAGGCCCGTCAGGTAGCGCGCCCGAACGGACGCCGAAGCCGAAGACGACGTCACGGGCTTGTCGAGGAAATAGCCGTAAAGCGTTTCGTGCAGGATGAGCCCCACCCGATGCGAGGGCGCGAGACGCTCCCACAGGTCAAGGTTCACCGTGTAGAGCCGCTCCGAAGGAAAGCCCGGCCGGCGACGGATTGCGATCTGCTCGAGCGCGCAGCCGCGCGGAAGCACGAGGTGATCGGAATCCGGGATGTCGACGAGATCGATATTCGGTAGGAGCCGCGCGTTATCAAAGAAAGCCGCCGCGATCGCGTCGAGTTCCGCGCTTTCCTCGGGAAGTCCCACGGCGAGGCGCTGAATCATCATGCGCGCCGTCACGATCTCCGCGTCGGAAGCGACCGCCTCCGTGACTTCCCAGCCACGCAAACGCGCTTCGACGTAGTCCAGCAATTCGACGCTTCGGATTTCGCGATTCGCATCTCGGCAAACGACTACGTCGCCGCCGTTCCCCACGATGGATTCTGCCCCAGCGTACGAGGCCGGCAACGCGAGCACGAGCAAAACAAAAGACTTCATCATGGCGAAAGCTCCTTCGTACGGGCTAGCTCGAAAACGGGCGGCGGCAAGGTCGCCGAAACGCGAGGCGCACGCGCGCCGACGGACACCTTCTCGGTACGCGACGCGGGCTCCGTCAGCCGGAAAAACTGAACGTTGCACTGGTAGACCTCCTCGCCGCTCGGCGTCTCGGCGATCTTCGCGATGCGCTTGAGCGAGCGGTAGATTTCCTGCTGCACGAGCGCGAGCTTGTCCGCCGAGATCGCGAGCGTCATGCCGCTCACGATGCGCTCGGCGGGGGACTGCGCTTCGATCGCGGCTTCGGCCTTGCGAATCATCTCGTGATGAAACTGCCGGATGCATTCGGACGGCGCCTTGTAGCCGGTCAGGTAAGAGCGGTTCCGCGTGCGGTAACGCCCGCTTTCGTCGCGCTCGAGAACCTCTAGTTTTTCGAGTCGCCCGAGCATCGCCTTGACCTCGCGCAGAGAAACGCCGCCGCCGAGACGCTCCTGGTACCACTCGGCGTCGACGCCGGCATCGGCGAGCTTCGTCATCTCGACGAGCGTGAAGCCGTACCAGCTCGACATGACGGAGAAGCTCTCAAGATCGAGGTAGCGACCCTTCGCTTCGGCGACTTCGCGAAGTTCCTCGAGCTTGCCCGCAAGGCGGCGCTTCGTTTCGGTCGAGCGGGCGCGCGCAAACTGATCGAGAAGCTGCGCGTAGTCGCGCTCGAGCTCGCTCCAGTTGCCGAGCTTCGCGAGCCCATCGAGGACGGCCGGGTTCGGCGAGCGGCGCCCCTTCACGATCATGCGCAGAAGCGAGGGCGACACCCCTTCGAAGCTGCGCGCCAACACGGCGTAGCTGTAGCGCGGATTCGCGCGGCGCCGACTCTCGAGCAACGCGCCCAAGTAGTCGCCGAGGCTCGCGAAGCTTCGCACGGAGGGCAGCGTGGGAGCGTCCGACATCGGGGGACGTCTAACAAAAGGCCCCCTAGCGACAAACGGATTTGTGCGCAATACCCGTACAATTTGTGCGCGCCCACCCCTTCACTTCGCTTTACTGTGCGCCTTAAAGAGGGCTTTCTGAGCGATTTTTCCCAATAAAGCAAAGCCTTAGCACCGTCCCAGGCCTCCTTCCGCCAACGAGAGCCCCGCACGCCCGGAGAGGCGAGGCTCAAGTCCCCTCTTACGGGCGCACAGTTATCGTCAGGCGCGGCGGGCTTGGGAGGCGGCTCCGAGCGTTGCGCGCAGGCCGCGCTCCAAGGTCTCGAAGCTCTCGCGTTGGAGGCGGGAGTAGTACGGCAAACGGGGTCGCACCAGGAAAACGGGCGTCAGGAGCGGGCGAGCTTTGCGGTCCACGACGAGCTGCTTGTCCTTGAGGACGAGATGCTCGGGCACGACCGCCCGGCCCCAACCGCGGCGCACGCCCTCCAAAATACCGAAGACGTCGTCGAGGTAATCGCGGCGCACGCTCTCGAAGCGCCACTTTTGCAGCCGAAAGAAATCGCGCGTCGTGTTGTCCTCGGGATCGTGGTCGAGGAAGGCTTCGGCCCGCGCCCCGAGCTCCTCCCGCGGCCCCACGAGCACGTTGCGCTCGAAGCCCACGCGCACCGACTCGAAGGAAGTCTCGTCCAGGTGACGGTCGGCCACGATCAGGTCGACCGCGCCCGTGCGCAGGAGCCCGGGCAAGTCGCGGGTTTCGCGCACCATGCACTCGAGCCGCAGTCCCGCGTTCTTCGCGACGAGCTTTTCGAAGGCGGGCACGACGAGGGGCCACATGACCGAGGAGAAACCGCCGACGCGCAGAACGCCGCGAAGCCCTTCGGCGCCGCCCTTCGTCGCCCCGAGGCCCAGACGCGAAAGCAGGTCGCTTTCCATCTCGGCGGTCGTCTGGGCGTGGCGCAGCAGGAGTTCGCCCGCTTCGGTCAGCTTGGGCCCCACCTTTTCGCGCAGGAGCAGCGTCGTTTCGATGTCGGACTCGAGCTTCTGCACCCGCTGCGAAAGCGCCGACTGGGTGAGGCCGAGGTTATTCGCCGCCCGCGTGAAACTCCCCGTACGGGCGACTTCCAGGAAGGCTTCGAGTCCGATCGAGGAAATCATGAAATCAGTATAGCTAATACTCAAATTAAATCTATGAATTTTACTAATGAACGGCGTTTCGGCACAAACGGGGCTTCCAAACCCGAAAGGAGCCCGAACCATGAAATCCCTCCCCCTCTTCTTCACCCTGCTCGCGAGCGCCCCCGCTTCGGCGGCAACGCTCTACACATGCACCGCGGCGCCGGGACGCCACGAATTCACCGACGGCCCCGTGAAGCTCGTGCTGAGCGAGGCCTCCCCGGAAAACGTCGTCTCGCGTCCCTCCGTCCGCGCGATGCCCATCCCGCGCCTGGCCCTGCTCGAGCTGCCGGCGCAACGCACGACGCAAAGGGCGTCGGCGGTCGCGGCCACCTACGTCAGCTCGATCAGCTTTTCCTTCGCCACCGAGGAAATCCGCTTTTCGGACCCGATCCTGAGCCCCGACGGCGAAGCCGCGTTCACGCTTTCGACGCGCCAATCCTGCGGACGCGGCGGCTGCCTCGACTCGGCCGTCGTCACGAACGGCCAACTCGTTCGCCCCAAGCAAGTCCCCGTTCGCTTCACCTGCCAGTCCCAGCTATTCTAGGTAAGACCCGCCATGGCTCCGCGCGCACGAAGGATCGGCTCCCTGGCGGCCCTCCCCTTGGCGCTCCTCGCGCTCGCGATGGCGCTGGAGCTCGACGAGCGTCCCCTCGCCTTCGCCTCGCGCGAGTCGAAGACCCGCGCGGGCGCGACCGTCTACAACGAGGTCCGGCGGCGACGCTCCGGCGGGCGGGAGCTTTGGGTCATGCGGCAAAGCCACGACGGCCCCACGCTCGACCGCGCCCGCCAAGACCTCCTCCTCATCGAAGTCGATCCGGATCGCGGCACGGCGGATTTCGCCCAGCTTCGCCCCTCCGAGGGGGACCCCGTCCCCGGCGAGACGCGAGAAGCGGCGCCCTTTCGGGCGAGCTGCTTTCGCTGCCATCCGAGCGGGCTGCGTGCCTTGCGCCCCGACTTCGACGATCCGCGGGTCCAAGTCTCGACCTGGGATCGCCTGCGCTTGGCCGCGTGGAATCTTCGCATCAAGGCCTACGGAAGGCTCCGCGCCGAAGCCGCCGCCGGCTCGAATGGGGTCTTTCGTTCGGAGCGTCGTTTCGATCGCGAGACGCTGAAGGCTGAGACCTGCCTGCGATGCCACTCGGAAGGCGGGCCGCGCGCGCCCCTCGAACGACAGCACACTGAGACGATTCGGCACCTCGTCTCGGAGGGGGAGATGCCCCCCTTCCCCTTCGCTTTGAGCGATGAAGAAAACGTCAAGATCCAAGATTTCGTCGACGGATTCTGAAGGGCTGGCTAGACGCGATCCCCATGAAAACTCTTTTCCGCACCTTGGGGCTCGCGTCCTTTATTGCCTTCGCTCCGACCGCGGCGCTCGCCCAGAGCCAACCCACCAAACTGGATCGCTTCTTCCATAAGCTGGACCGAAGCTCCCGCCTCGAGCGTCATTGGGGCGGCGGGATCTTGGGTGGACTTTCCCTCATTACGCTCGTCGGGGCCTACTCGGTGGAATCCGAAGCGGAACGCACGTACTTCGGAATCGCGTCGGGCGTGGCCTTCGGCACGGCCCTGCAGCTTCTCTTGATCCCGAGCCCGCAAGAACGACTTGCCCAACAATTCTTCCGGCTCAAGGAAAAGCAAACCTCACGCGAAATCCTTGAGGCCTGGTCACGCGTGACCCTCGAGAACTTTCGCGAAGACCAACGCCGCGCCCGCCTCGTGGGCGGCGGCACCCTCGCGGGGGTCGGCGCCCTTCTCGTCGGAACGTATCTGTTGCGCGACGAGAACAAGCGCTCTTCCGCGATGCTGTACCCAGGCGGCGTCGCCCTAGGCCTCGGCATTGTCGGCCTTCTCTTCGAAACACGTTGGGAGCGCGAAGCCGGCATCGCCCTGGACGATCCCTTCTCCCTTTCGAGCTCCGACGAGCTCAGCTGGAACTGGGGCCTCGCCCCCACGAACGGCGGCCTCGCCGCGAACATCGGCTTCCGTTTTTAAGAAAGGCGTCAGGCGGGGCGCGTTTTACGCATTTCCGACGGGCAAGCTTGCGCGGTAGCGCACGAAGGCGGCGTAAACGCCCGCGCCGTGGAGGCCGAGCGTGCGCACGAGTTCGAGGCCGTGCGCGAGTTGCCAAGGTAAGTTCGCCACGATGCCCTCCTGCAGATCGACCTCTTCGAGCTGCGACGCAATCTCGGCGCGATCCATCCAAGCCTCAAGCCGCAGCGCGACCGTCGAGCGACCGTGCGAATCGCAAGCGTCGAAGCGATAGCCAACGAAAGGAATCGAGAGCCGCACGTCGGGGACGTAGTCCTCGATCGCGCCGAGCAAGCGATCGGCCGTCGCCAAGAAGCGACGGGATTCCTCGGGATTCTCGGGGCGACGTCGCTTGGCCACGGCTATGAACAACCTCGCGGCCTCGAAGCGCGCACGACCGACGAGCACGAAGCCTTCGGACTCGACGCGGGCCCGCAGCATCTCGGCCCGCGCAAAATCTTCGGGGCGCGAATCGCATTCGATGAGCACCCGCGTGACGGCACAGGACGAAAGCCAAGAAGGCGCGAGCCGAGCGACCCGATCCGCGGCGGGCATTTCGCGCGCGGCACGGGCTTCGCGCAAACGGCCGCGCACGTGCGCCGCGATGTTCTGGACATCGGCCGGCGGCTCGCCCAGGTCGAGCGCGATACGTCCGACGTCGCTCTTGATGACGGGAACCTGCGATTCGAGCGAAAGCCCCAACATGCGCTGGGCGACGGTGCGCTCGACCCCGCTCAATTGACCGAAGAGATCGGCCGACGAGAAGCGGTAGGTTTCGGGACTTTCGCTCAGCGCGCTCGCGATTTCGCCGCCCGTCAGTGCGTAATCCTCGCGCAGGCTACGCAGCGCTTCGGCCCGGACGTGCTCGAGAAAACCGGATCGCGTGCGCTTAGCGCCGCGGACGAGCATTTCGAGCATCTCGGCGTTCTCGACTGCAAGCTTCACGCCGTCGCGCGCACGGAAAAAACCGCCGCCCAAAACGTCGCAGGCGTTCGAACGCCCAAGCGTCTCGAGCGCGACGTGCGCCGCCCTCAGCGTCGAAGCCCGCTCGAGGAGCGCGCGGTAAATCTGCGGATAGAGAAAAGAGCCTTCGCCGAAGAGACCACTCCCCGGATCCAAACTCTGCGCGGCGGGCGTCAGCAAGCGATCGAGATTTTCCTCAACGAGCAGGGCCGAAGCTTCGACCGGTGACGGAAGCCGTGGTTCGGCGCAGAGTAGATCGCGAGCGCGCACGGCCGCCAGGCTCTCGTCGGCCTGCGCGACGAGAGCGCGCGGGTCAACCTCCCAAGCTACGAGCATTTGCCGCAACAACGTTTCGAGGGAGGGCGAATCGAGCGCGGTCGCCCCGAAGAAGGCACGGCCATCCGGGCGCGCAAAAATATTGAGCGGCCAACCACCCTCGCCGCCGAGCGCTTGGAGCAAGCTCTGCCCGGCCTGGTCCCATTCGGGCACATCCTCACGACGCTCGTCGCGCGTAAAGAAACCCTCCGCAAGCGCTTCGATCTCGGGCGCGCCGCGTATGACCCGCGACCAACGCGCGGACGCGCGGCTCCACGGAGCATCGATGCGAAGCCACCTGAGTTTCTCTTTCGCCATAACGTTCGTGGTATCGTACCTCAAAAAGGAGCGCTCCGAAGTGTCCAACGCCCCCATCCTCGAGATTATCACTATCGGCCGCGAAATCCTCGACGGTCGCGTCGTCGATACGAACGCCGCGCGCATCGCCGAGCGGATCGGAACGATCGGACTTACGCCACGCCATGGCACCCGCGTCGACGATGACCGGGCGCGCATGCTCGATGCCTTCCGCCTCGCGGATTCCCGCGCGGACATCGTCGTCGCGACCGGCGGACTGGGCCCGACTTCGGACGACCTCACGGCCGCCGCCTTCGCCGAATTCCTGGGCGAGAAGCCAACCCTCAACCCCGACGCCCTTCGCCAGGTCGAAGCGGCCTTCGCCCGCATGCAACGCCCCATGACCGAGGTCCAGCGCAAACAGGCGCGCCTCGCTCCCTCGTGCTTCGTCATCGAGAACCCCGTCGGCACGGCGCCGGGTTTCGGGCTCGCGCGCCAAAGCGCCAGGGGGCCGCAACTTTGGTTCTTCTTGCCGGGCGTGCCGCGCGAGATGCTCGCCATGCTGGAAACCTCGGTCTTGCCTCGACTCCCCGCACGACCGCGCTTCCGCGTGTGGACCTGGGCCACGCAGTTCACCTCAGAGGGCCGCCTCGCGGAACAACTCGCTCCCGTCGAAGCCAAACTTCCCGCCGGCTTCGAAGTGACTTACCGCACCCGCTTTCCCGAAAACCACGTGGGGCTCTACGGCGATCTCGCGACGCCCGAGTTCGAAACGGCCTTCGACGCGCTCCGCGACGAGATCACGCGCACGCTCGGCGCCGAGGCCTTCTGGTCCGGCCCCGACCTCGCGTCGCCCACGCTCGAGTCGCTGGCGCTCGACGAAGCCCGACGCCTGGGGTGGAAATTCGCGTCGATCGAATCCTGCACGGGCGGACTCATCGCCCACCGCGTGACGGACCTCGCGGGAGCCTCGGAAGCATTTTGGTTTTCGGAAGTCGTCTACGATAACGCCGCGAAAAAGCGTCTGGGCGTGACCGATGAGCTCTTGAGAACGAAGGGAGCGGTCTCGAAAGAGGTCGCATTGGCCCTCGCCCAAGCCGGGCGCCAAGCCTTGGTCGAGATGGGCGCGGCGCAAGCCGCCTGCCTCGCGACGACCGGGATCGCCGGGCCGGGGGGCGGGAGCGCCGAGAAAGCGGTGGGACTCTGCCACGTCGCGCTCGCGCTGCCGGACGGATCCTTGAAACACGAAGAGGTCCAAGGCCGTCCGGGGCTTTCGAGGAGCGACTACAAGCTCCTCTTTTCCCAGAAGGCCCTGAACCTCCTCTACCGAAATCTCGGCTAGATCTTAGAAGCTAAGACCGCGGAACATTCCGAGGAAGCCGCCGCCCGACGATTGGACGCCGCTCAGGTAGTTCGCCGCGCGAAGCAGGCGCTTGTACTCTTGAACGAAGGTCGTCGTCGTGGTGCCGGCCGTGTTGCGCAGCGAGCAGGTGCCTTCGACCGGACGACCGGTACGGTCGTAGTCGCACTTGAACTCGAAGCTGCAGCTCGCCATGTTGCACTGGAGAGCGCGACCGCGGAAGGGGCTGTAGGTCTCGTCGCCCGTCGCGAGCGCGCGGTCGAGGGCCGCGAAGCAGGCGTTGCGCTGCGAGCTCGAAGCGTCGTTCGGACACATGATGTCCTTCGCGACGGTCTGGACGGTCGCCGAATCGGCGCCGCGGCTCAGGTTGATCGTCGAGATGTAGGTCAAGAGGTAGCCCGACATGCCTTGGAGGCAACGGCCGTCTTCGCCCCAGGGGCAGAAGAACTTGAAGAAGCCGAGGCCACCGCCATCGAAGGAACCCCACATGCCCTTATAGGGCTGGTTGTCGGGCTTCATGCGCTTGCCCGTCGAATAGCTTGCCCATCCGCCGGAGGGGCTTTGGCCGGGGTTATTGAAGTAGTATTGGCCGTTGCGGTGGAGCTGCTGGAAGTCCGTCGAGGTGAAGGAGCCCGCGACCGGAACGCCCCACGAAGCCGCGAGCTTGGGGGCCGTGTAGAAACCCGAGTTGCAACCGTGGAACACGACGAAAGCCTTGGGCGCAAAGTTGTCCTTGAGGTCGACGGCGCCCGGCGTGTTCCAGTGGAAGCGGTAGGAGCCGCCTTCGAGACCCGCGCCGACGTGCGCGCCGTGGTGCGAGAAGACGTGCATGGAAGCGATCGCGCGGAAGCGCTCGAGGTTCGAGAAAAGGGCCTTCGCCGTGAAGGTCTCGTTGCTCGAAAAGGAGACGCGGTAGCCCGCGGACTCGACGTAGCGAAGATCGCTCTCGTTCTTGTACTCACGCGCGAAGATCAGGACGACTTGGCGGCCCGGAAGGACTTCGGCGTAGCGATTCGCTTGCGCGAGGGCGGCTTCCTGAAACTGGCGTTGCAGTTCCTTGCCACGACCGGCGATGATGATCGTCGTCGGCTCGTTGTAATTGATGGGGTCCACGCCGCGTTTCGCGACGATGTAGGCTTCCGACGAGAGCGGAAGAAGCGCCGTCGAGGCGAGAACGAATCCAAGGAACCTGCTGCTAATCATACGAGTCACCTCCAAAATTTGACCTGGTGTGTCGATAATTTAGACAGCATCCTTTGTAAACAAATATTTACGCTAAACACTTAAATCATTGGATAAAACCAAAATGGCACCATCCCAAACGCCAAAAATCTTTACAGTTTTTCGCCCCGAAGACCGATCATGACATTCATGCAACATCCTCCCGCGCGACGCGAAGACGCCTCGGACTGGCAATCCCAATGCGGCCCCCTCGAGGACTTCTTGCGCGATCCGAGCGTCACCGAAATCATGGTGAACGGCCCCGCCAAGATCTTCGTCGAGCAGGGCGGGCTCCTGCGTAAGACCGCGGCCAAGTTCGAAAACGCCGACGAGCTCGTGCGTCTCATGGTGTCCATGGCGGCCTCGATAGGCCGCCCCCTCGACGCCAAGCACCCCACCGTGGACGGCCGCCTTCCGGACGGCTCGCGGATCAACGCCGTCCTTCCGCCGGTCGCCGTGGACGGCCCCGCCCTGACGATCCGCAAGTTCTCGCTCTTCGCGCTGACCCACAACCAGCTCGTCCAGGCCGGCGCCATGGACGAACGCTTGGCTTACTTTCTGAGCCGCTGCGTGGCCGCGCGCCTCAACGTCGTCGTATCGGGCGGCACGGGCTCCGGCAAAACGACGCTGCTGAACGTGCTGAGCTCCTTCATCGGTCCCCACGAACGGGTGGTCTCGATCGAGGACTCGGCCGAGCTCAAGATCCGCGTCGACAACCTCGTCCGCATGGAGTCCCGGCCCCCGACCGCGGGCGACGCCGGGGTCAGCATCCGCCAGCTCGTTATCAACGCCCTGCGGATGCGGCCCGATCGCATCGTCGTGGGCGAGTGCCGGGGCGCCGAAGCCCTCGACATGCTCGTCGCCATGAACACGGGCCACGAAGGCTCCATGACGACGGTCCACGCCAACTCCGCCCGCGACGCCCTCCGACGCCTCGAGACCATGGTCATGCTCGCGGGAGCCGAAATCCCCCTCAAAGTCGTCCGCTCGAACATCTCGAGCGCCGTGCATCTCATCGTGCAGGTCTCGCGCGGCGCGGACGGGGTACGCCGGCTGAGCGAGGTCGTCGAGGTCGGCGGCATGGAAGGCGAAGTCATCCTGACCCAAGACGTCTTCCGCTTTACGCCGGGCCAGGGCTTCCGGAGCCAGGGCATCGTCCCCCAATTCGTCCGGGTTTTCCGGGAACGCGGGATCGACTTTCCGGCCGACTTCTTCAGCGAGGCCTACTCCGTTCGCCCGAGCGGCGGCGGCCCGCGAAAACCCTAGGCTCGCCGATTTCCCCCTTGATCGTGGGCGGATGTTCGCCTACGGTCCTGGCCCTATGCCGCAACGTCTCGCCAAAACCCGTAAGCATCGCTCCCTCAAGACCAAGAAGATGGGCGCCGTCTCCAAGGCCCGCCGTGAGATCCACGGAACGACGGCCCGCCTGCCGCTGTCCGGCGAAATGCCGACGCTGCGCGGTGGTCGTCCGGTCGACGCGATCGAAATCCCGACCGAGCTTCTCGCGAAGCTGACCAAGAAGAAGTCCGCTCCCGCGACGAAGAAAGCGGCCAAGGCCTAAGGCCTTCGCCCCTTCCGTCACGGAGATCGAATGAACGGCCCGAATCGACCGAGGCGTCCCAAAATCGGGGAGCCGGGGGAGATCCGGGCCGAGTCGTTTTCGGAAGGCGACGCCGGCGAGGAACCTCGTCCGAAACCCACGCGCATCAAAGCGCCCAAGGCCTCCAAGAACAGTCGCCGAAAAAAGAAACTCCGCGCCTTCAAGCGCGATCGCGAAGAGAGCAAAGAGAAGGCGCGCGAGCGTTTTCGGGAGCGCGAGGCCGCGCGCGGCCCCACGACCGAAGCCGAGCTCCCCACCTTCTTCGCCGCGCTCCGTAAACTCGCCCGCGGCGAGCCCAGCGCGCTGCGCGACGAAATCTTCAAACTCAAAGACTGGTTCACCTCGGTGCGCGACAACCGCCCGAGCGGCTACATGAACCTGCCGAAGGTCCAAGCCGCCTACCTCGCCTACCATCTGCCGCTGCACTTGCCCGAGCTCGCGTGGATCCGCAAACGCGTTCCCCTCGCGAAGCCCGAGCGCCCGCTCAAGTTCCTCGATTACGGTTGCGGCCCGGGCACCGCGAGCCTCGGATGGCTCGAAAGCGATCCCGACGTGCCCGTCGCCAAGTGGACGCTCGCCGACATCTCGAGCCGCGCCATCGAGAACGCCGAAATCCTGCTTAAGACCGTGCGCCCCGACCTGAACGTCGAGCGCCGCAAGCTTCCCGAAGGCTGGCATCGCGTGCCGTGGCGCGACCGTTTCGATCACATCCTGCTGAGCCACGTCCTGAACGAGATGGGCAGCGGGCCGCGCGCGCGCGACCGCAAGGCGGAGTTCGTGCTGACGCTCGCCTCCGAGGCGCTCGAAGCGAACGGGACGATCTGGATCGTCGAGCCGCCCTTGCGCGAGCCGAGCCTGGACTTGATGTGGCTGCGCGACACGCTCGTCGCGGAGGGCTTCGAGATCCTCGCGCCCTGCCCGCGCGGGGTGGAAGTCTGCCCGATGGCCGCGCGAAAGCTGGGCTGGTGCTACGCCCAGCCTCCGCGCGGCGACGCGCCCGTGGACGGACTGCGCGACTGGGATCAGAAGATCGAGCGCGCCATGGGATCGCGACTCGACCGCATGGGATTCAGCTTCATCGTGGCGCGCGTGCCGGGCGATGCCGTACGCGCGGAAGAGCGCCCGCGGCCGCACGGCGTGGCCGTGACGGACGAGAACGCGTGGCAACGCTGGGTGTGCACGGAGACGGGCATCAAGCAGACCGAGTCCCGCCCGCCCTACCGCGGCTTCTGGACCCCACCGAAAGCCAAGTAACTCCCGAGACGAGAATCAGTAGCGGGCGCGACGGCGCTGCTTCGCGCTCGGCGTCGTGGCCGGGCCCTCGCCGCCGCCGAGGGCGCGGTAGGTGATGAGCTTGTCGGCCGAGGCATCGTCCAGATCGTCCAGCTGGTCGAGCTTGACCTGAAGGTCGCTGAGCTCCTTGGCGCCCGCGTCCTTCTCGAGCGTGCCGTGGATAACCTTGAGGGCCTCGAGCTGGGCCGAGATGGAGCCTTTGCCGACCTTCTCGAGGACCTTCGTCTTGTAACCCTTGAGCGCGGCGATCTGCGCGGAGGTTTCCTTCATCTTCTTCTCGTAGTCTTCCGTGTCGACCGGCGTGCGTCGACCGGCGCTCGTCCCGGCTTGGGCGCGGGCGAGCTGGAGCTCGCGCTGCGTGGCGTACTTGCGGTTGAGGGCGTCGAGCTTGGCGATCTCGCGCTCGATCTGCGACTTGCAGCGGGTGACGCGCGCCGTGAGCGCCTCGTAGCTGAGTTTGGGTCGGATCGCCTTCTCTTCGACCGCGGCCGCGCGACGACCGGAATCGCGGGATTCGCGTTCGAGCCGCGCCTGGCGCACGCGCTCGAGCGAGCTCACGCGCGTCGAGACGTCGGAAAGCGACGACGAGGAACGCGAGCCGTCGCAGCCCTGGACGCCGGAGAGACGCGTCACGAGGATCTCGGCTTCGAGGTTGAATTCCTCGACGAGCGCCTTGCGGTCTTCCAGGCTCGCGACCCTGGCGTCGGACATGTCGCGGTGGAGCTGATCGCGTTGGCCGTTGCGCGCCACGCGGTCGGCCTCGAGCGTTTTGAATTCCGCTTGGAGGCCCGCCACGCCGCCCGTGCGGAGCACTTCGGCCGCCTGCTGGAAGGGCACGAGGAGCGCGTTGAACATGTCGACGCGGGGATCCGCGGCGCCGTCGGCGCGCGCGAGGATGGCCGGCGCCTTCGAGTGGATGTGGCGCATGCACTCCGAGTTCTTCGCCGAAGCGGCCATGAGCGTGACGAGCCAAGCGAGCTTGCCGTCGCGCAGGCCGGTGTCGGAAGGCTGCTCGCCCGGCAGATAATCGGCCTGGTTCCACTGACGGTTCACGAACTTCACGACGCGACCGTAGGCATCCGTGTGCCGGAGCGCGTAGTCGTAGTAGGGGCCGTTTTCGGAGAGGGCGCGGTTCAGGACGCTCGCCATGACGGCGGGATCCGCGCTGTAGTTCATGCGGAAGGCGCCCGGCGCGACGTAGTCACCGAGGCGCGCTTGGAGGCCGAAAAGGATCTGGTCGAAAGTGTAGACGCGGCCGCCGACCTGGAGGCTCATGTTCGGGCAGCCGGCCGCGACGGGTTGCTCGGCGTTGACGGGTGGCGGGATGGACGGCGGCGTTCCCGCGCCCGGCAGGGGCGAAGCCCCCGGCTGGGGCGCCGTGCCCGGCGGCGTCGTCGGCGCGGGCGCGTAGGGCGTGCCCGGACGACCGTCGATTTGCGCCGTGGTCATGTGCGTTCCGCCCTGGGAATCGAGCGAGCTCGGCGGTCGGGCGAGGCGACCGCCCTCGTCGACGCTCGACGGACGACCCGCGTTTCGGTTCGCGTTCGGCTGGGGAGCGCGCATGAGGGCCGAGGCCGAATCCACCCGCGTCGGGAGGCTCGCCGGGGAACGACCGACGTCGCTCGCCTCTTGCGCCATCGACGTCTCGTTATCGGCGTAGCTCTCTTCCTCGCCGGTCCGCGACGAGCAAGCCGCGAGACCGAGGCCGAACACGAGGCCACCGGCGATCATCGAGTAGGAACGGATCGTGCGAAATTGGCGGAATTTCCCCATACCCCCAGTCTAGACGCCCTCCGCCGCGCCCTCTCGCGGGAATTTTGACGGAAGGGCGCCGGAAATTCGCCCTTCCGGCGAGAAGGCGTTAAAAATGAGGGGTGGGATTCATCGAAGCCATCCTCCTGGGACTCGTCGAAGGCCTGACCGAATTTCTTCCCGTTTCGTCGACCGGACATCTCGTCTTGACGGGACACTTTCTCGGCATCCAGGAACGCGCGGACGTGAAGGCCTTCGAGGTCGTCGTGCAAACGGGCGCGATCTTTGCCGTCGTCTGGCATTACCGCCAGGGACTTTGGGAGCGGCTTCGCAGGGTTTTCTCGCGCGATCCTCTCGCGTGGCGCGTCTTCGCCGTGCTCGGCGTCGCCTTCGTTCCGGCGGCCGTCACGGGCCTGCTCTTCGCGAAGGCGATCAAGGCGCACCTCTTCGGTCCGCGGCCCGTCGTATGGGCCCTCATCGTGGGCGGCGTCGCGATGATCGTGGTCGAGCGCCTGCTTCGTCGACGCCCCGCCACGCACGAAGTGCCGGGTGCGGGCGGTTTCGAGACCCTCGAGGGCATCCCCTTCGCGAAGGCCTTCGGCGTGGGCTGCATCCAGTGCCTCGCCCTTTGGCCGGGGGTTTCGCGCTCCATGTCGACGATTCTGGGCGGGCGCGTCCTCGGGCTCAGCGCCGCGCAGGCGACCGAGTTTTCGTTCCTGCTCGCGATCCCCACCCTGCTCGCGGCCGGGGCCTACGACTTCCTCAAGCCCGAGGCCCGCGAAGCCTTCCTGCAGGGCGGCGGCACGTGGCTGAGCGGCCTGCTCATGAGCTTCGTTTCGGCGCTGCTCGTCATCCGCGTCTTCCTGCACTTCGTAAAGCGCTACCCGCTCGAGATCTTCGGCTGGTACCGCATCGCGATCGGCGCGATCCTGCTCTTCTTCCTGGCCTGAACGCCCCGCGCCCTCTAAGCAAGGGGGCATGGCATTTCAAGGCATCAAGATCAGCGGTGAAGGCGTCCCCGAAGTGAGTCCCGAAGAGACCGAGCGCGTCGGCGTCCGCGAAGCCGCGGAAGGCGTCGAACTCATCGACGTGCGCCGGCCCGACGAATACGTCGGCGAGCTGGGCCACGTGCCGGGGGCGAAGCTCGTCACGCTCGAGACGGATTTCATGAAGTGGGTCGCCACGGCGCCCAAGGACAAGACCTACGTCTTCATCTGCCGATCGGGCATGCGATCGGGCCGCGCCACGCTCTTCGCGCGGTCGAACGGCATCGCGAACACCTACAACATGGAAGGCGGCATGCTCGAATGGAACGCCCGGGGCCTCAAGACCACGCGCTAGCCCACGACTCGCTCGCACGGCTCCGCGAGCTCGACGCGCTCACGGCCGCGCCGCTTTTGCTCGGCGCGCGGATCGAACGACGACTGCCGAGCGGCGAGCAGCTCGTCGCGCGCATCGTCGAGACCGAAGCCTATTTGGGCGCGGCCGACGCGGCCTCGCACGCCGCGCGCGGCCCCACCCCGCGCAACGCCGTCATGTTCGGCGAAGGCGGTTTCGCCTACGTCTACTTTACCTACGGCATGCACCACTGCTTCAACGTCGTTTGCGGTGCGCGCGGCGAGGCCGGCGCCGTGCTCGTGCGCGCGGCCGAACCGCTGCGGGGCCGCGCCGCCATGGCGCACCTGCGAAAACGCGCCCCCGAAGCGCCCGCGACCGAACTCGCTTCGGGGCCAGGCAAGCTCTGCCAAGCGCTCGCGATCGACCGCACGCTGAACGGTCACGACCTTGCCAAGGAGCCCCTGCGCCTACGCATCGACTGGGGCGCGGAGCCCGCGGGCGAAGTCGCGAGCGGCCCCCGCGTCGGCATCCGACTCGCACGTGACCTGCCCTGGCGCTTTTGGCTACGCGGCAATCCGCACGTCAGCCGCTAAGAGGCGTCAGGCGCCTCGCCGGCCGCGCCTCGCCGGCCGCGCCTATTTTTTGCGGGCTTCTTCGCGGAGTTTGACGAAGTACTCGAGGCGCTTGCGGAGCTCGCGCTCGAAGCCGATGTCTTTGGGTTCGTAGAAGGCGTGGCCGACGAGGGCTTCGGGCATGGCTTCTTGGGGGCTCACGCCGCCCGGGTAGTCGTGATCGTATTGGTAGCCCTTGCCGTAGCCGAGCTCCTTCATGAGCCGCGTCGGCGCGTTCCGGTACGGCAGCGGCACGGGAAGCGCGCCCGAGCGCTTGACCTCGTCGCGCGCGTCGCCGATCGCGGAATAGAGCGCGTTCGATTTGGGCGCGAGGGCCAAATAGAGCGTCGCCTGCGCGAGCGCGTTGTCGCACTCCGGGACGCCAAGAAAATCCACGACGTCTTTCGCGGCCAGGGCCTGCACGAGGGCCTGCGGATCGGCGAGTCCGATGTCCTCGGACGCCGCGCGCACGAGACGGCGGACGATGTAGAGCGGATCTTCGCCGCCCTCGAGCATGCGCGCGAGGTAGTAGAGCGCGGCCTGCGGGTCGGAGTGACGAATCGACTTGTGGAGCGCGCTCACGAGGTTGAAGTGCTCCTCACCCGTCTTGTCGTAAAGCACGGTCTTCTGACCGAGCGCTTCGCGCACGAGCTCGAGCGTGATCTCGGGTTGGCCGGGCTTGGCGCCCGAGGCGGCTTCCGCCAGCCAAGCCGCGACTTCGAGCACGCCGAGCGCCGACCGCGCGTCGCCGCCCGAGTGCTGCGCGATCCAGGCGCGGGCGTCCGCGTGCAAGCGGAAACGCGACGAGAGGCCGCGCGCGTCCAGGACGGCGCGGTCGAGCAGGGATTCGACGTCTTCGGGCGCGAGCGGGCGCAGCACGAGCACGCGGCAGCGGCTCAGAAGCGCCGAGTTGAGCTCGAAGCTCGGATTCTCCGTCGTCGCGCCGATGAGCGAGATCGTGCCGTTCTCGACCGCCGGCAGGAAAGTATCCTGCTGGCCTTTGTTGAAACGGTGGATCTCGTCGACGAAAAGCAGCGTGCGGCGGCTTTGGGTTTCCCAACGCCCCTGCGCCTCATCGATGACGGCGCGCGCTTCCTTCACCCCGCTGGACGTCGCGGAGAAGGTCACGAAGTGGGCGTCGGCCTGCTCGGCGATGAGACGCGCGAGCGTGGTCTTGCCGCTGCCCGGCGGGCCCCAGAGGATGAACGAGGGCAGCGCCTTGCCGAGGCCCTGATCGAGGAAACGGCGCAGGACCTTACCCGGCCCGAGGAGTTCTTCTTGGCCGACGTACTCGTCGAGCGCGCGCGGGCGCATGCGTTCGGCGAGCGGCGCCGGCCCCGAGCGGGCGGGATCGGCGGCCTTGGCACGGGAGAACAGATCGTCCATCGGGTCGAGCCTAGCGAAAAAGCGCGCGCGACTCCAGGCGAGGAACGATCAGCCCGAAATGGCGCCGTAGCGGACCCGGCACTCGAGAACGCGGCGGCGGGTCTCGAAGCGGCCGCCGAAGAGGCGCTCGGTCTCGGCCCGGAGCGCGGGCGCCCGGTTCACGAAGTAGGACTCGAGGAGATCCTCCGAGCGCACGCGGTAACGCACGTGGAAGACTTCTTCGTCGTCTTCGAAGATCTCGGCCGATTCGAAGCCGGGGCTCTTGAGAACCTCTTCGACGTGGCCCGGGAGCCAATCCAAGTAGGCCTCGCGAATGGACGGGTCGAGACGGATCTCGAGTTCGTAGGAAACGCTCACCCGAGCTCCTTGGCGCGCACCACGTCGCGAAGCTTCTGCTTGTAGGCAGTCACGCGCGCGCGGATCGCGTCGTCCGACGCGCCGAGAATTTGCGCCGCGAGCAAACCCGCGTTGAAGGCCTGGCCGATCGCGACGGTCGCGACGGGCACGCCCTTGGGCATCTGCACGATCGAGAGCAAAGCGTCTTGGCCGCGCAGCGGCCCGTTTTCCACGGGCACGCCGATCACCGGCAAGCTCGACATCGCGGCGAGCATGCCGGGCAAATGCGCGGCCCCGCCCGCGCCCGCGATGAGCACGCGAAAACCCATCTCTTCGGCTTCGCGTCCGAATTCGATCATCTCTTCGGGCGTGCGGTGGGCCGAGAGGATGCGGGCTTCCGAAGCGATGCCGAGCTCGTTGAGCGCTTCGGCCGCGGCCTTCATCGTGGGCCAATCCGAGTCGCTGCCCATGAGGATCGCGACGGGAACGAAGTCTTCGGATTCGGAATTCTTACGCTTCACGTTCTCTCCTTGGCGAGCGCGGCCCGCCATTCCAGGTCGATCTTCTCCAGCCGATCGCGCAGGGCTCCGAGCTCGCCCGCCTCGGTCGAAACGGCGTTCAGGTGGGCCATCTTACGGCCGGGACGCACCTCGGCCTTGTCGTACCAGTAGAGCGAAACCCCCGCGGCCTCGACGCGCGGGCGCGGCAGCGGCTCGCCGCGCGACACCTCGGCGGGCCCCAGGATGTTGCGCATGACGAAGGCAGGATAGAGCGATTCCGCGCGGCCGAGCGGCAAGCCGAGGCAGGCGCGCAGGTGATTTTCGAATTGGCTCGTGACGGCGCCATCGAGGCTCCAGTGCCCGGAGTTGTGCACGCGGGGCGCGAGCTCGTTCATCCAAAAGCGGCCCTCGCGGTCTTCGAAGATCTCGAGCGCGAAGGTCCCCACGAGCCGGAACTTCTCGCCGGTGCGCTCGGCCCAGAAGTTCAGTTCCCGCTCGGCGACCTCGCCCACCCCGAAGAGGCGCGCCGGACCGTAGACTTCGCGGCAGACGCCGCGCTCCTGCCGCGTGACGACGAGCGGCCAGGTCACGAGATCGCCGCGCAACGAGCGGCTCGCGACGAGCGCGACCTCGCGCACGAAGTCCACGCGTTGCTCGGCGTAAAGCGGACGTCCTCGCGCGAGGGCGTCTTCGGCGAAGGCGAGCGCCTCGGCCGGACTCGAAGCGACACAAGTTCCCTTGCCGTCGTAACCGAGCTCGGCCCACTTCAGGACGACGCGATCTTCGAGCAGGCGGCGAGCGCGCTCGACGAAGGCCGAGGCCGTCTCGCCGTCTTCACGCTCCACGAACGGCGAGGTCGGCAAGCCGGCCTCGCGGAAGTGGCGTTTCTGGCGGAGCTTGTTCTGGATCTCGCCGATGACCGGCGGCGCCGGCTGGACGCGCGCCCCCAGCGGCTCGAGCGCCTCGAGCACGGGTTTCGGCACGAACTCGTTCTCGAAAAGGAGCAGGTCGCAATCCGACGCGAAGCGGACCACGCTCTCTTCGTCGTCCGTGGACCCCTCGCGGAAGACGTCGGCGAAGCGAACGGCCGGGTCCGTCGGGCGTTCCGCGAGCACCCTCATCTCGAGCCCCAAACGGCGACCCGCCTGGCAAAGCAAACGGGAGAGCTGCCCCCCGCCCAAGATTCCGACCCGCAACGACGTCATGGATTCATAAACTATTCGAGCTCGCGCGGGCCTTCAACGGTCAGGATCCCGAGGCCAGATCCTTTTTCGCCGTGTCCCCGTGGCGTTTGAGGTAGGCGTCAAAGAAACGCGCCGCAAGGTAAGACGATCGTACCGTCCACTTATCGGGGTTCACCGTCAGCACGCCGATCGCGATCGGCGGGCCGTCGTGGCGCAGGTAACCCACGAACCAATCGCACTTGCCCCGGGGTTCGCCGCCCACGAGGGAGCCCGTCTTGCCGCCGACCTCGAGCTCGTCGTGGCGTTTGAGGCCGTGGACCTGGCGGAAGGACTTGCGCGACGTACCGGCTTCGACCGTCGCGCGCATGAGTTCGCGAAGCTCGTGGGCCTTCTCGACCTCGAGGGTCCGGGCCCACGGCTCGGGCTTGGCGCCGAAGACGCGCTCGCCGTTCTCGGCGTAGGCCGCGTCGACGACGTAGGGGCGCATGAGCAGACCGTCCGTCGCGACGACCCCGCCGATGAGGGCACCGTGCAGGACGCTCAGGCTCGAGTCGCGGTTGAAACCCGAGGCGATCTCGGCGATTTCGTAGGGATCGGCGTTGGCCGGCAGACGGGTCACGCCCGTCTCGAAGGGAAGATCGCTCTCGACCGATTCGTTGAAGCCGAAGCGCGAAGCGACCTGCCCCATCTTGTCGGGGCCCACGTGAAAGGCGCCGAGCTTGCCGAAGACGGTGTTGATGGAGCGCGCGAAGGCGTCCTTCAGGCTCATGTAGCGCGTCCAGCGATTGACCTGCGTCTGCTCGATATTCTTTCGGTAGAGCGTGTGGCTGCCGCCGTTGAAGGCGATGACGCTGTCGGCGTCGAGCCCCTGCGTTTCGAGCGCCGCCGCGGCGGTCACGATCTTGAAGATCGAAGCCGCCGGGAAGCTGGCCTTCAGCACGAGGTTCTTGGCGGCGGGATCATGCTTGGCGTAGTTCACGAGGGCGATGACGCGGCCCGTGTCGGCCTCGATCGCCGCGAGGGCCGCGTAATCGGGCGCGTAACGGGAGATGAGCGTCCCGATCTCCTTCTGCAGCGCTTCGTCGAAGGTGTACTGGATACGCAACGGCCCGTCCTCGGACGGGAGCGACGCCGGGAACTCGGGCAAGGTGCCCTCGAACTGCGAACGCAGGAAGCGGCGGAAGTCGCGGAGCTTGGGATCCGGGCCCGGCGGGGCGATCCGCGCCTCGGGCGCCGTGCCCGACCAAAGGGAAGCCGCGCCCCACACCGCGCCGAGGCCGCCGAGCAGGAGCCCGAACACGGCGAGACGACGCTTCGGATTCGCTCCTCTCAACATCGGAACAGTATGTCGCGAAAACGAGGGGCCCGTCAAAGCTCGAAATCCCGCGGGCGCCGCGCGCGACGTCAGGACTTCGGCGCTTCGGGCTCCACGATCTCGACTTCGACCCCGGGCTTCACCCAGACGAGGCGCCAGCCTTCCGCCCGCACCGCGACTTCGTCGCCGCGCTCGTACTCGACCGCGTAAAGCTTACCCTTCACGAGCACGGGAGAATGCGTGGCGACGTCACGCAGCGCGCGGACCTGCCGTGGACGGGGCTTTTCGCTCACGGACGGCTCATTTCAAGAGACTTTCGGCGAGACGCGCGACGGTCGCCGACATCTTTTCGCGCCGCGCGGACTTGCCCTCGCCGAACCAGATTTCCGGGTCGGCCGTCAGGCCGTAGAGCACGCCGATCTTGATGTAGGAAACGAAGCGGATCCGGTACTCGTCGGGCTCCGTCTTGTGGAAGTGCTTCCACGCCGCGATCTGCTCCTTGAAGTAAGCCGCCTCGACTTCGCGGATGGCGTCGCCGAAGTAGCTCTTGTCGCCGCGGTAGCGCAGGTAAAGCGAGGCGGCCCACGGACGCTCGTTCATGAGCAAGTGCGATTGCGAGACGATGAAGTTCTGGAAGGCGCCGTAGTTCGGGAAACGCTTGTAGTCCTTCACGATCGTCATCTGGACGAAGGTCTTGGCGCCGAAGGCGGCCGCTTCCTTGAGCATGCCTTCGAGCGAGCTACCGAAATAGTAGTAGAGCGTGGTGCGCGAAACGCCCGTCCAACGCGAGATCTTGGAATAGCTCAGCGTCTCCGGCGGGTGGCGACTGATGAGACTCAGCAGCTTCCCGAAGAAGTCGTCGAGGTTCATCTTGGCCCGGCGGCGATTCTCGTTCGCGTCCATCTTCGCAGTTTAGCGGCACGCGAGCGACTCGACGACGTCAAGAAATGGGCGACCCGATCCGGACCCTTTTCCCGTTCCGTTAGCGGCGGGACTTGGCGCGGTAGAGCTCCCAAGGCGGTCGCCGCGCCGACGCCCTTCGCGAGGCGTGCCCAAGCGAGGGGGCCGCCGCCGAGCCGCGCGCGGCCTTCCGCCGCGAGGTCCTTGAGTTTGAAGAACACCCGCTCGGCGGCTTCGTCCTGGATGAAATTCGGACGCTCGCCGTAGGAGTGGACCGCGGAAAACTCGACGCCGAGTTCGCGCGCGTAGGATTCCACGGCCCGCTCGAGCTCGGCCGACGCGAGCGCGCGCTCGCAGAGGGCGGCCCCTTCGCGCAATCGCCTCGAGAGTTCCTCGCGCAGGAAGCCGAGCAAGGCCGCTTCGTCCGCGTTCATTTGGCGAAGATCTCCTCCACCCGGCGCACGAGCTCGGCGTCCAGACGGCGGTACGCATCCAGCGCCCCCAAGTTCTCCTTCAGCTGCTCGAGCCTCGAAGCGCCCAGGATGACCGTGCTCACGCGCGGATTCTTGAGACACCAGGCGATGGCGAGCTGGGAGGCCTTGAAGTCGTGCTCACGGGCGAGGCGCGCAAAGCGAACGGATTGGTCGAGACGCTTTCTTCCCTCTTCGGTCTCGAGGCGCGCGCGCAGCCACTCGTAGCCCTTGAGGGAAAGACGCGAGCCGTCCGGGATGCCGTTCTCGTACTTTCCGGTCAGCAATCCCGAAGCGAGCGGGGACCAGATCGTCGTGCCGAGGCCCGGCTTTTCGTAGAGGGGCGCGAACTCGACCTCGACCTTGTGGCGCTCGTAGAGGTTGTACTGGGGTTGCTCCATGGTCGGGAACGCGAGGTTGCGACGATCCGCGATCTCGCAAGCCTCGGCGATCTGCTTGGCGCTCCACTCGCTCGTGCCCCAATAGAGGACCTTGCCCTGACGAACGAGGTCGTCCATCGCGCGTACCGTCTCTTCCACCGGCGTCTCGGGATCCGGGCGGTGGCAAAAGTAGAGGTCGAGGTAATCCACGTTGAGGCGCGCGAGCGCCGCGTGGCAAGCGTCGAAGACGTGCTTGCGGCTGAGGCCCTTCTGGGTCGGCTTCTCGCCGCCCCAGAAGACCTTGCTCGAGACGAGGTAGGAATCGCGGCGCCACTTGAGGGCCTTCAACGCCGCGCCCATGATCCGCTCCGACTCGCCGCCCGCGTAGACCTCGGCGTTGTCGAAGAAGTTCACGCCGGCGTCGTAGGCCGTTCCCATGAGACGCTCCGCGGAGTCCTCGCCGACCTGCTGGTGGAAGGTCACCCAGGATCCGAAGGAAAGGACGCTGACGGGGAGGCCGCTTTGACCGAGTCGACGGTATTCCATGCGACCCAAGCTAGCACCCGCCCCGCCGAGGGTCACGGTTCGACCCGCGCTTCGATGCTCCCCGTCGAAAGCTCGCCGGGCTCGAGGCCCCATCCCGGCCCCATGTGCTCGAGGCGGGCCCAGGCGTCGGCTTCGAAGGAGAGCCGCGGCCCTCGCCGGTGCCGCAGCCCCTCCGCGCTGCTTTCCTTGACGACGAGCAGATCGCGCGCCTGCGCGGCGACCGCGAAACCCGCGCGCGCGAGCAACGGCCCCTCGCCGAGCCGCGACCCGATGACGAGCGGCCAACTCAAATCGCGGACCCGCTCGAGCACCTCGAGCGAGCGCAGGAGCCCGCCCATCTTGGCCACGCGCAGGTGCACGGCGTAGCTCCCGTCGCTGCCCTCGAAAGCATCGAAGTCGGCCAGGCGCGCGAGACTTTCGTCGAGGACGAGAACCCGATCGAGTTCGACGCTCAAGCGCGAAAGCTCGCGGGCGGGCCGGGCGTCGCCGGGCTCCTTGATCGCCCAGAAGTAATCCCGCAACGGAAGCAGGCGGCGAAGCGCCTCCTCGCCTCCCTCCCGCCAAAGCGCGCCGGCGTCCACGCGCACGCGCGGTCGCAGCCCCCGGGGCGCGGCGAGGGCGTGTACGCGCCGCAGGCGCCGGAGGTCCGCCGAGGCGTCCCCGGACAAGCGGAAACGAAAATCCTCGACGCCCCGTTCGAAGGACGTCCGCACGAGCGTCTCGAGGCTTTCGTCCTCTTCGTCGCCGAGGGACGTCGTGAACCGATAGTCTCCCCGCACGGAAGCGAGTCCGGTGAAGCGCTCGACCGAAAGCCGGGAGGCCCGCGCGAGGGCGTCGAGAAAGGCCATCTCGAGGGCGCACCAAGCCATCGGATGCGCGTCGATGTCTTCGCGACGTTCCTGGACGAAGGCCTCGAGCTGGTAAAGCGAAGTGATGCCCGCCACCTGGGGCTGGAGGCCGAGCAACCAAGATTCGGCTTCCGCAAGGGTCTCCCCGCCCGACACGCTACGGGGGGTCCCCTCGCCGAAACCGATCTCGCCCGCGAGGGACAAGGTCACGATCAAGCGATCCGAACGGAGCTTCGTTTCCGGTCCGGCGCCGTCGCGGCGGAGCGTAAAGGTGGCGCGGTTCATAGGGTCGCCCCGTCCACGAGAATCCGGGGCATCCTAGGCCGAAGAGTTCCTTGATTTCGAGCTAACCCATTGGAAACATTGTCTCCATGGGCCGCCCTCGGTCGAGCCATTCGGAATGTAAAGCGCATGACACGCTCCTTTCGAACGGCATTATGCCGAAGCCCCGATTCCGCCCTCCACCGGCATCACTGACACTTCGGGCGAGATCCGTAGCCGAAGGGGATATTTTCGACGGCCCCCGCGGGAATCTGTCAAAAGCTCCGGGGCGGGTGTAAAAATCGAGCATAGTGGCCTTCCAAGATTTGAAGCGCTTTATCCTCGGTGAGGCCCTCTCCAATTCCCAAGCCGAGCACGAAAGGCTTCCCAAGTGGAAAGCCCTTCCCGTCTTCTCGAGCGACGCCATGAGCTCGGTGGCCTACGCGACCGAAGAGATCCTCATCATCCTCGCGGCGCTTTCGGCGGCCGCGGCCGTGTGGAGTCTGCCCATCGCGCTGACGATCGCGGCGCTGCTCCTGATCGTCTCGCTTTCGTACCGCCAGACGATCTCCCTCTACCCGCACGGGGGCGGCGCCTACACCGTCGCGCGCGAGAACCTGGGCGAAACGCCGGGGCTGCTGGCGGGCGCCGCGCTCATGATCGACTACATCCTGACCGTGGCGGTCTCGATCTCGGCCGGCGTCGCGGCCATCACGTCGGCGCTCCCGGAGTGCGCGCCTTACGCCGTCGCGATCGCGCTGGGGCTCATCCTGATCATGACGCTCTTGAACCTGCGCGGGGCGAGCGAGTCGGGACTCATCTTCTCGATCCCGACCTATTTCTTCATCGCCTCCATCTTGATCCTGCTCATCGTCGGATTCTACCGGACCTGGCTGGGCGACTTGCCGCCGAAGGCCGGCATCGTCCACGAGGCGTACCCGAAGATCGGCCTTTTTCTCGTGCTGCGGGCCTTCGCGAGCGGTTGCGCGGCGCTCACCGGCATCGAAGCCATCTCGAACGGCGTGCCCGCCTTCCGCGAACCGTCCGCGAAGAACGCCAAGACGACGCTCATGATCATGATCGCCGTGCTGGGCACTTTTTTCATGGGCGTGACCGCGCTCGCCCACCAGCACCTCATCCTGCCGAGCGCGGCGGGCGGGGGCCACGGGGGCGGCGAGACCGTGCTGTCGCAGCTTGCCCGCACGGTCTTCGGCGACAGCATGGCCTACTACGCGATCCAAACCGCGACGGCGCTCATCCTCGTGATGGCGGCCAACACCGCCTTCGCCGATTTCCCGCGCCTCGCCTCGATCCTCGGCAAGGATCGGTACATGCCGCGCCAGCTGTCGAACATCGGCGATCGACTCGTTTTCTCGAACGGGATCACGGTGCTGGGCATCGCGGCCGCGCTGCTCATTTACCTCTTCGACGCCGATACGCACGCGCTCATTCCGCTCTACTCGGTCGGCGTCTTCCTCTCTTTCACCCTCTCCCAAAGCGGCATGGTCGCGCATCACTTGCGGCACCGCGAACCGCACTGGGTGAAGGGGCTCCTGCTCAACCTGGCCGGCGCGATCGCGACGGCGCTCGTGCTTTGCGTCGTCGCCGTGACGAAGTTCACCGAGGGCGCCTACATCATCATCCTCGTCATCCCGGCCATGCTTCTGCTCTTCCGCGGCGTGAAGCGCCACTACGAAAGCGTGGGCCGCCAGCTCGCGCTGCCCAAGACCTGGACCCTCGACCACGTGACGCCTTCGATCGTCGTCGTGCCGATTTCGGGCTTCCACACGGGGGTGCTCAAGGCCCTCGAGTACGCGCGCGGGATCTCGAAGAACATCCACGTCTGCGTCGTCGACGTGGACGAGCGCGCGACGGCGAACGTGCGTCAGCAGTGGCGACAAAACCTGGGCGAGGAGAGCGCCTCGCCCCTGAAGCTCGTCGTGCTGGATGCGCCCTACCGTTCGGTCATCGATCCCGTCGTCGATTACCTGAACGAGCTCGAGCGCGGCAACCCGGGGCAGACGCTCACCGTCGTCATCCCCGAGTTCGTGACCAAGCACTGGTGGCACGCCACGCTCCACAACCAGACGGCGTTCTTCCTCAAGACGCGACTACGCTACATCGAACGTCGCGTCGTCGTTTCGGTCAGCTACCACTTGCGGGAGTAGTCGTGTGCGAGGGGAGCGGACGCTCCATTTCCTCGCCGATGAGCGCTTCGATGTCCGGCGGAACCTGGACCTGGAGCCGGCGCCGGAGTTCACCGAATTCCATCGTGGCCCAATCCCGCGGCAAACGGATGCGGAAGCCTTCGGACGGGGCGCCCTCGCCGATCGGTCGCGCGCGGCAGACGGTATTGCGTTTTCCGATTTTGCGGATCGCCTCCGCGGCGGCGGGGCTCGCCGAGCCGCGGAATTCCGCCGACACCCCGGCGACCGGAGTCAGGAAGGAGTTGCCGCGCACGTCGACGCCCGCGGCCGCCCCCTCGCGCAAGAAGCACGCGCCCGGCGTCCCGTCGCAGGGCGGACGCGCGACGACGTTCCCCGTCATTTCGCTGTTCACGACGTCGCCGTAGGCCGTCAGGCCGGCGTAGCCGTTCTTGCGTCCGTCGGCCAAGCTCACGTTGTCGCGGACACGCACGCCGTCGACCGCTTCGCTGCCGTCGAAACTGCACAGCAGGACGCCCGCGCCGTCGTTGTCGAAGGTCAGGTTCCTTTCGACGACCGCGCGTTTCACGCTGCCGTCGACGTCGATCCCGCCGCCGTCCGACTTGGAGGCCGTTCGGTTCGCGAAGGAGACGTTGTCGTGGATCCACACGTCCTCGGCGTCCCAGGCCCAGATACCGATCGGCCCGCCGTTCGCTTCGTTGCGCTCGCCGTTGCGGAAGGCGACGTTGCCGGCGAGCTCCACGCGCGCGACGTTCGACACGACGATCCCGTGCCCGGAATGGTGGCGCTTGCCCGCCATGCCGAGGTTCGAGTGCGCGACGGAATCCCGGACGACGACGTCTTCGTGCCGGAAACTCGGCTTGGGCCAGTTGTCGCCCGCGACTTGCACCCCGGCCCAGTCGTTGCCGTGGGCGGCGACCCGCTCCAACGAGACCCGACGTAGACCGGGCGACTCCCAGCCGTTGCGTACGAGGATGCCGTTGCCGAAGGCGGCGACCTTGGGGCCCGCCTCGCCGGCGCGGTCGCCGCGAAAACCGGAGGCCTCGACGTCCCGCACGAGAAGATTCTCGGGCCTCGAAGCGGGGTCCTCGTTCGAAAGCACGAGTCCGTTCGACGGCGGCAGGTTTTCGCCCACGCGGTCGTCGACGAGCTTGAGTCCTTCGACGACGACGTGGCTTGCCCCGCGGATCTCGACCGTGCTGCCCCCCTCCTTCGGCACGCGGATAGAGGCCTTACGCCGCGAATCCGAGGCGAGGATCTTCACGGGCGCGGCGGGGGAACCCGGATCGCCGGCGTCCAGGCGCAGGGGACCTTCGTGCATGCGTCCGCTCTCGAGCAGGATGACGTCGCCCGGCTTGAACTGCCTTCCGTTGAGGGACGCGAGCGACGCCTCGACTTGGGAGCCGACGGGCGCGTTCTCCGGGCGTCCGACGTAGTAGGTCTTCGCGAACGACTCGCCTTCGCCCAGGGCGAGGGAAAGCAGCGCGAGCCCCGGAAGAAAACGCATCTCTTCCTATCGGAAAAAGCCCCCGCTTTCTGAAGCGGGTCTCAAGCGAAGAGGCCGCGCAGCCGCTCGAGCCCTTCGCGGTCGGCCTCGCCGAAATCGTCGAGGCGCTCGCTGTCGACGTCGAGGACGAAGACGACCTCGCCCGTCGGCGCGAAGAAAGGCACGACGATCTCCGAGCGCGACGCCGAGCTGCAGGCGATGTGGCCCGGAAACTTGTCGACGTCGGGCACGACGATCGTGCGGGCCTCGCTCCACGCCGCCCCGCACACGCCGCGGCCCCGCGCGATCCGCGAACAAGCGAGCGGCCCCTGGAAGGGACCGAGCACGAGCTCATCGCCCACGACGCGGTAAAAGCCCACCCACAGGAAAGCGAAGCTCTCTTTGAGCGCCGCCGCGACGTTCGCCATCTTCGCGACGAGATCCGGCTCGTCCGCGACGACCGCGCGGATCTGCGGCCAGAGCTCGGCGTAGGTCTCGGCGCGCGAGAGTCCCGCGCGAAGGCTCAGCGACTCGCTCACGTCGCGCCCAGCGGAATCGTCGCGAGGATCTTGTCGTCGACGGGCTGGGCCGTGAGCGATTGCGCTTTCTGGCGCTCCGCCTCGGCGAGCAGGGTCGAAAGGTAGCGTTCCGTGTAGCTCGGCAAGATCGCGACGATCGTCTTGCCCTTCATTTCGGGGCGACGGGCGAGCTCGCGCGCGGCGAAGAGGGCCGCGCCCGTCGAGATACCGGCGGGGAGACCTTCCGTGCGGAGGACTTCCTTCGCCGTGGCGAGGGCCTGCTCGGAACTGACCGAGAGAACGCCGTCCACGACCGAGCGATCGAAGTTCTTCGGCACGAAGCCCGCGCCGATGCCTTGGATCTTATGCGGTGCGGGCTTGCCGCCCGCGAGCACGGGGGATTCCGTCGGCTCGACCGCCCAGACCTGAATCCCCGCCCGCCGCGCCTTGAAGACGCGGCCGCAGCCCGTGATCGTGCCGCCCGTGCCGACGCCCGCGACGAAGGCGTCGAAGTCGCCGCCCGTCTCGTTCCAGATCTCCTCGGCCGTCGTGCGCACGTGCACCTCGGGGTTCGAGGCGTTCTCGAACTGCGAAGGCTGGAAGGCCGATGCGTCGGCGCGCGCGATCTCGAGGGACTTGGCGATGGCCCCGCGCATGCCGAGCGGCCCCGGCGTCAGCACGAGCTCCGCGCCGAGGAGCAGCAGCAGCGTGCGCCGCTCGAGGCTCGCCGTCTCGGGCATCGTGAGCGTGAGGCGATAGCCCTTGGCCGCGCACACGAAAGCGAGCGCGATCCCCGTGTTGCCGCTCGTCGGCTCAACGACGTGGGCGCCGGGCTTGAGACGCCCCGCCCGTTCCGCGTCTTCGATCATCGCGAGGCCGATGCGGTCCTTGACCGAACCGAGGGGGTTGAAGAACTCGGCCTTGCCGAGGATCGTCGCGCCCGTGTCGCGCCCGAAGTGCTGAAAGCGAACGAGGGGAGTCTTGCCGATGAGACCGAGGATCGTCGGGATTTCCGTCTTCATGGCGCTAAATTAGCGCATCCCGCGACGATCGCCCGCCCCAATCCGCGTCAATCTTCCGTGGCCTTCCAAGTTTCGAGCGCCTTAAGGGCGTGCTCGCGGCAAAGCGCGATCTCCTGGTCCGTGATGAGTCCGTTGTGGCCCCGGATCGCGGCGAGCTTCGCCCCGTGTTTCTTGGCGATGTCGTAGATCTCGATGACCTTGCGGTGGTTGATGTTCTTCGACAGCGTGAAGGATTCGAAGCGTCCGTCGAGGGCGAGCAAGGCCGTCTCGGCCAGGCAGGCGTAGACGGCGTCGTCGGGCGTGCCGATGTCGCAGTCCAGCTTGACGTCGCCGGGCAACTCGATTTCGCCCGACTCCACGACGAGCACGTCGGGCCGCTTGACGGCGTCCTCCTCGCTCACGTCGAGGGGTCGACTGACGTCGCAGATCACGCAACCCGGTTTCACCGCCATGATGTCGAGGACCTTCTTGTCGTAGGAGCTCGTCGAAGTCACGATGAGGTCGCAGCTGCGGGCCGCGGCGTTGGGGCTCGTGACGAGCGTGACTTTGCAGCGGGGGACGAGCTCCTGGATCTCGGAACGGATTTCGAGCAGCTTGTCCGCGCGGCGCCCCACGAGCACGAGCTCCTCGAAGACGTAGGCGAGGACCTTGGCGCAAGCGCCGCCGATCGAGCCCGTCGCGCCGATGATCATCGCCTTGCCGCGCACCTTCGACCCGAGCTTGAACGACGGCAGGAAGCCGAGCTTCGCGCAGGCGTCGCGCGCCGCCCACAGCGTGGCGGAGGCCGAGAGACTGTTGCCCGTCGTGAGCGGGATCGGGCTGCGCTTGGCCACGGTGATGCCGCCGTCGCCCACGATCTTGGTGTAGGCGCCGAGGCCGATGATGTCGGCGCCGCGCTCGGAGGCCTTCACGCAGACCTTCGTGAGCACGTCGTACATCTTCTCGGGCGCTTCCTTCATCATGACCCGCGGCGTCTGGTAGACGATGAAAAAATCACCTTCGACTTCCTGGCCCGTCGCCTCGCTCCGCACGCCCGTGATCTTGCCGTAGAAACCCGGCGGGATCTTGCCCATGGCCGTCTCGATCTCGGACCCGAAGTTCTCGGCCATCCCCTTGAACGGCTTCAGGAAGGGAATACGGAAGAGCTGGCGGTAGCTGAGCGGGTGGATGACGAAGGCAAAGCGGCGCGCCTGCGGCTTCGCGGCGCCGTCGATCGCGATCTGGGGCTTGAGCCCGAAGCGGTCCACGAACTCGAGGATGTCGTCTTCGCGCAAGGGTTCCCGTTCGGGTTTGAGGCACTGCAGGAGCCCTTCGATGATTCCGAACGAGAAGCGTTCCTGATCGCCTTCCATCGGGAGGCGCGGGGCGAAACTCACGACGCGCTGGACGCCGGCCTCGTGCAGCCCCTTGAGCACCCCGGGCGTGACGTAGTCGACGAGCAGGGTCTTGCCCTTGAGGTGATCGAAGCGGAAGCGCTCGAGGAGCGTCATCCGCGTCACGAAGATGTCGCACTTCTCGAAGTCGCCCAGGCCGATCCCGAGCAGGCTCTTGCGGGTGTGCCGCGGACGGATGTGGCGACCCAGGGGGATGAAGCGCGCGAAGGGCGTGACCCGGCGCAGATAGCTCTCGAGGCCGGGCAAGCTACGGATCTCGGTCTTCGCGCCGACGTGCAGGTAGGGATCCAGGAAGACCATGCGCTCGGTCTGCTCGGAGAGCATTTGGGCGAGCCCCATCTCTAGCGCGCCCGAGTAGAAGCCGATGCGCTTCTTGCGGAAGAAAGCGGGGTCCTTGCGGATGAGCTCGCGCACCGCCCAGGGCAAGTAGGCCGAACGCAGGAGATCTCCCGTCACGACGATCGAGTGCCGCACGGAATCGAGGAGCGCCTGGGACTCGGGGTGGATCATGCGGCGCGACCCGATGCGCGTGCCGTGCTGGATGCCCTGCAAGCCGATGACGTCGGCCTTGCCGTCGAACTCGGCGATGAGGCTCCGCATGACGTCGATGTCGAAGTCGCAGCCGAAGTGGCTGACGTGGATGGATTCCCCCTCGAGCTTGACGTCGGCCTCGAAGTTCGAGGCGCTCGAAGTGAAGGAGATGTTCACGAGGCGTTTCATGCGCCACCCCCGGCGATCGTATCGAACTCGTCGCTTCTCACGAAACGATAGAAAGCTTCGGCGTAGTCGCCGAAAAGCGGAAGGGAAAGGTCGGGATAGTCCTCGCGCAGCGAGTGGTTCGCGAACTGCGCCTCGGAGTAGAGGTAGTGCTGGAGCGAAGCGGGGATGCCCAGGCGAGGCAGGAGCGCCGGCGGCACGACGCCGCGAGGGAGCGGCACGAGACGCGTGCGGTGCCCCAGCTCCTGGAAGGAACGCTCCAAGAACTCCGCCATCGGAAAGGCGGGACCGGAAAGGTGGTAGGTCCGCCAACGCCCTTCGAAGAAGGCCGGCTGCCGGGCGATGCGGGCAAGGACCGCGGCCACGGCGTCCACCGGCACGATGTGCAGGGGCGCCCCCGGATGGAAGGGCAGAGGCGTACGGCCGAAAACGGAGAGCGCGCGCCAAAGCGGCGCGTGGCGCTTCAGGCTCCGCAGCAAGTAGTAGGGTCCGTCGATCTTGTCGGTGCGGCCCGTGGCGGCGTCGCCGACCAGGATGCCCAACCGGCAGACGTACTTGCGGACCTCGGTCTTCCAGGCGCCGACGAGGCCTTCGACGCGGAACTTCGTCGAGGCGTAGGGATTCGGGAAACCCTGCCCCACGTTGAACATGTTCTCGTGGAAGATCCCCCGGAAGTCCCCCGCCACGGCGATCGTGCTCGTCGACACGAAAGTCTCGAGCGAGGTGAGGCGATCGCAAAGGCCCAAGAGATTCTGCGTGCCCACGACGTTGTGGAGGTAGTTCTGCGAAGCGCCGATGCGCAGGTCGTAGCTGGCCGCCATGTGCAGGACGCCGCGAACCTCGGAGGCGAGCTCGTCGATGTGGTCCCGCTCGGTCAGCACGCCGAAGTCGCGCAGGTCGCCCGCGAGCAGCCGCACGTCCTTGCGATCGCCGTAGAGACGGCGCGCCTGCGCCATCGAGGCCGGGCGAACGACGAGGTAAAGGAGCCCCGGGTAACCTTCGAGGGATTCGAGGACGCGACGGCCCAGGAAGCCGCTCGCGCCGGTGATCAAGAGACTCATAGTGCTTCCCCCAAAGGACTGAAGAGGCGGAGGCCTTTCGGCATGATCTCGATGTCGAAGCTCGAAGCTTCGCAAAGGAACTCGCCGTCGCCGAAGAACGGCAAGGTCTGGCCGTCGAGCACGTCGATGCGCACCCGGCGCGCTTCCGCCGTGAAGAACTCGGGATCGTTGCGCGGGTCGCGTCCGCGGCGGATGTCGAGGAGCCCCTTGAGGAATCCCAGGCGGTGGCGATGCCCGAAGCCTGCCACGTTGAAGGTTCCGTCGTCATTGCGCGTGCTCGGCGCGATCGCGAAGTTTCCGCCCAGCACGGGCTGGTTGTTGATCATGAGGATGGGCGTGCGGATCTCCGAGACGACGCCGTCGACGTCGATCCGGAACGGAATGCCCCGGCCGCCCGGGCCGAGCAGCTTAAGCACGACGCCCGCGGAATAGATGTTCGGGCCGGTCAGCTTCATGAAACGCTTGAAAAGGGGGGCCTGCGCGCGCCACTCGTTCACCTGGAGCGCGACCGAGGCGCCGAGCCCCAACCCGCCGTTCGTCGCCATGTAACGGCCGTTGATGCGGATAAGGTCGATGCAACGCTCGTTGGAACGGCGCACGGCCTCGACGGCCCGCTCGATGCGACGGTCCAAGCCGATCTCGCGGGCGAGGTCGTTGGCCGTGCCGGCCGGCACGAGCAGCAAGGCAACGTTGGATCCCGCGAGGTCTTGGATGAGCGTGTTCGCCGTCCCGTCGCCACCGACCGCGACGATGGCGTCCACGCGGTCGCTCACGGCGCGCAGCAGCTCCTCGTGCAGGCGATCGAGCCCGTCCGGCGAAACGAATTCGAGCTCGCTGCGGAAGAGCTTACGCTTGAGCCCTTCCACGAGTTCGACGCTTTCGCCCGACGAGGCGCGCGGATTCAGGAAAATTCTAATCTTCTGCATAGGGAGCCCTCTCCCTCTTCGGAGAAAACGCTCCCTCGCACAAGCCCGGCGGGGCCGGCGTCAAACTCTCAACGCCGCCGAAGCGCCGCGGCGCACCGGAACACCTACTTCGGGGCGCGCAAACGCAGGCTCAGATTGATCGCGAGCTTCCGCAGGATCTGGATGTGGGCCTCGGGGTTGCGTCCCACGAAGTCGTTCATACGGGCGTGGGGGATCAGGAGGACCTTGGCATCATTGCCCGCCACGGTCGTCGCGCTGGCCGGCTGTCCGTCGAGCCACGACATCTCGCCCAGCATGTCGCCCGATTGGAGGCGAAAACCCGAGGGCTGAACGACGACCTCGCCCTCCATCACGATGCAGATGGCGTCGTTGCGACGCCCTGCCTCGGTGAGGTGCGTTCCCGTCGGGAGCTTGGCGATCGAGGAAAGCGAAAGCAGCTCCGTGCTCTCGTCCGGCGTCAGTTCGTTCAGGAGCCAAGTCTGCAGCAGCAACTGTCTCACGGTGTCATATCCCCCTTCCCAGGATAATCGAATCGTCCCGACTGCGATACGGGTCGCTGGCGTCCGGAGCGGAAGGGACGCATACTTAGAGCCATGAAAACGCACCGCCTGCCCGTTTTGGCCCTCTTCGCGCTCACCCTGAACGGCCCGGCCTTGGCGCAGAAGGCGCCGAGCGCCGACGAGATCATGCAGAAGAGCGAAAGCGCGCGCCGCATTCCGCAGCTCAAGGCGGAGGGTCTCCTCGCCACGAGCGGCGACGGTGCCCCTTCCGACAAGACCTTCCTGTTCTCCCGCAAGCTGACCTCGGACGGCACGCGTTTCCGCACGCTCACCCGTTTCAAGACGCCGGCCACGGTCCGCGACCAGGCCATCCTCTTCCTCGAACGCGACAGCGACTCGAGCGACATCTTCATGTACCTGCCCAACTTCAAGAAGACCCGCCGGGTCGAGTCCCACGCCCAGAGCGGAAGCTTCATGGGCACGGCCTTCAGCTATTCCGACATCGCGAATCCCCACGCCGAGGACTACACGCACAAGCTGCTCAAGTCCGAGAAGTGCCCCGGCGGCGCGAACAACTGCTTCGTCGTCGAGTCGACCCCCCGCACCGCGGGCGTGAAGGAACGCACCGGCTACTCGAAGTCCGTCCAGTGGATCGATTCCGTGAGCTACCTTCCCGTCAAGGGCGAGTTCTACGACGCCAAGACCCAGAAGCTCCGCAAGCAGATGGTGTCGAGCGACATCCAAGCCGTCGGCGCGAAGAAGGCCCACTACCTCGCCCACCGCTCCGAGATCACGGATCTCACGAACGGCCGCAAGAGCCGCCTCGTGTTCTCGAAAGTCAACGTCGACGAGAATCTCCGCGATAACCTCTTCACCCAGGCCGCCCTCGAGTCGCCCTGAGCGGATCCGCGAAGCGTCCGATGCCGAAGCACGCCCCGTCTCGACGCCTCGCCCTCCTCGGCCTGGCGTGCGGCCTGGGCGTCGGCGCGCACGCGGCCGAGGTCGCGGGGCGCCTGCTCAGCGCGACCCACTTCGCCGTCGACCCCGGCGCGCGACGGCCGCTTCTGCAGAACACGCAGCTGGGCTTTCTGCGCGTCCGCGAGAGTTTCGACGAAGGCCCGCGCTTCGAGGGGAGCGTGCGGCTCGTCGCGGAACCCCGCGGGCTCGACGCCACCGGCAAGACCTTCGAAGCGGACTTTCACGAATTCTACCTCAACCTCCGGCGCGGCGACTGGGATGTTTCGCTCGGACGGCGCATCCGCAGCTGGGGCATCGCGGACGGCGTGAACCCGACGCGTTTCTTCGGCGCGAAGGACCACACGCTTCTCCTGTCGAACGAAACCGACAAGGAGCTCCCGCTCACCCAGCTCATCGTGAACTGGACGCCCGACGGCGGCGCTTGGACTTGGGGCCTCGTTTTCCTGCCGACCTTCGTGCCCGACAAATTCTACGTCCCGCCGGAGAGCCTGCCGACGGGCGTCGCCTTCAACGACACCGCTCAGTTTCGCGGCGAGGGATGGGGCGGCGGCGGCGGGCTGCGCCTCGCGTACGTCGGCGACGGTTTCGACTTCGCGCTCGTCGGCTTCGCCGGCTTCGACCCGCGTCCCGAGTACGAAGTCCGCGTCGTGAAGGTCCTGCCCGAGCTCGTGACGCTTTACCGCAAGCAGGTCGGCGCCGGTCTCGAGGCCTCGACCTCGACGGGCCCCTGGATCTTCCGCCTGGAGGGATCCTTCCGCCACTTCGTTTCGGAGTGGGATCGCGATCCCTACCTCCTACAACGGACCGAAGGCGTCGTGGGAGTCGAACGCTCGCTCGGCGACAGCTGGCGGATCAACGCGCAGGCGATCGGCCACCACTCCTCGACCTCGATCGCTTCGGGGAGCTTTCCCCTGACGGCCGAGACCGCCGGGCTCTACGCGGTCGTCCGACTGAACGAGCGGGTCTACCGTTCGCGAAGGTCGGCGGAAGCCGGCGCGACCTTCCGTCTCGCCTACGATTCCGAAACGAATCCCTTCACGGCGGAAGTTTTCGGCGTGACCTACTTCGCCGACCTGGACTGGCTCGGACGAGGCGCTTTGGGATGGAAAGCGCGCGACGGACTCAAGCTAAGTCTCGGCGTCGACTACTACTCGGGGGACGACGAGACGCTCTTCGGCAGCCTCCACGACCTCTCGGCCGCTTGGTTCGAAGCCGCTTTCGACTTTTAGCTGCTAGAATGAGGGCATGATCCAAATCCACGAGTTCGTCGGCGAAGAGAGCGGAACGCACCTGCTTATCTTGGGCGGGATCCACGGCAACGAAGTCTGCGGGCCCCGCGCGCTGAGCAAACTCGTCGACGAACTTCGGGGCGGAAAGCGCACGCTCGCGAAGGGACGCCTGACCATCGTTCCCGTCTGCAACCCCCGGGCCCACGCCGCCAACGTGCGCTTCATCGAAGAGAACCTGAACCGCGTGTTCGAGCCGAGCGACGCGCCGAAGTCCTACGAACGCCGTCTCGCCCAAAGCCTCGCGCCGCTCGTGGCCCGCTGCGACGCGCTGCTCGACCTGCACAGCATGCAATCCAAGGGCGAAGCGTTTTCCGTGCTGAACCAGGATCGGCCGGGCTCGGCGTCGCTTTGCCGCGCGCTGGGCACGCGCTGGATGCTTTCGGGATGGCCCGAGGTCTACCGCGACCACGCCGACAAGGACAGCTGCTGCACGCAGAGTCTGGCCGACCGCCACGACAAAGCGAGCGCGCTCATCGAATGCGGACAGCACGGCAGCGTCGAAGCCGATCGCGTCGCCGAAATCGCGATCGAGCGCGCCCTCGCGCATTTCGGCCTGGGCGGGCTTGCGGCGGGTCACGTCGCGAACCTCGAGCCCCGGCGCGTTCATTTGCGCTCCGTGCATTTCCGCGAATCCGACGGCGACCGGCTCCTGAAGGACTTCGAGAACTTCGAAAGCCTGCGCCAAGGCGATCCCATCGTAAAGCGCGCCGATGGCCGCGTGGAGCACGCCCCCGAAGACGGGGTCATCGTTTTTCCGAGCCCCCATTCGGCGATCGGCACGGAGCTCTATTACCTTGGCAAGCTCCAAGGATAGTCCCGCTAAGCCTCCGAAAGGACGGAGGATCCGTCCTTCAAAAATACTACACGCCGAGCTAACCCAAACTTCACCGGAGCGGGTCTTATCGGCATATGGAACGTTTTCAACGTCGCCTCCGCCGCTCCCCTTCAATTCTCCTCTTGAGCTTCGTCGCCGGCCTCTCGGCCTGCGGCAAAGCGACCACGGGCGCCGAGCCCGAGGGCGTCGTCGATAACACGACCCCCCTCGGCACGACGCCCCTTCCCTCGAGTGCCCTCTCCCTCGACGTCATCGCCGCGAGCGGGGCGGAATGTCCGGCGGGCGGTTCGGTCCTCGTGCGTTTCGTCGACGCGAACGGCAACGCGACGCTCGACGCGAACGAGAACGTCGTCTCGCGTCTGCCGATCTGCAACGGCGCGCGCGGCACGGACGGCGGCGAGGGCATCGCCTCGGGGCTGCTCTTCGAGAACGCGACGAGCGCGAGCTGCGCTTACGGCGGCTCGAAGCTGACCGCCTTCGCGGACCGCAACGGCAACGGCCAACGGGAGATCGGCGAGGAAATCCGCTCCGAGACGACGATCTGCAACGGCCGCGACGGCGCGGACGGTCGCGACGGCGAAGCGGCGAGCTTGAGCGTGGCGCCCGCGAGCGCGGCCCAGTGCCCGGGCGGCGGCGCCGTGTACACGAGCGTCTCCGCGTCGAGCTCGGCGCAGACGACCGTGGTTTGCAACGGCCAAGACGGTCGCGACGGCCGAAACGGACAGGATGGATCAAACGGGCAAGACGGAACGAACGGCCGCGACGGATCGAATGGCCGTGACGGCGTGGATGGCCGCGACGCGACCTACGCCATGGGCGCCGTCGGCTCGATCGTGAAGGGACGCGACTACTCCGCCTGCCACCACGACTACCTCTACCTGCCGAATCGCGAGGAAGGCGCGCGCGGGTGGCTGCTCTTCCGTCACCAGGCCAACGGCGCGAACGACCAGGGCGTCGGTCCGACCGGCTTCCAGGTGTGGAACGTCGACATCGGCGACTTCGCCCTCGTGTCCGAGGTCGGCGGCGTGACCTACTGCCGACTGCGCTGGCACGCCGAGAAACGGCTCCTCGAGTACGAAGTCGTCGACCGGAGCAACGGGCTAGCGGGCGAGACGGGCCAGATCTCCTTCTGAGCAAGCGCTCCCCAAAAAGCGAAACCCCCGAGCACCGCGAGGCGCTCGGGGGTTTCGCTTTCGCTCGGAAGCGTGAAGAAGCTACTGGAGGTCGTCGACGACCGTCGCGGAAGGTTGCAGCAGTTCGGCCGGGTAGACTTCGGGTTCCGCCGCGGCGGCGACCTTACGGCCGGCCGAGCTCGTCTTGACGGCGCCCGTATTCACGCCGAGCATCTCGTCGCCGACGCTCAGCCCGACCGGGATCGCCCGGCCCGTGTAGAGACCGTAGGCGTCGAGGTAGGCCAGGTACTCGTTGATGAGCGTCTGATGCTTGGAGCTCGCGACGACGGGCGCGTCGATGCGCACCGACTTCTGGAACATCCCGTAGGCCGGGCTTCCCCACTTCTTGATCTCTTCGTCAGCCGCCGCGAGGCCCGCCGGCGTTTGCGGCGCCATCGCGCGGAAGGTCACCTCGTCGCCCGGCGCGCGGTAGACGAAGCGGCCTTGGCAGCCCGACCAGCCACACTCGAGGGGGTTGCCCTTGAAGGGGCTATATCCCGAGGGGCGTTTCTCTTCGGCCGCTTCGAGGGTGCGGATGCACTCGGCGTAGCGCGCATCGCGGTTGTCGTTCGGGCACAGGAAGTCGAGCACGCGAATCTTGTAAGCGCGAAAGTCGTTGTTGGGCACCCACTCGGCGCGTCCGCCCCCGGTGGCGACGGGCTTCCAAAGCGGCTCCGGCGAGGTCCAGCTCATGGCCAAGTGGCCCATGCCCCGGTAGCAACGGGTCATGTCGGGATCCGTCTGCACCTTCACGTTCACGATGTAAGTCTCGACGCGACGGCGCTCCCAGGGGAAGCGAGGCTCGATGACGCGACGCTGTTCGCGCGGCTCCATCTTGAAACCCGGCGCGAAGTCGCAGAAGGCTTTGAAGAAGCCCAAGCCGCCGCCCCGGTACTGGGGTTTGCGCTTGGTCGGGTCCGGGTTCAGGTCGAGCGGGTCCTTCTCGGGCGAGGGACCGTAGTTCCCCCAAACCCCGGAGTACGGAAAGTTATTCGGCTTCATGCGCAAGCAGCCGCGCGAGCAGTCGTAGGTGTCGCCCTGCGAGAAAGCCGTCGTGGACGGCGCCCAGGGATAAGAGGCGAAGGGCTTGGCTTGGCCCTCGGCGAGCGGCGGGTTCGGATAGCCGTAGCCGGTCATGTAGAAGCGGCCGTCGGCGTGCAGTCGCTCGAAGTCGGTGAAGCTGAGCGAGCCGAGGACGGGGATGCCCCACGCCCGCGACAGCAGCGGCGCCAAGGTGAAGCCGGAGTTGCAGCCCCAGAGGGCGGCGAAGGCGTTCGGGCTGAAACGCGGAGCGAGCGCCGCGATGCCGGGATGGAGGGCGCGCACGTCCGGATTGCCCGTGGCGTACATGTTCGCGATCGGCTGCGCGAGCGGAAAGCGGAAGTTCCAGTCCTTCGTTCCCATCGCCGCGCCCGAGGGCCAGCTCGCGTGCGAAAAGACCTCGAAGCCTTCGATCGAGCCGAACTGCGAAGCGATCGCGGCCATCTCGGCGGATCCGAGGGTTCCACGGGGCTGCGACACGACGTGCAGACGCGCGCCCTTGATCCACGCGGTCTCGCGGTCGCCGGCCTTGACGCCCTTCGCGATGAGCGGCTTGCGCAGGACTTCGTCGATGTTCTCGATGGGCTCCATCGGCACGTAGGCCAGGACCTGACGCTCGGGGAACTGCGACGAGAGCACGCTCAGGCGCGTCGCGACGGCGTCGAAGAGCGCCTTGCCCAATTCGTTGGGCGCGCCCATGAAAAGAAGGTGCGCGGGGAGCCGCGAGTTCACCGGGCGATCCGGCGTGGCCGAAAGCACGTAGTAATCCGCCCGCGACGCCGACGTGACCGAGACCAAGGCGCAGCCGAGCAACGCGCGCGTGAAGAATTTTTTCTGCATAGCGATTCCTCCCCGCGAATCAGTCTAAAGTGATTGCGTCGAGAGGGCAGCCGCAAAGCTTTGACGCCCGATTCGAGGGCGAAACACCGATAATGCCCTCATGTCCCCAACCCCAACGCTACGCACGCTCGAAGGGATGCGCCTGCTCATCGTCGACGACGAGGGCGCGCTCCGCGAGATTCTCGCGGAAGAATTTGAAAGCCACGGCGCGATCGTGACGAGCGCGGGCGATGGACGCGCCGCGCTCGAGCTTTGGCGGCCGGACCGCTTCGACGCCGTCCTCTCCGACATGCGCATGCCCGAGATCGACGGCTTAACGCTCGTGCGACGCGCACGCGCCGCCGGCGACCTCCGCACGCCCGTGCTGCTTTGCTCAGGCTACAACGATATCGACGACGAGGAACGGCGCAAACTCGGCATCGTCGAAGTCTTCGCGAAGCCCTTCAAGGTCTCCGAGCTGCTAGCGCGCGTCGCCCAACTTCGGGCCCCGAAGCGAGACTGAGTCCAGGCCGCCCCGCGAGCGGCCTTGCTTCGGCCGCCGCTTGGGCTATCTCGAAGCCCCGCATGTCGCTTCCTTCGCTGGCCCTCGTCTTTCTCGTCTTGATCGCCCTCGCCTACCGCTTCTACGGCGGCTGGGTCGCCCGTCAGTTGGCCGTCGACCCGAGTCGCGTGACGCCGGCCCACCGGCAGTCGGACGGCGTCGATTTCGTGCCGACGCCGCCCTTTTACCTTTTCGCCCAGCATTTCTCGGCGATCGCCGCGGCGGGGCCGATCGCGGGGCCCATCCTCGCGGCGCAAAGCTTCGGCTGGTTACCGGCGCTCCTCTGGATCGGACTCGGCGTCGTGCTCATCGGCGCCGTGCACGACTTCGCGAGCCTCACCGCCTCGGTGCGGCACGAGGCGGGATCGATCGCCGACATCGCCGGTCGCCAGCTCGGACGCGGCGCGGGGCTCGCCGTGATGGCCTTCATCTCGATCGCGCTCGTGTACATCATCGTCGCCTTCGCCGACATCACCGCGGCGAGTTTCGTCGCGGCGCCCGAGGAGCTCGCGGGCCGCGCGCTCGATTTCCATCCCGGCGGGGCCGTGGCCGCGGCGAGCGTCTTCTTCCTGGGGATCTCGCTGCTCATGGGCGTCGTGCAACGCTACTTGAATCCGCCGCTCTGGCTGCTGACGCTTCTCTTCGTCCCGGCCACGCTCGGCGCCGTCTGGGCGGCGACCTACGCGTCGCACTGGTTCACTTTCGACGCCAAGACTTGGGCGCTCCTCATCATGGGCTACTGCGGCCTCGCCTCGGTCGCCCCGGTTTGGCTCCTGCTGCAACCGCGCGGGTATCTGGGGGGCTTCGTCCTCTACGGGGCGCTGGGGCTCGGCGTCATCGGGATCTTCTTCGGCGGCTACGAGATCGCGCAGCCCGCCTTCCGCGGGTGGCATAGCGGCGGCGCGACCGGATCGCTGCTGCCCTTCCTCTTCGTCACGATCGCCTGCGGCGCCTGCTCGGGCTTCCACGGGCTCGTCTGCTCGGGCACGACTTCCAAGCAGATCGACCGCGAGTCGCACCTCCACCCCATCGGGTACGGCGCCATGCTGGCCGAGGCCTTCGTCGCTTTCGTCGCGCTCGCCATCGTCATGATCGCGAGTGACGCGCAACTCGCGGGCCTCAAACCGGGCACCATCTACGGCAACGGCATCGGCGAGTTCCTGACCCTGCTCATCGGGCGGGAGAACCTGGGCTTCGCGATCACCTTCGGCGCGATGGCCTTCTCGACCTTCGTCTTCGACACGCTCGACGTCAGTACGCGGCTGGGCCGCTACCTTTTGCAGGAATTGAGCGGGCGCAAAGGCTTTGCGGCGTCCGCCGCCGCGACCCTCGTCATGATCGGCGTGCCCGCGCTCATCCTTTGGCACGGCGACGAGGGCGGCTGGCTGCGTTTTTGGACCCTCTTCGGCGCCTCCAACCAACTGCTCGCCGCGCTCACCCTGCTCACCATCACGCTTTGGCTCTACCGCGCGCGGCGCCGCATCGCCTTCACGCTCCTGCCCATGCTCTTCGTGCTCGTCGTCACCTTCTGGGCGCTCGCGGAACTCGTCGTGGCGAATTTCAAAGCCTCGAAAGGCTTCGACATCGCCTTCTTCAACGCGGCGGCCTCGCTCGCCCTGCTCGGCCTCGCGATCTACGTCGTGCTGGCCGCGCTCAAACAGGTCCGGCGAGAACGCCGAACGACGAGCCTTTGACGGGACGGCTTCGAAGCGAGACTCCGTCTCGGCGACTTCTGCCTTAGAATGAGGGCGGGAGGAACACGATGAGACGTTTTGCACTTTGGCCCCTGGGACTCGGGCTCATCGGGGCGTGTACGCACGGATCGGACCGGATCGCCTCGCACGAGACGAAGCCGGTCGTCGCGCGACGGGTCGCCTTCACCTCGAAGAACGCGACCGAGGCCGTCATGCGCTTCTCCCACGTCGTCACGCTGGCCCAGGCCACCGAGCCGACCGCCGAAGAGGCCCGCGAGCAAGTCGAAGAGCAGATCGCGCATCTCTTCGGTCCCATGGAACGCGCCGAGTACATGGCCGCCCCCAAGGAGGACCACCGCCTCGCCAACATCCGCGTCGTGGCCCGGGCCGGCGCGACCGATCTCTACGATATCACCTACGACTACGAGGGCACGATCGTCCTTCAGAACGGCCCCACGGAAAGCTACGAGATCCTCCTGCCCAACGATCCCGACGCGATCTACGGACAGGCGATGGTCGGGGACCGCAATCCCTGCACGGACGACGAATACCAAGGCGAAGGCGACTTTTGGTACTTCTGGAGCCCCGCGCCCATCCGCAAGGAGTGTCGCCTCAAGGAAGGCGAGCACTACCGTCGCATCCCGGCGAGCATCGCGCGCATCCCGAAGGGAAGCCACGCGACCTACCCGGAGTACGATCGCCTCGCCGATCTCAAGGGGGAAATCCAGGTCGCCCTCTTTTACGGGATGGACCATCCCTCGGACAGCGCGCGCAACCCGCGTCGTTCCGAGGACCTGAACGCGGAAAACTTTCTGGAGACCAAACGGCTCCTGCGCAAGATGGGCTTCAAGCTTCGCCGCTGGACCAACACCGAGATCCGCAAAGTCGTGAAGGTCCGCGACGAGTCGCGCCTACCCTACATCGAAGAAGCCACGCTCGAGTACCCGCGTAAGCGTCTCAAGCTCCGCATCCGTCTTTTCTTCGGCGAGACGGGCATCGACGAGGCGAGCCGTCCCTTTCACTACTTCTTCCGGGACGCGCTCCGCAACGCGAGCGTCATGATCTACGACGGCCACAGCGGCCTCGGCGGGCACCTGGACCTCGGATCGATCGCCGAGGCGAACGATTTCCGCATCACGCCGAACAAGCAGCGCTACCAGATCTACTTCTTCAACAGCTGCACGTCGTACACCTACTACAACACGAAGTACTTCCAACGGAAGCGTCGCGAGGGCGGCAACTTCGACCCCAAGGGCACGAAGAACCTCGACGTGCTCGCGAACGGCCTCTCGACCGCCTTCGAAGGCATGCCCGCTATCAACCTCGCGCTCGTCCGCTCCGTTATCGACTGGCTCGAACGCGACGAATGGACCTCGTACCAGCGGCTGGCCGACTTCATGGAGGCCGATAACCTCTTCACGGTGAACGGCGACGAGGACAACCCCCGCGAGCCGCGGCGCGGAGCGATCCGGCCCTAGCCGCTAGTGCGCGAGATCCCCGTGCTCCAGGTAGAGACTCGACTCGACCCGTAGCCGGAGGCGCTTGGCATCGAGCGCGCTCTCGAAGTCCGCGAGCGCGGCCGCCGCGAGGGGACGCGTCGCGGGCGCGCCCTTGAGCTTCAGCTCGAGCGTCTTCGCCCCGCCCCGCTCGACGGGCGCCGCGCTCCGCACGCGCAGAACCTGGTCGAAGTCCGGCTTCGCCTCGATCAAATGGGCCAGGTACTGATCCCGCCCTTCGCCGAAGAGAAGGTAGCTCGCCTCGCGGCTTCGCGTCGCCTTCGGATCGAAACGGCGAAAATGCAGGACTTCCTTCAGAGTCACCCGCACGTCCCCGGCGATGAGCTCCCCGCCGCGCTCGAAGTGGCCGCGATAAAGCTGGGCGCGAAAGGGACGCGGGGACCGGACGAGTTCCGGCAGCACGAAAGTCTCGGGAACGAGCGTGTAGACCGTTTCTTGCGAAGCGATTCGGCTCCGGCGGTAGGCGGATTGGGCCGCGCGGTCGAGCTCAGCCTCCAGGATGACTTGGTAGTCGTGCGGGGAGTGGAACATCGGCAGGTGCGAGAGGAACACGCGCTCCTCGCCGAAGAGCAGCATTCCGTGCACCGACGGCAGATCGGCGGGGACGGACGTGGGGCCGGGGAACTGCGGACGGCCCCAGGCCGACCCGGTCGAGAGAAAGGACAAAATGATCGTGAGCGCGGCTTTCATGGCGATCTCCTTCGCCCCGCGAAAGTAGCGTCCGATCCTCTATCCGTAAAATTGATTATTTTAAGGTCAGAATTAGAGTAACTAATTCTGACCTTGGGGCGCCTCAGGCCGCCCGGCGGGTCGCGGTCGAAGCGCCGCGCGGGGCCGGCAACGCGTGAACGCTCGCTCCCTTGCCGGCAAACTTGGCCGTCTCGCCGCTTCCGGCGCCCTCGATGGCCAGCTTGAGCTCCAGGACGGCGTCCTTGAGCGAGCGGGCCTGCGCCGAAAGCTCCTCGGCCGCGCGGGCCGTTTCTTCGCTCGTGCCGGCGTTCTGCTGCGTGACGGTGTCGAGCTGCCCCATGGCCTTGTTGATCTCGGCCACCCCCTGCGACTGCTCCTTGCTGGCGCTCGAGATGTCCTCGGCGAGCCCGGAGACGCGCGAGACGTTCTGTACGATCTCGTTCAGCACTTCCGCGCACTGGCGGGCGACGTCGACGCCCGAGCTGACCTTCTGCTTGCCTTGCTCGACGAGCATCTCGACCTTGACCTTCGTATCGTTCACGATGCCTTCGACCTTCGAGATGCTGCCGGCGAGCATCTCCGAGATGTCCTTGGCGGCGTTGCCGCTCATCTCGGCCAGGTTGCCGACTTCCTCGGCGACGACGGCGAAGCCTTTGCCGTGCTCGCCGGCGCGGGCGGCCTCGACCGAGGCATTGAAGGAGAGGAGTTTCGTTTGGAAGACGATCTCGTTGATGACCTTCGTCTTGTTGCCGATCTCCTGGATGACCTTCACGATCTCGGCCATCTGGCGGTTGCTCGTTTCGATCTGCTCCATGATGGCCGCGTTGCTCTGGCTGATTTCCTCCATCGAGGTCATCATCTGGTTCACGGCCTGCTGGCCCTGCTCGGCCTTCTCGTGCGACTCCTTGGAGCTCGAAGCCGTCGTCGTCGCGCTGTCGGCGGCCTTCGTGATCATGGCGCCGATCTCCTCGAGCGACGCCGCGGTTTCTTCGAGCGAAGCAGCCTGTTCGGTGGTCGCCTGCGAGAGGGATTGGGACGACGAAGCGATTTGGGTCGAAGCGACCGTCACGCGGTCCGCGTTCGCGCCCAGGGCGTCCGAGATCGCGGAGATCGTCTTGGCCATGCCGCTCGAGAAAACCCAGCCCACGCCAAGTCCCAGCACGATGCCCGCGATGACCATGATCAAGACGAGTTTGTTCGTCATGGCCGCCGCCGATCGCGCTTCGGCGACGTCACGGTTCGAGTTTTCTTGCGTGAAGACGAGGAGTTTTTTGATGGAGGCTCGGTAGTTCGCGGCGGCATCGGGGCAGTCCTTCAAGAAGATGCCCATCATCTTCTCGCGGCCTTCCGGCGTGCCTTCTCGGTAGTGGGCGAGCGCGCGCTCACCGATCGAGCGGAAGGCTTTCCAGTTTTTCGAAACTTCGTCGTAGAGAGCCTTTTCGCCTTCGGAGAAGGGAACCCCGACGTAGATCTTTTCCGCCACGTCGTAGTCCTTCATACTTTCGGTGACAGATTCGATCGCGCGTTCCGCGGCTTCCTTCGAAAGGCCCGGCAACCCGAGCGTCCGCAGATGAATGCGGACGTTACGGTAGGCCAAGAACATTTCGTTCAGATGGACGACAGTCGGAAGGGCGATATCCGAGACCTTGGAATAGGCGCGGGCGACCCGGTTCAACCCAAAGTAGGAAGTGATCCCGACGCTCGCCCCCATCGCGCACAAAATGCCGCAAAGCATGAGGAGCTTGGTTTTGAAGCTGAAACTTTTCATCATAGAGTCTATCTTCCTTCTGTCCTTCGTTTCGACCCTTCCCCGCCGCGGCTTTAAGGCGCTCACATTCCAGGTTCCCGGATTCGATCGGGGGCCGAATACGGCGCACCTCGGAGATCGCGCTAATCCCCGGAGCTCGCAGGGTTTTTTGGGCGCGGACCGCCCCGGCATTAAGTTCTTCGAAAGGCTCGGGCGACGGCCAAGATGCCCCCCAAAAGCGGGACTTTTTGGGACCAATTCCAATTTCCTTCGCCCTAAGCCCCCAAGATTAGGGAAAGCGAGCTTTGGCAAACGCTTTGCATTCCAGCTCGTATGAACGAACGTTATCGACTTCCCCCCATCGACCGAAAGGCCGCGGCCGTGCCGTCGCTCTTCTCCGAAGAGCAGTTCGACGCGCACTACTCGAAGCACCACCGGACCTACATCGACAAAACGAACAAGAGCGTCGAAGAGGGCGAGTTCTCCCATTCGAGCATGCTCGAGTACCTCGCTTCGACCACCTCGGGCGCGACCTTTAATCAAGTCGCCCAGGCCTGGAACCACACCTTCTTCTGGTTTTCGCTGGGCCTCATGCGGTTCCCTAAGACGGCCAGCGACGCGCCCCCCGCGCCGATCAAGGCGAAGGCCGCGGAGCTTCGCGAGGAATGGATCGAGGCGGCCGCTTCGCACTTCGGCTCGGGATGGGTGTGGCTCGTCACGAACGACGAGGGCAAGCTTCGCGTCGTCACGACGCCGAACGGCGAGACGCCGCTTCCGAGCGGCGAGCGCCCGCTTCTCGTCATGGACGTTTGGGAACACGCCTATTACCTCGATTACCAGTCGGAAAAGAAGGCCTACGCCGAAAAGTGCTGGGAGCACCTGAACTGGGAATGGGCCGAGGCGCTCAACCGCGACCCGCAACTCCTCGCGCACGTCGAGACGACGATGTGCCAGGATGCCGCCTGCCGGACTTCACCGTCACAACCAAGGAGAGAACATGAACAAGGAAACCGCTAAAACCCCGTCCGACGAAGCCGATCTTCGCAGCTTCCTCTCGGAGACCTTCGTCGTCTACATGAAGACGTACGCGCTCCACTGGAACTACGAAGGGCCCAAGTTCTACGGGATCCACAAGCTGACGGAAACGCAGTACACCGACATCGCGACCGCGATCGACGAGGTCGCCGAGCGTATCCGCGCGATCGGGCAGCCGGCCCCCGTTTCGCTGTCGCAGATCCTCGAGAACTCGAGCCTCAAGGAGTTCCGCAACGCGCAATTCAACGACCAGGCGATCAAGGACCTCGCCCAGTCGCACCGCAAGCTGAGCCAACTCGCCAAGCGGGTCGCCAAGAAGGCGGAGGAAGAGAAAGACCTCTTCACGCACGACCTTATGGTCGCGCGCTCGGGCGCGCACGACAAGTTCGCGTGGCTGCTCGAAAGCGTCTTCTGATTCGCTTCGTTCCCGATTCGCCAAGGCGGCCCCGTCTTCCTCGGAAGGCGGGGCCTTTTTCTTTGTCCGGCGCCGATGCGTTCGCGCCTCAAACGCGTTTGCACCTTAGACGCCTTCGCGCCTTACACGCGTTCGCGCCTTACACGCGTTCGCGGCGTGAGCGCACGAACTTCTCGATGGCCACGACCGGCCAGACGATCGCGCCGGCCGCGATGGCCTTCGCCCAAGCCGCCCCGCTGAGCGAGGCCGTGCCGAAGAGCGCCTGCAGGAAGGGCGCGTGCACGAAAGCCGCGTGGAGCGCGACGAGCCCCAAGATGCCCACGAAGACGACCCGGTTCGAGAAGACCCCGATCGTGAAGACGCTGCCCAGGAGCGAACGGCAATTGAAGAGGTAGAAGATCTGAAAGAAGATCACCGTCGTGACGGCCATCGTCTGCGCTTCGCGCAGCGCGAGGGCGCCTTCGACGCCGGCCTTGAGGAGGGCCTCGTACTCGTAGAGGAAGAGCCCGATGGAGCCCGCCGCCATGAGCAACGCCACCATCACCGTCCGGTAAAGCACGAAGCGGCCGAGCAGCGGCGCCGAGGGATCCCGGGGCTTGCGCGCCATGAGGTCAGGTTCTTTGGCCTCGAAGGCGAGCGGCAACGCGAGCGCGACCGTCGCGACGAGGTTGATCCACAAAATCTGGACCGGAAGGATGGGCATGAGCGCTTGCCCGTCTACGATGGGGAAAAAGAGCACGGCGACCAGGATGATGAGCGCCTCGCCCAGGTTCGTGGGCAGCACGAAGGCGAGCGACTTGACGAGGTTGTCGTAGACGCGGCGCCCTTCCTCGACGGCCGCCCGGATCGTCGCGAAGTTATCGTCCGTCAGCACGAGCTCGGCCGCTTCCTTGGAAACCGAAGTTCCCGTGATGCCCATCGCGACCCCGATATTGGCTTGCTTGAGGGCGGGCGCGTCGTTCACGCCGTCGCCCGTCATCGCGACGACCTGGCCCTCGGACTGGATGGCGCGCACGAGACGAAGCTTGTGCTCGGGCGCGACGCGCGCGAACACGTTCGAACGCATCGCGACCGGCCGCAGCTCTTCGTCGGAGAGCCGCGAAAGCTCCTCGCCCGAAACGGGGTCGGCGCCGTTGTCGAGGCCGAGACGCTTGGCGATGGCGTGCGCCGTCTCACGGTGGTCGCCCGTGATCATCTTGACCGTGATGCCGGCGGAGCGGCACTCGCGCACGGCCTCGATGGCCTCGGCGCGCGGCGGGTCGATCATGGCCTGCAGGCCGATGAAGTCGCAGTCCTTGAGGTCCGCGGGATCGATCGCGTCGCCCGCGACGCGGCGGCCCGCGAAGGCGAGCACGCGCATCCCCTCACGGGCGTAGGCCTGCACGCGCTCGACGGCCCGGGCCTCGAGCGCGGGATCCCCGAAGCGGCAACGCGCAAGGATGACCTCGGGCGCGCCCTTCAAGAGGAGCCGATGCTCGCGGGCCTCGCCCTCGCGATGCAAAGTCGCCATGTACTGGTGTTCGGATTCGAAGGGCACCACGTCGATGCGCGGATTCGCCCGACGCAGTTCCTCGGCCGAACCGGCCAGTTTTTCGAAGACCACGACGAGCGCACCTTCCGTCGGATCGCCCTGCAGGACCCAACGCCCGTGGACCGAGTTCAAGGTCGCGTCGCTACAAAGCACCCCGGCTTTGAGCAACGGCAGAAGCTCCTCGGGCAGGGCCGCGCGCACGCCTTCCTTCAGCAGCTCGCCCTCGGGGGCGTAACCGCCGCCCGTCACGCGGTAGTCCGCGCCGCCGGCCCAAGCGGCCTGCACCGTCATCTCGTTCTTCGTGAGCGTACCCGTTTTGTCGGAGCAGATGACGCTCGTGCTGCCGAGGGTTTCCACCGCGGGCAGTCGCCGCACGACGGCGCGACGCGAGGCCATGCGGCGCACGCCGATCGCGAGCGTGATCGTGACGATGGCCGGCAGCCCCTCGGGGATGGCCGCCACGGCGAGCGTGATCGAAGCGAGCAAGGCGTCCGAGATCTCGTAACCACGCAGCCACCCCACCCCGAAGAGCGCGACGGCCACGGCCGAGATCCCCACGGTCAAGGTCGCCCCGACCTTCGCGAGGGACTTCGTCAGGGGCGTCTCGAGCACGCTCGCCTGCTTCAGCATCGAGGAAATCTTGCCGAGCTCCGTCGTCGCGCCCGTACGTACCACGACGCCGCGGGCCGCGCCGTAGGTCACGAGCGTGCCGCCGTAGGCCATGTTCACCCGATCGCCGAGCGCGGCCTCGGCCCCGCTCACGCGCAGACTCTTCTCGACGGGCACGGACTCGCCCGTGAGCGCGGCCTCTTCGACTTTGAGGGTCTTTACTTCGACGAGACGCAGATCGGCCGGGACCTTGTCGCCGCTCTGGACGAAGACGAGGTCCCCCGGCACGAGGAGCTCGGCGCCGATCTCGACGCGCTTGCCGTCGCGCCACGCGGTCGCCCGCTCGGGCACCATGGACGCCAGCGCCTCGAGCGCCTTACCCGCGCGGTATTCCTGCACGAAGCCGATGACCGAGTTCAACACGACCACGCCCAGCACGACGCCGGCGTCGGTCCACTGCCCCATGAGCGCGGCGAGGGCCGCCGACCCGAGCAAGACGTAAACGAGGGGATTGTGGAACTGCCGAAGGAAAACTTTGAGCGGACCTTCGCCGGCCGCCTTCGGCAGGGCATTCGCCCCGAAACGCTCGCGGCGCGCCGTGGCCTCGGCTTCCGTCAGCCCTTCGGCCGCGCGGAGCTCCAAAGCGTTCAAAGTTTCATCGAGGGAAAGGGAATGGAACGGGATCGAAGCCGGATCGGACAAGGAACCTCCAAGGTTTTGGATTGGTCTTGCCCAACGACTCCCGGCGCCGGGAACCTCGCGGTTCCGTGTTGACGACGACGGGCCCTTTCGACTCGAAAGGGGGCTACTCCCCGATCACTGACTTTGTTCAGGTTACCGAGCCCCGTGGGGCCAATCAAGCGAGATCGGCCGCCAAAAAACGAAGGTTTCCGCTCAGCTTCGACGCGCTTTGCTCCGGGAGGCGATGAGCCTTTGGACCCGGCCGTCTTCGTGTTCGTCGTAGATCTCGCCGAAGACCTCTTCGTTGATGTCTTCCAGGGTGACGATTCCCTTGATGCCGTCCACGATAGCCAGGTGACTCCGCTTTTCTTGGAGGAGCTTGAGCGCGTTCAGCACGGACTCCGTGCTTTTGACGTGCACGGCGGGGCGCAGGACGGTCAGCCAGTCCGAGATGCCCGATTCGCGGGTCGCGAGGATTTCCTTCGCGTTCACGACGCCGACGACGGCGCCGGCTTGCGTGACGGGCAAACGCGTGTGCCCCGCGCGAAAGATGAGCGCGACGACATTCTCGAGGGTCTCGTTCATATCGACGTGGGCGACCTCGTCCCACGTCACGTAGACGTCGCGCACGAGGCGCTTTTCGATGTTCGCCATGTTGAGCAGGATCTGGCGGTGCTGCTGCGTGAGGTGGGTCAGCTCGACGGCGGACTCTTCGGGCGCCGAGACGGATTTGCCCCGCTCGAAGAAAGTCTTCACGATGAAGCGGGTCGACAGCTCGAGGAAAGAAATGACGGGGCCCAGGACCTTATCCGCCACGATGAGGATGCGGCCGCCCCAGAGCGCGATCGCGGCCGGGCGCCGGAGCGCGAGGGTCTTCGGCACGAGCTCGCCGACGACGACGCTGAAATAGGTGATGGGCAAAACGACGAGCGCGATCGAAAGAAACTCGGCCGTTCCCTCGCGCAGCCCTTGGCGGATGAGGAAGGGCTCGAGGGACTCGCTCGCGCCCGCGCCGCCGACCGCGGCCGAAAGGGCCCCGACGAGCGTGATGCCGATCTGAATGACGGAGAGCGTTCTCTCGGGAGACTCGCGCAGCGGCAGCAGACTCCTCGCGACCTTGCTGCCTTCGCGCGCCAAGCGCCGCAGCTCGACCTTGGGAACCGAGACGAACGCCATCTCGAACGCGGAGAGAAAGGAGTTAACGGCCAAACACGCGACGACGACGATGAGCTCTTCCATTGGGGGCGACTCGTTTGTAGCACAAATTCGCTCCCTCCGTCGCCCCGTCCGCCCCCGCGGCCCGCCCAACGCCGCGCGAAAGCGCTTTTTTATTAACAAGTTACAAAAAACTTTGGTGCGCCCGACGGCCTCGACAAGGGCGACCGGGGAGAGGATCTTCTTGGGATGAAGAAGAAGCTCGTCCTCTTCGACTGCGACGGAACCTTGCTCGATACCGAGATCATCCTCGCGCGCGTCTTTCTTTCGACTTGGGCCGAGCGCGGGGTCCACATGAGCCTCGAGGACTACACGCGGCTCTTCGTGGGCACCGGCCACGACGCTCCCGTCGTGCGCGAGACGTGGGAGCGCATGCCGCCCGACACCGAAGCGCTCTGCCACGCGCGCTGCGCGGAGGCTTTCCGCACCGAGCTTCGCGCCGTAAGGGGTATCCCCGAGCTACTCGCGAAACTCGGCCCCGAAATGGAGACTTGCGTGGCCTCCAATAGCTCGGCGCCCTACCTTAAAAATGTCCTCGCGATGACGAAGCTCGACGCCTTCTTCGGCGATCGCGTCTACAGCGCCCACGTGGTGGGGCGCGCCAAGCCCGCGCCCGATCTCTTCCGGCACGCCGCGCAAAACCTCGGCTACGCGCCCGATCGCTGCCTCGTCGTGGAAGACAGCCCGGCGGGCATCCGCGCCGCCCGCGCGGCGGGCATGCGGGTTATCGCGTTCGTGGCCGGTGGCCACTGCCGACCGAGCGTCGTCGAGCGGCTGCGCGGCGAGGGCCCCGATGGCCTGGTCGAGGACGCCGAGCAGCTCGCGCGTCTCATCGAAGCGTTCTAGAAGAGGGCCGCTTCGAAACCCCGGCGGGCACGCTTAGCGGGCCGCGCGGCGATGACGAGCGCGCGCCAGTTTCGCGGGGCCGAAGGTGTCGAGCGCGGCCAGCGCGTTGTGGGCGAGGCAGCGCAGCCGCAGGTTCTCGGGCGTTTGCGTGCCGCCGAGCGCAAAAGCATGGATATGATCAAATTGCAGTCCGCTCCGCGTCTCGCAGCTACGCCCCGTGCGGGGATCACGGTAGGTGCAGCGTCCTTCGTCGCGAGTCCAGACTTCGCGGCGCACTTGTGCCGGAACGTAGCGCGAAGCTTTCTTCGTCTTCATCTCCACCGGCGGAGGTGAATCCGCGCGCGGAATTTCGCAGGTCGAAGGCTTGGAAAATCTCGCGCGCTCGCGAACCAAGGTTTTTCCTACGCAATAGGCGATGACTTCTTTAAGGCTCATCCCCGGCTTCGAGCCCGCGAGAAAGGCCTTCATCTCTTCAAGATTCTGGAGAAGCTCCTCATCCAGTACGAGATTCAAAGCGTGGTGCGTCGGCGAGACCTGTCGAAGCTTCTCCCGAATGAGCTTCGCCGGTTCCGTGGCCCGGCCCACCAACTCACGCTCCACTTCCCGGCGGGACTTACCCACGAGGGTGGCCAAAACCTCTCGCTTCGCTTCGGCGCTTTCGATCTTCTCCGTCCGAAAGAAGCTTTGCGCCTGCGACAGGGTGGATAGCGGCAGCGATCCCTCTTCAACCTTCGTTTCGAGTTCCGGCAGATCCCGCAAGAGGCGCATACTTGCAATACGCCGGTGAGCGGCTCCCTCGCTATACCCAAGCTCTTTCACGACATATTCGTAAAGGCTACTATAGCCGAGCCTGGCGAAGAGGTAGCGACGCTCGACTTCGCGCAGGTGCCGGAGCACCCGGACCGTGAGTTCGCGCTCCTGCTGCGCGAGTCCCTTCAAGGTTTCAAGCAGCAAATTATCCGAGAGCCTCTGCACTTCCGTCGTCATAGACAGAAGTCCTAGCACGCCTTTTTAGCGCGAGATTTTTCGCGTTAAACGCCCCGAAGATCTCCGAGGCCCCGCTTTCCGACGAAAACGGTTTTTCGTTCGCGATCCGCGCCCCACGCCGAATACGCGGCGGCACAATCCAAACCCGCGCACGAATAGCGGCCCACGCCTCGACCTACGCAAAACGCCGTCAAGCGCGCACGAAAAAATAGTTTCCGTTGAGACGATGCGAGAGATCCGCTCCGCCGCGCTTCGGCCCGAGGGATAGGGCGCCTCAACCCTGGACTTTGCCGACGCGCACGAGCTCGTGCACGAGCAGGTCGTCGATCTCGTCCTGCGCGATGACGGTGCGGCCCAGACCGTGTTGACGCGCGAGACGGCGGTTCTTGCGGAGCGAAAGCTCGAAGAAGACGCGCAAAGTCTTCAGATCGCGTTCGATCGTCGGGTAGTGAAACGGCGGGATCTCGAGATTCTCGAGCAGCGCGATCGCGAGGGCCTCGGTCAGACCGCCCCGCGTTCCGCGCAGGTAGGCGCGCACCCGCGCGAGCCACGCCTCGGAAAGCACGACCGTATCGTCGCGGCCACGGCGAAAGCGCAGGAAACGCGCCGGTCGCTCGAAGCGCGCCAGGCTCTCGCGGGTCACGGCGTTCGGCGGCACGAGCCAAAGCAGGCGGAGCAAAGATCCGTAGGCCGCGCGCGCGAGGCGGCGGGCCTTGAAGCTGCCGTAGACCTCGTAGGGTTTGAAATCCGGGTGCCCGGCCGGGCGCGAGGTGAAGCGCAGCTCCACGCCGTGCGGCCGCACGCGGAGCGCCAGGAAGCAGTAGCCTTCGGGCGACTTGTTCACGACGTTGTAGAAGGGGCGATACCGGCGCAGGAGCTCGTTCTCGCGCAGGAGCGCCGCCGCCTCGCTCGCGCATTCCTCGATGCGGACGGCGTGGGCTTGGCGCAAGAGACGCTGCACTTTGCGCGACACGCTCTCGGCCGTCGCGCGTTTGTAGGATTGGAGGCGCGCGCGGAGGTCCTTGGCCTTGCCGACGTAGAGAATCGTACCGCTCTCGCCCAGGAAGGTGTAAACGCCCGGCGTGCGCGGAAGTCCCCGGAAGAAATCCGCCCCTACCCGCCGGAGCAAAGCGTTCTCGAAGGAAAGCTCGGGCCGCATGCCGCCAGCTTAGCCAAAGGCGCGCCGAAAACGAGAGGCTTTCACGCTCCCCGAAAGCCGCGACGCGCGCTAAGATCGGCACGATGGAACAAGTCTTCGGCCCCCTTCGTTTTGCCCCCGTCGATTTGTCGCGGCACGAAGAAATCTGCCGCCGCTTTCGCGCCGATTCCTTCGCCGTGTCCTTTGGCGACGCGAGCCGCTTTCACGAGGAAGATGGCCTCGGCGGAGATCGCTACGTCGAATGGCTTCGCGGCAAGCAGGCGCGGGATCCCGCCTCGGTCGTCCACGTTTGGCAGGGCGACGAGATCATCGGACAAATGGAGCTCGGGCGTCTACGCGGCTTGGAAGGCGTGGGCTACGTGAATCTCTACTACCTGGCCCCCGCGCATCGCGGCCGGGGCCTTGCCAAGCATCTCGACGAATACGCCGCTTCGTACCTGCGCGGGCTCGGTTTTACGAAGGCGCAACTCTCCGTGAGTCCTTCGAACGCCCGGGCCATCGCTTACTACCAAAAAATGGGATGGCGTGACCTGGGACCGCGGGCCGACGAACCCAGCGTCCACTCCATGGAAAAAGATCTCTAAAATGGGGCATCGCGCCACGGCGAATTCCGTTTAGGCGCCTTTCGACTGAGCCCGGAAAAAGTGAGCGTCGCGCTTCGCGCGCCGGGTGCGCCCCCACCTTTTGGGCTATCCTCGGGCGCCATGAGCGAAGCCTCGATCGAACTCACGAACGTCGTCAAAGAATACCAGCTCGGCAAGGTCACCGTGCCGGCCCTCAAGCAAGTGAGCTTGCGCATCGAGAACGGCGAATTCACCGTCATCGCCGGCCCGTCGGGCAGCGGCAAGACGACGCTCCTGAACCTCATCGGCTGCGTGGACCTCGCCACGCGCGGGAACGTCGTGGTGAGCGGCAAGGACACGGCCCAGCTCACGGAGCGCGAGCTCACGGACCTGCGCTTGCACCGCATCGGTTTTATCTTTCAATCCTTCAACTTGATCTCCGTGCTGAACGTCTACGACAACGTCGAGTTCCCCCTCCTCTTGATGAAGGACCTCGACGCGAAGGAACGCCGGGAGCGGGTCCTCCACTTTATCCATAAAGTCGGCCTGCAAGACCACATGAAGCATCGTCCGAACGAGCTTTCGGGCGGCCAGCGCCAGCGCGTCGCGATCGCGCGCGCGCTCGTCACGAAACCGCGCATCGTCCTCGCCGACGAGCCCACCGCGAACCTCGATTCGCAGACGGGCCAGAGCATCCTCGACCTCATGAAGCACATCAACGAGAGCGAAAAGACGACCTTCCTCTTTTCGACGCACGACGATCGCGTCATCCGCCAGGCCCGCCGCATCGTCAAGCTGCGCGACGGCGCGATCGAGTCGCTCGGTCTCGAAGGCCGCGCGAACTAGGGGAGCCTGGGATGCTACTTTGGAAGCTCGCGTTCCGTAACCTCTTCGTCCACCGCCTCAAAACGGCGGTGACGGGGCTTATCATCGTCTTCGGCACGACGCTCGCGATCGTGGGCAACGCCGTGGTCGACGCCATCTCGGGCGGCATGCAGAAGAGCCTCACGAACAGCATCACGGGCGATTTGCAGATCTACGCGGGCGACGCGCCCGAGAAGATCGCCGTGCTCGGCGGCTTCGACGGCAACATGCCCGACATCGGCCACCTGAACGACTTCCGCAAGGTGAAAGACGCGCTCACCGCGAAAGTGCCGAACGTGCGCGACGTCATCCCGATGGGGATCAGCCAGGCCTTCTTCAACCCCGGCAACATCCTCGACCTCAAGCTCGCCGAGTTGCGCAAGACTTTCTACGAGAACCCGAGGCCGGTGGAGCGCCTCCAGACGCAGAAAGAGCACCTCGTCGAGATCGTACGCGACATCGAGCGCAGCCGCCGCGAGAACGCCGAGCTCCTGGGGAGCATCTACGGCGGCGAGGAGCTCTTCAAGACGGCGCCGGCCGACATCGAGCGAGCCCTTTCGCCCGCATTCTGGGCGAACTTCGACGCCCACTTCGAGGAACGCGTCGAGTTCCTGGCGAACCGCATGGCGCCCCTCATCTTCGACGATAACCAGCTCTTCCTGAGCTACATCGGCACCGTGCCCGAGCTCTTTCGCGACTCCTTCTCGCAGTTCGAGATCGCGAAGGGCGAAATGATCCCCGAGGGGGCGCGCGGATTCCTGTTCAGCGATTACATCTACGAGAACCAGGTCAAACACCGCGTGGCCCGGCGCCTCGACCAGATCAAAAAGCAGATCGATAAGGAAAAGCGCACGATCAAGGACACGAAGGAGCTCCAGGACCGCGTCGCGGCGAACGTCGCGCAGGCCGCCGAGGTCTACAACCAACTCGACCCGGCGCGGGGCCGCGAGCTCGCCCCCAAGCTCCGCGACTTCCTCAAGTCCGAAAAAACGACGATCGCGGAACTCGTGCAGGAGTTCCTCGCCACGACCGACGAGAACTTCGCGTCCCACTACGAGTTCTTCTACGCCGAGATCGCGCCCCACATCCTTCTCTACAAGGTCAAAGTCGGCGATGTCTTCCCGCTTACGGCCTTCACGAAGTCGGGCTATTCGTCTTCGACGAACGTCAAGGTTTACGGCACTTATCGTTTTAAGAGCTTCGAGAGTTCCCCGCTCGCTTCGAGCTTCAACATCCTCGACATGGTCTCCTTCCGCACGCTCTTTGGTTTCATGACCGAAGCGCGACGCCAAGAAACGGCCGACATCGACCGCGAAATGGGTGCCGCCGATGTGGGCCGCGACGACATCGAATCCCTCTTCGGGGGCGGAGCCACCGTCGTCCAGGAAGCCCGCGGCGAAGCAAAAGCGCTCCGGAGCCTGGGCCAAGAAAAGTTCGGACGCATCGATGCCGTCCGACGCGACGCCGACACCAAGTATTCCCGCGAAGAGATGGAAAATGGCGTCTTCATGAACGCCGCCGTCTTGCTCAAGGATTCCGCCCGGCTCGACTCGACGCTCGACGAGATCCGCAAGGTCTCGACCGACGACGGTCTCGGGATCCAGGCCACGGGTTGGCGCGAGGCCGCCGGCGGCGTGGGACAGCTCACCGTGATCGTGCGTGGGGTGCTCTACCTCTTCGTGATCGTCATCTTCGGCGTGGCGACCTTCATCATCATGAACTCGATGCTCATGGCGACGCTCGAGCGTGCCCGCGAGATCGGCACGATGCGCGCGATCGGGGCCCAGCGTTCCTTCCTCATGGGGCTCTTCCTGCGCGAGACCTTCGTGCTGAGCTTCCTCTTCGGACTCGTTGGGACCCTGATCGGCGTGGGCATCGTGCTCGCCGTCGGCGCGCAGGGCATCCCCTCGATGGGCGACGTGACGACCTTCTTCTTCTCGGGCGACCGGCTTTACCTGAGCGTGAACCCGCTCCACATCTTGATCGTCTTCGGCTGCATGACCCTCGTCGCCGTCGTTTCGACCCAATACCCGGCCTGGCGCGCGATGCGAATCTCGCCGCTCGAAGCCATGCAGCAGAGCGAGTGAGGAATCCGAAATGAGCCAACTCTTCACCATCGCCCGCCGCAACCTCATCAGCCACCGCGGACGCACGCTCATCCTGGGCGGCGCGATCGCGCTCGTCACTTGTCTCATGGTCTTCATGATGGCCCTCACCCGCGGCATCAAGGCCCGTATGATCGAGAACGCCACGGCTCTCTCAACGGGGCACGTGAACGTAGGTGGTTTTCTCAAGATCAGCCAAAGTTCGGCCGCGCCGATCGTCACGCAAGCCGCGCGCGTGCGCGAGCTCCTTGCGCGCGAAGTTCCCGAGGCCACCCTCATCGTGGACCGCGTGCGGGCCTACGGCAAGATCATCTCGGATACGAACTCGATCATGGTGCCCATCACGGGCATCAACATGGCCACGGAAAAGCGCATCCTGGGCGGGCTCAACCTGGCCCGCGTGCGCGACTACGTGGAGGCCTACGCCCCCGCCCCGGGCGCCCCGGAAGCCGAAGGGAGCATGGCCGACCTCGAGCAACGCGGCGGTCTCGCGATCTTCGCTTCGCACGCCCGCAAGCTCAAGGCCCGCGTGGGCGACGTCGTGACCGTCTCGATGCCGACCTACCGCAACGTCTACAACACGAAGGACGTGCGCATCGCCGCCATCCTGCAGGACCTCGGCATGATCTCGAGCTTCACCATGTTCATGCACCACGAAGACGTGCGCGAGATCTACGACATGGCGGCCGACACGACGAGCGTCTTCCAGATCTACCTGCCTTCGCTCGACGCCGTGCCCGCCGTCGAGGACCGCCTCCGCAAAGCACTCTCCGCCGCGAGCTTTACGCTCATGGACAAGGACGCGAACCCCTACTGGATGAAGTTCGAACGCGTGGCCGGCGAGTCCTGGACGGGCCAACGTCTCGACCTCACGAACTGGGAAGACGAGACTTCGTTCCTCAAGTGGGTCCTGGATATCTTCAACGCGCTCACCTTCGCCCTCACTTTCGTGTTGATGGTCATCATCGTGATTGGCCTCATGAACAACATGTGGATGGCCATCCGGGAGCGTACCTCGGAGATCGGCACGATGCGCGCCGTGGGGCTGCAGCGGCGGGGCGTGCTCGTCATGTTCCTGCTCGAATCGCTCCTGCTCGCGACGGCGAGCGTCGGGATCGGCATTGTGGCCGGCTCGCTGCTCGCCACGGGCGTCGCTGCCCTCGAGATCCCGATCCGATCGGACGCCTTCGTCATGTTCTTCATGTCGAACTCGCTCTGGCTCCAGGTCGGCGCGGGCGACCTGGCCTTCACCTTCGTCCTGCTCTCGACCTTGCTCATGGTGGGCGCGCTGCTGCCCGCCTACCGCGCGAGCAAGCTCGAACCCATCACGGCGATTAACCACGTCAATTAAACGCGGGCGCGACCCGCAGGAAGGACCGAACATGAAACGCCCGCTCAAGATCCTCGGACTCGCGGCCCTCGCCGCGTTCTCCGCTCCCGTGGCCCGCGCCGCCCTCTCCGAGAAGGACGCGCTCGAGCTCGTGAAGCTCGTCGACGAGAAGCAACGCAACTCGGGCGATTACGCCTCGCTTTGCTTCGTCAAGGAAACCGAACGCAAGAAGGAGCCCAAGGTCTTCCAGGCCATGGTCTATCGCCGCGACGCCGACGACAAGTTCATGATCCTCTTCACCAAGCCCAAAGAGGAGGCCGGCAAGGGTTACCTCAAGATCGACAAGAACCTGTGGATGTACGACCCCTCCACGGGCAAGTGGGAGCGCAAGACGGAGCGCGAGCGCATCGGCGGCACGAACTCGCGGCGCTCGGATTTCGACGAATCGCGTCTCGTCGAGGAGTACGACATCAAGGTCGACGGCGAAGGCACGCTCGGCAACTTTAAGGTGCACAAACTCAAGCTCACCGCGAAGAAGGGCAAAGACGTCGCCTACCCCGTGCTGGGCCTCTGGATCGACCAGGCCGACAAGAACGTGCTCAAGCGCGAGGAGTTCTCGCTCTCGGGCAAGCTCATGCGCACGACCTTCTACCCGAAGTGGACCAAGAAGTTCAGCGAGTCCAAGAAGGCCGACGTCTGGATCCCCGAAGAGATGCGTATTTTCGACGAGCTCGAGAAGGGCAACTCGACGGTCGTCACGATCAAGGAAACCGACCTCAAGCCCCTCGATGCCAACATCTTCACCAAAGCCTGGATCGAATCCAAGAGTAAATAGGGATGACCATGACGAAGATTAAGCTGCAGTCCCTGACTTACGCGCTTCTCGTGGCGAGCCTTCCGGCCTCCGCGCAGGATGCGGCTCCGCAACCCGCCCCGCCGACTACCGAAGCCGAAGGTGGCACGAGCGAGGATTTCGAGCGCGGGTTCGGCGCCGAAGGCGGGATGTCGGAGGCCGACAAGGGCACGACCGACGCGGACCGACTCAAGATCGGCGGCACGCTCGCCGCGGATCTCTACGTCTTCGGCACCCGGGATCGCGACTACCTCAAGAACCTCAACACGCTTTGGGTCTACGCCGACGCGCAGCTACGCGAGGACGTGCGGGCCTTCGCCAAGTTCCGTGGCGTCGTCGATGCCCTCCCGACGGGCGGCGCGGTCGGCGCCAGCATCCCGGCCGCGCGCTCCGACGTCGAGGAGCTCAAGCTCATGTTTAACGCCGGCAAGGCCGTCTTCTTCACGGCCGGCCGCCAGAAGATCAAATGGGGCGCGGGTAAGTTCTGGAATCCGACCGACGTCATGAACTCCGCGCGCCGCGACCTGCGCTACACGGACGACCGGCGCTCGGGTATGGACCTGCTCAAGACCCACGTGCCGGTAGGCCCGGCGAATTTTTACCTCGTGCAAGGTTTCAACGGCGCCACCCGCGTGAACGAGATCGCGCACGCCGCGCGCGTCGAAGTTCCGTGGAGTTCGGGCGAGGCTTCGCTCAGCGTGGCCAAGCGCCGCGGCGAGAACACCGTGCTCGGCGCCGACCTCTCCTTTGCCGTGTGGGATCTCGATCTGCACGCCGAAGTCGCGGGCTCGAGCCCTTCGAATCAACTTCGCTTCGGCCCCACGGGCCCCGTCGCCACGAACGGAACGCACGTGAGCTGGGTCGCGGGCGCGAGCTACGAGCTCCCGTACGGCGACAACGACTCGCTTAGCCTTATCGTCGAGTACTTCCGCAACGGCGACGGCTACGCCAAGGCCGACTACGCTTGGCCGATCGCGAACGGGGCCTACGCCCCCTACTACCTCGCCAAACAGTACCTGCTCGCGATGCTGCTCGTGCCGACGCCTGGCTCGTGGAACGACACGACCTTCAGTCTGCTCAACCTCTTTAACCTCGAGGACGGCAGCGCCTACACCAAGTTCACGACGGGCTTCAGCTTCCTGCGCGACCTCACCTGGCAGATCGGCGCGAGCCTCAACTACGGCAAGTCCGACGGCGAGCTCCGCTTCGGCGGCCAACGCTACGGCCTCGAAACCCGCCTCCTCGCCAATTTCTAAAAGGAGCGTTCATGTCTGACGCCACCTTGGCCTTGCTCTTGGGACTCGGGGCTTTGACCACGGTGATCGTGATCGTCGTGGTGGCGTTGTCGCGGGGACGCGGCGACCTCCGCTATTTTGAGACGCATTCCATCGCCGAGTTTCGTCGGGACGTGGCCTTCATAGATCTCGCGAGCGCGGACTACGATTTCTTCGCCCTCCATCCCATCGCGGAGTGGTCGCGCACGGAACTCCTCCTCTTGAACGAGGCGAAGACCAGCGTTGGCCGTTACCTGCGCCCGGCCATTGGGCTCTGGATGAACTTCGAACTCAACGGGCAGGCTTACGTCGTGCGCTTTCCGAAGTATGAAGTCGGCACGAAGCTCTTGGACGAGAGAGAAACCTTACTTGCGACGGCCGCGCGGGAGTCGATGGGATCGGACGGTATCCGGGTGGACTTCGCGGATGGCTCGCGACTCCACGCTCGGCCACCCAAGCCGGAAACGGCGAGCATCTTCAAGGCCCCCCGCATGAATTGGCTCGATGCGAGCGGCCACATCGTGGCGCGCACGCTTCACGTGAGCGGCAAACGCGCCTCGAACGTTTACGTCTTCGCCCTCCGCAAAGACATCACGCCGATGCAACGCCTGGCCGTCTTCGCCTACTTCGCAAGCTAGGTCCGGCTAGGCGTCAGGCATTTTTTCGTGTCGCAACTGCGTCATTTAACGCGTGTGCGACACGAAAAAGCGCCGGGGGCGCCTAGCCGGGGGCGCCTAGCCGGGGGCGCCTAGCCTGACGCCTCCTTCGCTGCGGTTTGTCGATGCTGCATTCTTCGTGGGGAGCGGGCTAGGCGAGACGAAAACGGAACCGTAGAATCGGCGCCATGAAAGCTAAAGCTTACGCCGCCCAGAGTGCCACTTCTCCCCTGGCCCCGACCGAGATCGAGCGCCGCAAGCCGCGGCCCGACGACGTCGTCATCGAGATCGCTTACTGCGGGATCTGTCACTCCGACATCCACACGGCGCGCGGCGAGTGGGGCCCGACGCACTACCCCTGCGTGCCCGGCCACGAGATCGTGGGCCGCGTCGTGGAGACCGGCAAGAAGGTGAAGCGCTTCAAGGTCGGCGACCTCGCCGGCGTCGGCTGCTTCGTGGACTCTTGCGGCAAGTGCACGCACTGCAAATCGCACGAACAGCAGTTCTGCCTGAAGGGCGCCGCCTTCACCTACAACGGCACCGAACTCGACGGCAAGACCCCCACCTACGGCGGTTACGCTTCGCACATCGTCGTGCGCGACGGCTACGCGCTCAAGATCAAAAAAGGCCAGCCCCTCGAGCGCATCGCGCCGCTGCTTTGCGCCGGCATCACGACCTACGCCCCGCTCAAGCGCTTCGGCACGAAGAAAGGCAGCAAGGTCGGCGTCGTGGGTCTGGGCGGTCTCGGCCACATGGCCGTCAAACTCGCCAAGGCCATGGGCGCCGAAGTCACGGTCTTCAGCACCTCGCCGAACAAGGAAGCCGACGCCAAGAAGCTCGGCGCCAAGCACTTCGTCATCACGCGCGATCCGCAAAACTTCGCGAAGGTCGCGGGCAAACTCGACCTCATCGTGAACACGGTCTCGGCCAAGCACGACTTCAGCCCCTACCTCGGCGCGCTCAAGCACGCCGGCACGATGGCGCTCGTGGGCGCCTCGCCCGAACCCAACGAAGTCGCCGCCTTCGGCCTCATCTTCGGCCAGAAGAAGATCGCGGGCTCGCTCATCGGCGGTATCAAGGAAACGCAGGAGATGCTCGATTTCTGCGCCCGCAAGAAGGTTTTCTCGGACGTCGAGCTCATCTCGGCTTCGCAGATCAACGACGCCTACGAGCGTACGATCAAGGGCCAGGTCAAGTACCGCTTCGTGGTCGACACGAAGACGCTCTAAGCCGAACCCGTCGGGCGGCGCGCACCGTTTCGCGCCGTCCGTCAAAGGGATCGCTTGCCGAAGCCCGACCCAACTGACAACCTTGAGCGATGCGTTCTTTTTCGCTGCTGGTCGCGCTCGGGCTCGGAGGATCGGCCTTCGCGGCCACGCGCGAACTCTCGGAGAGCACGGTGCCACGGCTCGGCGCCCACCTCCCGCAAGGGAACGACGCCGTTGAACATCTTTACGGCGAACTGGGCACCTGGCGCGAAATCAAGGACCTCAGCTACACCGTCAACTACTACGAAATCAAACCTCCCCTCGCCGAACACCCCTTCGATAAAGGGGCCCTCTTGCGGATCGCTCGCGATCGCCACACGACCGCGCTCGACGCCAACCGAATCCTGCTCACGGACGCGAACCGCGACGGCGAGCTCGACGCGACCTCGGGCGGCGCCGCCTTCATGGAGCACAACGCCATCGGGGACGGCGGCGACCGGAAGGGTTGGCCCTTCCACCAGTTTTGGTTCGACGACAACGACTTCGCGCAATCCCTCGCGCGGGCCTACGCGCGCCCCCTTCCCTGGGGCCTCTTCGACCCCGGACGGCCTTTGCGCTGGAGTCCGGTGGCCGGACGCCCGAACTACACGCCCTACCCCTCCGCGCACAAGTACGTGGACCAGCTCGCGCTCAACGGAATGCACCGCCTCAACACAAAAAACCTGCCGGCGGCGCTCCGTGATTTCCGCGACGCGGTCACGCTCCTGCAGGCGAAGTACGACGATGCCGAGGGCCGCTACCACTACCCCGGCCTCACGAGCTTCTACCATCTGGGCCTCACGAAGATTCTCGCCGAGTGGCTCCTGCGCGAAGCACGCCTGTCCCGCGGCGAGCGCGCGGAGATCCTGCAGCACGCGCGAAGCCAACACGCGCTGCTGCTCACCCACCAGGTCCGTCACCGGGTCTCGGGCGCGCGACTCGGTTGGAAGAGCGGACTCAAACCCACGGACCTCATCAACACGGAGACGACGAGCGCCTCGGCGCTCGCGCTCGGGGCCGGCGCGCTCTGGACCCTCGAGCCCGAGGACTTCGTCGCGAACGACTACCGACTGCCGGAAGGCCGCTACGTGGCCGAGATCGAGGCGCGACCGAAGTCCGGTCCCCAAGCCACTTTCTTCCTGCGCGTGCGGCAAGCCACGGGCACGCTTCGGGTCCAACGCTTCGAAGTCGAGGGCACGCCCGGCCAGACGAAGTGGCAAAGGTTCTCGATCCCTTTCGCGCAGCGCCGGGGGCGCGTGCCGCTCAAGTTCGACGTGGGCGAGACCGCGAACGAAGCGATCGAGTTCGGTCCGCTGCGGATCTTCGCGGCGAAGTGAAGGCTACGGCTTTCCCTCGAAGGTAAGCAGCGCCGTGAGCTCGGCGCCGATGAAGACGATAAGCGAGGAATAGTAGACCCAGACCAAGAAGAGCATGAGCGACCCCGTGGCGCCGTACGCCGACGCGACCGCGCTCTGCGCGAGGTAGACGCCGATGAGTTCCTTGCCGAGCGTGAAGAGCAGCGCCGTGACGAAGCCCCCCACGTAGGCGCTCGACCAAGGCAAGCGCCGGTCGGGCAAGACCTTGAAGATCGCCGCGAAAAGGCTCGAGAAGACGGCGATCGAAAGGAGCGCGTTGACGAGCGTCCATACGACGCCTTCCTGCGTGAAGACGAAGCTCAGCACCGTCGTCACGAGGAGCGAGACGATCGCGAGAAAGCCGATCGTGAAGACCATGCCCATCGAGATGAAGCGGCGTCGCAGCCAGCGCCAAATCCCGTTCTTGGCCTCGGACTCGGCTTCCCAGATCAGGTTGATCGAAGCTTGGAGCTGCGCGAAGACGCCGCTCGCCGAGAACAGGAGGGCCCCCACCCCCAGGATCCCCCCGATCTTCGAAAGATCCGGACGCTCGTTGGCGCCTTCCACCACGACCTTGATCATCTCGCCGGCTTGCTCGCCGATGACCCCTTGAACCTGCGCGATGAGCTTGGCCTGGGAATCGCCCCCCAAGACGCCGAGCACGGTCAAGGTGATGAGCAGGAGCGGCGCGAGCGAAAGCGCGGTGTAAAAGGCGAGCGCCGCCGCCAAGGTCAGCAAGTCATGCTTGGCGAAACGCTCGATGAACTCGATCCCAAATTTTTTGGCGCGCCGAAAAAGCATCGCGATACCCTACCCGTAGCCAATGACCCCGCGACGAAGACGCGGTGAAGTTTTTGCCACTCCGTCTTCGGTTGACCGGCGACGCGACGACTGACATCTTCGGCGCCCATGCGATCCTTCACGCTTTGCCTCGGCCTCGCGTTCGCGTCCCTGACTTCGATCGGCGCCCGGGCGGAGACTCCGATCCCGACCCGAAATCCCGTCGGAGAATCGACCAAGTTCAAGCGGCAGCCTCCCCAAACTTGGGTCGCGCTCGGGCTCCGCGAGGCCCAACGCATCGCCCGCGCGATGGCCATCGTCCGGACCGCGCCGTACCGAGAGCATTTTGCCGCGATCTCGGCCGCCCTTTCCCACGCCGAAGTCGTTTGGAAAGAAACGGGGGACTATCCGGCTTGCGGCGCCAAGACGATGGCCTACGTCCTCGGGCGCGAACCCCGTATCCACCTCTGCGCGATCGTGATGCGACACCCGGACTTCGGGGTCGACGCGCTCGCGCAGACCCTGATTCACGAGGGCGCCCACCTCGCGGGCTTCCGCCGCGAGTGCGACGCGACGAAACTCGAGATCGCGGCCGTGCGCTTCGTCACGGACGGGCTCGCCTACCGCAATGCCTACATGCCAGGCTGCGGGCTTCGCTGAGCTTAGGCGACCGTCGCGCCGAAGAGACGGCCGATGAGCGCCGTCGCCGCCATCGCGAAGGCCCCCCAAAAGCCGACGCGCGCGGCCCCCCGCCAAGGGCTCGCGCCGCCGACCCGCGCGGCGAGCGCGCCCAGCGCCAAGAGACAGACGAGCGACGCGCCCGACGCGTAAAGCCCGAGGCGTTCCATCGGCGCCCAAATCGCGATCGCGAGCGGGAGCGCGGCGCCGACGGCAAAAGTTCCCGCCGAAGCGACGGCCGCTTGGAGCGGGCGCGCCATGCCGAAATCCGTGATCCCGAGCTCGTCCCGGGCGTGCGCCCCGAGAGCGTCGTGCCGGGTGAGCTGTTCGGCGACTTGACGGGCCAGCTCGGGCGTCAGGCCGCGGGCGACGTAGATCGCTTTGAGCTCTTCGAGCTCATGCTCGGGGCTCTCGACGAGTTCGCGACGCTCGACGGCCAAATCGGCCCGCTCCGTATCGGCCTGGGAACTCACCGAGACGTATTCCCCCGCCGCCATCGACAGCGCGCCCGCCACGAGACCGGCCACCCCGCTCAGAAGAATCTCTTCGCGCCCCGAGGCGGCCGCGGCCACGCCGACCACGAGACTGGCGGTCGAAACGATCCCGTCGTTGGCGCCCAGGACGGCGGCGCGCAACCACCCGACGCGATCCGTCCGGTGACGTTCGGAATGACGTAAAGTTCCCGTCGACATGGCTCGAGCTTAACCGAGAAATCCCGTCTTCGCCGCCCCGCCCGCGCCGTTCTAAGCCCCGGAACCTTTTTCCTTTCGAGCTTCGTCCGAGAATGTCCGTTCTGGCGGGGCCCCTAACCCGACTAAAGCGGGCCTACCAAAGGAGCCCTTCCCATGACCCGAATGATTCTGACTTCCGCCCTCTTGACCCTTTCCTCCCTCGCGCACGCCGCCCTGGACACCCGCGGCGTCCGGATCGACGAGCAATGGTACGTCCAAAGCCTGCAGACCGCGAAGGTCGTTCCCCACTTCGAAGGCCCGAGCGACGCGCTCGCGGACTCGTTCCGCGAGCCGCTGGCGATCTTCGACGAGAGCGTGCCCCGACTCCTCGCGCTCAAGTTGAGCGCCCTCCTCGAGAAGGAGCCCCTCCTCGGGGGCATCCTGCGTCAAGCCCTGCTGATGATGACCTGGGACGTCGCCGGCCACGCGACCTTCGAACCCGTCACGGGCGCCGAGAGTCCCGCCGCGCCCACCGGCCGGGTCCTCGTGATCGCCCGTCGGATCAAGCGCACGGTCTACGTTCGCGACGGCGTGCTCGAACGCATGTCCGCTCCCCAGCAAGCCGCCCTCGTGCTGCAGCAGGCTTTGCTCGCGACGCTGAACCCGCGCGCCATCGCCCTCCAAAGCGACAAAGAGCTCTACGAGCAAGATCCCGCCGGCGCGAACGCCGTGCTCGCGATCCTTCTGCCCCAGGACTGGGCCGCGCGCCTGGACGACCAACGAAACGTCGCGGTGCTCGACCGCTACTTCCTGAACCGCGACGTCGACGCCGCCTACGTCTCGAAGGACGGCACGAAAGCCTTCACGACGTCGATCTGGCGCGAATCGCGGGTGTCCGGCGGCGCCGGTTGGGTCGGCCTCAGCTTCCCCGGCCTGGGCCAAGACTGGAACCAAGGCCTCGAAGGCCTCATCGGGCGCTACTGCCAGAACGTGAGCGGCGCCAACTCGGTCGGGCTTGACGAGCTCTCGTCGCCTTCGGCCGCCTACACGCCGAAGTGGCAAGGCTACCGCTCCTTCGAAGGTCGCGAGGAATTCCAGCTCCGTTGGTCCGGCGTCCACATCACGTCGACGATCTACGAGCGGCGGGCGAACGTGCGCAAGATCGACACGGCCTTTTCGAGCGTCGCCGCTTGTCGCCAGGTCTTCCGTCGTTACCGTGACCTCCCGGCCTGGGCCGGCGAAAGCCTCGCCGAGTTCGGCGTTCGCTTCGAACGCGATTTCCGCTGAGCCGGCGGGCCTTGCGGTTCGGGGGATTCCGGGGGACCCTGAAGGGATCGCATGTTCACGCACCGAATCGACCAACCCTCGGACCGCAAGGCTTCCTTGAACTGGCTCCTGCTCGGGTTCAACGGCGGCTTCATCAACGCCGGCGGTTTTCTCGTCACGGGACGCTTCGTGACGCACGTGACGGGCTTCGCGACGCTCTTCGGCGTCGACTCCGTCCAACACGGCTGGGACGAGGCGCTGGGGATCCTTTCCGTCCCGCTTTTCTTTCTGGGAGGCTCCTTCCTCGCGGGCTGGCTCATCGACCGACGCGCCTTCCGGGGCGAGGCCCCGCACTACGACTACGTCATGGCGCTTTGCGCGGGCGCCCTGCTCGTGGCGGCCTTCGCGACTTCCTTCACGCATTTCGTCCCCTTCGGCGAGACTTTGCGGGTGAAAGAGGTCTACCTCGTGCTCGCGGCGCTCTGCCTCGCGAGTGGATTGCAGAACGCGGCCCTGACTTCTTCGTCGGGAAACTCCGTCCGGACGACGCACCTGACGGGCATCACCACCGACTTGGGACTCGGGCTCGCCCGGCTCCTCTCGCTCGGCTCCCGGGACGAGCGGGCCGCGCGTGAGCGCCACGCGAATCGGCTGCGCGCCGGCACGATCCTCGCTTTCATCGCCGGCTCGGCCGTGGGCGCCTGGGTCTTTTTCCACACACGCTACGTCGGCTTTCTGATCCCGGCCTTCATCGCCGCCACCGCCGCGTGGCAGGGTCGCCGGACGAAGCTCCGCCTTCGGGCCGCCCTGGGCGCTTCCCCTTCCCGTGAAGACGCATGAGCCCCGAAGCCGTCGTCCGCGACATCGAGCTCCGTTCGATCCTGGCGTTGTCGCCCCTCGAGATGGCCAAAGTGATCCTCTCCGGCGCGGACTACCATCCCGGCCTCTGGCGCGAATCCCCGGCCTGGGAGCAGATCCGCCACGACGAACGCTACATGAAGTGGATCAACTTTCTGGAGATGCTCCAGCTTTCGCACAAAGGTCGCCGCTGGACGAAATCCCAGTGGGGCGCGGCGCACGCGCACGTCCACCGGCTCGCCTACGGGCCGAAGAGCCGGGGCGATCTCCAAGCCTCGCCTTCCGAACGGATCAACGCGAGCCGCGCGGCGATCCGCCGGGCCATCCGGCATCGCTTCGACGAAGCCCGGTCGATCTCGCTCGTTTGCGTCGACGTCGAGACGGCTTACGAGTCCCTCTCGCCCGGCGAAAGCTACTACTTCATGGGCAGCGTCCTGCGCTTCGATCGGGACCGGTTTCGGGTCGGCTACGATCACGTCAAGGGCACGGCGACGCTCGACCTTGCGGTCGGCTTCGACGAAGTCTCGGACTTCGTCGCGCGAAGCTTCGGTCCCCGGCGTTTTTCCGACCTCTTTCTGAAGGCCGAAGTCGTGGCCCACGTCCATTTTTCGGAGGACGACGGGGGCCGCGTCGAAGCCGGAAACTTCGACGAAAGCGCGTGGACGAGGTTCTCCTTCTCGAGTCCGATCCTCGCCGCGGCGGAGCGCGAGATCCAGTCTCCGATCCGCTTCGCGCAACCTTTGGCGGTGAGCGATGTCACGCGACTTGTTTGAGCTCGTTCGGCTCGCGAAGGACGAAGCCCTCGCGGCCGGCGTCGTCGGGCACGAAGGATCCCGGCTCCGGGTGCTCTTCTCGGAGCTTCGTCGCTGGCATTCCCCGACGGAGTGGATCGTCTTCTACCGGCACGCGGGCACCTACTACTACCCACTCGCCTTCGAATTCCGCTCGGTGAACAACAACCTGCTGCACTTGGTCCTGGAACTCGGGATCCGGGACTTCGACGTCTTGGCGAGCTTCGTACAGGATTCCCTGCAGAGGCACGAGCGCCTCGAAACCGTCGTGCGCGCGCTCGTCGTGGAGATGCCGTCGGAGCCCCCCTATGCGGTGCCGCTCCGAGACTTCTCCATTTCCGAGGCGCTCCGCGATCTCGTCTACTTGTGAGCGTCCTTGAGCTCCGAAACGCGGACCGGGATCTGGAAGGACTTCTCGATCGCGATCTTCGCCTTGATGAACTCGATCTTCAGTTCGGAGCGGCGCTTCTTGGCCTCGAGCCAGGTTTCCTCGGCGCCCTTGACGTCGGCCCCGTTCTTCACGCCCCGACCGAACTCGGCCAGCGTGGAGCGGTAGAGCCGCTCGGCCCGGGCTTCGTTGCTCACCTCGATGTCCACGCGTTGGGTGATCGACTGCAGTTTGCGGATGCCCGACTCGACCTCGGCCATGCCGCCGAGGAGCGCCTGCTTGGCGTTGAATTCGTCGCGTCGTAGCTCGGCCTCGGCCCGCGCGCCTTCCGCGCTCGTGCGGAAACCCGAAAAAAGCTCCCAGGAAGCCATCACCCCCGCCGAATAACTCACCCGCTCGCCGTCGAAACGATCGGCCAAAGGTAAAGCCCCGAAGCGGGCCTCGACGTCGAGCTTGGGCATCCACCCCGCCCGCGACGCCTTGAGCGCCGCGAGCGATCCCTGCGCCGTCAGGCTGGCCTGCCGCACGCTCTCGCTCCTCTCCTTCACGAGGGCCAAGTAGGAATCGACCGTCCCCTCGAGGTGCCAATGCGGAAGCTCGCCGCGCGGCTCGAAGCCCATCCCGAGCTCCGGCCCGAGGCGTCGCACGAGACTCAGCTTGATCTCGTCGAGCTCCTGCTTCGTTCGATTGAGTTCGGACAGCAGCGAAGAATCCCGGAGCTCGAAATCCATGAGATCCGACTCGGAGGAAAGTCCCGAAGCCTTGCGCCGTTTGACCGCCCCCAGGTGCTTCGCGTTCAGCTCGATCGACTCCGCCACGTAGTCGTGGACGCGCTTCTTGAAGAGGTAGTCGTAAAAGAGGCCTTCGACCTCGAGCCGAAGCTCGTTCACGGCCTGCTCGTAGCGGCTTTCGGAGAGCTGCCGGAGCGTGTCGGCTCGCCGACCTTCGTTACGATCGGCGAGCCCATTGAAAAGGTTCCAACGGCCGTAGACGAAGCCGACGGGCGCCGACTCCCGCGCGCCCGCGCTCCCTTCGACCTCGAAGCCCCCGGCGACGCCGAGCTTCGGGTAGAAGTTCGAGCGCGACGAACGAAGCGCGGCCGCCTGGACCGAGACCTCCGCCTTCAAAGCCTGCACCCCGAAGTTGTTCGCGACGGCGTAGGCTTTGGCGTCTTCGACGCCGACGTAGCGGACGCCCGGCTCCGCTCCCCACGCGAGGGACGAAGCGAGGGTACCCAGGACCAAGGCCAGTCGTCCAAGCGGCTCCATAGGCTTCACTCCTCAGTTTCTTTCGACTTTGTAGGCCACGCTGTCGGCCTTGCCGTTGATCTTGAAGGCGACCTTGAGCGTGTAGAGGTGGCTCTTCTTGGGATCGAAGCTCGTCTCGAAGTGATCCGCGTTCGACTTGAGCACGAGCTTCGTGACGACGGGCTTCGCGTTCTTGGCCGGCACGACCTCGGCCGTCGCCTCGACGTCCGAGAGCGCCGTCATCGGCAACGCCTTCGTCTTGCCGTCGTAGGGATAAATTTTGAGGACGTTGCCGATGCGAACGAGCTCGAGGTAGCCGCCCAGCGCGGGCTGGATCTCGCCGCCCTTGGGCGCCGCGACGGCGCCGGGAACGCCGTGATCGTGCCCCTCGCCGGCCGCGGCCGAGAAGCCGCCACCCAGGATGGCCAACAGTGCGATCGTCGAAGACAATTTTTTCATTTTCTCTCCTTTATTCATTTCCTTCGTCCTCCCCTCGGAGGACGCTTCTTTCGGACGCCTTCCGGGCGAAGGCGTAGAACGCGGTGGGCGTGACGACGAAATCCAGGATCGTCGAGCTCAGCAGACCGCCGACGATGACGACCGCCACGGGGTGAAGGATCTCGCTCCCGGGTTGTCCCTTCGCGAAGACGAGCGGCATCAAGCCGAGCGCGGCCGTGAGGGCCGTCATCAAGACGGGAATGAGCCGCTCGAGCGATCCGCGGATGACCATCTCCTTCGTGAACTTCTCGCCCTCGTGCTTCATGAGGTGCAAGTAGTGCGAGATCATCATGATCCCGTTGCGGCTCGCGATCCCGCAGAGGGTCACGAGGCCGATGAGGCTCGCCACCGAGAAGACGCGATCGATCGCGAAGAGCGAATAGAGCCCGCCCATAAAGGCGAGCGGGACCGTGAGCATGATCTGCGCCGTGATCATCGCCGACTTGAAATGCGCGAAGAGCACGAAGGCGATGCCGAGTACGCTCACCAAGCTGAACAATACGATCCGGCGCGTCGCCGAGCGCTGGGCCTCGAACTGGCCGCCGTACGCGACGTAGTAGCCTTCGGGGAGCTCGACCTTCTCCTGCACCCGCCGTTGGATGCTCTCCACGACGCTGCCGAGGTCGCGGCCGGCCACGTTGCCGTAGACCACGATGCGTCGCATGCCGTTCTCGCGGTTGACCTGGTTCGGTCCGCTCGACTCGTAGACGTCCGCGATCATGTCGAGGGTCACGCGCCGGCCGTCGGGCATCGTCTTGAAGGGCGTATTCTTCATGAGCTCCAGGTTGCCGCGCGAGACGTCGTCAAAACGGTAGAAGACGTCGTAGACTTTCTGGTCCTCGATGACCTGCGAAACGATGCGGCCGCCGAAGGCGAGCTCGAGCATCTTGGAGACCTCGCCCACGTTGAGACCGTAGCGCAGCGTCTCCTCGCGCAGGAGATGGATCTTGACCTGGGGAATGAGGGCCTGCTGCTCGACGTTCAGATCGACGAGCCCCTCGATATCCTGGATCGCCCCGCGAAGCTCGGCCGCCTTGACCCGTAGCATGGCGAGGTCGCTCCCGAAGATCTTGATGGCGAGCTGGGCGTTCACGCCCGACAGGAGGTGATCGAGCCGGTGCGAGATCGGCTGGCCGATGTTGACCGCGACGTTCGGGATGGCTTCCAGGTTCTCGCGCAGCTCGTCGAGGATGGCCTCGCGTGAGCGCGTCGCGTCCTTGCGGAAGGAGACGTCGATCTCGGAGACGTTAACGCCTTCGGCGTGCTCGTCGAGCTCGGCCCGGCCCGTCCGGCGCGAAACGAACTTCACTTCGGGGGTCTTCAGGATCAGGTTTTCGGCCTCGGAGCCAATCGCGTTCGATCGCTCGAGCGAGGTTCCCGGCACCGAAACGACCGAGACCATGGCCGTGCCTTCGTTGAACTTCGGCAGGAAGTCCTTGCCCATGAAGGGGAGCAACGCGATCGAGCCGAGGAACATCACAAAGGCGACCGACAGCACTTTTTTCGGGTGATCGAGCGCCCACTCCAGGATGCGGCGATCGAAGGCCTTGAGCTTCGTGACGATCTTCGTCTCGTGGTGTTCCTTGAACTCCGCGTTCCGGAAGAAGAAAGAACAGAGCACGGGCGTCACGGTGAGCGACACGAGAAGCGACGCGCCCAGCGCCGTCACGTAAGCGATGGCGAGCGGGGTGAAGAGACGACCCTCGAGTCCATCCAGCGCGAAGAGCGGGATGAAGACGAGCGCGATGATGACCGTCGCGAGGACGATCGAGTTGCGAACCTCGCTCGACGCCTCGAAGACGATCTTGAGGATCGACCGCTTGGCGCCCGCGGCCCGGTTCTCCTTGAGACGCCGAAAGACGTTCTCGACGTCGACGATGGCGTCGTCCACGACCTCGCCCACGGCGATGGCGAGACCCCCGAGGGTCATCGTATTCACCGAAAGCCCGAAGAGCTCGAAGACGATCGCCGTCACGAGGAAGGACAGCGGAATGGCCGTGAGCGTGATGGCCGTCATGCGGAGGTTCGCCAGGAAGAGCAGCAGGATGACCGTCACGAGGATGCTGCCGTACTTGAGCTTGCCCTTGACGCCCGCGATCGAGACCTCGATGAAGTCCGACTGCTTGAAGATCTCCGGGTTCACTTCGACGCCCTTCGGAAGCGTCCGTTGGATCTCGGCGATGGCCGCGTCGACCCGCTCCGTGAGCGCGACGGTATCCGTGCCGGGTTGTTTTTGGATCGACATCACGACGGCGGGCTTGGCCATGAAGGAACCGTCCCCGCGCTTGGTGCGCGGGCCGATCTTCACTTCGGCGACGTCCTTGATGAGGATTGAGCGGCCCAGGTGAACGCCGATGACCGTGTTCTCGATATCCTCGACGCTCTTCACGGCGCCGATGTTGCGGACAAGAAACTCCTTCTGATCCTTATCCAAGAAGCCGCCCGTCGTGTTCGTACCGACGTGACCCAGGTACTCGTCGAGCGCCTGCAGGTCGAGCTGGTAGTTCTTGAGCTTGGTCGCCGAGAAAAGGATCTGGTACTGCTTGAGCCCGCCCCCGATCGAGATGACCTGGGCGATGCCCGGGATCGTGAGGAGCCGGGGCCGGATCGTCCACTCCGCCAGGGTCCGCAGGTCGAGGGGCGTGACTTCGGGGTTGCTCGAGGACAACGCGATCGTCTGGATCTGCCCCATGATCGAGCTGATCGGCCCCATCACGGGCTGGATCCCCTCGGGAAAATGCTCCGCCGCGACCGCGAGTTTCTCCGCGACGAGCTGCCGGTTGCGGAAGATGTCCGTTCCCCAGTCGAACTCGACGTAGACCACGGACAGGCCGACGCCCGACGACGAGCGGATCCGCTGCACCCCGGGGAGGCCGTTCAGGTTCGACTCGAGCGGCAAGGTCACGAGCGTCTCGACCTCCTCGGGCGCCATGCCACCCGCCTCGGTCATGATCGTCACGGTCGGCCGGTTCAAATCCGGAAAGACGTCGATGGGAAGTTTGAAGAGCGTGGCCCCGCCCCATACGACGATCAGCGCCACGAGGGCGAGAACGACGAGCCGGTGCCGAAGGGCCGCCTTGATGATGAGATCTAACATTCTATTCCTCGCCGATTTCGGAGGCCGTTAGAGAAGGACGCGAAGACCGAGCTCGATCGACCACGCCCGCAGGGGCGCGCTCGCCGACAATCCGCGGTGGATCGCCCCGGACAACGTGATTCCGTCAAGCCAAGCGTCGGGGGCCCGCGACGAAGCCGCCGTCTCGAAAAGGCTCAGGCCCCCCCGCAGCGCGAGGTTCGGGATCCAGTAGCCTTGGTCCATGCCGTCGAGCGCGCCGCTCTGGTAGAAGAACTGCGCCCCCAACGACGGCGCCAGGAAGGCCGTGACCGCCGGGGCCGCGCGAAGCGGGTGGCTCACGCGCACGCCCGCCGCCAGGGGCAACGCGTGCACGCTCACGAAGTCCTTGAGCACGGCGCTCTGCGCCGAAACCACGTCGACGAGCGCCTCGCGCATCCCGTAACCCACCGCGACGAACGGCTCGACGCCGAATCCCCGCGCGTCGAACTTCTTCGACGCCGAGATCTGCACCGAGGGAAGCGCGCCCATCTGCGAAGCGTAGTCGACCGAGAAGAAAGCGTTCGACAGCTCGAGCGCCGACCACGAGAGGTACGAGGCGCCGAACTCCAGATGGAAGGGACTCGCCTCGCGCGCGAGGGAAGCGTCCATCTCCCGCGCGGATCGCGAAAAGAGGCTCCGGAAGTTGGATTCGTCGACCGCGATGCCGGGCGTCGCCGGCGCTGCGGCGGGCGCCGCGGCCTTGGGCTTTTCGCGGGCGCCGACGGGAAGCGCGAAGAACGCGCCCAGACCCAAGGCGATGACTCGTTGACGAGCAAACATGATTAACGACCTCCTTCGCGGGAGAGCCGGAGCGTCCCCGACGCGCCGACCGAGGCGGCGCTCCAAACGCCGACGAGATCCGCCCCCTGCACCGAAACGTTGAGCACGAGATCCTGGAACTGCGAGTGAACGACGACGAGGTTCAGGCGTCCCGGGGCCGCGAAGTACTCCGCCGAGCCGACCGGGGCGTCGGAATACTCGCCGACCTCTTCGCTGCCGTAAAGAAAGCGCAGGTAGCCGATCAGCTTGGGCACCAGCACGGGATCGACCCCCGCCCCGCTTTGCCCTTCCGGGACGTCGCGCACCTCGAGATTCAGGACGACGGGCTGCTCGTAATCGGACGCGCCGAGCAAGTTCCCGGCGTACCGGCCGCCGACCTGGCCGAGCTCCGAGCGTTTGACCTCGGCCAAGTTCATGTCGCGCTGGCGGGCGATCTCGCGATCGCTCGGCCGGCGCTGGCTACAAGCCGACAGCGCCGCGAGCGAGAGCGCGAGCGCGAAAAGCCGGATGTTCTTTCTCATTGTACGCTCTCCAATTCGATCGTGCCGACGCGGCCGAGGCCGTCCGCGAAGACGTCCGCGACGAAATCGCCGTCGGGGGAAAGCACGCCCTTCAGCGTGATCCCGTGCTGGGCCGTTTTAAGGGTGAGGTAACGGTTGTAGAAGTTGAACTTCGCCTCGGCGATCGGCGTCTCGACGAACTCCCCCGAGCCGAAATCGCCCAGGTAAAAGCGCAGGTTGCCGGAGATGCGGAGCTCGACCGTTCCTCCTTCCGCGGGAGTTTGCGTCGTGACGAGCGACAGGCTGAGTCGCTCGGGAAGGTTGGATTCGGGATGGGTGTTCACGAGCGTCCCGCGGTAGTGGCCGGTGACCGTCTTCACGAGAACCGAGCCGCGCTCGATCGCGGGCACCTGCGACTTCTGGGCGGCGAAGCGACCGACGCGACCCGCGCTCGACGAAAACCATTCCCCCGTGATGGCGCCGTTGCGAAGCGTCCCGATGAAACTCACGTCGTTGCCGTCGGCGCGGAGGCTCAGCTGCCGGGTGAGCAGGTTCATCGGCACGTCCGGGTACTCGTAGGTCAGGAACTCGTTCGAGCTCCAGTCGCCGAAGATCATCCGCACGCTCGCCGAAATCTTGAGCGTGCCGCCGATGTTCACGGTGCGAATCGTGAGCGTGGCGAACTGATGGTACTTCGTCGGCTCCGCGCCCCGGGGTTCGTGGTTGAGGACCGTCCGGTAGGTCCCTTGGATGGACTCGGTTTGCGCCCCCGCGACCGGGGTCGCGAGAAAGGCGGCCCCGAGCGCGAGCGAAGGAAGGTATCGGGTGAAGAAGTTCATGGTTTCTCCTCGTTCAAGACTTTGAACAGACGGGGCGCCTCGAAGACGGGCATGATCGTGCCGTAGCCGTTGGAGGTCATGAGGGCGCTCAAGTGGGCGCCCTCATGGCGTTTGGCGCTAAAAAGGCGGTCGTCGCCGTAGAGCAGCGCGAGGCGCCCCACGTAAAAATCATAGCTGCCGGCGACGACGTTCTCCTTGGCGGCGCCGCGGAACCACATCGTGCCGCCAAGCTGCAGCGGATAGTACGGGTTCTCGGTGTTGGGCGGCGTCGTGCCCTGGAAGACTTTCAGATCGAGCGAGAAGGTGTCGTGTCCGTAGCGGGCCGTGAGCGGGACGACGCGACGGGCGTCGGGCCGGGGCTTCACGCCGCCGTCTTTGGCCGCCTCGAAGGACCCCACCCGGCCGAAGAGCAGCGAGTACCACTCCCCGCGGATCGTGCCGTCCTTCAGCGTCGTGACCTTGAGGAAGGCGTCGACGTCGTCGTCCAGCCGACTCAAGACGAAGTCCGAACGGAGGATCGGATTCGGGTAATCCCGCGGCTCGAAGCGGTAGGCGATCGCCTCGTGGCTGCGCTCCGACCCGAAGAAGAGCGTCGCCACGGCCGAGATCCGGAGCGTCGACTCTCGTCCGTCCGTGGCCTGGTAGGTGGCCACGTCGATGCGAATGGGCTGGTAGGCGTCGAGGTACTCGTGGTGGACGTAGCCCCGGTAGGCGCCCGCGATCGCGGAAGGCGACGACGAAGCGGCCGCTTGCTCGCGCACGAAGCTCGCCTTCGCTCGCGGCGGCGCGAACTCGCGCGAGCGGGACTCGGAAGAGCGCCGCTCGAAGCGACAGCCCGCCCCGCAGTTCAGCGCGTTCCCCTCGACTTTACAGTCAAGGTTCGAGAGGCGGCCCACGAGCTCAAGCTGGCCTCGGTAGAAGTCGTAGGTCCCCTGGGTGAAGGTGTCGCGGTTGCACACCCGCCCGCTCCCTTGGTCGAAGCAGAGGGAATCGTTGAGCACGCCGACTTGCGCCCGCACGTCGTAGGCCGCGAAGGGCGACCCGATGCGCGAGGAGTCCCCGGTGGAGCGGAAAGTGTGGATCTGGAGCGCCCGATTCTCGCCTTCGCACTTGCCGACGTATTCGCCGTTCAACGGCTCGATGAGCGGCCGGGCCGGATTCGCCACGCCGTCGAGGTTGAGCGAAAGCTCGCCGATCTGCCCAGCTTGGCCACGAGCTCTCCCGCCGCGAAACGCGTCGTGACGATCGTCGCGTCTTCGTCGGCCGAGTCGAAGGTGAGAACGCCGGTCACGAGTCCGTAGTGAACCTTGTCGAAATGGTACGAGACGTACTCCCCACTCCGGAAGTCGCCGAAGTGGAGAGTCAAGACGGCCTTGAGGTCGAGCTCGTTGCCGGCGGTCCGCGACATCACGAAGTCGAGCTTCGCGAGCTGCTCCCTTCCGAGTCGCTCGTGCTTGAGGGTCCCGACGTAGCGGCCAAAGACGCCGCTTTGCGCCCACGCCCGAACGGAAGCAAACGAAGCCGCGCAAACGAGAACGAGGACGGACAGACGGCGAACGAGTTTTCGACCTCCCACGATCGCCCCCTTTACTCGCTTCGCGAGGCGGCCTTCTCGACCGTATCGCCTTCCTTGAAGTCGACGCCTTCGGGGAAGCTCGCGACCGAATAGTGGGCGTCGTAAACCTTGCGAATCGTTCCCGTCCCGATCGTGCGGGGACGGCAGCGGAACTCGGCGGCGCCCGAGGCGCGGCCGCCGGCGACCTTCTCCGCGACGCATTCGTGCCGGACGACGCGAACGGCATCGCCCACGGCGACCTGTTTGTTGCCGAGGCAGACGTGCGCCTCGCCGCCCTCCGTCTTCATGACGACGGACCCGCGGTGTTCGCCTTCGTGAGGTTTCGCGGTCGCGCAAGCACTCAAGACCAGTCCAATAAGCCCAAGCATGGGCATTGAGATTTTCATGTTTTCCTTTTCGTGGACCCACGCGCCCAAACGCGTGGGTCGAGGGTGGGCACGGGCCGTTCACGGCCCTTTCGTTAAGTGGAAGCGGCGGAAGAAAAGGCGACTAAGCGCGCGGGGGACGGAAAAGCGAAGCGAGGTGCGGCGAGCCGGGGACCGACCAATCGGTCGCGGCTTTGAGGGCCGACGTAGCGGGTTCGAAGCTTCTCAAAGCGATTTGCCGGATCGGCAGCACGCAAGAAGTACAAGCATGAACGTGGACATGGGCATGATCGGCTTTGCGGTCCTCGTCGTGCGGGTCCGCGCCATGGTCCTCGTCGAGGCAACCCGCCGCGTCCTGGCAGGCCAGCTCAGCCGTCTGAAGATGCGTGATCGATTCGAAGCGGGCCTGGAGACCGGAGAGCGCGAAGGCTCCCAGCATCAAGAGCGAAAAGAAGAACTTCTTGGGGCCCACGAGTCTTTGATACCAAATCCCTCGCATCTTGAGAAGCCCCTTTAAATGACTCCGCCTCCGTCCGCTTAGACTTCGTGCAGGAAGAGCTCCGACGCCAGACGCACGTGCGTCGAAGGCGCCGGCGCCTTCGCGGCGCGCCCCACGCCGAACACCATGACGACGCGCGAAGCCCGCCCCAGCCCGAGCAAGCGCTTCACGCGCTTTTCGTCGAAGCCTTCCATCGGGCAGCTCGCGTAACCCTGATCGACGACCGAGAGCATGAAGTTTTCGCAGGCCAGGGCCGTCGTCTTCGTCACGACCTCGACGAGTTCCGCGCGCGTGGAGGGCCCGCGCGGCACGGGCCGCCAAAGCCCCACGACGCCAAAGAAAATCCGTTTGAGCAAACCCGCCAAGCCGAAGGGATCTTGCCAATAGGCCGCCGGCACGACTTTGCGGTAGTAGTTCGTGAGGTAGGCCGGTACGGGGCCTTCGCTCGCGAGCTTTTCGAGCAGGAGAGCGCGGTTGCGGCGCCACGTGTCCGTCCGCGCAACGGCCACGACGAGTTCCGCGGCCGTGCGCGCGGCCGCCTGCGAGAAGCAAGCTTCGACCAGCTTAGCCTTCGAGGACGGCGTCCGGACCCAGTAGAATTCCCAAGGCTGCATGTTCGAGGAATTCGGCGCGAGCAGGGCGTCCTCGAGCGCCCGACGGATCACGGCCTCCGGAACGGCTTCCGACGCAAACTGACGAACGCTCCGGCGAGCGGCGAGGACGGCCTTGAATTCCATGCGACCTTTTTACGCCCCTTATCGCTTCGACGCACCCACGAAACGAAAGACGCACCCAGCCACATCTGTAACTTGCCCTTACATAAAAATCGGAGGCTCCAGGCATTCGCCCGCTCTCCGCACGAGAGGCATCAATGCGACGCCTCACTATCGTGAGCACGGCGAGTGGGAGGTCTACGACTATCTGCACGCAACTGATTGGCGCAAAGTAGAACGCCGCCTTCATCGAGCCTTTTCCAGCAGCAAGAAGAAATCAAATTCAGCAAATGAACTCTATTCGGCTTCTCTTCTGGAAGCGCAAAACGCACTTCACAGCGCGCCCCTCGATCTACAAGTTGGCCGGGAGAAACTCGAACGCTTCAGACAAGACAGAGCACTGAAGTCCTACTTGAACGAGTCGCTTCTTACGACTTGCCTATACGGACACCTGGACCCACAGGGAACATGGGCACTGAAGCTATTTCCCCCTACGGCGGGCGGACGCCAGTTCACACTAAGCATTGGCTCACACGAAGTCGTCTTCTCGGCAAACACTTCGGCGAATCATCATTGCCTCGTAATGGATGAACTCGCGCGCGATATTCCCGAATTAAAGAGGTGACTGGAGAAGCACCGAGGCGGCTGCCAAAGGGCTGCCTATAGAACAGCCGGGGATCGAGCCCTCTCGGTCCATTTCAACGGCGATCTTTCCGACGCTCAGCGCTTTCTTAAGGTTCGCGGAGTACGACGGGCGCTAGTCGCCTACTGGGCAGATTAACTCGCCAACTTACGAGAACGAGCGGAACAAAGCCCGTACGCGAGGTATTACGACCACAATGCTGTCATGGACCTCGTGGACTATTAGCGCGCCTATTCTCCATAGGCCCGCAACCCTAGCCTTGCGCTATTAGTCGCACCGATACGCTGAGGTGAAAAACTGGGGCGACCCCTGAGGAGCTGGCTGTTGGTGAATAAAGTACGTCGGAAAGAATTTCGATCCGGGGATTAGAGTCCAAAAGAAGACGTCTCCAGAATCTAGCTTCTCGTAAAATGACCTATCACCAACTTTCGTCAGTTTTGACTGGCGACCAGAATTCTTAAAAAGCGCATGATCCTTGGTGACGGCAATTGAGACTACTTCGGCGTCCTTTGGAGTGCGCACCTCACCCTCCATCCGCCCAGTTTTTAGTTCGGTCGCGGCTCCCATACGATGAGACAAATGCGACATTGTTTCCAGCTTGCAGGAGTAGATCCTATCCTGAGCTTGGGCCGAATGCGTGACTGCAAAAATCCAAACACTCAATCCAACCAACAAGGTTCTCTTCATTCCCTCAAATGTAACACGAGCCGAGAACCCGTGGGTAGACATGCGGGAGGCGCGCCAAACAATCCCGAACGAGCATCTCACGCCGACGGCGAGCTGCGAGCTCGGAACTAAATGCCTCGACCCTGTACCCTTATCCGAAAGTCCTCAGGCGTTGTCCTAATCCAAACTGAAGCAAAAAGGTGTCCCACATCCGGGCCTTGGCCTGGGTGTGGCGGAAAAGGTTGAATCTGCCCATTCAAGACTTTTCGGATACCGATATGCCTCTGCCCGCTGAGATGAAGAGCAATCTCAGCGTCCTCAACCCGTATCGGACGCCCATACCCAGCCCACCGAACAAATGGAATTGATAAATAGACCCCCTGATACGTCGACAGAGACCCTGAGCTCTTAGCAAAGATCTCGCTACTCTCTTTGGCCACAATTTTTGCATAAAACTCAGCTCTCTTGCCGGGCTCAAGAATACGAAACTGATAGAGCTCGACTAGAGTGAACTCCACCGTCTCCCCATTTCCATTCGGGACCAGCCTAGCAAGCACGGTGTCACGGACAGGGAGCGCAATGGTGTACGCGCTAAAAGGGCAGTTTTCTTCAGTCCATTCACCCGAGAATCGCACTTTTACAACCCCACTTAGAGTCTTTATGCGATCCTGCTCAATGGCCAACCGGCTAGTGAGTTCCTGTATTCGAATGGCCTGACTAAGATTCTCATTCTTCAAGAGCAAAGAATCATTCTGAATACTGAGCACCTGATTCTCAGAGGCTGCAACCTTCAAACTCTGTTCATTGGACTCAATTCGACCAAGATGCGCAGCCCAAACCGCCAAAGCCGCGACGAAAAAAGAAACAGACTTTAATGCCTTTCGGGCCAATGGCTGACTTTCAAAAAACGTCTCCAAAATCCATTGCCCTAATCCTAGAATCGCCAAGAGGAGACCAAGATGAATGCTAGTCATCAAGCCTTCACCTGTATCGCACAACCCCGACGAGCATCACCTACCCCACACTCGTAGCCCAATGTAGGTCCTCGAATGTCAGACTCAACGCTTCGGGGTTGTTTCATTCGTTGCTCCGATCTCCAAGATCGCTCCCTTTCTAAAACGAGCGCCTAACCGGTCAGAAAATCCTCGATCCGTGGATATATCGACGGTTCCGGCAGCAAAAATGCGACCTCTACGCTCGTGTATAAGTTGGACGACTTCAAGTAGTTCTTCCTGGGTGTGGTGGTGTTGCCCCCGATTAAACGGACACTTTAGTGTCTGAGGACTGTTGTTCTCGGTACTCCAAAGGGGACTTCATTTTCAAGGCCGAATGCGGATGATGACGGTTGTAATCGTCGAACCACTCCGGAAGCATCCGCAAGATCGAATCGCCCGTCCAAAGCTCGTTCGTGTAAACGTAGTCACGCTTGAAAAGCTTCACGAACGCCTCGGCCATGCCGTTACTCTCCGGGCTGTATGAAGGCGTCGTTCGAACATCAAAGCCCCATTCTGCACCGTAAAGCTTCGTTTGCAGCGCGATGTACTGCGGCCCTTGGTCCGTGAGCCACTGAATCTCGTGCGGCAACTTCTCGACGAACTCGCCAAAGCGGCTCGTCACCGACTGGTCCATAAGTCGAATGATGTCGCCGTGAAAGAGCGCCCGCTTCTCCGCCACGAGACTCAAAATCTCCCGATCATGGCAGTCGAGGCTGAACGCCACGAAGACCTTTTCGCCATTCCACGCCCGAATCTCGAGGATGTCGCTGCACCACCGCACATTCGACTTGATCGTCATGACTTGACCTAAGTGCGGTCGCTTCGGCCGCACCGTGTGCTTTGTCAGTAGGAGGCCCTTCATCTGCATCACGCGCAAAATCCGTTTCTCGTTCCAAGGACCTAGCAGTCGCTGCTTTCGCTCACGATTGATGAGCGCCGTTACTCGAGGGTACCCGTATGTCGCTCGATTCTTCGTCACTGACAAAATCGACTTCAGTACCTCGGGATCTTCCTTCCGATCGTACCGTGCTTTGCGTGGCGATTTGTACCCGTAAAGGTTCGACCTCGATGCCTCAAGCACCCGACATATCCGCTTAACCTTGAATTTCGCTCGCTGGGTCAGCGTGCGCGCTAGATCCACTTTTTTTTAGCCGCGATATCAACCGCATCCTTCAGGATGTCTCGGTCCATCGTCATGCTGGCTAACGACTTTCGAAGCAGCTTGTTCTCTTCAACGACGCGACGATATTCAGCCAGAAGCTCCGATTCCTCGGACGACTTGCCGCTCTTTGTGATCTGCTTCTTGAAGGTCGCCTCGTTTGCCCGAAGCTCGTTTCGACGCCAACGAATGATGTTTTGCATCGGAATCCGGTGCTCGCGTGACAGCTCCGCCGCTGTCTTCCCTTGCGACAGCTCCTTTAAAACCTGCCGCTTAAAATCCCCAGGGATTATTCGCTTACCCGCTGCATTTAACTGAAACTCCATCGCACATTCTCCTTACCATTCCCTGACTCCCGGTCAGATCGGAAAATGTCCGCTCGATTAAGGGGCAACTCCAACGTGAGCGTGCGCATTGGTACATGGACCCCCAGATCCTCGAAGATCCAAAGTGGGCCGACATCGCATCGCTTGCAGCAAAAGCTTACGAGAGCATCAAAGCAGGTTTCTTTTCAGAGAAGTAAGTCCGGTTCACGCTCAGCGCAGGTTTTTAGGAGCGCAAGATTGATCAGCTAAAGTGAAGCATTCGAAGAGACGTAGAAGATGCAAGTTTTGTAAATTTAAAGTCAGGGAACAGGAGTGTAGGCAAGAATGGAGACCGCTAGCGGATCTCCGGCAAAGCCTCTGGGGCTGCCGCCCCAATCCCCGCGCGTTAGTGTTTCTTACGAGGCTTAGTTTTTGTCGACTTGGTGAAAGATCCAGTCGTCTTTTTCTTAGGTACGGACTTAGCAGAGTGTGCCCACGCAGCCTTAAGCGCACTTTCAAACGACTTCCGCGAAACAAACTTCAGTAAGACAGTCGTCCATCCCTGCCTGCCCCAAGCATTGTCGATTTGAACGAACGCTTCCGGTTCTTCCAAGTAGCGCATTTGTTCTTCTGGACTGAGTCGCACATTCACTTCGTTCTTATCGGGCCAGAAGGTGGCAAAGATGCGCTTGTTTGCGTAAAAAGCATCACTTCCAAAGTGATCCTTTTCTGAAATGCCTTCTAAAGAACGCGCGATTTGAACCGCGGAATCAAAACTTAGCATACGCCGGGAATGAGCCTTTTTGTTCTCTTCATGTAGTCGCGATATTGATCGCCGAATTTTTCAATCATCATCTGTTCTTCTTTGTTAATCCTGACGAAATACAGGATCGCCCAAGTGACGAGTCCTCCCAACCCGCCGACGTAATTTGGAATACAGAGGGCCTGTCCGATCGCGCAAAGCCAGATGGACGTGTACATCGGATGGCGGATTCGATTGAAGATACCGTTGGTGATCAACATGTGATCTTTCTTGATCGAAAGACTGACAGACCAGTTCTCGCCAAGATCACGATGCGCAATCCAAAACAGGATCAAGCCTCCCAACAAAAATGGCAGCGAGAGGAAGGTCAATGCGTCTTGCGGGGGATAATCAAAGTGACTCAGGACAGAGGTGTACAGTGCGAGCAACGACACGATGTTAGTGAACACACCGACCAATCCGATGTTCACCCGGTCCCAAGTGAAAATTCGACTTTCCTGAGCAGGGCGTTTCTCGGCTTTGCTGGCCCAATAGCTACGAGCCCCCACATACAAAACGACAAACACCGTAAAAATAAGTTTTGAACTAAGCGGCGCCATAGCGTGGGCGAAGCTAAATCATTTTAAACGGTTAGACTATTGAAATGTAATTGACCTGAACCCCGAATCACTACCAGGGAGTTTTGAAGAAACTCCGCGTTGATT